>Ga0256868_10001135_pt1 | contig 14839 bp, 11 predicted proteins | sample RVTome_13_FD_187341 | JGI IMG/M metagenome (GOLD analysis project Ga0256868, IMG submission 187341) | Soil microbial communities from uranium-contaminated site in the Upper Colorado River Basin, Wyoming, United States - RVT92D227 HiSeq ... | reverse complement strand
TCTCGTCCTTTCAACACCAAAGGCCTGTGCTCGAACTGTCATGTCCTGACCGCCGCGAATGACAAGCCGCCCGTGTTCACGGACTACACGTACGACAACCTCGGGATCCCCGGAAACCCGGAAAACCCGTTCCTTGGGCAGGGGGAAAAGTACAATCCGGACGGGAAGGCCTGGGTGGACACCGGGCTCGGAGGCGCCTTGGAATCCGTCGCCAAGTATCAACCGTTCGCGGCCGAGAATATGGGCAAGCATAAGATCCCGACGCTGCGGAACGTCGACCTGAGGCCGTCTCCCGGCTTCGTCAAAGCATTCATGCACAATGGCTACTTCAAGAGCCTGAAGGACGTCGTCCATTTCTATAACACACGAGACAAGGCGGGGGCCTCCTGGCCCCCCCCGGAGATCGCCTCGAACGTCAACAAAACCGAGCTGGGAAACCTTGGCCTCTCCGGCGATGAGGAGAACGCCATCGTTGAATTCATGAGGACCTTGTCGGACCGACGTTAAATCGGCGTCCGCTAAATCGGGGACATCCTGGCGAAGGGCTCCGGAACACTCCCGCCCGCGCGGTCGTCCATTGGCGCTGCGCCCTCCTGAGCCTCAGGGATCATTTCTGTTGAGCCGACGAAATGAGCGGCTGAATGGGGACGCCACGGGCGCGCACAAGGTTTCCTTGCGCACCGGGCTGCTCAGCGATGTCAATGATGGCCATTGGCGTAGAACCCGTAGGTACGGATGTGATCCGGATGATAAATTTGTTGCCATTCACAATGAGCTTGCCTCGAGGGAAAATCTCGATAAGAATGTCAGTAAAGAAAACGGCGGCCCAGGACGTATTTTAAAAGTGAAGGACGGCCGAATGACCGACAGCGAACTTGTCCGCGAATGCCTCGTGGGGAAGATGGAATCCTACCGGGAGCTCATGGACAGGTACCGAGACCATGCCATGGCCATCGCCGTCAACATCCTGGCCAATCGCGAGGACGCGGAGGACGCCTGTCAGGAGGCGTTCCTTAAGGCCTACCGAAGCCTCGGCCGGTTCGACGCGAACCGGAGCTATAAGAACTGGTTCTACGCCCTGCTCTCGAACCATTGCCTGGACCTGATCAGGAAAAGGACTCGGTTCAAGGGGTTCCTCGGCCGCTTCAGATACGAGGACCCGGCCGCGGTCGTCGCGCCGCCGGCCTCTTCCGCGTCCTTCGAAGAGCTGGATTTCCGGTACCTCCGCCCGCTGACGCCGAAGGAACGGACGGCCCTGTTCCTATGGTCCCAGGAAGGATATTCGACCGCCGAGATCGCCACCATCCTGGGGTGTTCGCCGAACACAGCCGGTGTTCATCTGCACAGGGCCCGGGTGAAGCTCAGGACATTGCTGAAGGAGACGAAAAATGTCAGACCATAAGTCGCACGTCGAGGAATACGGGGACGATCTCGCCACCCTGGACGAGGCCAGGAGCGCGACGATCTCCCGGGAACGACTTGGGGACGTGAAAGATTTCTGGCCGGGATTCACGGCCTCGATGGGCGAAAAGAGATCGACGAACGACGTCCGGATCGGGGCCCGGCTTGCCCGGCAATGGGCACTGGGCGCGGCCGGACTGCTGGTCGTCATCGGCGTCAGCGTGCTCGTCCCGAAACTCTTCCGCCACGGCGGCCCGCCCGCCCCACCTGAGAAGGCCGCCGTCAATTTCCGGATAGATTCCGTCAAGATCGACGAGGAGCCTGCGCAGGCTTTAATCTTTCAAACCCAAGACCAGGGCAGCACCTTCGTCTGGGTCGAAAAACAGCTATAAGGAGTCAACCATGAGAACCAAGAGCCTTTGGGTGCTCCTGGGCTTCCTGATCGGGCTGTCCGCCCTGCCCCTGAGGGCCGTGGACCGCCTCGAGATGAAGCTCAGGGTCTTCGAGGGCGCCCGCCAGGGCACCGTTTCGGCCCCGGATTTTGTCACCACGTCCTACATCCGGCCGACCGTCACGGCAAGCCTTGAGTTGCCGGCCGGGTCGGGCCCGGACAAGGAAAAAGAACAGATCATGAGGGTCTTTAACCTCCAGGACGCGAGCCTCTTGACCGAGACGGACCTCGTCATAGGAGAGGGCGGGCAATCGCCGGATTCCTTCCGTCATTTTTTCCGCCTGAACGGGAACGCGTTCCAGATCGTCGTGCTCCTTAAGGAGTGGAATAATCCGGGCCGTTTCCTGGTCCTCCTCAACGAGATGGAGGCAGACAAACCTAAGAACATTCTGACGACCGAGATGCTGCTCGCCGGCGGTCATAGGGCGGTCTTCGGCTTCGAGGACCGCGGCGGAAAGCCGTACTTCTGCTCTTTCCATATCACGGGCCCGCCCGACAAGATCCTCCCTCCCCCGCCGCCTCCTCCGCCCCCGCCTCCCCCGCCTCCGGAATTCAAGAAGGCCATCGCGAAATTCGAGTCCGGCGCCGTCAAAGCCTGGGGCCAGGTCAGCCCCCCTAAACTCATCAAGTCGGTCCAACCCGTCTATCCCGAAGAGGCCAGGAAGGGATTGATCAGCGGCGTCGTCGTCCTCAACGCAAGGGTTGACACGCAGGGCAACGTCAGCCAGGTGATGGTCCTCAAGGGCGGGAACGAGAAGCTCAACGAGGCCGCCATCGCCGCCGTCAAACAGTGGAAGTACGAGCCCTTCATCCAGGACGGCCGGGCGAAGGAGGTCGTTTTTACGGTCACGGTGAAGTTCGCCTTGAAGTAGCCGAGCCCAGCTTTCGAGGGGACACGGACCTTTTCAGGGACGTGTCCCCTCTTTATTTAATTGGGGACACAATACCAATTTCCGAATTACAAGAATCTCCCCTGGAATTTATGTAAAGAATTTTAATTCGGAAACTGGTATTGTGTCCCCAATTTGAATTTGAGAACGATGACAGGCTGGTATATAATTTGCCGATCATTTTAAACACATGATCGAACTTCAAGGGATCAGCAAAAAATTCTCGGCTTCAACGGTCGTCAATAATGTCAGCTTCACCGTCCGCCCGGGCGAGGTTCTGGGATACCTGGGTCCGAACGGGGCCGGCAAGACGACGACCATCAAGATGCTGGCCGGCCTCCTTGAACCGACAAAAGGGGAGATCTTTTTCAACGGCCAAAATATCCGGTCTAACATTCATGCCTATAAAAGGCGTCTCGGTTATGTCCCCGAGCAGCCGGAAATGTATCCCCATCTGAGCGGTTACGATTATCTCATCATGGTCGGCCGGCTGCGCGGGCTCCCGGAAAAAAGCCTCAAGAAAAAGGTTCCGGAGTTCCTGCGGATCTTTGACCTCGACCAGGACATGGACACTCCCGTATCGTCCTACTCGAAAGGCATGCGCCAGAAAGTCCTCCTCACGGCGGCCCTCCTCCATAACCCGGACATCCTCCTCCTTGACGAGCCCCTGTCCGGCCTGGACGTCGCCACGTCCCTGGTCATCCGGGACCTCATCCGGGGCCTGGCCCGGGAGAACAAGATCATCATCTATTCGTCCCACGTCCTCGAGGTGACGGAAAAAATCTGCTCCAAGGTCATCATCCTCCACAAGGGCAATATCGTTGCCAATGACTCCGTCGAAAACCTGCGGCACCTCATGAACCTGCCGTCTCTCGCCGAGATCTTCAACCAGCTCGTCGCCCACGAGGATACGACGGTCGTGGTTGGCCGCATCGTGGACGCCATGAGAGAGGAGAACTGACGCCATGGCGGTTCCCGCCGCCCCCGGCCGCCTTTCCGGCCTCCACGAGGAGGCCGGCCAGTTCGTGTTCCTCACCGGCCACTTCTTCGGCCGCCTCTTTCGGAACGACGTCGTGGATTTTGAGGACCAAATGAAGGGACGCCTGATCGCCGTCCTCTCGGTCCTGGCCATCATCGTCGGCTGGAGCTCCGAGATGCTCCTCTTCAAATACCAATTTCTCCCCGACGCCGGCCGTTCCTGGCAGGAGAAGAGTTATCTTTTCACCCTGATGATGATCATTTTCGGCATCGTCACCCTTCTTGAACGGGACGTCCTTTTCCCCGACCGCCGGGATTTCCTAAACCTGATGCCCCTGCCCATCAGGCTCAGGACCATTTTCTCCGCCAAGCTGGCCTCCTTCGTGCTCTTTGTCGGACTTTTTTCCGTGGCCATGAACAGCCTTTCCTCGGTCCTTTTCTCGGGTTACCTTGCGGAATGGAGAGTCGAAAAAAGCTTATTGTTCGCCGGCTGGTACATTGTCTCGCATCTCTTGAGCGGCTTCGCAGCCTGTTTCTTCGTCTTTTTCGCCTGCATCTTTCTCCAATTCCTTTTGATGGTCCTCCTGCCGTTCCGGCTTTACCGAAGGGTCTCGCTCCTCTTCCGCTTCGTCTTGATCGCCATCTTTGTCTTCCTTCTCCTGGCCTTCCTGCTTGAGCCCGCAATCCTGGACAGCTCGTTCCTGTCGATGGACAAACTCAAAGAAACCGGAGATCCGCTCCTCTTCCGTTTTCCACCCTTCTGGTTCGTTGGACTCTATGAGAGGTTGCTGGGCACCCATGATCCCGTATTCGAGGCCCAAGCGAGAACGGCCGGCCTGTCGATTCTTGCTTCGCTCATCGGCTTTGCCATGGCAAGCGGATTGAGCTATTACCGGCAGGTCCGGAAAACCCTGGAGAGCGGCCAAGGAGGCCGGAAGGGCAAGAGACTACGGGAAGGCTGGGAGGGATGGTTCGGGAAGACGATTTTGAGAACGCCGGAGGAAAGGGCTATCGACGGTTTTGTTTCGGGGACGATCCGCTCGAGCCCGAAACAACGAGTCACCATGGCTTATTACCTCGCGATTGCGGCGGCTGTCATCATGCTCTTCGTTGTCGCCAACCGGGAGGGGTTCCGCCTCCTGACCCCTTCCAACATCAACCTCCTGGCCCTGCCCCTGTTCCTCTCCTTCGTCATTCTGGCCGGGATCCGGGCCCTCGTCAACGTCCCGGCCTCCCCCGGGGCGAACTGGATTTTCCAGGTCACGGAGACGCCCGACGGGATGCGCTACGCCGCGGGGCTGAAAAAAAGCATTTTTTTCAGATGGATCCTTCCCCTGTTCGGCCTGGTCTTCGCCCTCCATCTCTTCATCTGGGACTTCGGGCCGGCCCTGGAAGATGCCGTTTTCGGTCTGATCGTATCCGGCCTCGGGCTGGAAGCGTTTTTTTTCCGTTTCCGGAAAGTCCCTTTTGCCTGCGGCTATCTTCCCGAGAAAATGAAGCTCCCCACCCGGGGAGTCCCTTTCGCCGTCGCCTTTATTCTCTTCTTATCCGCAGCGGCCAGAATAGAGCGGGAACTTCTCAGGGCGCCGTCATATTTCGCGATATTTTTTGCGATCTCGGCCTGCTTCTGGATGGCCTTTTGGATCGGCAATAGGCGGTTTTATCGGGGGACGACCCTGATCTACGAAGAAGAGCCGGAACCGGCCCTGGTCACCTTCCCCGAAAATACCTAAATTGGGGACGCCATACCTGTTTCCGAATTAAGATTCTTTACATAAATTCCAGGAGAGATTCTTGAAATTCGGAAATTGGTATTGTGTCCCCAAATTCAAGAACCTTTTCCCCTTCAATTACGTCTATATAAGTTGAACCCAATTCGAGGTGCATCATGAAAAAATGGTTGTGGCGGATTTTAGCCGTGATTTTCGTCGGTGTCTTCCTGTTCCTGCTTTTGTCCAGCAAAAAAGACAAGGCCCCCTTGAAACAGGTGAAGGTCGTCCGGGGGACGATCAGCGAAAAGGCCCTGGCTGTGGGCACGATCGAGCCTGAAAAGGAGATCAAGGTCAAATCGATTATCCCCGGCATCGTCGAGGAGGTCTTCTTCAAGGTCGGGGACAAGGTGAAAGCGGGAAACACCCTCTTCAAGATCTCCCCCAATCCGACGCCCGTGGAATACGTGGAGACGAGGCGCGCCATAGAAGTGGCCCAGCTCACTCTCTCCAAGCTCCAGGCCGACCGGCAGAGAAACCTCAAGCTGTTCGAACAGTCGCTCATCTCCCAGTCGGAAATGGACGGCTTCGAGTCCGGCTACAATGAGGCGAGCCTGAGGCACAAGATCGCCATGGAGAGACTGGAGCTCATGGAAAAGGGCCGCATCCGGATGGCCAACCGAGACATCGACTCGACGGTGAAATCGCCCACGACCGGCATGGTCCTTTCCCAGAGCATTTTCCAGGGCGACCCGGTGGTCCCCCTGACCAACTTCCAGCCGGGGACGGAGCTCTGCTCCCTGGCCGACATGGGCAAACTCCTCTTTAAGGGGACGATCGACGAGATCGACGTCGGCAAGATCCAGATCGGCATGGCGGCCGATATCCAGATCGGCGCCCTGCCCGACAGCCGCATTGTGGGCAAGGTGGAGCGCATTTTTCCCAAAGCCAAGAAGGAAGGCAACGCCACGCTTTTCGATATCGAGATCCTCGTCCCCGACACGGCCGGCCAGCTTCTCCGCGCCGGATACTCGGCCACGGCCACCATCACCGTCCGGGCCAAGGAAAACATCCTGATGCTCCCCGAGCGCCTGGTCCTCTTCGAGAACGGAAAGAAATTCGTTGAGGTGAAAAAGGGCGAGGTGGTCGAGAAGAAAGAGGTCCAGACGGGCCTCTCGGATGGGTTGAATATCGAGATCACCCAGGGCCTGGCGGAAGATGAGATGGTCGTGGAACGCCCCCCCCGCGAGATCAAATGATCGCCATCTTTTTCCGCAACCTCGTCCGTGACCTGGTCCGCCAGCCCCTGCGGACGGTCCTCACCCTCTCCGGTGTCGTCTGGGGGACTTTTTCCGTCATCCTGCTCATCGCCTTCGGCGAGTCCGTCGGCAAGGCCCAGGCCAAGCGCTTTCACGGCATGGGCAACGGGATCGTGCTGATGTTCCCTTCCCGGACCACCCTCCCCTACCAGGGATTCCAGAGAGGCAAACCGGTCCGGGTCACCCCCGAGCAAGCGGAGGCCCTGCCCGATAAGGTCGCGGGCATCGATATGCTAAGCCCGGAGTTCGTCCAGGGCCGCCGCATCCGCTACGGGAGACAGGAGTTCATGAGCACGGTGCGTGGAATCAACCCCTCCTTCGAACGGATGCGGAACACCATCCCCGCCAAGGGCCGTTATATCGACCCCCTGGACATGACGGAACGGAGGCGCGTTTGCTTCCTCGGCGACGTCCTGGCCACCGATCTTTTCGCCGAGGAGGACCCCCTGGGAAAGCGGGTCGTCATCGAAGGCGTCCCTTTCACCATCATCGGCGTCATGGCCAAAAAGGAGCAGAACTCGAACTATAACGGCCAGATGGACGAGAACTGCGCCTTCATCCCCTGGACCACCTATACGGCGTTATACGGCGGCAAGTTCGTCTCGAACATCATCTTCCGTCCCCTGGACCTGGGCCGAAGCGCGGAGGTGACCCGGGGCATCAAAGAGCACCTGTCCAAGCTGATCGGCTTCGACCCCAAGGACCCTGACGCGATCGCCGTCTGGGACACGCTCGAAATGGAGAAGTCCTTCACCACTTTTTTCCTCGCTTTCAATATTTTCCTGGGCGTCATCGGCTCCTTCACCCTTCTCGTGGGGGGCGTCGGCGTAGCCTCGATCATGATGGTCGTCGTCGAGGAGCGGACCCGGGAGATCGGCATCAAACTGGCCGTAGGCGCCAGGCGCCGGACCATCCTGTGGCAGTTCTTCAGCGAGACCCTGGTGATCATGCTCCTGGGCGGGCTCATCGGCTTCGCGTTATCAGCGGCCGTCGTCCGCGTCGTCCAGACGCTGCCGGCCGAGCAGGCCGCCATTTTTGTGGGGGTGCCCCAGATGAGCCCTCTCGTCATCGTGTCCACCATCTTGACCCTGTTGGCCATTGGCACCGTGGCCGGGATGATCCCCGCCCGCAACGCAGCCTCGACCAACCCCATCCAGGCCCTGAGGAAGTGACATGAACCTGACCCTGCCGCGCTTTTTCCTCAATGAATTCCGCAAGCGGCGGAAAAAGTCCGCTCTCATCACCTTCGCTCTCTTCTGGGGAACCCTCTCCGTCCTTCTCCTCCTCGCCTTCGGCCGGGGCATGTCCTCCCAATTTCGGATCAGCTTCAGCGGCCTGGGCGAAAACCTGATCATGATCTCCGGCGGACAGACCTCGAAAGTGCACCAGGGGCTTCCGAAAGGACGGCGGATACGAATGTACCCGACCGACGTCCAATATCTCGAGGAGCGTATCCCGGAGATCGCCGTGATCGCTCCGGAATCCTACAACGGCTGGCCCGTTTCCGCCCGGGGCAAGGAGATCAACCGTCAGGTTCACGGGACGACCGCCGAATTCGCCGGCCTGCGGACCCAGGTCCCCCAGTCGGGCGGCCGCTTCCTCAACCCGGACGACGTCGCCAAGGGCCGCAAGGTGGCCTTCATCGGATGGAAAGTGGCCCGGGATTTGTTCGGCACGGAAGACCCGGTTGGCCAAAAGATCGTCGTCAATCGCGTCCCCTTCATGGTCATTGGTGTCTTGCAAAAAAAACTGCAGGATTCCATGTATAACGGGCCCGACGCAGACCAGGTCTACCTGCCGTTTTCCTCGTTCTCCCAGATCGACAGCCAGCCCTATCTCGACCGCATCCACATCCAGCCGCGGGAGATCGGGCTTTCCGCACTCGTCGAGGAGCGGGTCCGGACGCTTCTCGGCCGCATGTACCGCTTCGACAGCGGCGACAAGTACGCCTTGAGCATCTGGAACACCATCGAGAACGCCAAGGAGGCGGGGGCCATCTTCAAGGGGATCGAGATCTTCCTGGGCCTCATGGGCGCCCTGACGCTCCTCATCGGGGCTGTGGGCGTCACCAACCTGATGTATGCCATCGTCCGGGAGCGGACCCAGGAGATCGGTATTAAAATGGCCATCGGCGCCCGGCGGAGAGTTATCGTCCAGCAGTTCATCCTGGAGACGCTGTTCATCTTTCTGAAGGGGACGTTCTGGGGATTCATCACGGCCTTCAACCTCGTCCACCTGGTCCGGCTCATTCCCATCAGCTACGAAGGGTTCGGCATCGAGGCTTACCTGCTGCGCCCGGTGTTTTCGCTGGATATCTTCTTCATTTTCCTGGCCATCGTGGGGACTCTGGTTTTCCTGTCGGGCATTTTCCCGGCCGTGCGGGCCTCCCGGCTTAATCCCATCGAGGCGCTTCGCTATGAATAGAGGTGAGACCATGATCGAATTCCGCGGCATTAAAAAGGTATACCAAATGGGCGGCCACGCGCTGGAGGCTCTCCGCGATGTCTCCCTGAACATCGGCAAAGGCGAGTTCGTCTCCATCATGGGCCCGTCGGGTTCCGGCAAGTCGACTCTCATGAACATCATCGGCTGTCTCGATACTCCGAGTGAAGGGGAATATTACCTGGAAGGGCGGAACGTCGCCGGGCTCACCTTCGATCAGCTGGCGTCCATCCGGAACCGCATGCTCGGCTTCGTCTTCCAAAACTTCAATCTCCTCCCCTACGCCACGGCCTGGGAGAATATCGAGTTGCCCCTTCTCTTTAACGGCAAGAACGCGAAAAAAAGGAGGGAACGGGTCGCCGAACTTCTCAAGGCCGTGGGGTTATTGGATTGGAAAGAGCACCGTCCGTCGGAGCTTTCCGGCGGAGAACAGCAGCGCGTCGCCCTGGCCCGGGCCCTGGCCAACGACCCACCCATCATCCTGGCCGACGAGCCGACGGGAAACCTCGACTCCCATAGCGGCGAGGAGATCATGGGCCTCCTCGGAAAGCTGTGGAAGGACGGGCGGACGATCGTCATGGTCACACACGACGACCGGCTTGCCGCCTACTCCGAGCGCACCATCCGCCTCTTCGACGGCCAAGTCGCTTAATTCGGGGACACAATACCTGTTTCCGAATTTAAAAAGCAAGGCTATTCCTCCCTGGAAAATTCGGTAATTCGGAAATTGGTATTGTGTCCCTGATTTATAATTGACATGGCCGCGCGGCCGGAGATATAGTTCCGCTATGGATAGAAGGGTAAACTCAGTGCCGAGAAGGGGAATTCAACACGTTCCGGAAAAAGGAAATTCTTGTCCTTGTTTCACCGGTTTTTTGTTATAAAGTTATATGCGAAAAAACACGGTGGCGTGTCTGATTGGCTGCGTCCTTGCGGCGCTTGCTGCGGTCGGCTGCAAATCCGGCGCCCGTGGGCCGCGCTCAAGCACGATCCCGGACGCCAAAGATCTGAACGTGGTGGTGCTGCTTTTGGATACATTGCGCGCTGATCATCTGCCCTTTTACGGGTATAAAATCGATACCGCGCCCTTTCTTAATACCCTGGTCGACAAAAGCGTTCTTTTTGAAAGGACCTTGTCCAGCGCGGGATCCACCGCCCCTGCCGTGGCCTCGATCATGACCTCCTATTATCCGGTCCAGCACGGCGTGATTACGGGCTTTCTTATCACCCATCGCATGCAGATAGACCATCCCGAGATTGAATTGAATAAACTCCCTTCCGGGCTTACGACCATGGCGGAGGCGTTCAAGGCCGGTGGGTACAAGACTTATTTGATAAGCGACAATATCAACATCTCTGACGAGATGGGCTTTGCCCAGGGCTTTGACAAGCATAAGACCTTCAATGACAAGGGATCGGACAAGGTCAACCGCACACTGCGCGCCTGGGCGCCGCAGATAAAAAACAGCGGGCGCTACTTTATGTGGGTGCAGTATATGGAGCCGCATCGTCCCTACCTTCAACATCGCCCCTGGTTCAAGGCGACCGGCGGCAAACGCACCGACAGGGTTGCGGCTTACGACAGCGAAATCAGCTACCTCGACAAACGCTTGGGAGAAGCTTTCGATCTCTTCGGCTGGAAAGAGAACGCTTTGGTGATTGTCATCGCTGATCACGGCGAGGAGTTTTGGGACCACGGCCTCCTGGGGCACGGACAGGCGCTTTATCGCGAAACGATTAACGTTCCGTGGTTGATTTATCATCCCCGGCTGGCGCAGGGAAAGCGCATCCGTGAAATCGTATCGTCCATTGACCTGATGCCGACGCTGGCGGTGCTGCTCGGCCTGCCGTTTCAGGCGGACTGGCAGGGCAGGAGTGTGCTGCCGCTCGTCGACGGTCGAGCGGATTCCGGCAGAACCCTGCTGGTGCAGATGCTGCAAAGAGAAGAGCGCGCCACGCGCTCGACGATACATTCGATCGTCAAAGAGGGCCGCCAATTATTGAACATCGCGCCGGCGGAGGGAAGCCCCCGTCAGGAACTTTACCGCCTCGACACCGATTGGGGGGAAACCCGGAACTTGATCAACGACGAAAAGGAAAAAGCCGTCTCGCTGTGCGCCGAACTCGAGAAAACCGAAGACGCTTTGCCCAAGTTTGTCCAGGAGCAGGTGAAAATAAAAATGAATGACAAGATGCTGAAAGATCTGAAAACCCTCGGGTATGTGGACTGAGCCAAGGCGGGGCAGCGCTCATTTCGCTTCAAGCAGTTTGTGATCAACGTGCGCGAGTCGCGCGCCGCGCAGGATTTGGTAATCGCCGAGAAGGTGTTGGCGCACGACTGTTACCGGCTGCGCCATCTCCATTTTCTGGGCCTGCGTCCGCAAGGGCATCCCCGGTCTTAGAAGGGAAGTTCGGCAACATGATGAGCCTCCAGGGGGAACAAGACCGTCGCCGTCCCGCCGGCCGAAGCCGTGGCCGAGCTCAAGAAGGTCGATCCCGAACTCTACGACATCGCCAAGGTGTTTTTCGGGTAAGCTAGAGGGCCTGGTTTTCTTCCGTTTGGCACCTTCAATGGCCCCAGCCCATCTTTTTGTTTAACGAACCTCGTAATATTATGTAGGGGAGCTGATGATTTATTCGATCGTCGCGCCGCCCAGCACCGTGTTCCTGTGATAGAATACGACCGCCTGCCCGGGCGTCATGGCCCGCTGAGCGCTTTCGAAATCGATCCGGGCCCCGGACTTACCGAGCGGCGTGATGATCGCCTTCTCCTCCGCGTGCTTGTGGCGGATCTTAACGCGCGCTTTGATCGGCCCTTCAAGCTTCCCGCCCGATACGAGCGTCATCCCCGACGCCAGCAGGCTCTTCCCGCGCAAAGCCTCGTCAGGACCCGCGACGACGATATTCGAGACGGCGTCGATCGCAATGACATAGAGCGGCTGAGGCGCGGCGATGCCAAGGCCGCGGCGTTGACCGATCGTGAAGTTACCGGTCCCACGGTGCTCGCCGATGATGTGCCCGTTTAAATCCACAATCGCGCCGGGCCGGAATGCGCCCGGAATTCTCCCCTTGAGAAAGCCGGGGTAATCGTCGTCCGGAACGAAGCAGATCTCCTGGCTCTCCGGCTTTTCCGCCACCGGAAGTCTTATCTTCTTGGCCATCCGGCGGACCTCCGCCTTCGTGAATCCGCCGACCGGCATCAGCGCGCGGGCCAACTCTTTTTGGGTCAGGAAATAAAGAAAATAAGACTGGTCCTTCGCCGCGTCCTTGCCTTTCTTGAGGAGATAGAGGCCCGTCCGCGTGTCACGTTCGATCCGGGTGTAATGTCCCGTGGCGATGAGGTCGGCCCCGATCGCCCGCGCCTTTTTAAGCAAGAGGCCGAACTTGATGAACCGGTTGCAGCGGATACACGGATTCGGCGTCCGCCCCCGGCCGTACTCCTCGCAAAAATCCGTAACGACTTTTTGTTCGAACGGAACGCGCATGTCGGCGACGAAATGCGGGATCCCCAGGGCCACGGCGACCCGGTTGGCGTCCTCGACGGCCAACCGGCCGCAGCAGCTCCGCAGTCCCTCCGAACGGCAGAACTCGGGAGGCAGGTCGACGAGCTTCATCGTAACGCCCGTAACATCGTATCCTGCCTTGACGAGCAGCGCCGCCGCGACCGAGGAGTCCACGCCCCCACTCATCGCGACGACGACCTTGCGCTTCTTTCCAGGCATCGAAATTAGGATATGCCAAAAGCCTCAACCTGTCCATATGACCGCGCCCCCCTAGGAATCGAGCTGAAATCCGCCGGACAAGGAAGTTGCTCTTGAAGAGCTCCTCGGAATCGTTCCAATGGAGGTACGCCCTGGCGTAGAGGTTCGGCGTGAAGGAATAGATAAAGCGCCCCCCCGGAACGGGGAGGGTTCGTCAAGATCCCCTTTCCAAGCGTTCCAGCTCGGCTTTGGCTTTTCTGATGCTGGTCTCGCTTTCGCCCCAGGAATTGTCCAGGTAAAGCTTGAAATACTTCACTGCTTCTCGAATATTGCCGCTCTTTTCATAAGCTACGGCCAGGTTGAAATAGCCGGTCGGCGTCGGTCGGATGGCCAAGGCCCGTTCAAGACAAGAAACGGCCTGATCATATTCGCCCAGGTAAGAATATGCGATGCCGATGTATTGATAGAAGGCCTGTTCTTCAGGAAAATCAACGATCAATTTCTTATAGACTTCGATGGCTTCCCTCAATCGGCCGCTGGAAGCCAGATTCCCCGCATAGCTCATTCTCAGATACCGGCTTTCGGGTTCGACGGCCAGAGCCCGGTCATAATAGGTGCGGGCCTCTTCCTTGCGACCCTCCGTATCCAGGATCCCGGCGCAGACGGTCAGGGCATCGACGTTTCGAGGGTTTAGACCCAGGACCTTGTTCATAGTCTCGAATGCCTCCCGGAGCCTGCCGGTAACCAGATGAGTATGGCCCAGGCGGACCAGGAGGATCTCGGAGTTCGGGATCCTGGCTATGCCTTCGTTCAGAGTCCGTATGGCCTGGTCGAACTTCTTCTGTCTCGCCCGGGCGATCGCCAGATTGACATAGCCGGCGCGAGAATCGGGAACGTCCTCCAGAACCCTGAGATAGATCCTTTCGGCCTCGGCATAGTTGTCCTCAAGCTCATAGGCTTGAGCCTGCTGGATCAGCCTGAGCAAAGGGATCTTTTCCTTCGGGTCAGGCAAGGCCGGTCCTCGTCCGGCCGGAGCGAAGTTCACGTAGCCCAGGGACCTGAGCCGTTCCTGGTCTTCGGGCCTGACGCCCGTGCGTCCGATTGCCGAGCCATCGCCGGCGCTCGAACCGAGAAGCTCCTGTTCCAGCCTTTTCTTCAATTCGCCGGCCTTGCCGGCCGAAGAAGCAACCAGGTCTTCCCTTTCCCCGGGGTCGTTCTTCACGTCATAAAGCTCGGGCCTCGGGGACTGAATATATTTCCAGCGCCCCGAAACCAGCCCGACCAGCTCCGACCAGCCGAAGTTCTCCCGGGGGTAGAAGGTCTCCGCCAGGCTGTCGAGGTCCTTCCGGCTCTTGCCCCTGAGCCAGGCGAGCAGGCTTTGTCCCGCCATTCCCGCGGCTTCGTTCTTCAGGCCGATCGTCTCCAGAATGGTCGGAGCGACATCGACCAACCTGACCTGGCTTTCGATGAGCTGGGAACGGGGGAAGACCGCGGGGTTATGGAGAATGAACGGGACCCTGAGGGTCTCTTCATATAGGAATATCCCGTGACCGAGTTCCACTTTGTCGCCCAGCCCTTCCCCATGGTCGCCGGCGATGACGACAATCGTCCTTTCCAAGACCCCTTGTTCCTTCAGGCGGTCCAGAACGGCGCCCACATATCGATCCATGTAGGCGATCTCGCCGTCATAGGGATCACCGTCAAATTCCTCCTTGTACGGCGAAGGCGGATCATAAGGCAGATGCGGGTCATAATAATGGACCCAACCGAAGAACCTATTCTTTCCGTTGGTCTCCAGCCATCGGGAGAACCCGGCGAAGGTCTCCTCGGCCCGGCGCTCCGCGTTTTGGGTCTTGAACGGCGACTCCGATCGGAACGTGTCGTCATAAACGTCGAAGCCTCGGTCGAGCCCGAACCGGGAATCCACCGAAAAAGAGGAGACGAAAGC
>Ga0256868_10001134_pt1 | contig 14842 bp, 8 predicted proteins | sample RVTome_13_FD_187341 | JGI IMG/M metagenome (GOLD analysis project Ga0256868, IMG submission 187341) | Soil microbial communities from uranium-contaminated site in the Upper Colorado River Basin, Wyoming, United States - RVT92D227 HiSeq ... | reverse complement strand
TTTAACATTACCCATTTTTAACAAAAAGGGGAGAGGTTTGTCAATTTGCGGGCTCGGGGAAGAGACATCCTACCCTTAGGGAAGGGGGAAACGCGAAGCGCGTTCCCCCTTCGAGTTGACTTGACGATGAAAATCTAATAGTTTTGTGAACATCCATGGTTAAGAAGAACAAAATCGTTCTGTGGACGCTCGGAGGGATTCTCTTAATCTCGCTGTTCACGGTTGCGTACTTAGTCCGCATCCAGAAGGACATGAGCGATTTCGGGGTCTGCTATAAGAACGGCCAGCGCATCGTCAGGGGAGAAACGCTCTATCGGGTGTCCGACGGCCATCTGCAGTTCAAATATGCCCCTGTATCGGCCCTGATGTATGCCCCGCTGGCCTTGCTGCCTTATGAAACGGCTAAAGTCATCTGGTATGTCCTGGAACTTTGCCTGCTTTTTGCCGTCTTTTGGGTTTCTTATAAGCTCCTCCCGTCCCGGCTGAAAGGTCCGTGGTTTGTCCTGGGGCTTTCGTTCTTGGCCTTACTCAAATTCATCGGCCGGGAGATCGAGCTTGGCCAGGTGAACATCCTGATCATTTTCGTCTTGACCATGATGCTCGCAACACTGGTTAAAAAAAAAGACGTGCCGGCAGGAGTCTTGTGGGGAATTTCTCTTTTCATCAAGCCCTATGCGCTTGTTTTCCTGCCCTATTTCATTTTTAAAAAACGGTTCAAATTTATTGTGACGGGGCTTGTTGTCTTAATCGCCGGATTGGCCCTTCCGGTTCTCACTTTCGGCTTCAAGGGAAACCTGCTCGTGTTGAAGGAATGGGCTTTCACCCTGTCCAAGTCCACTCCCGGTCAGATGGCCGCCGGGGACACGGCTTCGCTCTATGCTTTCTTATGGAAAATCCTGCCCGGCCATCCCGGATTTTGGACCAGGATCCTGTGGCTCGCGATCGGGCTAGCCGTGGCCGTCGTCTTTTTGTGGATGATGGGAGAGGGGAGAAAGCGGGCCTTAATGATGCCGGAAATTCTTGAGGCCGCATTCTTAATGATCTTAATCCCGCTTTTGTCGCCTCTGGGCTGGTACTACAACTATCTTTATTCGGTCCTTGCCGTCGTCCTGGTTCTGAATTATTGGCCGAAATTCCCGCGCCTGGGGAAATATTTCTTGGCCGTTGATTTGATCCTCATCGGCGCCGCGCTCCGAGAAGTCTTAGGAAAGACCCTTTTCCGGTTCTATACCTACAACTCTCTGATCGTCATCAATTTTCTGATCGTCCTCGCCGTGCTGGCCTATATGCGGGCCAAGGAACTCGCCTAAAATAAATCCCCCTATCATGCATTTTTTTGTGGCCGTTGTGCTCTTAAATCCCTCTTGAATGAAAGGGAGATGAATGAAAGGGAGACACAATACCCTGTCCCTAATGCAAAGGGGGACACAATCAGGCTGTGTCGCAATTAGAAAAAAAGAAATTATTGAAATAAAATTTCCCATTTAATGCAATATTGTGCATAGAAAGGAAGATTCTCGTTTCATTTTTTCGTCTATTTTTGCCACGGTTTCCCAGTGTTAAATATGCAGTTCAATTATCGGACAGCCTGAATACCCTGTCCCTGCCGTTTTTCACCGGTATCGTCCTTTGGGCCGAAACCGACCAGACGGAAACAGGTATTGTGTCTCCGAAAGTGATATACGGTCAGGACTGGGGGCTTTTGACTTTCTTCACCCTTCTATGATAAGTATGACCCATTCTAATATGGAGGGGAGAGCATGAAAAAATCCGCTTTTTTGAGTCGTTTCCTCATTCTCTTGTTCATCGGTCTGGGACTGACGCTATTCGTCGGCGCCCAAAAAGCGCCCAAGCCGGCGGCCAAAGCTGCGGAAGAACCCGTTGTCCCGGAAACGTTTCTCGACGGGCTTAGGTGGCGATGCATCGGCCCGGCCAACATGGGCGGCCGCATCGACGACTTCGCCGTCGTCGAGAGCGATCTGCGCGTCTTTTATGTCGCCACCGCGTCTGCCGGACTATGGAAAACGACGAACAACGGGGTGACTTTTACGCCCGTCTTCGACGACCAGACGACGAGCACGATCGGCGACGTCACCGTCTCGCAGTCCAACCCGGACATCGTCTGGGTCGGAACGGGCGAGCCCAATAACCGCCAGAGCTCTTCCTGGGGCGACGGCGTCTATAAATCCGCCGACGGCGGCAAGACCTGGAAAAACATGGGCCTCCGGGACACGCATCACATCGGCCGCATTGTCATCCATCCGACGAACCCGGATGTCGTCTACGTCGCGGCGCTCGGACATCTTTGGGATGCGAACAAGGAGCGCGGCCTGTTCAAGACGACTGACGGCGGCAAGACCTGGATCAACACGAAGGTCATCGATGAAAACAGCGGATTCGTCGATGTCGCTATGGATCCCGAAAATCCAAATACGCTCTACGCCGCGGCCTATCAGCGCCGCCGCGCACCATGGGGTTTCAACGGCGGCGGACCGGGCAGCGGACTCTACAAAACGACCGACGGCGGCGAGACCTGGATCAAACTGACCAAGGGTTTGCCCGAGGGCCCCCTGGGCCGGATCGGGATCGATATTTATCGAAAAAATCCGAGCATTATCTACCTTTCTCTGGAAGGCAAGGCCACCGGGACATATCGCTCGGACGACAAGGGCGATACCTGGCGGATGATGTCGAACTACAATAATCGCCCGATGTACTACAGCCAGATCCGGATCGATCCCGCGAACGACCAACGAATTTACTCCCTTGGCGCGCCGATGGGATATTCGGAAGACGGCGGAAAGACATTTCGGACCGACCTTGTCCGCGGCATCCACGGTGATCATCACGCGATGTGGATCAATCCGGCTAACTCCGACCACATGCTCGTCGGTTCGGACGGCGGCATCCATATTTCCTACGACCGCGGCGTGACCTGGGATTTCATCAACACGATCCCGCTCGGCCAATTTTATGAAGTCGCGTTCGATATGCGGAAGCCCTACTGGGTTTACGGCGGGCTGCAGGACAACGGAAGCTGGGGCGGACCGAGCGCAACGTTCACCTCCGTCGGCATCACGAACGATGAATGGATCCGGTTCGGCGGCGGCGACGGCTTTTACGCCCAGGTGGACCCGACTGATCACACCACGATCTACGGCGAGTCGCAGGACGGAAATGTCTTCCGTTTTGACCTGCGGACAGGAGAAACGAAAAACATCCGGCCGCAGCCTGACGATCCCAAGGAGCGCTATCGCTTTAACTGGAATAGCCCGATTCTCATCTCGCCGTACAACAGCAAGATGGTTTACTATGGCGGAAACCGGCTGTTCATCTCGCCCGACCGGGGCGACACCTGGGAAGCGACGGCGGACCTCACCGCAAACCAGGATCGGGACAAAATGCCGATCATGGGCTTGGCCGGGGCAGAGATCACGTTTTCCCGAAACGACGGCGTAGCGTTCTATGGAACGATCACGACGGTGAGCGAATCGCCGGCCAGAGCGGGCGTTCTCTGGGTCGGGACAGACGACGGGATCCTTCAAGTTTCGCGCGACGGAGGAAAGACCTGGAAAAACGTCGGGGCTAAAGTCACCGGCCTCCCGAAGGGGACGTATGTCAGCCGCGTCGAAGCTTCTCACTTCGAGGAGGGAACCTGCTACGTCGCTTTCGACGGCCACCGGAGCGGAGATTTCAAACCGTATGTCTTCGCTACGGCCGACTTCGGCGAGACCTGGACCAATATCTCGGCCGGAATCCCGGAGGGAAGCACGTTGAGCGTTGTCCGCGAGCATCCGAAAAATGCGAATCTCCTTTTTGTTGGCACGGAACGCGGGGCGTTTTTCTCGACCGATAGAGGCGTCCACTGGACCCGGATAAAGGGAAATCTTCCGATCGTCCCCGTGGACGACATCCAGATTCATCCACGCGATAACGACCTGATTTTCGCGACGCACGGCCGGAGTGTTTACATCCTGGACAGCATTTTCAGCCTGCAACATCTCACGAAAGATGTCGTGAAGGCGCCGGCGTATCTTTTCGACATCCGGCCGGCGCTGATCTTCTCGCCCTATTCGCATAAAGCCAGCCTGGGGAGCAAATTCTTCGTCGCGCCCAATCCTCCCTACGGCGCGATCATTGATTATTCTCTGAGCGGGGAGCCCAAAGGGGATGTCAAGCTCGTCGTCCAGGACGCGGCTGGAAATTTTGTTCGGGAAATCGCGGGAACAAAAAACATCGGAATCAACCGGGAGGCCTGGAACCTGAGATATGCCCAGCCCGGCGCTGCCCCCGAAGGGCCTCCGGCCCGAGGTTTTGCCGCCGCGGCGCAGGGACCGGCCGTCCTTCCCGGCGAGTACAGAGTGACGTTCAAAGCAGACGGGCAGGAGATGACGAAGACGGTGAAAGTCGAAGGCGATCCGCGGATCGAGGTTTCCTTCGAAGCGCGCAAGGCCCAACACGACGCGCTGCTCGCGATCTACAAGCTCCAGCCGACCTTGACCGCCATCGAAACAACGGTCAGCGCCCTGTCGAGACAGCTTTCAGAACTCCAGGGAACGCTCGGGAAGATGACCGGCGTGCCTGCCGCAATTCTCGATGCCGTGAAAGCCGTGGCCAAGGATGTGAGCGCGATCCAGGTTGAGAACGCTTCCGTGCGCGGGCAGCTCACGGCCGTGAACCGCGCCATCGCCAGCCCGACCGGAACCGTGCCGACGGCCAAGCAGCTCCAGCAGATTCAGGACGCATCCGGAAAATTGAAGCCGATGATCGAAAAAGCGAACACGATCATCGACGTTGAATGGCCGCGGCTCAACAAGCTCATGAATGAAAACGGGGTCCCCTACCTTTTGCCTGTGCCGAAAATTAAAACGTCATAGTCCTAACCTCGGTTATCTGGCGTTATTTGTTAATCTGATCATCTGGTTTCAGCAGGGCTACTGAACCGTCCCTACCTAGAGCTGGTGGAAGCGGCTAAAATAACGCACCGACGTCTGCATGACGTCCACGCCGGAAAGGCGCAGCCTTTCAACGAAAAGCCCCGGGCATCCGAACACGGAACGCCGGATTCTCCCTGGTAATGGCCGGCGCAGCGCACTTCGGATTAAATAACGAATTATCTTCTCGAAATTCGAGCTCTGTGCTGCCGAAGCCGCCCTCGCCGCGCGACGTGTCGTCGAGCCCATCGGCCTCTACGACTTCAAGAGGGAAGGGAGGTTTATCGTCTTTCGGGAGATTTTCTCGTCATTCGCAGCGATGATTCGGCCGGATGGCCTCTGTCGCGGCCACTTCCCTGCAGGACTTCCCCCAAAAAATAACCATCAGGCTCGCTAATTCATATATTTTTAATAAGATAAAAGAAAATCGATCTGGAATTAAAAATTGGGGGAACTTTTTGCCGTTCTTTCCCGCTTCAATGGATTAGATGAATAGCTCCCATAGAAGGTTTTTTCCCATATAGAGGGAATAAAAGGAGGATTTTTGTTGGGATCGATTTCTGGGGGAACTTTTTTTAAGATTCAATTTCAGTAAAAAAATGGGGGAAGTCCTCCTTCCCTGCTCCTTCCCTGTTATTGACATCGATCCGGGGAAGGGAATATCATTTTTTTTGTAAGTGGAAACGTCGTTGTCAACCTCAACGGGACATGATTGCAGACAACACGGAAAAGGAAATTGCTATTAACCTGGCAATACAATGCATAATATTATCAAGGAGGTAAGAATGAAAAAAGCCAGAAAAATCGCACCACTTTTCTTCTGTTTGCTCCTGGGGCTGAGCGCCTTTCTGGCTGCCCAGAACCTGGAGCAAAAGGTCAATTTCAAGACGCTGGCCAACGGACTGAGTGTAATCCTGGTTGAGCGACACGGCGCGCCCGTCTTCAGCACCGTCTACGGGTTCAAGGTGGGCTCCGTGGACGAGACACCAGGAATCACGGGGACGGCCCATCTCTTCGAACACATGGCTTTTAAAGGCACGCCCAAGATCGGGACGTCGGACTTCGAGAAAGAGAAACCGATCATGGATAAGATCAACCAGGTCGGCCGCGAATGGAGTCTGGAACTGGTCAGGGGCGACATGGCCGACAAAGAGAAGCTGGCCCGGCTGAGAGAAGAGCTGACAAAGCTTGAGGCCGAGCAGAAGAAGTACATTGTCAAGGACGAGATCGACCTCATCTACACCAATGTCGGCGGCGTCGGCCTCAACGCCGGGACGGGCACGGACCAGACGTCCTATATCATCAGCCTTCCCTCGAACCAGCTTGAGCTCTACTGCCTGATGGAATCGGAGCGGATGAAGAACACCGTCCTCCGCGAGTTCTATATTGAGCGGAGCGTCATTCAGGAAGAACGGAAGCAGACGACCGAAGCCGTCCCCACGCGGATGCTAAATGAAATATTCATGGGCGCGGCTTTTATCGCCCATCCCTATAACCATCCGGTCGTCGGCTGGGCCTCGGATATCAACTCCGTGACCCTGGAAGAAGCCCGGGCGTTCAAGAGCAAATACTATACGCCCAACAACTGCGTCCTGGCGATCGTAGGCGATATCTATCCGGAGAAGGCCTGGCCATTGATCGAGAAATATTTTGGGGGAATCCCTCGGGGCGACGATCCGCCCGTCCTGAGGACGGCGGAGCCGAAGCAGATCGGCGAGAGGCGCGTCAAGATCGAGTTCGAAGCCGAACCCATGCTCGTCATGGGATTCCACAAGCCCACCTTCCCGACTAAGGAGGATGCGGCGGCGAGTGTCTTGTCGTACGTCCTGACCTCAGGCCGGACCTCTCGGATGTACAAGGACCTCGTCCAGGACAAGCAGATTGCAATCTCGGTCGGTGCGGGCTCGGGGCCAGGCTCTCGGTATCCGAACCTAATGACGTTTAGCGGTACTCCCCGCTACCCGCATACGGTCGAAGAGCTCGAGACCGCGATCATGGGTCATATCGAGAAGGTCAAAACAGAGCCGATTACAGAGCGGGAGCTTCAGAAAGTCAAGAACAACCTGGAGGCGTCCTACATTCGTTCAATGAGCTCCAATATGGGGTTGGCCATGACGCTTATGCGATACCAACTCCTCTTCGGCGACTGGAAGCTCTACCTCAAGTACAAAGACATCATTGCCGGCATCACGGCCGCGGATGTCATGGATTTTGCCAAAAACTGCCTGACTTTGGAGAATAGGACCGTGGCTTATCTCGTCAGGAAAGCCAAGGCGTCCTAGAAGAGAAGGGAGAATACCGATGAACGCAAAGAAACCAATCCAGGGCTTAATCATCGGCGCGGTCCTCATCGCTATCACTTTGACTGCGACAGCGCAAAAACATCCCCGTGAGCTGGGGCCGGCGCCCGAGCTTAAATTCAAGCTGACCAGGCCCATCCAGTTTACTCTAGGCAACGGCATCCAATGCTTCTACATGGAAGACAAGGAGCTGCCGCTCATCTCTATAAGGGGACTCTTCAGGGGCGGAAGCCTTTACGAACTGGCCGAGAAAGCCGGACTCGCCTCTCTTATGGGAACGGTATTGCGCACTGGCGGCACTAAGAAGATGACCGGGGACCAGATCAACGAGGAACTCGAATTCATCGCCGCATCCATCGAATCTTCGGGCGGCACGGAATACATATCCGTCTCCGGTAACTCTCTTAAGAAGGACTTTGGAAAGCTCGTCGAACTCTACTCGGATATTATCATGAATCCGGAATTCCGCCAGGACAAAATCGACTTGGCCAGGAACCAAACCCTTGAGGGCATGCGGCGGCGCTGGGATATGCCGTACCAGGCAGCCATGCTCCTTTTCAACGAGAAACTCTTCGGCGCAGATACACCCTTCGGACGGAGAGCCACGCCGGCGACCGTCAAGGCCGTCACCCGGGAAGAGCTTATCGCTTTCAACCAGAAGTACTTCGCTCCCAACAACTTCTACCTGGGGATTGTGGGGGATATCTCTCTTGAGGAAGCCAAGGCGTCTATTGAAAAGGCCTTCAAAGGCTGGGCAAAGAAAAAGGTGGCACTCCCTGTTATTCCGAAACTCACGGAGAAAGCAGACGGGACCATCTATTATGCCTATAAAGATACGCCCCAGGGCAACGTCTTCATGGGTCATCTGGGAATCACGCGGCTGAACCCAGACGAGTTCAAAATCGAGGTCATGAATGACATCCTCAGCGGGGGCGGCTTCACAGCGAGGCTGATGAAGGAGCTGCGTTCAAACCGCGGTTTGACCTACGGAATATATGGCGGCGTCTATGAAGGAACTGGAAAGGATAGGGGTCCTTTCCAGTTCGGGTCGCAGCTCAAAGCGAACAAGTTTGTAGAAGCCCTCGAGGTCATTAAGGGGATCATCAAGGACATGCAGGCCAACCCGGTGACCGATGAAGAGATCGCGACCGCCAAGAACTCCCTGGTCAACAGCTTTGTCTTCCGCTTCGAACAGAAGGGTCAGATCCTGAGCCAGTTTATGAGCTTGAAGCTTAACGGTTATCCAGACAACTACCTCGACATCTACATCGACAACATCCTAAAAGTCACCAAGGCGAATATCCAGGAGGTTGCCAAGAAGTACATGAGCCCAGAAACGATGATCTTCGTCATCGTGGGGGACGAGAAGAAATTCGACAAGCCGCTCTCGACGTTTGGCAAAGTCAAGATCCTCGACCTCAATAAGATCATTGCTGAGGAAAGGGGAGAGCAGAAATAAGATAAATTTCCCTTGGCTTTCAGAAAGAGCAAGGACGAGGAGGAGAAGGACCTCGAGTGCGGCAGTCCCCGCTGCGAGTTCGTCCGGATCCGCTGTCCGCGCCAGTGGGCGGAACATCTGCTGATATTTTTCTGTAAGACCTACCTCCTGATCCTCCCATGGCTACCACCCTAAACGCTATAGAGCAATTCGCAGACTTGACAATGGCAATTATATGCATTAAAATTAATGCAAAATAATGCAATCAAGACTATTTCTTTGGATAAGGAATCGCTCATGAGTGAGAAAAAAAACTTATGCTTGCGTCTATCGAATGAGGAATATGTGGCCTTTGATACGATCTGCAAAGAAAAAGGATTCAGCAAAACTGGAAAGATCCGGGAGTTCATTCGGAATCTGATCAAGGAAGAGCTGCCGAGCGTGAAGGCAAGTGCCGTAGAGTGGTCCAGAATCGAAGAAGGTATCAGAGAAATCGAACAAGGGGAATATCTCACTCTTGAAGAGCTCGAACGGAAACTTTCTAATAAAAAGATGGGTCATCACAAAGATCGCAAAAACAGCCGGTCAAAATATCGAGAGCCTTGATCCTCGGCTGAAACAAAAAATTCTCCTCAAGCTAGACGAACTCCAGGTTGATCCGTTGCAGAGGGACGTGAAGAAAATCCAGGGAAAACCTAATATTTATAGGGCACGCCTGGGCAATTATCGGCTATACTTCAGACTGATTCCAGAATCGCGGTCAATTGAAATTCTCCTTTTTGAAGGTCGAAGTGCGATCAAGAAAAAGTCAATCCAGAGGCTGCCTGATTGAATGATTTTTATCCTTCCGCTTTGACAGTGGCATTTGTCGGCGAGTATGATTTTTAAAGATTATCCTTCTCGAATGAAAGATATAAAGAAAGCAGCGGCTGGACGTTTTATATCCTGTCCGAAAGCGTCTTCATGAAGGTGACGATCGCCTCTTCCTCGTCTTCCGTCAAACCGAGATTTCCGAGGTCCGTGGTGTTGACATTTTCCTTGATTTCAGGCTGAGGCCAGTTGGCCGACACGATGTCCCGGGTGTTGTAGAAGTGGACGATGTCCTTTAAGCTCTTGAAGCTGGCGTTGTGCATGTAGGCTTTGACCATGCCCGGATTCGGCCTAAGGTCGACATTTCGGAGTGTCGGCGTTTTGTGTTTGCCGAGGTTCTGGGCGGCGAACTTGGCATACTTCGGCGTCTTTCCCAGAAATCCTCCGAGCCCCTTGTCCAACCAGTTCTTCCCATCCGGGTTGAATTCCTTGCTCATTTCATAATAAGGATTTTGGGGATTCTTCGGAATGCCCAGGTTGTCATAGCCAAAGTCCGCCAACAGCGGCGGTTTCTCGCCTTCGGACTTGAGGAGATGGCAGTTGGCGCATTTCCCTTTTGTGTTAAACAACAGAAGGCCGCCGAGCTCCTCCCGGCTGAGGCCGAGGCCCTCAAATTTCCTCTCATTGGCGTCGGAGATGGATTCCACGGCCAGGCCGGCGGCCCGGGCCTTGCGCCAAAAATCGTCGAACTTGGAGTTGAACGGATTGACTTCGGCCGACCGCTCGTAGGCAGCGATCGAGCGAGCGATCCGTTCATAGGTCCCATCGACATCCTTTTCGGCGTCGAGAGAGTCCTTGCCCCAGACTTTTTCAAAAAGCGAGGTATAATCTGACTGCCGGACTTTGAGGATAATGCTCTTTTTGTCGGGCATATTATGTTCGAGGGGATTGAGAAACGGAACCAGAGCCTGTTCGGCGAGCGGGTCGCCGAACGTTTCTCCCGTGGCCCGGCCGTCCCAGAACATTCCGCCGACGAAGTTTCCATCCGCGTCCATATGAAGGACCGGGCTGTCTCCGGCATAGGCGGCTGTCGGGGGCCTGCGATTTACGAACCGGCCATGCACGGCGCCTTCATAAACGCCCCCGGATCTATTGATCTTCTCATCAGGTCCAGTCATTCCGACCTGCGGGGCATGGCAGGCCGCGCAAGCCTGGCCCTCGGGCGACGAGAGGCGTTTGTCGAAGAAAAGACGTTTTCCGAGCTCTTCCTTGGGAGAAAGGACGGGCCTGGATTTTTGGGCCAAGGCGATGATCGAAAAGAACAGGATTCCGAGAAATAGGGTTCCGATGAAAACGCTGTTTTTTTTCATGCTTCATTTTCCTTTCCCAGAAAAGCCAGACCCGCTTTGCAGGGAATTTTTTGTTTGACTCTGTCCATCAGCTTGTCGCTTGAACTCGTTCCTCTTGAGGCATCGCCGCGAGCCGCTTGACTTTATCCGTATCCAACAACAGACCCTTGGCGACGCGCTGGCCATAGTCTGGGTCGGCTTTATAGAACAGCGCGGTTTGCCGCAACTGAATGCGCTTCTGAGCATTTTTCAAGTGCGAGACGATGTTGTTCACAAGATGCTCACGATCCGTTTCGGTCATTACCTTGCGGTAAAGGTCGCCCGCCTGCACGAAGTCCGCGTCGCCAAGCTGGTAGGCGTGGCGTGCGGCCATACCGGCGACGTCGATGGGCGGGGGAGCCATGCTGGGATCAGGCGCTGGACCGCCGAAGCTGTTCGGCCAATAGTTCGGGCCATCCCCGCCGTTCTGGTCAAAGCGCATGGCCCCGTCCCGTTGATAGCTGTTCATCCGGGAGGCTTTCGGGGCATTGACCGGCAGGAGATGGTAGTTAGGGCCAAGCCGATGCCGGTGGGTGTCGTGGTAGCTGAACAGGCGACCTTGAAGCATTTTATCCGGCGAGGGGCCGATGCCGGGAACGAAATTGGCAGGCGAAAAGGCCGCCTGCTCCACCTCGGCATAGTAGTTCTCCGGATTGCGGTTTAATACCAATCGGCCAACGTTCATCGGCGGGAAATCGGCATGCGGCCACACCTTCGTGATGTCATAGGGGTCGAACCGGTACTTTTTGGCCTGCTCCGGGGTCATGATCTGGACCTCGAGACGCCAGGACGGATAGTCCCCCTTGGCGATCGCTTCATACAGGTCGCGGGTCGCGCAGTCCGGATCGATGCCGCGCATATTGTTCGCTTCCTCGCCGGTGAAGTTCTGGATCCCTTGCTCGGTCTTGAAGTGATATTGGACCCAGTAATACTCGCCTTTCTTGTTGTACCACATGAAGGTATGGCTGCTGTACCCGTTCATGTGACGAAAGTCTCTTGGGGTGCCGCGATCCGAAAAAAGAATAGTCACCTGATGGATCGATTCCGGGGTCAACGACAGGAAGTCCCAAAACATATCCGCATTCTTGAGGTTGGTCGCCGGCTGCCGTTTTTGGGTGTGAATGAAGTCGGGGAACTTGATCGGGTCGCGGATGAAGAAGACGGGGGTATTGTTGCCCACCAGGTCATAATTGCCTTCGTCCGTGTAGATCTTCACCGCGAATCCCCGGGGGTCGCGTTCCGAGTCAGCGGAGCCCTTCTCCCCTCCGACCGTGGAAAACCGAACAAACACCTCAGAGCGTTTCCCCACTTCGGATAGGAACTTGGCTCGGGTGAACTTGGTCACATCATGCGTGACCTCGAAGTACCCGTGGGCGCCAGCTCCCTTGGCATGCACGACGCGCTCGGGAATCCGCTCGCGGTCGAAATGCGCCAGCTTCTCGATCAGGGGGACGTCCTGCACGAGCAGCGGCCCCTTGGCGCCGGCCGTCAATGAGTTCAGATCATTATCGACCGGCATTCCAAATCCGGTGGTAAGTGTTTTTTCGTCTGTCATGAAATTGTCTCCTTTTTTATTTTATTTTGATTTTTTCCAGTCGGGATACGAAAACTCGCCCGGTCCGCCCTCAAGCACAAGCGCGGCCTTCCATTCCCGTCCGTCCAAGGAGACCGCGACGCCCAGCGGCCGGCGCTCTTTTGGGACAATCCTCGCTGCGGATTCGCTCGCAGTTATTTCTTTCCGAGCAGTTCGTCCACCAGGGGCTTGGCGTTATAAATCTTCAGCAGCGCTTCGATGATGCCCTGGCTATGGACCATGACCGACCTGTTCTGTTCGTCGGAATAGACAAACCTTGCCGGCAGCGACTGGATGTTGCCATCGAAGAGCACCCCGGAGAATTCTCCCTTCCGGTTGATGACCGGAGAGCCCGAATTGCCGCCGATCGAATCGCAGGTCGAGATAAAATTGAGCGGAGTGTTGAGTTTGAGCTGAGCCTTATTCTTAATGAAGCTTGGCGGAAGCTCGTAGGGCGGTTTGTTTTTGAACTTCGCAGCCTTGTCATAAAGTCCGCGGAACGTTGTGGCAAAGGGAATTTTCTTGCCGCTCTCCATATAGGTCTTGACGGCGCCGAAGCTGAGCCGCAGTGTGGACGTCGCGTCCGGAGGGATGGACGTGCCCTTGAGCTTGAACAGGGCGCGGGCGATCAAAGCGCCATTCCGTGTCTCGACGGATTGGACCTCGGTCTCATATTTTTTCCGCAGTCCGCGGGAGATAGGGTCGACGAGGAGGGCCAGCTTGATCATCGGATCGTCGGAGAGATAGGCGGCATCGAGCTCGCTGTCGAGATATTTTTTTCGGACTTCAACAGCCCCGAGCTTGGTCCCGGTGACGAGGTCCTTCGCGACGTCTTCGGCGAGCCTGCCGGCGAAGAGCCATTTCACTTCCTGGTAATTTCCGAATTCCTTCTGGAGCTGGATAAGGGAATCGGTCAGGTTGAAAATCTCCAGCTCGTCATAGATCGGGGTCACAGCGAGCATCCGGCGGGAGATCGAGGGGAGAGAAGCATCGCGGTATTCGCGCAAACGTTCGTCGTTGGGTTTGTCTTTTTCCATGGCCAGGCGGACGAGAGTTCGGGCTGTGTTGAAATAGCCCGTGCTGAATCCGGCGCCTCCCTCAAAGAACCGATAGGGTTTGAAGAACGAGGCGAATTTCTTCTGGGCGTCGGCCAGCTCATCCCAGGCCTTGCTGAACTCTTTGTCCAAGGCGGGGTCCTTTTTGACGGCCCCGCGTAAAGCCTGTTCTTCCTTGGTCTTTTTCTCCATGAGCTTCTTGTCGAGGAGGCCGGACTGGTAGCCGATCGTGGCCTTCAGGCTGTTTTCGATGCCGAACAGCGGGCCCTGGGCCTGGCGGGCATATTCGGGTCCGCGGCTGCTGAACTCTTTAAGAAGGGCGCGGCGTCGTTCATAGTTCGAGATCGTGTTTGGGTAACTCACATCGCGGAGGAATTCCATTTGGGCCAAGGTCAAAAGCCGGCCCGTGGAGCCGGGTTGTCCGGAGGCGAACACGAGGTCGCCTTCCTTCACTCCCGCGGTATCCCATTTAAGATAGTGTTTGGAATTCATCGGTTTATCGTTTTCATAGATCCGGAACAGGGAGATGTCCAGGTCATAGCGGGGATACGTGAAATTATCGGGATCGCCGCCGAAGAAGGCGGCAGCGTATTCAACGGCGAAGACAAGGCGGACGTCGGTATACACTTTATATTTGTAAAGGTGGAACATGCTTCCGGAGTAAAGGTTGACGACTGTCGAACGCAAACCCATCTTCTCCGAGCTTTCTTTTTCAAGCGCGGCGATAACTTTGTCCTTGGCGGCGGCGGCCTGGGCGGCAGTCATATCGGATTTCTCGGCGTCGAGCACCTTCGTCGTGATGTCTTCGATCTCCTGGAGAACCATGAGCTCCAGGCCAGGGGCTTTGAGTTCTTCAGCCCGGGTCCGGGCATAAAAACCGGTTTTCATCAAGTCCCGGTCCTTTGTGCTCAGGTTCTGGATGGCCCCCTGGCCGACGTGGTGGTTGGTGAGGACAAGCCCGTCGGGGGAGATGAATGAGCCCGATGCCCCGCCGAATCGGACAGAGGCGAGCTGGACGTGCTTCAGCCATTCGGCCGTGACATTAAAGTTGTACTTGGCCTTCAGGAAGCTGGACGGCGGCATGTTGAACAGCCACATGCCTTCGTCGGCGTAGATGGGGATAAATAGAGAGAGGACAAGGATAAGACTGAAGATTTTGGCTTTAAGATGTCTCATAGTACCTCCTCGGATAAAATTATCGTACCACAATCACGGGGGAAATTGAACAGGATCAGACCTTGACCATATATCACTTTCAAATGCAAGGGGGACACGATACCCTGTCCCTGTCTGGTCGGTAGCGCCCCAAAGGACGATACCGTTGAAAACCGCCAGGGACAGGGA
>Ga0256868_10001131_pt1 | contig 14865 bp, 15 predicted proteins | sample RVTome_13_FD_187341 | JGI IMG/M metagenome (GOLD analysis project Ga0256868, IMG submission 187341) | Soil microbial communities from uranium-contaminated site in the Upper Colorado River Basin, Wyoming, United States - RVT92D227 HiSeq ... | reverse complement strand
TGTTGAGGCTGGAAATGTCTCTGCAACACCTACGGGCTCACCGTTCTCCACTCCCGTTCCAACAACCAATCGTTTAATCGAGAACCCTGCCGCCTCCTTCGTAGCAGCTTCTGGCTTAGCCTTTTCCTGTCCGTAGACCGGGACGATGATCCCCCATGCCGCAATGACCACTAAAACTAAAATTAATATCCCTGCTCCGTGTTTCTTCATCTTTGTCTCCTTTCGTTAGAGGTTAATTAGAAAATAAACGTCTCATCCACCGGTCACGGTAACGATGCCCGTTTCGTCATTCGGTTACGTCTTAGAGTCCGAAAAAGAGAACTGCCGTTTCTCGTTGTCGAAGCTCGTATCGAGACTCGTCTTCCGAAACTTGAAACTCGAGTATCCAGCATCAAGCTTCGGGATTCGATACGAGTTTCTTCACCGATGAACGAGTTTCGATGTAACCTCTTGACGCTAAACGATACGGGCCTCGTAGCCTTAACCCTAACCCCCCTTCATCCCCCCTTAAATTAAGGGGGGAATAGAGGGGGGCTAAGGAATCAGGGAATAGACCTGTGCCTTCTTCGCCCACTCGCTACTTGGGTAATCCCTTTGAAGAACTTCCAACCCTAATTTCAGTTCCTTCGGATCATGGCTTGCCTTATATTTGGAAACTCCCAAATAGTACTGAGCCTCAGGTGCTGCGTCTGCCTTGGGAAACCGAACCAGAATTTCTTGAAAGCACTGTATGGCTTGTTCAAAGCGATCAAGATCGAAATCAACCTTGCCCTTGCCCAAGATGATCTGGGCAATAAAATCCTCAGGAGGCAAATACCCGACGAAACGATGGTGCTCCTCCCCGTCCGAATCCAAGATGATGATGGTGGGAGTCCACTTAACGGCATAGCGCTTCACCAGAGCCTTGTTTTTGTTGAAATCAATTTGAAGGGGAATGAAGTTATTCTCCACAGAGAAACAGACATTCGGGTCGGGATAGGTAACAGCTGCCAGCTGTTGGCACCCAATTCAGAGATTGTTATAGAAGTCCATCAAGATTAACTTCTTTCCTTTCTTTGCCTTTGCCTTGGTCGTGGTGAGAGAAGCCTCCCACTGAATTTGGTTTCCCATAACGAACCCTCCTTTCGTCATAATGAATTACCAAATCGCCGAGCGCATAGCGTAGGATTAATCCCTACCGCCTCCCGGAGGTTTAATACAATCCTCTCGGAAACAACATTGGAATTGATCGCAATACTCCTTAGCCGTTCCGAAACAATCAAAATTCCCTTCGGCCCTCTGAACGCTTCGAATCAATTCTGCCTTGGATATTCCAAAGGTGTTTTTTAGTCCTAAGGCTTTTGCCTTCGCCTTTACTTCCTTTATTTTCATTTCGACCCCCACCGTTTGAAAACCTTTGAAACATCAAAAGTGATACCTAATATTCTTTTCCGATTCTGGCCGTTTGTCAAGTCAAATCCGGCCGCCTGAACGCTGAAATCTCTGAAAGTTGAGTTTGCACCTTTTTAGTTGCAACTTGGAGAATAGGCCTAGCGCGAATTGGGGAGACAAATGTTTTTCTAATCAATAAGTTATAAGCACTTCTTTTCTTTAAATAGACTTTACCCCTAAATATCCTATCTTTATATTAGTATTACATTAATATATTCCTTCCTCGAAAGTGTACTTTCTGGATCCAATTCCACAATACAATATTTCAGGTGATAATCGATAAAATAAAATTAAAGCCAAGGACCTTTTGTGTTTAAATAAAATATTGACACGTCGGGTCATCTAAGTTAAAGGAAAACAATCAAGGTGTGAAGCTTTCCTTGTAGTTTTAGAAATTTAGGAGATATTTAGGACAGGGTTTATGGAATTAATAGAGGCTTTATTTGGAATCTTATTGCATCTTGATAAACATCTCGATTTGCTCATTCGGAACTGTGGGATTTGGACCTATGCGATTCTCTTTCTTATCATCTTTTTGGAAACCGGACTGGTGGTTACCCCCTTCCTTCCGGGAGACTCCCTGCTTTTTGCCGCAGGCACCTTTGCTGCCCTTGGCTCATTAGATGCCAGGTGGTTAGTCATTTCTCTTTCCATTGCTGCCATTGCAGGTGATACGGTGAATTACTGGATTGGGTACACGGTTGGTCCCAAAGTGTTCAACAAAGAGAAATCACGTTTTCTAAACAAAGAGCATTTGTATCGTACTCATCGGTTCTACGAAAAATATGGGGGGAAGACGATTATTCTGGCTCGATTCATTCCGATCATACGTACGTTTGCACCCTTCGTAGCTGGTATCGGGAGTATGACCTACAGACGTTTTATTCTCTACAATATTTCAGGCGGGATTGCCTGGGTGGTCATTTTTGTTCTTGGAGGCTATCTCTTTGGAAACATACCGGTCGTCAAACAGAATTTTTCACTGGTCATCTTTGCAATCATTATTCTTTCTATTCTTCCTGGAATCGTCGAATTCCTTCGTCACCGGGATTAATCCTTAATGACTCCTACCGTCATTCCAAGAGCTGAACATCCGATTTCGAGAAAGAGGATCGATGAAGACGCTCTTAAAGTCCTCTACCGTCTTCATCGACATGGGTTTCTGGCATATCTTGTGGGAGGAAGCGTTCGAGATCTCATCCTTGGGAAAACTCCCAAGGATTTCGATGTCGCCACGAACGCTCATCCTCACGAGATCTGCCTGCTCTTTAAGAACAGTCGCATTATCGGCCGTAGATTTCGACTGGTTCAGGTCTTTTTTAGGGGGAGAAAGGTGATCGAGGTCTCTACTTGTCGTAGCCACTCGGAATTCGAGGAGACCGTGACTGAAGACGGCAAGATCGTCCGAACGGATAGTTTTGGGACACCGGAGGAGGACGCTTTGCGCCGAGACATCACCATTAATGGCCTTTTCTACAATATCGCAGATTTTTCAATTATAGACTATGTGGGTGGAATGGCTGACCTCAACCGGCAGGTTATTCGAACCATCGGCGATCCGAATGAAAGATTTAGCCAAGATCCTGTCCGAATGATCCGGGTCATCCGCCATGCCGCCCGAACCGGGTTTTCCATTGAAGACAAAACTTATGAGGCTATCTTCCATCATCGTGAAGAGATACGGAAATGTTCTCCGTCTCGCCTTCGAGACGAATTCCTCCGTGAACTGAAAGAAGGCGCGGCCAAACCCTCCCTCCAACCGATGCTCCAAACAGGCCTGCTCTTTTCCCTTTTCCCCGATCTCGAGAGGGCCCTTGGAAATCGCAGTCTTTCTTCGGAAAAGACCCGAACATTTTTTCTATCTCTCTTCGATCTTGTGGATCAGTTGATCAACACAGGGAGACAGGTACCCGAATCGATTCTTTTTGCGCTCTTTCTAACCCCTTTTCTTCGAGCCGTCACACCCCAACACCCCTATCTTGGAAAAAGAGAAAAATACTTATACTTGGCACAGACGACCCATTGGGCCCTCCATCAAATCTTCACTCCATTCTCTTTTCCAAGAGGGGCAAAGGAGATGGCTTACCAGGTATTGATGGCCCAGTCGCATTTAAGGAAATCGATACAAACGGGAGTGATTCCGAAGAGACTGAGGATGAAGAAATATTTCAAACACGCAGTTCTCATTTTTGGGGTCGAGGCTCAAGCAAAGGGGGAAAGGGTTCCTCGTCTTCTCCGCAACGCGGTACCTTCTGATTTATTGCCCTGGTGGCCAAAAGAATCGCGAATAAGACGACCGGCAATGCACGGGGAAAGATGGCAGGCTTGAACCTCACGGGATTCAGAGGCAAAGTCCTGAACCTCATCCTGAACTACGTTGCGTTCAGGACTAATCATGAACCTTACATGGTTCATGGCATGGTTCGGGGGGCAACACCACTCAGGAATAATCTTCCTACTTCATTAAAAGATTTGGAAGCCAAAGGGCAAGCTGTGGAAATAGAAACAATAGGGCTGCACATACACCAAGACCGATTAAAAACGGATAGACACCACTATAAATCACATTAAAGGGAGTCTTGGTGATGTTTTTTACTACAAAGACATTGATCGCCACGGGGGGGATGACTACCCCGATCATGACGGTAATAGCAATGATCATACCGAACCATATTGGGTCAAATCCAAGTTTGATGATGACAGGATAGAAGATCGGGGTGGCAAGGACCATAAATGCCAGATCGTCAATAAATGAACCTCCTGTTTGATAGATGAAACTAATAATGATCATAATAACGAATTTGTTTAGAGGGAGCGATACAACCCAATCGGCCGCCAACATAGGAAGTTTCGTCACTGCGAGAAAATGGCCTAAAATCGTAGAACCTGCAATGAGTGTCAGAACCATACAGGCGGTACGTAAAGATTCTACGACCGATTTAATGAATCCCTTAAAATTGATGTCCCTTCTTAAAAGAGAAACAAGGAGGACTAATCCGGTGCCAACGCTACCTGCCTCTGTAGGAGTAAAGACCCCCTTCATCAGTCCCCATATCATTAACAGAAAGATCACAGCGACAAATGCAAACTCTGGAAGGGAAGCAATCCTTTCCTTCCAGGTTGATTTCTCTCCCTTTGGTCCAAGGGCTGGATTGATTTTACACCACCCATAGATGATGAGGATAAAAAAGAAAGCGATGATCAGCCCTGGAATGAGTCCGGCTAAGAATAACTTACCAATGGATTGTTCGGTAATGATGCCAAACACAATCAATGTAACACTTGGTGGGATGAGGACTCCGAGGGTCCCAACGGTGGCGACGATTCCAGTGGATAGCCTCTTGTCATAACCATATCGATCCATTTCGGGAACAGCCACACTGGCAAAGGTCGCCGCTGTTGCAGGGGACGAGCCACAGATGGCCTTAAAGGCCGTTGCTCCAGCCACAGTGGCCATAGCCATTCCTCCAGGAACATGACCGATGAATTTATATGCGGTGTTGAATAACCTTTTCGCAATCCCTGCGTTAAAAGCAACCTGACCCATGAGAACAAAGAGGGGAATGACAGTAAAACCATATGATGAAAAGACGTCAAAGATATCTTTGGCTAAAAGATTCAATGCGGCATTGAAAGATATGATATATCCAAAACCCAAAAAACCGATTAAGGCCATCGCAAATCCCAGCTCAATGCCTGTCAGGAATAAAGCCAATATGGTTGCTAAACCGATAAGTCCTATCATTACCTCATTCATATTCCCCTCCGAAGATCTTTAAGATATCACAAAACATCACCAAACATTGGATGAAGCAGCTTATTCCAATTCCATAGGCAACGGGGTAGAAGGGGATCTGCAGAGTAAGCGAGACCTCTCCTGATTTTTGTAGATCCATTGCATACTTAATCAGATTCCAACCGATGAGAAAGAATAAGACAATGACAATGCATCTTGTAGTGATATTGAAAATATTACGGACCCTTTTGGGAAATTTTATTATAAAAAAGTCCACAAAAATATGTGCCCTCACCCATGAGGTAAAAGGGAGGGAGAAACCAATAACCACAGCCCCTGAAAAAGCCACCAGTTCGTAGGCGCCAACGATGGGTCTTTTAAAGAATCTCAAAATAACATCACTGATGGTGAGAAGCATCAGGAAGGTGAGGCTCATCCCTGCAATAACGTTCAAGAAACGACTAATCCCATTTACTGTGTTTTTAAATCCTTTCATTGAGTACCCCTCTCCTTTATTCACCCCGCACCCAGTAAAGCCCCGTTCTTCAGAATAGGAATGTATTGGTGTATCAAAATAACTGCTTCAAATAAAAACCCCGTGTTTTATAACATAGGGTGCGGGGTTCGCTCCTTTAAGATAAAATAGGAAAGAAAAAGGAGGGGAGGATGCTTAACATCCTCCCCTTTTAATGTTATTGAAGCTGTTTCAGTCTTTCTCTGCAGAATTTCAAAGCCTCTGCTGCAGGCAGACCTTTCGCCGTCTTCTCCTTCACATATTCGTCAAACATCGGATCAACAGCCTTTGCCCATCTTGCATTCTCTTCTTGTGAAAGTGGGATGACCTTATTGCCTAACTTGTCGATAAAATCATATGCTTCTTTGTCGATCGCATCCCAGTTTTTTCCATGCTTTTCAATCCACTCTTCATTAATCTGCTCAATGATCTTCTGAACATCGGGTGGCAAGGCATCCCATTTCTGCTTGTTCATGGCCACAAAGAAGAGCATGTTATAAGCAGAGCCATAGCCTTGGGTGCTGAATTTTACAACTTCACCAAGCTTCCATCCCTTAAGGGCCTCCATCGGGCACACCACGCCATCCGCAACCCCTCTGCTGATGGCATCGTAAGCCTCGGGCATGGGCATGGCTACAGGAGTTCCCCCCAAGTTGGATACGACTTTCGCCGTGGTACCCGTCCCACGAATCTTTACTCCTTTAAGGTCCTCAAGTTTATTGATGGCCTTTGGCCGAGTATGGAGAAACGCAGGACCATGAGCATGGAAGTACATGATCTTTACCTCATCAAATTCCTTGGGCTTGAATTTCTTGTAGAAATCGTTGACCAATCTGGTCGCGACAGCTGCAGTTTTTGAACCCAAAGGCAGATCCAGTACCTCTGACAAGGGGAATTTACCCATGGTGTAAGAAGGAACGGACATGCCGATATCTGAAATTCCTTTCACCACGCCATCATAGCATTTGTCAGCAGGAGTCAAGGTTCCGCCTGGAAATACCGTGACCTGTACCCTTCCATTCGTTCGCTTCTCAATCTCCTTCCCCCATTCAACAGAAAGAATGCAATTCGTATGAGGAGCGGGGAAAAAATTCGAATAATTCAGTTTTACCTGACCATAGGCAGGTAAGACTGCGAACGAAAACCCGACCACCGATATGCATAGCAACAAAGATACCCACTTCCAATGCCTCATTTTCGTATCCTCCTTTCTAATTTTGAAAAAAATTTTCATTTTGTTTCAATTGCCTTAGTTCGCCACCTCCTTCTTTTATACCCCTCAACATTACCTTCCCTAAAAAGAGAGGAGAAATCAGGTCCTCGTTCCTCCCCCTTTATCTTGATAATATCTTGATACATTCATATTAAATTCTTGTCAAGTTAAATGCAAGATATCTTTCGGCCTCTCTAAAAATGTCTTGCGTCGGGGAGATGGGCTCTCCCATGAGGCCCTGTTTAGAAACTCACAAAAGGAGGTCTGTTACATTGATTTCGAGCATCTTCACAGAGGCAAGAATCCGCTCGACGTTCCGGTCTACCGCCTGCATCCCTCCTGAAAGGGTCTTTAACTCCTCGGCAGCCTTCTTGATGGCTTTGATCCGATCATCCATTTTCTTCATCTCTTTCCGATCCATCCCATCCTCCCTTAACACCTTAAATAACAAAGAAAAAATTCCAAATCAACTGCCATTGGCTAAAGCCGATGATGGTTGACCTGTTATTGGGTGCGTTCTTTTCTACCCCTGCTTTCTCAGGTCCTTGAACCGCTTGGCCTTCACCTCATACCGCGGTAATGAATGATACGGGTGGATCTCGATGTTATACCCGAGGTTGGTCTTCAGGCGAAGTTGGTCCTTGAGCTTCCCCAGAATTACCTCGCGATCCCCTTCCTCACCCGGCAACAATTCAATCTTGAGCGTAATATCGTCCAAATCCCCTTTCTTCGTCACCAACACCTCGAACTCGTTGCCCAGCCCCTTGACTGAACGGACAACTTCTTCTATCGCTGATGGGGCCACCAACACCCCTTTGATCTTCGTAATATCATCAGCCCTTCCCACTATTCCTCCCTGAAGGATACGGAATGTTCTTCCGCAGGGACAGGGTTCTTTCGACCATTCCGCCACATCCTTGGAGTCGAATCGAATGCAGGGCTGGGCGATTCGGTCAAAGGCGGTGATGACACATTTTCCTTTTCGGCCCGGCTCCTCGATTAACTCTCCTGTCTCCATATCCTCTAGTTGCACCAGAAACAGCGCCTCGTTCACATGAAGACCCCCGGGTTGCTCCGCGCACTCAAAACCCCATGCTCCGATCTCCGTCGCCCCCACGTGATCATACACCTTCGCCCCCCACGCCTCCTCCATCCGCTGCTTCGTCGATGGAATGCTCGCCCCCGGCTCCCCCGCACAGGTTATCCTCCGGATAGTCAGATCCTTGGCCGGATCGATCCCCAGCTTTTTGCGTGCCGTGTCCGCCATCCCTAACACATACGTGGGCGTCGCCATCATCGCCGTGGCCCGCAGCTCTTGAATCTTTAACAACCGCGCCTCCGTATCCAGAACCCCGCCCGGGACGACTTCACACCCCAACTTCTCCGCTGCATAATGGCCCGCCCAAAAGGCCACAAAGATATTATACCCAAAAGGGAGAAAGACCCGATCGGTCTTCCGATAACCCTGGGCATAGAGCAGGTACGCCCACGATTCTGCCCACCACTCCCAGTCCTGCCAAGTATCGGGCTGATAGACAGGCATCCCCGTAGTTCCACTGGTCTGACGAAACTCGGTCACTTCCTCCAAAGGCACACAGAGCGCATCACCGTACGGAAAGGGATCTTTCCTTTGGATATCCCTCATCATCGCCTTCTCCACCTTCGGCACCCTGGCTACATCCTCGTAGGTCTTGATATCGTCGGGCTCAAGACCCGCCTCCTGATAGAGCCTCCTGTGAAACCTCGACCTCTCGTAGGCCCATTCCAGAATCCTTTTGAACTTCTTGACTTGGAGCGTTCGCAACTTCTCCCGCGGAAGTTTCTCCGCAACAGGATTCCAATACCTTGCCGTCTCTTCATGGAAGGCCTTCATCTTGCCTCCTATGGATCGTATGATTTTTCCTTATGGCCTTTGGAGATGTTGAATGCCTGGCTCTGGCGGTCAGAACGGCGGTGGCGGCGGGTGAACCGATACGCACCTCCGGGACAATCCCAAATGTTCCGCTCTTCTTTTAAGAATGTATTAGTAAGTATATTGGGAACAAAAATTTTGTCAAGCAAAATCGGCGGGTAAAATTCTAAAGAAAAGTCAACTGGATAGATAAGATTTATTTGAAAATTGAAAAAGCAACAGCATCAACTCCCAATCGTTTTAATGCTTCAGTATGTTGTTCTAAAGAGAATTTTATCCCTGCTATCAATTTCAAGGAGACCATCTTATTCTTTGGAAGTTCCTTCTCAAGAAGAAGAAGTGTGGTATTCAAACACTCCAAAATACCCTTCGTAAACTCCTTCCCGCCCGCTTCCCCTGAAAAGTGGATCATTCCCTCCTTAAATTCAAATTCACCGACAAACGGATCGAGGAAAGTAAATTCTTCTGATTTTTCTATGAGGGATTCCTTAAATACTTTATGAAATAGTCCTCTTCTTTTTGAGGCTTCATCTACCAACTTTTCTGATTTGGAGAGGATATCTTGGAAAATCGGGATGAGCTCTTTTAGCTCTTCCCCTCGCGGTGTTACTTTACCCCCCTTTATTTCCTCTTTTATTTTCTCCTTTGTTTCCTCTTTTATTTCCTCCTTTCTGTGTTTTTGCAAAACTTTACTTTGACTCCTATAAACATTAAAAATGGCTCCCTGTTTGACGGCGTTTTCCACAAATATTGGAATCGATTTTCGACCAAACACCGAGGGCTCTGATTCGGGAGTGGTAAACATCTCCACGGGGTCCCCCCCCTCAACAAATAGAACGCCCAAAACCTTTTTCTCTTTTGTCAAAACCTCTATGAAACCGTTATGTTTATCTTCTTTTAACTTCAAGAGGAGGCGGTCCAATCGAGTAAAATCTGTAGATAATTCTTTAAATAGAACTTCGTGCTTAAGGTGGTTGGCAATGAGCGCCACCTGCTCGGGTAGCAATCGGTATACATTGAGGACCCCATCCTTTTGATTCGAGAAAGTTAAAAAGGCCTGGATAGCGTCCGGTCCGATCGTCGTTTCTGCATTGCTTTTCTCTTTTATCTCAGCGTTAACAATTTCTCCTGAATCGATGAAGATGGCTCCCTTTTTTTCAGGGAATTCAATTTCAAGGATACCGCTGAAGCTCTCTGATTTGAGAGTAGATAGAAGGGCTGAAAGATCGGTATAGGCCGTTAATAAATTTTGGTGTCTTACTTCACCTTTTGGAAGAATCATGGCTTTCCCCTTTTTCTCTATTTTTGAACTCAGGAATCCCCTCTCTCTCAGGAAAAAGTTTTTGATTTAACCTTTTGAGAGACGTGCGAATCAATCTCACTCTAATGCTCTCCTTCAGAAAAGTCATTCTCGATGCATATTCTCTATCACTTCCCCGAGGAAAGAAACTCCATCATCAGCCTGACGAACTCTTTCTTCTGCCCATCACGAGGAATCTCTTCCCCCAGCGCTTCAATAAAGGATAGCGTTTGATCTTGCGGAAAAGAACTCCTGGTGTTGCCAACCTCTTCGAGTTTATCATCGATGATGACAGAAGCCACGGGTCCCACCGCCCTTTTTAATTCATTTTCCACCTTTAGAAAAAAGTTTTCACCTACCAACTTTTTCTCAACGGGTTTTTGGCCTTCTGCACGCACCAATAACCCTAACTGGACAAGTTGGGAGATGATCTTAGATGTTTTAAATTCATCCCAACTGAGCGTTTCAGCAATTCCTGAGACCGTTTTCGTCCCATTGCATAGCGCTAATACATTCCATTGTTCGGCATTGACATTTTTGTTCTCTTGACTTTTCTGGAGGGAAAGATGAAAAAATGTATTGGGAGAGGGAATAACCTCTTTAATCTTATCCCACTCCTGTTTTCGGTAAGACCAATTCAAAAGGAGTTGTTCGGTTGAAATGGAGATGGTTCTTTCTAACGGAACTTCATCCGGTTCAAACGAAGCCTTTCCAACCTTGAATCCCATCAGGGCAAAGAAAGCATGCTCTCCAACGGCATTATTCACCTTTGCATGGGTAATATTTCCGAGCTCTACATACAATTCTCCATCCTCTTTCCCCTTGAATATAATCTTTCCGGTCTTTTTACCACTAAAAAGGGGTTTAAGAATGTCAAAGAGTTTAACATGTGCAAGATCGCCGAGAAATATTTCGGGCATGGAATCCGCTCTAAAACTTTCTCTCTGAGATGAAAGACCCTTTATATCCCTCATCACAAAGAACTCTTTGTGCCATACAGAACAGAGGAAAGCTTATTCAGTAAATCATCAATCCCTTTACTTTCGATATCTATTTAGGTTCCTCTTCTCCGCAGCCTTTCGATGGATAAACGAATACTATCCTGCATACGGTAGATGGCATCGGCCAAATCTCCTATTTCATCCTTCGATTTGATTCCCACTTCTGCTTTCAGTTCACCGACGCTGATACGGTATGCTATCTCCGTCAGAGATTTGATTCTCTTGGTTAGTCTTTGGATATACAATAACATAATGATACCAATGAGTAAGAGGGTGCCGCCAAAAACTCCGACCACAATATTTCTCGTATCAAAAATCAGATTTCTTATACGATTTGCAAGTAGACTGACTGACAACATAAAATCATCTGTATTGGCAGTAGCAAAGATGCCGTAAGGCGTTTTTGCCACCGGCGAACAGGCTAATATCCTTTCCTTAAGAATACCGTTTTCATCCTTCGAGAGATAAAAATCTGATGCCACTCGATGCTCTCCTTGTAGGCCGACCTGCGTGATTTTTCCGAATTCATCATAATTATTCTTACCCAATACGCCCTTGACCATTAGGCTGTTTAAGGGTTGACCCTCTAAATCTTTCTTGGGGTGTATTAAGAAAGTGCTTAAGGCCTCTTGCGTTTCAGGATCATATCTGAGGTACATACTTGCCTCACCAGAGAACGACACCCGTTGAAAGATTATTTTTCTTAGAGCAGGATCATTTTGTAAATCCGCTCTTTCCAATTCTGGGTGACTTAAGAGATAGGCCTCAACCTGGTTGGCAATGGTGCTTGCCATTTGGTTCATATCATTCTTGGCCCTTTCAATGGCAGATTGTACAGCCTCGTTGACGATGCTGTCGTTGGCCCTATTGATGTATCCGATGGTAAACGGCACGGCAAGGGCCAACATACAAATAGGAATAATAAAGAGAATAAGGAATATTTTTCCCCTTAACCCAAGCCTTTTCCCCCTTAAACCCAACCTTTCTGATTCGGGGCTGGAGGCTTCTACTCCGTCTATCTTTGGAGGAGATGGGGTCGAAGCTTTGACTTTTGGTTTCGAAACCGTGATCACATGATTGCAGGACGGGCATTTAAACCTGGCCACCTCTCCCTCAATCTTTTCAGGATCTATCTCGATTTTTTTCCGACATTTCTCGCATATAGCTATCATCGTTTCTTCTCCTCTAATATTTTCTTTGAAATCTTTCGTGACGGATTCATCAGCCTCGAATCCCGCGTGGGCGGGAAAAATCTCCCTCAATCCCCCTTTTTCTAATCCCGCGAAACGCGGGAACCCCTTTCGCAAAGGGAGGCGGGGAGGGATTTAAGAAAGTTATTTTCTGAGCAATTTCAACTGTAATGTCTCCCTTTCGGAAGTCATAATTCAACTAATAGATTCTATTTAAGCTAATTCTGACTAATATTTGAGCAATTTCAGTGCCAAAAATAACTTATATGTATAACTAACTGATTTTAAAAGAATTTATAAAAATCTTAAAATTAAATGAAGTCCACAAATTTGACCTTTTTCGTCTAAATGGATCAAAAATTACCAGTCCTTTGGAAGATAGTTGCTTTTGGCTGTCAGCTACTGCCCAATTTTTCCCCTGCTTTTACTGATCTTTTTGGCATAGACCTATTACGAGTCCAAATTGCCCAAGAGAATTTTTCCCTTCAGAAGTACAATATCTATTTAATATTATTAATAATTTATTACTTTATCACCATGGCTCATTCATTCATAACGGAGATTTACAATAAATTAAGCTATATATGTGTTTTTTTTAAAAGTCAAGACAAATTTTGGAAATATTATTTAAAATTATGGGGTTATGATATTGAGGGTATCTATGATTTGCAGGAAGGTCTTTTGGAAGGCTTCATAAGCCTTTTTTTCATTCCCTGAAATGGACCCCTTTTGCCAGCTATTCCCTCCATCAGAGACCTTCATCCCAAAAGAATTAGCATCCCTTGAATATCGGATGGAAACAGCGCCTTCTCCCTGATAGAGGAACAGAATTTGTCCTTGAAGAGCCCAAAGGGAGGGAATGACGAGCCCTTTCTTCACGATGGGTTGAAGGGAGGGAGCGTTAGGATTCCATGCCATCGATTGAATTAGGTAATCAACTTCCAATTTCCCCTTTATTACCTTCCCTTTCGAATACAATCTTTGCTCTGTATAGGGTTTCAAGGGGGCTGCGGTCATCGGCTCGGCTTGAGGGTTAGTCTTATCTGCGATCTGAAGAATAAGCATCTCCTCAACCTGTTTCCCTTTAGTTTTAACAAAAAAATAGACGCGGGTAAGCGAATTCTCTTTTTGATTTTCATGTGAGAAAGAGTGAACGAGATCAAATTCAGAAGGTAATGTCAAAGTGAAAGGCGGTTTTGGGGAGACTAATTTTTTCCCTTGAATCTCTAAGTCCTTTTGGGCAGCATTGGCGGTATTCCATGTGATCAACACGAGACCCAATAAAACAAAAAATATTTTTCTCATTGTCACCTCTTTTATATTGGATGGGGGATTAGGGTTTAGCAAATCTCTAATCCCCAATCCCTAATCCCCCCTGGGAGATTACTTCTTTCTTGTGAACAACTCTTTTAGTTTCGGACCAATCTGGGGACTTTTTGCAATAATATCCTTCCAACCTTCATCATAGGCAACCTTGAGGAATTTTTCCTTTTCCGCTGGAGGCAGGTCAACAACCTGGATGCCTTCCTTGAGGAGCATGGGGCGTTCCTGTTTTGCAAGGTCATCAAATAATGCCACTACCTTTTTCTCTGCTTCGAGGGCTGCTTCAGTGAGCAAATATCTTAGCTTCGGAGGCAGTTGATTCCATGTCTTCAAATTTATGAGAAGCGGATTCGGAACATTGTAAAACCCTGGATCTACAACATATTGTGTATGCTTTTGCCAACCCCAGTCACGAATCCCAACGGATGGCCAGCAATAGCCATCGACAACGTTCCTTTCGAGAGCAGCATATACTTCCGTGGGCGGTATCACAACAGGGTTCCCGCCAAGTCCTTTTATCGCTTGAAGGTACATGGGGGACACACGAATGTTAAGCCCCTTGAGGTCAGCACTCTTGATGGGTTTTTTAAGGTAAAGGTGAAATTTTATGCCCAGGCCAAGTCTCGCCAGGTAATAGATCCCGATCTTCTTTTCGTGGAGATCGTTCATATAGGCCCAGGCCCCACTCTTTCTATCTTCCGAAGGTGTAAAATTAGATAATTTGAGGGCATCCACTTCAGGTAAGACCGAGACGTAGTAGGCACTGGTGGTAAATACCATATCAACCATGCCACGTTGTAAGGCCTGGACCTGATCCATCGTTTTGACCGCCTCCGGTCCTCCAATGAACTGTATCTTCAGTTCCCCGGGATATTTCTTTGCAACCATCTGTTCCACCAGGTCTGTAAAGGTTGTAAAGGCCTTGTATTCACTGGCCGTCTTTGGCCATGCAGTGACTGCTTTCAGGGTAATTGTTTCCGCTTTAGCAATCCCATATGGAGTGACGAATACCGCAAATGCAAGAACCACGACACAAAACATTGAAACCAATCTCTTTTCCATTCTTTTATCCTCCTTTTTTGGTTTTTCCCCCTCACCCCTTTCCCTCTCCCCCCAGGGGAGAGGGAAAGGGGTGAGGGGGATTAGTTTCACTTCATTCCCATGAGACTTGGTACAACCGTCGCTAAAACTGGCATTCTCAGCACAAGGACAATGCAGAGAATATCTATGATGACATAGGGAGTG
>Ga0256868_10001130_pt1 | contig 14869 bp, 10 predicted proteins | sample RVTome_13_FD_187341 | JGI IMG/M metagenome (GOLD analysis project Ga0256868, IMG submission 187341) | Soil microbial communities from uranium-contaminated site in the Upper Colorado River Basin, Wyoming, United States - RVT92D227 HiSeq ... | reverse complement strand
GTGCATGAAGTTCCGGTTGATGTTGACGCCGCCCGGACCGTCTTCGTTGATGAAGCCGTCGCCGTCATTATCGATGCCTTCCCAATAGAGAGCGTATTCACCCTTCTCGCCCTTCTTCGGGTCGGCTTTTCTCATCAGCCGCGCGTCCTCGGGATCGATCATGTAATCGCCGTTGGGGTCTTTGACGCGCATGACGGTGATGAAGCCGTCCTTGTTGAGGTCTTCGGGACCGTCCTCGTCCAGGCGGCCGTCGTTGTCGTCGTCGTAGGGCTTGGCGTTGGTCCGCCGGGCCCATTTGACCGGCGCCCACATGAACTCTGCCGCGTCGGGGTTGACGCGCGGTAGAACGTAAATGACATAATGATCGAGCCGCTGTTTGATGTTCGCGTTCGTCGCATAATTCTTGACGAGATAGTCCGCGATGAAAACGGCGAGCTCGCTGCCGATCAAATGGTCACCCTCGAAGTTTGCCGCAATCAGCAGACCGGGACGCTCCCCGAGCGGAACGCCGGCGGAATTGGCGATCTGGAGAGCCCAGATGTCGCGCTTCTCGAGCGTCTTGCCGATGGACTCCAGCTTGACCAGGGTTTTGTTCGCGTTGGCCAGGTTCTGGACGATCGCCGTCATCTCGGCGTATGTGTGGTACTTCGAGAAATCCTGGGCCATGCCCGCCCCGCTGAGCATCAACACCGCGGCGGCAACGAGCAGGGCCATTCCGGCGCAATTTCGCATTTTTTTCAGCTTATGATTCACTCTTCCTCCTTTCTTTGTAAATTACTAATATCAACGCACTAATTAAAATGACATCCACGTTCGAGCGGCGCTTAGGCCGCCCGCAGCCCCCGGGGAACCAGTCCCGTCGGTTCCCCCCTCCGCTACGGGGACTTGACGGCGGCCTAAGCGCCGCTCATACATTGTCACTTTATTTATTGCCTTTGTATTAACCCGAATGATTCATAAAGTGCTTCACTTCCTCGAGAAGAGAATTCGCAGATGGCGCCGAATTCGGGGACATGACCCAAATTCTCTGGAATTTGGGATCGTGTCCCCCTCTTGAATTCGGCGCCTGTCTGCAAATTCACGACCGAGATTAATACGGGGACACGTACCTAATTCAGAAATTAGGTACATGTCCCCACATTTCCTTGACCGGGTCTTCCCGGTGCCGGTTGGAAGGGGGAAACGCAAAGCGGGTTCCCCCTCCAAATTGACTTTCGCCTCACCATTTTTTATTTGAACAAGGGATCGGGGCTGACCGTCAACTTCTTGGTCTCGATGTCTTTCCCGTCCACGTTCAACGTGACTTTATAGACCCCGCTGTCTACCTGAGCGACGCGTCCCCCACGGCCACCGCCTCCGATGCCTCCCATCTGGCCCGGCTGCCCGGCAGCCGTCTGTCGGTTCAAGCCCCAGAACGACTTCTGCAGCCCTTTTTTGCCGCTGGCTGTGATTTCCAGGATGAGATTGCCTTCCAGGTCCTTGATCGTCAGCTTCACGGATTTCGCTTCGGCCTTTAGATAATAGTAAATGTTCGCGCCGGTTGGCGGATTATCGACCTTGGCGAATTCGCCCAGAGTTTCACCGCGCCGTTCGAACCGGTTCCAGCGGATCGTGTTTTCGACGTCAAACAGATAAGCGTCCTTCTGGAACGTCTCAGGCTTGAACTCCTTGATCGGGCCGATGTCGGCAATATAAATGCCCCGGCCGTAGGTCCCAACAACAAGGTCCCGGTCCCTCTTCTGAATGGCTAGGTCGCGGATAATGACGTTGGGCGCCGCGCTCGAGAAATTTGCCCAGGTCTTGCCCTGGTCGATTGTCACGTAGACGCCGTAGTCTGTGCCGAGGTAGAGGACATTCGCGTTGTCCGGATCTTCCTCGATGTCATAGATCGGATTGTTCATGTTCCCGGAAATGTCCTCCCAGGTCTTGCCAAGGTCGCGGGTGACAAACAGCCAGGTTTTGTCCTCGTTGTGCGTCCGGTATCCATTGAACGCCACGTAGCAGGTCTTTTCGTCGAACTGGGACGGGAGCACTCTTTTGACCCAGCGGTCATAGGGGAAGAGGGCGCCCTTGACGTCCTTCTTGACCTTGCCCGCCGCATCATAGAATTGATTGGTGATATTGACCCATGTTACACCGCCGTCAGGCGACATCTGGACGTTGCCGTCGTCTGTTCCGGCCCAATAGAGGCCGGGCTTTTTCGGCGATTCGGCAAATGTGTAGATCGTCGCGTACTGGAGGTTGGTCTTCCTGGAAAGCGCGATCCTCTCTTTGCTGGCCTTGGTCAGGTCAGGGCTGATAGTCTGGAACGTCCCGCGCTCGCCCCGGCTCAAGGAGCGGTGAACGAACTGGGAGCAGATGTAGATGATGCCGGGATTATGAGGCGAGAGGACAATGGGCGCGTTCCACTGGTATCGTTGGGCGGGCACGCCGGCCGCCGCCTCCTCCGGAGTGGTGCGCTTGGTCAATGAAACGGTATCGCCGGTTTTCAAGTTCATCCGGCTCGAGCCGCCGAATTGACTCTCGTAATAAACGTATTCGGGATTCCACCAGTCGCGGACAGCGTAAAATCCGTCGCCCGTGGGGAGGTAGGTCCAGTCGGCTCCGTAAACGCCGTAGCTGTTCCGGGTCTGAGACGGCCCCAGCCAGCAGCCGTTGTCCTGGGTCCCGCCCATGACGTTGTAAGGCTGCTCGTTATCGCAGGAGACGTCGTAGAACTGCTGGGCGCTGATGGTGGCTTTCTGGCTCCAGTGCTTGCCGCCGTCCCAGGATTCGCACACGCCGCCGTCATTGCCGCTCAGGATATGGTTGGAATTGAGCGGATCCATCCAGACGCCGCGGTGGTCAACGTGTGTCTTGAAGTTTCCGTCCCAGCCTGTATTCTTAAACGTCTTGCCGCCGTCCGTGGAGATCGTGGCGCGTGTATCACCGCAGATGAGGACCTGGTCGTTGGTCTGGTCGACGATGATCCGGCCGTAATAGCCGCCTTCGGTCTGGTTGACCTGGGTGCTTCCTCCGGATTGTTTGTATTCCGTCATCCTCTTCCACGTCTCGCCCTGGTCGTCCGTGCGGTAGATGACCCCAGACATCTTGACCGGCTGCTGGATGCCGAGCGCGTCGGCATACAGGATCTCGAGGACGTGCCGGTTGATGATCTGGGCCCGGCCCTTGGCCTCGGTGGAGTCCGGCTTCGGCGCTTCCTTTTTCATCAGCTTCTCGACCTCGTCGATCGAGGCGATGACGTCCTTGTTCTTGGCGTAGATCTTCCGCGCCGCCTGGTTGAGCTTGGCGACGTCGATGCTGTTCTTGGTCAGGAAGTCCTTGTCCTGAATGAGTTCGTTGAGTTTTTTGACCAGGTCGCCTTCGTTCTCGGCCTTGAGCGGGGTGAACTTGGGCGCCAGCTTGGCAATCTCCGGGTTGATCTTGTAGGTCTTGAACTTGGCGAACGTAAAATCCTCTTTGAATAGATCGGCCCGACCGCCGCCGCCGAAGCCGCCGGCCGCCCGGAAGTTCGCCCCGCCGTCGCGCTCGGCCAGGCCGAGATTTACTTCCTCGTCGAGCCGGGCGTAGATGATGTTGGGATTCTTTTCATAGAAGGTCAAACCAGTCCGACCCAGGTCAACGTCGATGGGGAGACCGTTGGTCAGCTTCTTCCAGGTCTTGCCGCCGTCCGTCGTTTTATAAAGGTTGTTGCCGGGCTGCCGGTCCATGTACGTCCAGGTCCGGCGGAAGGTCTTGTAGGCCGCGGCGATGACGACATCCGAATTGCGGGGATCGAGGACGAAATCAGCGACACCCCGGTCCTTGATGGGGAATACGTTCGCCCAGGTCTTGCCGCCGTCCGCGCTCTTGTAGAGGCCGCGCTCGCAGTCCATCTCGTTGTCGTAGAGCTTGCCTTCGGCGGCGGCATAGACGATGTCCGGGTTCTTGAAATCAACCGCCACCTTGGGGATGTAAAAGCTCTTTGTCAGGCCGATATTGGTCCAGGTCTTTCCGGCGTCCGTGGATTTCCACATCCCGTTGCCGTGGGCGCTGGAGCGGGCGTGCATCGGCTCGCCCGTGCCCAGGTAGAAGATGGTCTGGTTGGACGGAGCGATGGCCATATACCCCAGGCTCATATTGCCGTATTTGTCAAAGATCGGCTCGAAGTGAATGCCGCTGTCCTCGGTCTTCCAGAGGCCGCCCGAGGCCGTCAGAGCATAATACATCTGACTCTGGCCGCGCGGCACGGCGAACTCCGTGATCCGGCCCGAGAACGTGACGGGCCCGACCCACCGCCAGGTAAACTGGTTGAAATCGTCCGTTGTGACCGGGCTCTGGGCATAACCGACAAAAGACACGCCCAAAAGCCAAACCAATGCCGTTAGGAACCCTACGAATGACTTCCGCGATGATTTGAACACTGCTCCTCCTTAAAAATATTTTTTTCTTTTCTCTCCCCTCCAGGGAGAGGGAGTCTTAAATAAACTCCGTGCCTGATCTCAGGCTGCTCGTAAAGATCTTCGGCTCTTTGCCGAATTGATCCTTATAGGCTTTGGCGACTTTTTCCTTGAATTCCTCGATCGCCTTTTCTTCGACCAGGTTGATCGTGCATCCGCCGAACCCAGCCCCCATCATCCGCGCGCCAAGGACGCTTTTGACCTCGCGCGCCGCGTCAACGAGCACGTCGAGCTCGCGGCAGCTGACTTGATAATCGTCGCGGAGCCCGTCGTGCGAACCGTTCATCCGGCGGCCAAACGAGGCAAAATCATTTTTCTTCAGGTCAGCGCAGGCCTCCCCAACCCTGCGGTTTTCACGGACGACGTAATCGCATCTTTTATAAATGGTGGGATCAAACTCCTGGCGGTGCGCTTCAAGAAGCTCCCCCGATACATCCCGCAGGCTTTTGAGGCCGGGCTCGTATTTCGATAAGAGTTTCACTCCGGCTTCGCACTGGCCTCTCCGGACATTATATTCCGAGGAGGCCAGCTCACGCTTGACGAGCGTGTCGCAGAGGACGACCCGGAGATCGGTCCGTTCGAACGGAAAGTATTGATATTCCAGGCTCCGGCAGTCGATCTTGAGGACGGATTTCGACCGGCCGAAGATGTTGATGAACTGATCCATGATGCCGCAGCGCACGCCGACGAATTCATTCTCGGCTTTCTGGGCCAGCTTGACGAGCGTCAAAGAATCCAAGCCCAGCCCGAATATCCTATTGAGAGCGTAGGCCAGCCCCGCCTCGATGGCCGCCGACGAAGACATCCCTGACCCAATCGGAATATCACCGCCGAAAACACAATTGAATCCGCCGACCTTGCAGCCCTTCTTCTGCAACTGATCGACCACACCCAGCAGATAGTTCGGCCAGCGCTTGTCGCTTTTGATCAGGAGACCAAGCTCAAACTCGTGGTCCTGGCCCAGGTCATGGGCAACCAGCGTACCCTTTCCATCATTTCTTGGGGTTACGGCGAAATAGATGGCCTTGTCGACTGCGGCCGGCAGGACGAAGCCTTCGTTGTAATCCGTGTGCTCGCCGATGAGGTTGACCCTGCCCGGCGATCTGACGAGTAAAGGCTCTTCTTTGAAGAGCTTCTTGAATCTCTCGCGGACCTTTTGGACCAGTTCGCCCTCCGAACCCGGCAAGGCCTTTTTATTCGACAGTGGCATTTTTATTCGCCAGAACGAAGATCAATCCGGCCAGGACCATGATTGCGCCCCACCAGATATTCGGATGGAGGCGGGCCAGCACGGTCTTGGACTCGACGCGCGCAATCAGGTCATAGACGCCCGTGGTCAAAATCACGCTGCCCATTACGAGCAAGACCAGTCCGACAAAAAACCAAATCGGCTTCATTTTTTTGACGTTTTCGGCCATGAATTTCTTCCCTCCTTACCAGAAATAGATGTTCAACAGGACGAAAACGATCAGGGACAGGACCGCAAAGAACGCCGGTTTTTTGTACCACGGCACGAATTCACCCGCGATTTCTTTCGTCAGTCCTTTGACCAGGCCAACGAGCTCCTCCTCGGGCTTCTTCTTCGTGAAGAGGCTGACGACGATTGTGACCACGAAGCAGATGAGCCAGGCCCACCAGGCCCGCCAGAAGTTGGCGGCCATGTCGCTCGCGACCTTGGAGAATGTGACAGCGCTCATCGAGATCCACTCGAACTTGACGGCCAGATACATAGTGATCGACGAGCCCATGCCGGCGATGAGGCCCCAGAACGCGCCGTTCGGCGTGATCCATTTGACGAACATGCCCAGGAGCATGGTCGCGAACAGCGGCGCATTGACCCAGGAGAAGATGGCCTGCATATAGTCCATGATGGTCGGCATGCTCTTCGCCCAATAGGCCGTCGCGACGCTTATGATGATCCCGACGATCGTAGCCATGCGGCCCATCCACAGGAGGTGCTTGGGAGATGCTTTTTTATTGATGACCGACTGGTAGATATCATATGTCCAGACCGTGTTGAAAGCGCTGATGTTCCCCGCCTGCCCGGCCATAAATCCCGCCAGCAAGGCCGTGATGCCAAGGCCAACGAGTCCCCGGGGGAAATAGCGGGCGATGAGCATCGGCAGGGCCGAGTCATAGTTCAGTTTTCCGCCGTCGCTCATCAGGGCGAAGCCGGAATTGGGGTCCTTGGAGAGGACGAGGGCGATCAGGCCGGCGACGATGACAATGAACGGCACAGCCATCTTGAAGAACGAAGCGATGATCGGCGTCATGCGGGCCGAGCGGAGGTTCTTTGCCGAGAACGCCCGCTGGACGACCAGGAAATCCGTGGTCCAATAGCCGAAGGACAGGACGAACCCGAGCCCGAGCACGATCCCGCCCCAGGTGATCATCATCCCGTTCTGCGTCGGGTCGCCCGACGTGGACCATAATTTGGAAAAGGCCTCGGGAACGCGCTGCATGATCTCGCCCAGGCTGCCGATCTCGATGATGCCCAGGACCGAGACAAGGAACAGCCCGAACCAAATTAGGAAAAACTGAATGATCTCGGTAAAGATCGCCGACATCAATCCGCTGAGGGTAACATAGACCGCCACGGTGACGGCCGAGGCCCACATGCTCACATCCCAGTTCCAACCGAGGAAGGTATGAAGGACGAGAGCCATGGCATAAAGGTTGATCCCGGAAACAAGGAGGGTCATGATGGCGAAGGAAAAGCCGTTGAGGACGCGTGTTTTCTCGTCAAAGCGCAGCTTGAGATAGCCGGGCACGGACTTGATCCGGCCGCTGTAGTAGAACGGCATCATGAAGATGCCCAGGAAGAGCATGGCCGGGATGGCCCCGATCCAGTAGAAATGGGCCACATACATGCCGTATTTATAGGTGTTGCCCGTCATGCCGAGAAGCTCAAGGGCGCCGAGGTTGGCCGAGAGGAACGCCAGGCCCGCCACCCAGGAGCTGTTCCGGCGGCCGGCGAGGAAAAAGTCGTCCTCGCTCTTGGTATACTTCTTTAAATAAAAGCCGATGCTGATGATGAAGGCGAAATAAAAGAGGATGATGATCCAATCGCTGAAATGGAGACCGATCGCCTGCATGTTTCCAGCCTCCTCCAACAAAACGTAGAATGAGAAATATCACAGGCCTGCGGGGGAAGTCAAACAGTCTTCCGGGGTCGCGTCTACACTTTCCACTCTTATCTCTCAGCCTCACGACAATTCGGCTCTGAATAAATCGATGGGCAGAGCTATACGGGCTTGGCCATGGATGAATGGGCAGGCTCCACTATGATAAGATGGCGAGGGGAAAGGCGATATTCTGGACACAGTGCTTGTCGGAATTTAGGTCGAGCAAAGATTGAATTTTGACAGGTGTCACGGCTGTAGCCGTAGGTATCTACAAGGAAAAAGTGGAAAGTGTAGACGCGACCCCGTTTATTGCCTATAATCTGTCCGGAATGACCCGGGAGAAAGGTGCGCTCCATGCCTAAGTTCGAAGACGTCGAAAAGACCGAAATCTATTCCGAACTCAAGCCGGAAAAAGCCTCCTCATTAGGCCCGACGTTCCTCTGCACGGGGCAGATCTCGGGACAGGAAGACCTTTTAATCAAAGGGACATTCAAAGGGACCATCCGCCTCAAAAATCACAGCCTTTTCATCGAAAAAAGCGCCCGTGTCGAAGCGGACATCGTGGCCGCCAATGTCATGCTTTCCGGGGATCTGACCGGCAATATCCAAGCCACGGGAAAGGTGTTTCTCTCGTCCGAGGCCAAAATGAAGGGCGATATCACCGCGGCCAAGATTTCCGTCCAGGACGGAGCGCAGTTTCGAGGCGCTATCCGGATGGAGAAATCCGGATCTTAAGGGCCATTCCGTCGCTCCCCCGGCAAAGATGAACGCGTTCAAACTCGAATCCGAATTCATTCCCAAGGGCGATCAGACCAAAGCCATTCAGGAACTCGCTGAGGGTGTAAACAAGAATCTCCGCTATCAGGTCCTGATGGGCGTCACGGGATCGGGCAAGACGTTCACGATGGCCAACATCATCGAAAAGGCCCAACGGCCCGTTCTCGTCATCTCCCACAACAAAACGCTCGCCGCCCAGCTCTACCAGGAGTTCCGGCGGTTTTTCCCCAAGAACGCCGTCGAATATTTCGTTTCCTACTACGATTATTACCAGCCTGAAGCCTACATCCCGGCTTCGAACACCTATATCGCCAAGGAAGCGACGATCAACGACGAGATCGACCGGATGCGGCTCAACGCTACGAATTCATTGTTCGGCCGGCGCGACGTCATCATCGTCGCGTCCGTGTCTTGCATTTACGGCATCGGCGCGCCGGAAACCTACTATGCGATGAGCTTTCCGCTGGAGGTCGGCCAAAAGATCCCGAGAAAGGCCATCATCCGCAGCCTCGTCGAAATCCAGTATGAGCGGCAGGAGGCCGATTTCAAGCGGGGCAGCTTCCGGGTCCGGGGCGACATCATCGAGGTCCTCCCCGCCTACGCGGATTTCGCCTACAGGATCGAGCTCGATGAAGACGGGATCAAAAAGATCTCCTCCATCGATCCCCTGCTCGGCACGGTGGGCGAGGCCTTCGAGAAGATCATCATCCATCCCCGGAGGTTCTTTTCCACGCCAAAAGAAATCCTCGACGTTTCCATCCAAGGCATCGAAAGAGAGCTCGAGGAGCGCATCGCTTTTTTCAAGAATCAGGGAAAAGTCATCGAGGCCGAACGGATCGAGGAGCGGACGCTCTACGACCTGGACATGCTCCGGGAATTCGGATATTGTCCCGGAATCGAGAATTATTCGCTTTATCTCAGCCAACGCCGGCCCGGCGAACCCCCCTATACTCTGCTCGATTATTACCCGAAGGATTTTCTGACAATCATTGACGAGTCCCACGTGTCCGTCCCGCAGATCGGCGGAATGTATTTCGGCGACCGGTCCCGCAAGCAGACCCTCATCGAGCATGGGTTCCGGCTTCCGTCCGCTCTGGACAACCGGCCCCTGAATTTTTCTGAGTTCGAAAAACGCGTCGGCCAGATCATATGCGTCTCGGCGACGCCCGGGCCGTTTGAGCTCAAAAAAGTGAAAAACAAGGTCGTCGAACAAATCATTCGCCCGACCGGTCTGACCGACCCCGAGATCGAAGTCCGGCCGGTCAAAGGCCAGGTGGACAACCTGATGAACGAGATCCAGGTTCGGGCCGAAAAAAGCGAACGGACTCTGGTCACGACTTTGACCAAGAAGATGGCCGAGGACCTGACCCGCTACTATCACGAACTTGGACTGCGCGTCCGCTATCTCCATTCCGAGATCGAGACGCTCGACCGGGTGAAAATCCTGCGCGAGTTGCGCCAAGGGAAATTCGACGCCCTGATCGGGATCAATCTTTTGCGCGAAGGTCTCGACCTGCCCGAAGTCTCCCTCGTGGCCATCCTGGACGCCGATAAAGAAGGCTTTCTGCGGTCGTCGCGCTCGCTCATCCAGACGTTCGGCCGAGCGGCTCGGAACATCAACGGCCGGGCCATTCTCTACGCGGACACGGTCACGGATTCGATGAGAGGCGCGATCTCCGAGACCGCTCGCCGCCGCCAGCTCCAGCAGGACTACAACCAAGCCCATAACATCACGCCTCAGTCCATCATCAAGCAGATCGATGAGGTTTTGACGAGCGTTTATGAGCGCGATTACCTGGATTACACGCGCGTCGCCGAGGACAAGGAACTTTATCTCTCGCCGCTCGAACGGAAACAGAAGATCGAGCAGCTCGAAAAATGGATGAAGGAGGCCGCCAAGAATTTGGAATTCGAAAAAGCGGCCAAACTGCGCGACGAGATCGCGAAATGGAAGAGGCACGAGCTGGAGCTTGATCTATGAAAAATGGGGACCCATACCGCAGGGCTGAGAATTTATTTTCCTGTCCCTACGGCATATGGGCCCGCTTTAAGAAGATAGGAAACGCCGATGGAAGATCGTCTGAAGCATAAAGTGGCAGCTCTCCCCAAGAAACCCGGCATCTATTTCTTCAAAAACGCCACGGGCGCCGTCATCTACATCGGCAAGGCACGTCTCCTCAGCGAGCGCATCAAATCCTACGTCCAGCCTACGGACGATATCAAGGTCCGGAACATCCTTGCCGAGACGGCCGACATCGATTACATCCTGACCGATTCCGAGCGCGAGGCCGCCTTCCTCGAGAACAATTTCATCCAGCAATACCAGCCGAAATTCAACCTGCGCCTCAAGGACGACAAGAGCTTTCCCTATCTGAAAGTATCGGTTAGAGAGCGCTTTCCCGGCATTGCTTTCAGCCGGAAGGTCGTTCCGGACAGGGCGAAATACTTCGGCCCGTTCAGCCCGGCTTTTGAGGCCCGAAAAACGATTCATCTGGTCAACAAGTATTTCAAGGTCCGGAACTGCGGGGAAGACATCCCCGGAAAACGCACCCGGCCTTGCCTTGAATACGACCTCAAGCTGTGCTCGGCGCCGTGCGTCGGCTATATCACCGAGGCGGAATATCGGGACGGCGTGAACAACGCGCTCTTGTTCTTGCAAGGAAAGACCGACGTGCTGGCCAGGATCCTGAAAGAGAAAATGGCCCGGGCGGCGAAGAATGAGGAATTCGAAGAAGCGGCGCGGTTGCGGGACATCATCAAGACCCTGGAACATATCAAGGTCAAGCCGAAGATGATCTCGGTCAGGCTCGAAAACCAGGACATCCTCGGATACGCGAGGGACGGCAAAGCCCAGGCCGTAGATGTCTTCATCATGCGCAAGGGAAAAGTGCGGGAGTCCAAAGAATATATTTTTGAAGACGACGAAGACCGTTCAACCGCCGAAATCTTGCGGGATTTTGTCGCGACATTTTACGCCGACAGGGAATTCCCGGCAAAGGTGCTTCTGCCCGTTGAGCCCGCGAACAGGAAGGAGCTGGAAGAGACCTTGGCCGCCAAAGCCGGAAAGAAAATTCCTATCCTCATCCCGTCCCGCGGAAAGAACAAGGATCTGATCGAATTGGCCTCAAGAAATGCGGAGATGCTCCTTAGGAAAAGAATGGATAGCCTGGAGCCGCTTCAAACCATCCAAAAAGAACTCGGGCTGAGCGTTTTCCCCGCCCGGATCGAAGGCTTCGATGTGTCGAACACGGGGGGGACCGAGACCGTGGCCTCGATGGTCACATTCGAAAACGGCATGCCCCATAAAGACGGGTATCGGAAATTCAAGATCAAGACCGTAGAAGGCCCGAACGATGTCGCCAGCCTGGAAGAAGCCATCCGCCGGAGATATCTGCGGGTCAAAGAAGAAAATCAGCCTCTCCCCGATCTGATCCTCATCGACGGTGGAAGACCTCAACTCGGAACAGCTCAAAAAGCCCTGGCCGAGCTCGGCCTGGGAAAAATCCCGCTGGCCTCCCTGGCTAAAAAGGAAGAGGTCGTATTCACGCCCGACCATAAGGAGGGATTGCGTTTGGACCGGACATCGCCGGCGTTGAAGCTTTTCCAGCATATCCGGGACGAAGCCCACCGCTTCGCGGTCAAGTACCACCGCCAGCGAAGAACGAAACGGAGTTTTGAATGAATAATCCTCTCTCTCCCTTTAGAAATGAGGAGTGCGGGATTTTAGAAAGGAGTCTCATATGATCATCGGCATCGGCATCGACATCATCGAGATCAGCCGCATCCAGAAAGCGATCGAAAAGAACCCGCGTTTCTGCGACCGCGTTTTCACCAAGAGCGAGATCCAATACACGGATGGCAAGAAGAATAAATTCCAGCATCTGGCTGCCCGGTTCGCCGCCAAAGAGGCTTTTTTCAAGGCCATCGGAAAGCATATCGCCTGGGCCGACGTCGAAACGATCAACCTTCCTTCAGGCCAGCCGCAGCTCGTGATCTACGCCAAAGAGGACTTCGGCTTCACCCGAAGTCACATCTCCCTTTCTCACCTTGCCGACCACGCCCTGGCCGTCGTCATCCTGGAAAAAGAATGATAAGATCAGGAAATGGAAGTGATCCACCTAAATTAAAAGCCTAACAATAAAGCTGACCGCTATGGCCACGGAGATGCTCAATGCTGCGCTGAGAAAAGCGATCTTTTTCCCCATTTCCTTCCACAAAATGGCGAAGGTTGAAAGACACGGGATAAAGAAGCTGACGAAGACGGTGAAAACGATCATTTGATCACGGGTTATCACGGTCAGCAGGTCCTGGTAGCCGATCCCCAGGGCCTGGAGCATCATCAGCATGGACAGCTCTTTGCGTAAAAATCCGAAGACGAGCGTCACGCCCAATTCGCGGGGAAGGCCGAGGGCGCTTACAACCAATGGCGAAAGAACCTTGTTGATAATCGCGTCCCAGTGCAAAGATTGAACGAGCCCGAGCACAACGCTTCCCGCGATTAAAAGCGGCCACGCGAATTGGACGAACGACTTAAGCTGAAAATAGACCTTAAGCCACATATTTTTCAGTGAAGGAACCTTGAGCGATGGGATTTCAAGGATAAGTCCAGGCGAGGACGTCTTGAAAAACAAGCTCAATACACGCCCCAGCACAGCCACAAGCAGAATATTGAAGACATAAAATCCGAGCGCCCAATACGGCCCGAGATAGAACGCCACGAGGGCCAAAATGACCGTCGTCCGCGCCGAGCACGGGATGAACGGGATGAGAAGCGACGTTAAAATTCTGTCGCGGCGCGATTCTAAAATTCTCGTCGAGACGATCGCCGGCACATTGCACCCAAAACCTAGAATAAAAGGCGACACGGACTTGCCGTGAAGCCCGATGCGATGCATAAAAGTATCGAGCATAAAGCCCGCTCGGGCCAAATAGCCTATGTCCTCGAGCAACGCCATCAAAAATAGGAGCGGGATGAAATACGGCAGGACGATGGCCACGCCCCCGCCGATGCCCTGCAGAAGGCCGTCGGCGAGATGAAAAAGCAGCTTGCTTCCTCCAAGATGCGCCTCCAAAACGGCCTTCAGATCCGAGAACGGCCTAAGAAGAAGCGTCTCCAGCGGTCCGCCCACTTTGAAGATCGCAAAGAAAAAACTCAATAAAACCAGAAACAGCACGGGATAACCCAGCCACGGATGCATAAGGACGTCATCCAGGCGTTCTCCCCAATTGCGTTTGATCCGGCGCTTGACCCGGCCGCTCTCCTCGAAGATTTTTTGGGAAAGATGGTGCCGCTCGGCGGCTAAGACTTCATAAGCCGGCAGGCCGCGTTTCGCAGAGAGCTCGGCGCTCATCTCGTCCAATGACCTCTTCAACTCCGGGTTGATGTCTTCCAGAAATTCACTGCAAAACAGATGCCCGGACTCGATCATCTGGATGGCCGTGAACCGCCGGTTCGCAATGCAAGAAATATCCGCAGGAAGAAGTCCCTCCAGCTTCTCCACAATCCCCTCCACGTCTTCCGACCATCGCAGATGCGTCCCCCGACATTTGATGTCCATGCATTTGAAGGCCGCCTCCAGAAGCTCCTTGATCCCACGCCCATGCACGGCGATGGTCGGGACGACCGGCACGCCCAGCAACGCTTCGAGCTTCCCCGGGTCAACGGTGATCCCTCTTTTTTCGGCCAAATCGGTCATGTTCAGGGCCACGACCATGGGCCTGTCCATTTCGATGAGCTCGAGCGTTAACTCCAGGCTTCGCCCCAGGATCGAGGCATCAACGACATTGATGATGATGTCCGGCTTTTCCAAGAACAGATGTCTCAGGGCCACTTTCTCGGCGGGGTCGGAAGGGTGGAGCGAATACGTGCCGGGAAGGTCGATGATGTTGAGCAGCCGGCCCTCGATGTTGACAAGGCTGTGGGTATGCTTGACCGTCGTTCCCGGAAAGTTCGAGGTCTGGGCCTTATGTCCGGCGATGGCATTGAAAAGAGTGCTCTTACCGCAATTGGGCTGCCCGATGAAAATGGCGACAGGCGCGTTAGATGGTTCCATCGGCCGCCTCGACCATGATCTTCTGGGCGATTCCCCGGCCGACGGCGACCGTGACTCCCAAATCGAGGTTCCGGATCAATACGGGACCGCGTAAGATGCTCTGCCCGCCCAGGGCAATCCTGTCGCCGATATGAAAACCCAAGGAAAAAAGTCTCCGGCGCACGCCCTCACCGCCGGCGATATCGATGATCCTCAGGGGGGTGTCCTGAGGCGCATGGAGCAAACTTTGCATGACTGTTCGGCCTTTCATGTCTCATCCGGGGACACGAACCCAAGGGACATGCCCCCACATTCAATTTCATTGAGAATTATTCTCAATCTTTTAGGTTCCATCATACGCTATCTCCCGGCAAAATCAAGATACAGGGGCCAGGTTTAAGCAATTCTTTTTCCGGTGTCAGGCCAATTTCGGGCGGGGTCCTGTCGCGGCTCTTCCCCGGCCGTGCTCGCCGCCAGGCCGCTGCGCGCGGGCGGG
>Ga0256868_10001129_pt1 | contig 14880 bp, 8 predicted proteins | sample RVTome_13_FD_187341 | JGI IMG/M metagenome (GOLD analysis project Ga0256868, IMG submission 187341) | Soil microbial communities from uranium-contaminated site in the Upper Colorado River Basin, Wyoming, United States - RVT92D227 HiSeq ... | reverse complement strand
TGCAATCTCCCAGCGGTGAGGATCTCCTCCCTGAACTCCTCAGAGGTCAGTTCCAGGTCCGCGCTCTCCTCGCCCCTTCCGGATGGGATGAACTGATAGAGCAGGATGACGTGCGCCCGCAATTCATCGGCGAACGAGATGATGTCCGGGAGCTCCTTGATGTTGATCTTCGAGGCCGTGATGTTGATCTGGATGTACATCCCCTCGGCGGCCGCGTTGGCAATTCCTTCCCTCGCGAGCCTGAGCGCCCCCGACTTGCGCCTGAACGCGTCATGGACATCGTCCTTCATCGAGTCGATGCTGGCCGCGATGCCTAGGGTCCCGGCCCTCTTCAGACCCCTTGCCATTTCAGGCGTTATGAGAGTGGCATTCGTTGCAATGATCGGGTAGAACCCTCTCCGCTTAGAGTGTGCTATGAGCTCCGTGAGGTCCTCTCGCACGAGCGGCTCCCCGCCTGAGAATATCAGGCTCTTGAAATCCGACACCTGCGCGAGCGCATCGATCACGCGGGTCTTGCCCTCCTCGGTCGTCAGTTCGTCTGAGCGGTCTGCGTCGCCCGCGCGCGCGTGGCAGTGGTCGCATTCGAGGTTGCACTTGGCCGTAACCTCCCAGACCGGGTGCACTGGGTAACCGAAGCAGCCGACACCCTGGCAGCCAGCGGCGATCTGGAATATCTTGCCCGCCTGAGTGGTCCACCAAGGCAGCTTGGACCAGCCAGTCAGCCTCCTGATCAGGAACGCGCTCCTGAGCTGTCTGGTCAACAGCGACGGGGGTTCGTAAAATGGTTTCACAATCCTGTCGCCCAATCACAGCACCCCGAGAGGGAACGCCAGGATGAACACAAGGGACGAAAGCAGGTTCGCGATGAGCGTCGCGGCGGCCATGCCCGTCTGCTTCTTCGGATCTGAATGACCGCCCCTGAGGGCAGTCACGGCTGCAAAAGTCGTGAGGAGGAGGACCGGGATGCCGAGCACGACTATCGTCACACTCACGCCCAGTAGCATGGATGCCAGCATGAACGGATATGTGATCAACATCGCCGACGCGTAAACCCACACCGCCTTCTCCGGGCCCAGGCGGACAACGATGTTCTTTTTGTTGACCGCCTTGTCCGCATCGTAGTCCGGGAATTCGTTGACCATGATGACCCCGAAGATGGTGAACGAGGCAGGCAGAGCGATGAAGGCCATGTCCAGATTGAGCTCACCAGAGACCAGGTAGAACCCGCTCACCATAGTCAGGACGCCGTAGCATCCGCCTATCATCACTTCGCCTATTCCCGTGTAGGCCCACTGGAACGGAGGGCTCGAATAGAACACGCCGCAGAAGGCCCCGAACAGGGCGAGAGGGAGAAGCAGCGGGTAGTCGTCGAAGTAGAGCAGCATGTAGGTGATGGAGATCATCACGAGCATTGCGATTGAGGACCACCCCGCCATCCTAGCGATAGGCCGTGGCACCTTCAGGTCGGGTATCGCCCGGCTGCCTCCCGAAAACTTCGTGAACTTCCTGTTGATCTTGTCTCCTTCGTAGTCGTAGTATTCGTTGAAGTAGTAAGTCGCGAGCATGATGAAGGCCATGCCCAGGAGCGAGATGCCGACAAGGCCAGGTTCGTATTCGTAGTCCATCCGGACCGCTATCATGATTCCAGTCAGAAGCGCAGCCACGCCTGGCGACAAGAAGGGCAGGCGGGAGAGCACCAGGAATCCCTTGACCGAGGTCTTGTCGTCTTCTTCCGGCGAGCTATTAGGGGTCATCTTGTCCCGTCGGTACGGGTGAGCGGGCATCTACGATTAATACCCTGCCATGCAAGGCCCTGCGTCATAGGATGCCAATAGGTAGGCTAAGGCAAGACTGCGAAGCGCAGCTCAGTGAGATGTTCCGGTGCTTGGCTTGAGCGAAGTATATGCCCAACCGGATGTGTGTCCGCAGAATTGTCCGCCCCGAAACGAGAAGGTGCGGAATGCTGACAAGCTCGGCGCTACAGGTCGAGCATGTAAAGCATGTCATGTCCGCCTGGGTCGTACATACCCTCGATGTCGGCAACGTTCCTGAACCCGAGTTTCTCGTATAGCGTCCTCGCGCTCTTCCTTTCTTCTTGGGTCATCAAGACCACCTTCCTCGGTTTCACTTCGTGGTCGCTGAAGAAGTCTCTGATCTCCTTGATGGCGCGGGCCAGGAGCTTCTCCCCGATCCCGAGCTTTCTGAACTCCTCCTCGACCCATAGGTTCTCTACCCAACCCAGCCCGGAGTAGCGCTCGCCTTCGATCCTCCAGAGGCACGCGCCCAGGATTGCCCCGTTCACCTTTGCCAGCAAGACATGATGGTAGTCGAGGTAGCAGTTGACGAACCATCTCGATTCTTCGACCGAAGTCTTGAGGTCGGTGCTCGAAAAGATCTCAATCAGCCTCGGAGCGTCCGCCTTCGAAGCTGTCGTGATATCGACTGCAGGTACCATGTCCGGTTCAACGCGGAAGATTGCAGTTGGCCGTCATAAGGCTTCCCGGAGATTCAGTCTATGGTCGGAGGTGTGGGCCCAACCGGATTTGAACCGGTGATCTACGCCGTGTAAGGGCGTTGTCATAACCGCTAGACCATGGGCCCATCCGGCCAATGCTCTGCTGGACTTTAAATGATTTCCGGAGCCTTCGCAAGAGCAGCGTTCCGAGAATCGGCGGATTGATATCAGTCGAGGTCGATGGTTGATTGATGGATGGCGTGAACAGACCATTCGGTGTGACATTGCTGGCGTTATTGGCGTTGCTCTCGGGCTTGGTCTACTTGGCTGCCGCCTTCGGGCTGTTCGGCTCCGCCCTCCTCGCCGATGAAGGCGAGGTGATCGACCAACTCGGAGAGGACACTCCGCAGTGGATTGTAGACAATTACCTCGCGGTATTCCTCGTCCTCGGGATTCTGACGCTCGTCATTGCAGTGCTGTTCTTCCAGGCCACGCGCGGGCTCCTGCGCGGGCGCCCATGGGCGTGGACCCTAGCGGTCGTAGTGACAGTGCTCGCGGTCCTCAGCAACCTCCTGAGCGTCTATGCACAGGGTCTGGAGGACCCGGTCACGTTCGCCAACGCAGCGGCGGCGTTCGTGCTGGCTCTCTTGATTCTGGTGTATCTGTACACTCAGAGGGTCAGGAGATACTTCGGTAGACTGCAATGAGAGAATTCAGTGAGGGTAGATCTGACCCTGGGGTTTCCCTAGCTCCGCCGGTTGGTAAGCCCGAACCCGCCCGAGAATGCCAGGAGGTTCTCGGCGAGTTTCCTCTGTATGTTCATCGCGATCGCTCGCTCGAAGTGCGACCTTTCGAGTCCGGTGATACCCGTCCCCGCCAGAGCGCCGACCATCACGATGTTGGAGGACATCGGCACGCCTGCTTCGGCGGCGATGTTGGCCGCATCGACTAGTGTGAACGACTTCGATGTGCGTCCGACCTCCCGGGCCACATCTTCCTTCTCAGGGTACTTGAACTTCTGCGTCGACACGCTGAGTGGGACAATCCGTTCCGTGGAGCTGATGACTGTGGTGCTCCTCGAGGCCTTGCAGAGTGCCCGCAGGGTCTCGAGCAGCTCGAAGGAGAGGATCACATCCGCGCTCCCGTCGGGGATCAGGGGGCTGTGGACTTCCCCGATCCTGGCGGTGCAAATCACCGAGCCGCCTCTTTGCGCCATGCCGTGCGTTTCGCTCAAGAGCACGTTCTTCCCCGCGAGGACCGCAGCATCTCCGATGATTTTTGATGCAGTGATGATGCCCTGCCCGCCTACGCCGACGAGGTACATGTCCACCATCACTTCGCCTCCTTGATGGCCTTGTACGGGCACACCTGCGCGCACACGCCACAGCCCGCGCACAAGTCGTCGTCGATCGTCTGGACTTTGTCGACGCTCGATATCGCCGGACACTGGAACCTGTCGACACAGGTCCTGCACTTCTTGCAGACCTCCTGGTCTATGTAGTGCTTCTTCGAAATCGCACCTTTCTCGTCGCGCTTCGCTATGAGGGCGCATTCACGCCTCGCGATTATCACGGACACTCCCGGCTCCTGAAGGGCCTCTTTGACTGTCTCAGTCGTCGTCTTGATCTCGTACGGGTCGACGACCTTCAGCCACTTGACTCCGCATCCCTTCACGACCTCCTCGATCGAGACCGCAGTGATGTCGCAGCAAGACGGCCCTCTGTCGCTTCCTGGGTGCGGTTGATGGCCCGTCATGGCTGTCGTCCTGTTGTCGAGGATCATGAGAAGGAATCTGTGTCCGTTGTGAACCGCATTTATCAGACCGGGGATCCCGGCATGGAAGAATGTCGAGTCGCCGATGAATGCGATCACGGGCTGGTCGTTGACCTTCGCAAGCCCGCCAGCAGAGCCCACGCTTGAGCCCATGCACACGAGGAAATCAGCTGCGTTGTATGGTGGAGCGATGCCCAGCGTGTAGCATCCTATGTCTGATGCGAAGATCGCCTTCTTGTTGGTCGCTTTGTTAACCGCGAAGTATGTCGCGCTGTGTGGGCATCCCGCACAAAGGACCGGCGGTCTTACGGGGAGGTTCTCTGCCTGAACCGGTTGGGCTTCCTGGCTCCCTGGAGAAGCTCCCATTGCCATATTGAGGCCCGCGGCAACGATTGCCTGATCGAATTCGTACAACCTCGGGAAGGCGCCGTCGTCTTTACCGACTATCTTGGTCTGGATGGATCTGTGCTGCGCGATTGCCCTGACCGCCCGCTCCAGGATAGGCTCCAACTCCTCGACAACCACGACCGTCCTGTGGTCTCTCAGGAACCGGGATACCTTCTCGGTGGGCACGGGGTGCGAGAAACCTAGCTTGAGTACGTCTGCAGGAATCTTGAGCTCCTCAGCAGCGTCCATGGCGTAATTGTACGCGGCCGACGATGTGATTATCCCGAGCGTCCCGCCGCCGTTGACCTTCTCGGTCCTGTTCAGGGGAGAGTCCTCTGCCAGCACCTCAGCCTCTTTCAGCCTCTGCAACAGGACCTTGTGCCGCACGCGCGCGACCGCGGGCACGGTGACGAACCTTGTCGGATCCTTGATGAACTCCTTCTTCTTGAGTCCCTCGATTATCTTCCCCACCGTAACGGGCCCTCTGACGTGTGATATACGCGTGGTCGTTCGGACTATGACCGGCAGCTCGAGCTTCTCGGATATCTCGAACGCCTGCTTCGTCATGTCGTAGCATTCCTGCGGTGAGGAAGGCTCGAGGAGAGGTATGCCTCCGAGGAGCGCGTAATACCTATTGTCCTGTTCGTTCTGGCTCGAATGGCAAGAGGGGTCGTCTGCAGTCACCAGCACGAAGCCGCCTCTTGTACCAGTGTATGCGAAGGTCATGAGGGCGTCGGCAGCTACGTTCAGGCCGACATGCTTCATGCTGACCATCGCCCTGACGCTCGAGGCAGCGGCACCCATGGCGAATTCGGCCGCGACCATCTCGTTCGTGGAGTATTCGAAGTATATCCCTGCGTCCTTGGCCACACGCGCGAGTGCGTCTCCTATCTCTGACGCGGGCGTGCCCGGATAGGTAGTCCCGATCGCAATCCCGGCCTCCAAGGCGCCCCTTGCGATGGCCTCGTTGCCTAGCAGAAGTACCTTCGAGCCTGGAGGCGCCTCGAGAATCCGTTCCATGTCTTCGAAGTGATTGGGCCCATAGAGGAAATACCTTTTCGACCTATCAGCTAACGGACAGGCACGCTCCTCGGCTACCATTCCCCGAGTAGTCCGCTCGGCGTCTGGTTCTCGTTAGCTTGAAATAAGACGGAACTGGTAAAGCCCCCTTGTATGGTTGGCAGAACTCTTTCGGAGAAGGTGCTCGCAAGGGCGTCGGGCGTGACTGGCGCGCGGGCAGGGGACGTCGTGGAGGCTTCCCCCGATCTCGTGATGTCGCACGAGAACACGTTCCTTGTCAACAAGGCGTTCGTTGAGATGGGGGCTAGAAGGCCTTGGGATCCTTCCAAGATTGTCGTCGTCCTTGACCACAGGACTCCGGCGAACAACGCACAGACCGCGTCTGTACATGCGCGGATCCGAGAGATAGTCAAGGAGATGGGGATAGCGAAGTTCTACGATGTGGGAGAGGGCATCTGCCACCAGCTCCTCGTCGAGGAGAAGCTCGCCCGGCCCGCGCAGCTCATCCTGGGTTCCGATTCGCACACGACAACCGCAGGAGCGGTCGGGGCTTTTGGCGCGGGGATTGGCGCTACTGAGATGGCCGGGGTGTGGGCTACGGGGAAGCTGTGGCTGAAGATACCTGAGACTATCAGGGTCTCATTGTCAGGTCATCTTGGCAAGGCGGTCTTCCCCAAGGACATCGCGCTCATGCTGGCGTCGAAGTTCGGCCCATCAGGCGCGGACTACAAGTGCGTTGAGTTTGCGGGCGGGTTCCTGTTCGACATATCGATTTCCGGCCGCATGGTGCTGTGCAACATGGCTGCCGAGGGGGGCGCGAAGGCGGCGATTGTGCCTGCGGATTCCACTTTCTCGACATGGTATCCCGAGTGCGGTGAGGGCAGGACGTCTTCGTGCAGGTCGGATTCGGATGCGAGGTTCATCAGCAATATGGAGATCGATGTGGATCCGATTCCCCCGATGGTCTCCGGTCCTGACAAGGTCGAGGCTGCCGCGGATGTCGGCAGGTTCGAGGGGACTCCTGTTTCACAGGCTTTCATAGGAAGCTGCACGAACGGCAGGCTCGAAGACCTGATTGCAGCTTCTTGGGTCCTCAAGGGACGGAAGGTCGCCCCCGGATGCAGACTGCTCGTGGTTCCAGCCTCCCGTCAAGTGCTCGCAGACGCTATGGACATGGGCGCGATCAGGGTGATTGTCGCTGCCGGAGGGACGCTCCTTCCCCCGGGCTGCGGACCGTGCCTAGGCGCGCACGAAGGCGTCCTCGGTCCGGGTGATGTGTGCATATCATCAAGCAACAGGAACTTCAAGGGCAGGATGGGGTCCGACGAGGCGGAGATATACCTCGCGAGTCCTGCAACTGTGGCCGCGAGCGCGATAGAGGGAAGGATCGCGGATCCGAGGAGGTACCTCGATGTCGACCTCTGAGGGACGGGTGTGGAAATTCGGAGACGACGTGAATACCGACCTGATAATCCCGGGGAGGTATCTGGACAACTACGACCCCGCACATCTTGCAGCGCACGCGATGGAGGGCATCAGTAAGGAGTTCGCCTCAGGGGTTTCCAAGGGTGATGTGATCATCGCGGGAAGGAACTTCGGATGTGGTTCCAGTCGAGAGCAAGCGGTGATCGCATTGCTTCATTCTGGAGTTTCCGCGGTTGTCGCGAAGTCATTTTCGAGGATATTCTACAGGAACGCTGTCAATCTCGGCCTCCCACCGATCGTCTCGAAGGATGCGTGTGAAGTATTCGCGGATGGTACGGCGGTTCGTTTGGATCTCTCACGAAACACGCTCGAGTCACCCGACCTGAAGACCAGGGCGGCCTTGGAGCCAATCCCGGATCGTGCAAGAGATGTGTTGTTGGCCGGCGGACTTGTGTCATACGTCAGAACCAAGCTCAGTACTCGTTGAGTTCGGCCCAATAGTAATGACCTAACATTGAGTTGGGTCTGCTGATGTCCGCCGTCCTGAGCAGTGGGTCCGCAACTCTGTTCGCGGTCGGCTTCCTCGCGTTCATCATCGTCTACATCATCATCAGGATGCTCACGCATAGGCCCGACTCGTGACTTCCACCAGAGTCTCAGCCACTTCATGATTGTGCTCGTCACTCACTCCAGGGTGAACGGAGCTAGGCAATTGATCTCCCGGAAGCACATGTTTGACGTGCCTACCCAACTCTACGTCCGGGTGGTCGATGCATCCTTGCCGCCGCGCACTTGTTGTTCCTATTTCATATCCCACCTCGGGTTCTCGCGGCCTCCCTGGAGAAGCATCATATACTCCAGGTTTCGATGCGTTCTAACTGGGGGAACGGTGGGTGAACATCATGTTATCGGGAAGTAGAGGATACCCTCGAAGGTTGTGTGCGGTCGTTCTCACGCTGCTGATGGTGTTTTCGGCACTCTCAGTGCTTGCGGTTCGGACCGAAGCGGCAGGAATCGACTCTGCGGTGAATGTTCCGGGGACCGGGATGGTCCCGGACTACATGCGCTTCATCCAGGTGAACAACTTCAAGTTCGACCCGCTGGCGGAGGCTCCCAGCATCCCATACGCGCTTGCATATGATACTGGCAGGATGAGCGGATCGTCATACTACATCGTCCAGCTCAAGGGTCCTGTTACCCAGTCGATGAAGGATGAGCTGATGGCCGCAGGGATGATTCTTCTCCATTACGTGAACTACAATGCCTTCGTCGTGAGCATGGATGCGAAGGCAGCTGCGTTCGCGTCGGACTTGCCCTGTGTGAGATGGTGCGGTGTGTTCGAGCCCGCATACAAGCTCAGTCCAAGGCTGTCCGAGGATTACGACGCCATAGTGCAGGCATCCTTCGACCAGAATCTGGCCGGCCCGTCCACGTCAGATGTCAGAGCCTCGCTTCATGAGGCGAAATCCTCGGGTTCCCTCCGCGGAGACGTTTCGGAGACATCGACCATGGATTTCGCAGCGGCGTTCGACGGCAGCAGGATAGCACCTAAGACCGTCGACACATCCGTGAAGGTCGACGTCATGATCATGACATTCGAGGAGTCCAACGTCGAGCCCACCGCGAAGGCGGTGTACGCCCTCGGTGGGTTGGACCTCAAGTTCTCATTCAAGGGCAGCGGCCTCGTAGTGGCCGAACTGGACCGCGATGCCCTGCTCCAGCTGGCTAGAGTACCGGGCGTGATGTGGGTCGACCGCATGACCGAGCCCTTCATATTCAACGACATTGCGAGATGGGTGGTCCAGAGCGCGGACGATGTCTCGTATTCCACACCGATCCATGACCATGGCCTGGATGGGACTGGTCAGGTCGTCACTGTGTGCGACTCGGGAATCGACTATGATCACGATGCGTTCGAGGACCCCTCGAACAGCACTCCAGGGCCTTCGCACAGAAAGGTCACAGATTACTATGTCCCCTCTGACGCTGGCGGAGACGGCACGGACAACGGCATCAACCACGGGACGCACGTCTCCGGCACGGTCGCCGGGGATGACGGCACATGGTATGTCTTTGACGGGGACCCGACGGCGTCCAACGGTACGGATGGCCCTCACGACGGCCAGGCGTTCAATGCACTCCTCCAGGTGCAGGACACTTCGACGGATGGTTACTACGTCTTCCCCCCGTCCTACTTGCCTGACGGCTACGATTGGGCGATGGACCGAGGCTCGTGGATACATACCAACAGCTGGGGTTCGGCAGGTGGGGAGTACATAACAGAGGCCGCCCAGACCGACGAGTTCCTCTGGGACAACCGGGAGTTCATCGTCCTCTATGCTGCAGGCAACGCCGGCAGTAGCCTCTACTCGATCAGCCCGTACGCGATCGCCAAGAACGTGATTGGCGTCGGCGCGACGGAGAACGGGGCGAACATGGAAAGCCTAGCAGGGTTCAGCAGCAGGGGCCCCGCGAACGACGGCCGGCTCAAGCCGGATGTGACAGCCCCCGGTGTGGGCGTCTGGTCCGCTCGTGGGAACGACCCATACACGGAGGTCGACGACTACTGGCAGCTGGACGGTACGAGCATGGCCACTCCATGCGTGGCCGGTTCTGTCGCGCTCATAAGGGACTACTTCATGTCTGGGTTCTACCCGACCGGCATCGAGAACGCCGCGAATCAGTTCACGCCCTCGTCCGCGCTTGTCAAGGCTGTGCTGATCAACGGCGCGGCCGAGATGACCGGCTCAGAGGCTTATGGCAACGGCCAGTCATGGTACCCCAACGACAACCAAGGTTGGGGGCGCGTCTTGCTTGACGACGGCCTGTTCTTCGAGAGCGACACGCGCGGGCTCATCGTCGAGGACGACGCCGTCGGGATTGGCACGGGCGGCTCGCTCAACTTCAACCTCGCGATAGGCGATGTGACGGAGTCAGTCGAGGTCACGCTCGTGTGGACGGACTATCCGGGCAGCCCGATGACCTCTCCGAACCTTGTCAACGACCTTGACCTTGTTGTGGTAGCCCCTGACGGCACCTACTACCGGGGCAACGCTTACACTGGCTACGACCCTGGCGAGTCGGTGCCCGACGCGAACGCGACGGCCCGGGACAGGCTGAACAACGTCGAGAGCGTGCTCGTTATTTCCGGGGTAATGCCCGGCCTGTGGACCGTGATCGTCTCAGGGTTCAACGTGCCCTACGGACCGCAGCCGTTCGCGCTCGCGATGACCGGTGGGATAGCGACCGAGTACGGGATCGTCGCGCTGGATTCGAACAGCTATCAGTCGAGTGCGTCCGTCGGGATATCGGTCGTAGACACGGGCCTCAACACAGACCCCCTTTCCATCGAGACCTGCATAGTCAACATGACCAGCAGCACCGAGCCGACGTCTGAGATCGTTGCACTTACTGAAACAGGCGCGGACACGGCCTTCTTCGTCGGGTCGATATCGCTCGACAACAACCCTGTGCCTGCCTCCGATGGATGGCTGCAGGTGCAGAACGGAGACCTCATCGCGGTTGCTTACTTCGATGCGAACAACGGCTTGGGAGGTAGCGAGTGGAAGTACGACTCCGCGATGGTGGACGACAATCCGCCCGTGATTTCCGGCGTGTTGGTGACCAGTCTCAGGTTCAACCGCGTGGCCGTCGAATGGACCACTGACGAGGACTCCGATTCGGTGGCCGTATATGACACGGCAACGCCTCCTGGGCTCGTCGAGTACGAGCCGGCGATGGTGACATCTCACGAGATCGCCTTGACCGACCTGCTCGAGAGCACGGTCTACTACTTTGCCGTGGCTTCGTGGGACGAGGCGGGCAACCTGGCCTACGACGACAACGGTTCATCATACTACACGTTCACGACGCCGCCCAGGCCTCCTCCACCTCCGGCCGACGAGGAATGGCCCACTTTCCACAACAATGTGGCGCGAGCAGGGTACTCTCCAGGAACGATGTACCCGCCGCTCGAGGAGTTCTGGGTCACTTCCGAGTCACGCTGGGGTTCCACATGGACCGGGCCGGTGGTCAAGAACGGCATCCTGTACGAGTGCACCGACGACGGATACATAAGCGCCATGGATGCCTACAGCGGAACCTCCATCTGGGCCCGTCAGCTGGGATCGCAAGGCAATTACCAGTGCGTGCCGGTAGTCGAGGACGGAGTTGTGTACTCGACCTTCTACAGCTCGATGAACAGCTCGACGCTGTATGCGCTCGACGCCATCACGGGTGAGACCATCTGGAGCGTCCTCGGTTACGATGTCGGGCTTGACTTCATCGAGTGGATGGTGCTGGCGTACTCTGAGGGGATGCTGTACGGTGGTACGTACTCGTCGTATGTGTGGGCGATCGACGCGTTTGACGGGTCGGTTGTCTGGACCCACTCCGTCGAGGACTGGCTGTACAGTGGAGCGACGGTGAACGGAGGCCAGGTCTACATGGTCGGCTATGAAGGCTGTGTTGTCGCCCTGGACCAGTACTCCGGCGCTCTGCTCTGGTCGACCCGAGTCGACAGTGCAGTGTCCTCACCTCCGCTCGCGGTTCAAGGAGCACTCTACATGGGGACCTTCGCGGGAACCATGTACTGCTTTGACGAGCTCACGGGCGTTCAGCTGTGGTCGACGGGCGGCCTGGGTTTCATGGACTACGCGACCCCGGCTTACGATGGCGCCTACATCTACTTCGGCTCAGAGTCTGGAACATACTGTCTTGACGCTAGCGTCGGGACGGTGATGTGGTCTCAGAGCACTGCCAGGATGACGAGCGCGGTCGTGTGCTCCAACGGATACATATACGGCGCCTGTCTGGACGGCTACCTGCGCGCGCTCGACGCGGACGATGGATCCGTCGTGGATCAGGACTACCTCGGCAACTATACTCAGTCCCAGCCCGCGGCCTCAGAGGGATGGGTATGGGTCGCTGACGACGATGGCAGGGTCCACGGGTTCGTGGCCTATGTGGACGTCGGCCTGATAGTCGCGCCGGCAGTCCAAGGTGTGGATGTCGTCCCCGACTCGACAGTGGATTATTGGGTCACGGTGACGAACATCGGGGTCGCTGGTGCAGACGTGTTCGATGCGGAGATCACGCTCGGTGCGAATGGCTGGCTGGTCGAGCTCTACCATGACGACGGCACGACCCCGCTCATCGACACGGACGGCGACCTCGTCGTAGACACGGGTTTATTGTACACGGGCAACTCAACCTATGTGATCGTCCGCGTGACAGTATCTGCAGATGCTATGCCGTACGACGAGGAGACGTCTGTGGTCACGTTCACTTCCAGCAGCGATCCGAACAAGCAGAAGAGTGCGAGCGTGACTGGGACCGTGCCTCCGCCAGGGGTCGATATCTGGCCGAGCGGGTTCAAGACGACAGACCCTGACACCGTAGTGTCGCACGAGTTCAACGTGACCAACACGGGAGCCTTCGAGGACGTTTTCGACATCACGATGAATGCAGCGTTGCCATGGACCGCGGAGCTCTTCGCAAGCGACGGGATGACACCTCTCGATGACTCGGACCTGGATGGGATTCCTGACACCGGTCCGGTGGCTGGCCTGATGACGACGAGCATCGTTCTTGTCGTCACCGTTCCTGCGGAGGCAGTGCTCGGATCGATTGACAAGCTGACAGTGATCGCGTCATCCTCATTGGACCCGATGCAGACCGATGCGGCGACGCTCAGGGTGTCCGTCCCGGAGCCCATGACGACTCTGTGGCCCACCTTCCAGCACGATTCAGCGAGGTCGGGAGACGCCCCTGAGCCGTTCGAGCTGCCGCTCAGTCACGCGTGGACATTCGATTCAATTGCGGGAGGTGCGGTGTACACGGCTCCGGTCATGGCCGATGACAAGGCCTTCATCGCGACATATGACGGACGCCTCACGGCTGTCGACGCGTACACGGGCGAAGCGACGTGGTCCAAGAAGCTTGGCGAGGACTACTACTACATGGGCATCCCATCGTACTACGATGGGCTCGTGTACATCACATATGCCGAGTCCGGCACGTATTCGAACGCGATCTCAGCACTCGATGCTGAGACGAGTTCCGTGATCTGGACGGCATACACGACGGGCTTCTGCTCTCGCTCGACGGTCGTCGCAGTAGACGGTGTGGTCTACACGGCTGACAGCTATGGCTACGTGTATGCGTTCGACGCGTATGACGGCACGGGGCTTTGGTCGTACGGCTGCGGATACCAGATAGTCCAGGGTCCGAGCCTGATAGACGGGCTTGTGGTCTGTGGCAGCTACGGGAGCGGAGAGCTGTTCGCATTGGACCTCGACGGCAACCTCGTCTGGAGTCGGACGCTGTATCCCATCATCTCCGCTGCGGGCGGAGGCGGTGGGATGGTGTTCGTCGGCGACATGGAAGGCATGCTCTACGCCCTCGATTCTCAGACAGGAGACATCGTGTGGAGCCTGGGCGGATACAGTATGTTCGTGTTCTCGACGCCCGTGTTCTGCGACGGCATGCTGTTCGTCACGGCCTACAATGGTGCTGTGGCATGCATCGACGCGTCGACGGGAGCGGAAATATGGCGCACGTACCTGTCATGGAGGTTCCTCAACTCTCCGGTTGCGAACAACGGAACGGTGTTCGCATGCAGTGAGGACGGGTATCTCTTCTCCCTCGATGCCTCGACAGGCGCCCTCCTGGATTCCGAGCGTGTGTCCAGTTCGTACTTCGTAAGTTCGATGGCACTGGCCAACGGCTACCTCTACCTCGCCGACGAATCAGGATATCTCTACGCGTATGGTTTCTGCGGAGTTGGAGTTCCTGCGAGCATAGCCGTCGAGCCCTCCACAGCCTCGGTGCCTGTGGGGGGGATGAAGGTGTTCGAGGCGTCTTGCGTGGACAGGTACTGCCGCGCGGTCGTCGGCGCGGAACTCGAATGGTCGGTCGAATCGGGAGAGGGCTCTCTCCTCGTCGTGACCGAGAGCGCGGAGCAGGCGCTGTTCCTGGCCCCGCTAACCACTGGGACGACCGTGCTCAGAGTGACCACTGGATCTGTTTGGCAGACTGTGCAGGTCGATGTCGTCCCCGGAGCCGCGTTCGGACTGATGATAGCCCCGGGTGAGCTGGAGCTGCAGGTCGACGAGTCTCACACATTCTCAGCGATTGCACGGGACGCCTTCGGGAACGATATCACCGGCGTCACGCCTGACTGGAGCTCTACAATAGGGTCGATCTCCTCATCGGGAGAGTTCGTCGCGGGCACAGTTGCTGGGTCCGGGACAGTGACCGCCACATGGGGCAGCCTGTCCGTGGATGCGGATGTGACGGTCCTCCCAGGACCGCTGCATCATATCGCGGTCACGCCGTCCGAGTTGACGATCGGCGCGGGTCAGATTGCCGTCCTCAGCGCTGCCGCGCACGATGAGCATGGGAACGCGCTCTCGGACGTGGTGTTCGAGTGGTCGACCGAGGTGGGTTCGGTGACCGCCATCTCTGACACCAGCCAGGCCGTGTTCTATGCAGGAGAGAGCGTCGGCACGGGCCTGATATCGATCGAGCTTGGTGCAGAGGACGCAGTCGTGGATGTGACCGTGGTTGCCGGCAGTCTGGCGGCGCTGCTGATCGCCCCGACATCGCTCGTCCTAGACAGCGGTGAGTCGGCGGAGATCTCGGTGCGGCTGGTGGACGCGTTCGGGAACGTCGTCACGGGCGAGCCAGTGTGGGAGCTGCAGGCACCTGCAGGGACGACCCTGGGCGAGCTGAACGTCGGCACTGACGTCCGCGAGGCGACCTTCGTCGCGGGTGATGCGGGCACGTCCGGTCTGATAGTCGTGAGCATCGGGGACATC
>Ga0256868_10001128_pt1 | contig 14885 bp, 17 predicted proteins | sample RVTome_13_FD_187341 | JGI IMG/M metagenome (GOLD analysis project Ga0256868, IMG submission 187341) | Soil microbial communities from uranium-contaminated site in the Upper Colorado River Basin, Wyoming, United States - RVT92D227 HiSeq ... | reverse complement strand
GGGATGATCGGTTCTTCCGCGAAGTCAAAGATTGAAGAGGGGCTAAGGGCCTTTGAGCAGTCGGATTCAACCCAGATCGTTATTCTGACCATTCCATCGCTCGAAGGAGAAAACATTGAGGAGTTTGGCATCAAGGTGGCCGAAACATGGAAGATCGGGCAACAGGTGAAGGACAACGGGGTTCTTTTCATCGTCTCCAAACAGGATAGAAAAATCAGGATCGAGGTCGGCCGCGGCCTCGAGGGAAAGCTGACGGATCTGATGTCGGGAAGGATTATTGATCGGGTCATCAAACCGAGATTTAGCGCAGGTGATTTTGACGGAGGATTCATTGCAGGAGTCTCTTCAGTGATCGACGCCACACGCGGCGAGTTCAAAGCCGAACAAAGGCCGGCCCAGCGCGGCCAGAAGGGCATCTCTCCTTTTCTGAGTATCTTTCTTTTTTTTGCTGTTTTTACAATTATTATGGGTAGTGTCTCCCGTGTTCTTGGTGGAGTGATTGGAGCCACAGGGCTCCCCACACTTGTCTACCTTATCGCCTCTGTCGCTAGCATCCCCATCATTATTCTCTTAACTATATTCGGGTTTGGCGCAGGTTTCTTTTTGCCCCATCTCTTTTCTTTAGGAGGTTCCCGAAGGGGTGGCAGTAGTCGCCAACATGGCGGCGGGTTTTTCTCCGGATCAGGGATGGGTGGTTTCTCCTCCGGCGGGGGCGGCTTTGGCGGTGGGGGTGGGTTTGACGGCGGCGGCTTCAGTGGTGGAGGCGGCTCATTCGGTGGAGGAGGGGCTTCAGGAGACTGGTGATGAGAGGACATCCGAAATCGGAAAGATTCTTCAGTGCAGAAGAAAAAGAGAGACTGAAGACTGCCACCCGTGAAGTCGAATCCAGGACGATTGGCGAAATCGCTGTCATGGTCGTTGACCATAGCGATCATTACATTGAGGCAGAGGTTCTCGGCAGTGTCCTTCTCGGAAGCCTCTTATCATTCATTTTGACCGTTCTCTTCTTCCACTCCTCCATCTGGTCTTATATTCCCTTGAGCTTCATATTCTTTTTCCCCTGCTGGTTCCTCTTTATAAAAGTGGAGACATTGAAAAAACTCTTCATCGGAATCGGAAGAAAAGAAGAAGCAGTCAGGCTGAGGGCTGAGAGGGCTTTTTTTGAGAGAGGACTCTACAGGACAAAGAAGAATACAGGGGTTCTCTTCTTTCTCTCCCTTCTCGAAAGGAAAGTCTGGGTTCTTGCGGACAAAGGCATTTATGAAAAGATGAATCAGGAAACCCTGAACCGCTTTGCGAATGAGGTTTCAAGAGCGATTAAAGAGGGCCGGGCCTGCGATGCCCTTTCTCAGGCCATCCAAGAAATAGGGGTTTACCTTTCCAAGCATTTTCCCGTCACACCCGAGGATACCAACGAACTCCCCGATGACGTCATGGTAGAAGAATAAGCCTTAGCGATAGAGCCAGAACAGATATGGCCTCAGATAAAGTACCCGTGGGGCGTTGAGGCTCGGAGCCTGTTTCGTTATGGTGCTGCCAAGAAAAATCTAAATATCAGCACGGCTCTGCATTGGAAATGGGGTTCTAAATAAAAATGCGGGCGTCCCCATTTTTTACTCTCTTTCCATAGAATCTTCTGGCAAATTTCGATCTCAGGTACGGTTTACTTCATTACTGGGGATGCTTCCTGTCAAGGGGGGACCCTGAATCTATGCCGATCAGCCTTCGTGTTTTCCTTCGATCGAGGGCTTCGGCAAGAATAGGTAAAAGAAAGGAACCTCCGGGGAGAAAGAAGATAGCGACTGCTGGAATGATCTTCACTATGTTTCTCAGATGCCTCTTTATCTCTTTCTTCTCCTCCCTTGTCCATCTTTTATCTGTGTTCCGGGTTTTCATAAGAAGCTGCATCAGTCCCCTTATCGAAAGGACTTCCATGAGGATGGCTTCTTTATTTATAATGAACAGTCTTTTGAGATATCTTTTGATCATCGGCAAACCAGCTACAACGGCAGACGTCAAGTCGGGGTCAGGTACAGGCTTACTTCGCAACTGGAAATGTCCCGTATCAAGGCTGCCCGTAAATTTTTATATTAAGACATTTTCTGATCATCGGCAAACCAGACACATAAGATCTTTGTTAAATGTTAAGGTCAGGCACTGTTTACTTCGTGCTATTTATTAGGTGCAATCGAATACCTATATTTTAGATTACCCCAATATCCTGTAATGAACTTACCTATATTTAAGCGGTGTAAAAGATTTTCGGGATCATTCGGATATTCGACCGAACCTTCTCCAAATTTGATCTTCCAAACATGAGGGGAGATTTTCTCCAAATTGTAGGTAGGGTGTTGGCTTCCACCGAATCGGTGAACCTTTCCAGCTTTAATGGTCAAGCTTGGAAAGGGCGAAATGAAATCGTAAAATCGCTTCTCCTCCAATCCTAAAGGTGTCTTCGTCACCTTAAGAGTCAACTTGAATTCGGGTGTCTTACCGTCTTTTTCGTAAGATATTCCAACATACTGATCTCCGCTTCTCTCAAGAGTCACCCTGCGTACGATTTTTGGATATCCCCATGCAACGACCCCTCGCCGCACAGGTTCCTCATGGGTCTCAGGCATGGTCAGAATGTACCAACCCAACTTTCCTTCGTGGTTCACCAGGATCGAGATGGAAGATAAAAGGTAAGTAGGGCCGTTCTCCATTTTATAGTTGTCGGAAAACGTTATTTGACATAAGGGTCTGTCAGGCATCTTAAAGATTCGTGGCAGCAGCTTTTCATATGCTTTCGAATTTTGGACCTCAAAGAAAGCACAAATTCGGTCCGATTCCAGGTAGATCAGGGCCCCCTCATATTTCTGAGGTGTTTTTTCAACCTGGGTTTCGGTATGCTTCGGACATCCAATAAGAAAGCATACGAGGAAAAGGCTCAGAATCAGTACAAGAAATATTCTTTTCATTATTTATTCTCTTTCCAGCAATGATTCGACAAAATCTCTGGACGTTGCCCGTATCGACCTGGTCCGTACCAGTTGCCAGCAGCCGGTAAGGGAAAATCCTGTTGTAACGGTACGATTCCTATGCCTCTGTTCTTAATCTTATTCCTCTTTGTACGGTATCTTATATCTATACTTCTGTTTTAACCAATAACCTGTAATAAATTCCCCTATTCCCAAACAGTGGAGGTAGTTATTAGGGTCATTTGGGTATTCAATCGTGCAGTCCCCAAATTTAATGTTCCAAATGTGAGGAGCGACGTTTTCAAGTTCATAGATCTTGTATTTTCCACCACCGACTACACCACGGTTAATCGCCTTCCCATCCTTTATCGTTAAACCCGGGATAGGCAAGACAAAGTCCAAGAATCTCTTCTCATCTCGGGTTGGCTTCGCCTTTTTTAAATCTAAAGTGAGTTTCAGAGTAGGCGTATTACCATCACGGGCGTAAGATGTGCCAATATACTTATTAGCATGATTTTCAAACGTCACTTTTCTCAGGACTTTGGGATAGCCTCCAATCCTGCCCAATAAGGCCTCTTTGCTTGTGACCGACAACCCGAGGTAATGCCAGGCCAGGATCTCTTCTCCACTCTGGGGTCTCTTGAACTTGACGAGTATTTGGACAATTGCTTCAAGATAGGGTGGTGCGGACTCCATCTTATAGAAATTATTCATTATCACCCTGCACAGAGGTTTTTCAGGCATGCTGAAAATACTCGGGATCAGCTTCTTATACTCATCGATATGGGTGACCTCGAAAAAGGCTACGATTGATTCTTGTTCCAGAAAAATATGTTCAACATAAGGTCTGGGAGGGGGCAGGAGGATTTCTTCTCTCTCTATTTCCAAAGCGTATCCAGAAAAAGGAAATGCGAGAATTAGAATCAAAATGATTTTGGCAAATTTCATCATGGCAATCTCCTTTCAAGTTAGGATCTAAAGCACAGACTCAAGCTTTCTTCGGCAGCTTCTTGCACTGGCTCAGCCTCTCCTCCATCAACTCTTTTATACGCAAGGATCTGTTTTGGTCACTGTTCTCCTTTCTGACCGCATCTACTATCTGTTCCGCTAATTCCTTATCCCCCATGGTCTTTCTTATCCAAGTTTCTAATTTGTCAAAATCCAGGCGAGGATGGCGATCGTTGAGAAGAGAGACAACTTCTTCAAAGCTGTACATGGTTATAGGAACGGCCCCTGCGCGTTCCCGCAAAATGAATCCGTTAAGGCGACACTCAAAATCTACCTCTGTCAACACTCTCATCGCCAATTCATGGGACGGATCTCCCAATTTCGCCATGCTCATCAAGCCCCCAGTTTCTTGTTTTTCTCAAGCTCGTCAGCCACAAACTTGAGACCCAGAGATTCTAACGTTCCCTTTTTGGGCCACCCTGTCCGAGAATCCCATCCTTCGAGATTGTAGAATCTGGTTTTGAATTCTTCGAACTTGGCTTTATCTAAATGTCTTCCGTTAACGCGAATATAATCCCACCGGCCCTTTTCCTTGCCGGGCAAATAATACATGGCATAATTCCCCGAACCTGCGAATGGCACATGATAGATGTAATCGGAGAAATGGACCATGTCTCTCTGTCTGCCCTGAAGAGTCCAGATGGCGTTATCCAGGTTCCAGATCTTTCTACCCATCTCCATCCCGTCAAGGAAACTGAATTTCTTGCCTGTAACCGCATTGAAGAACCTTGGCTCTCCCTCGCCAGTTAATCCTTTATATCCCGGGATCTTGCTGTTGATGAATTCTGGCCAACGGTGATCGCAATACAAAACCGACTGTTTCCAAAATCTTGTATAGTGCCTGTGCCAGGCTACGAGCTTGGCCATATGTTCTGAATAGATGTTATCGGTGCTGAAATCCAGCATGAGAGGATTCTTTTCATAGGGGACCAGTTTCTCCGCCACAATCTTTACAACCTCCTCTGCCGGAGGTTTGGGTGTTTTATTTGCCCAGACCGCCCCGCTGGGCCACCAGAACAAAAAATTAAAGTCGTGTTCGTTAATATCACGGTCGCCTAAAATAGATCCGTATCCCCACTCCACCTCAGCCCTTGGATCATAACCGTGCTCAGGGAGACCCCAATATGAATAATGAAGTACACCGGTCTTCAGATCTTCTTCTAATCTGCCCCATCTCTTGGCCGCCCTGAAGAATCCTTCCGCAAAATCATCACCCATGCCCTGCCTGTATGCAATCAATTTTAAATAATGATCCGCAAATTCAACCTCTCCTAACTTTCGGAAGTCCAGGTCGCACTCAAGTCTCTTGCCTCGGCCGAGGACTCCCATCCTTTGAAGAGCCCTGATGTAAGTAAGACCTCTTGTTGCTTCATATGAATTGATCCCGTATTTTTGAAGTAAGTCGGTAGCGATATAGGCGGCAGAAGTCTGTTTACCACCATGCTTAGCCTTATCATAACCGGCGTAAAATGCAGTCTCTTCACATGTAGACTCATTCCCGTAACCTGTATCCGATCTCTCCTTGCAGCCCAGATGGCAGCCGATACAGGCCTGAAGCCTTGCGCTTTCGTGTGGATCCCAGAATGTGATTTGCGGTCTTTTCCGGCCAAAGCGGGCAAACCATGACGCGTCAATATTCTTAAGATCCATGGAATACTTACCCTGGGCCCATAGACGTGCCTCCATGAGCCCTTTCGGATCCGCAATCGCAATACTTCCAGTCCCGATGACGCTGATGGCCTTCAGCTTTTTAGAACCCCATATACCACCAAATCCTCCCTGACCCGACGCGTTTCCTGCATCATGGATGAGGCAGCCGGTTCTGCTTAAATTCTCTCCGGCAGGGCCGATGGTCAATACCGCAGGCCGCTGGGTACTTCTTCTCTCCGGATCTAATTCCACCCAGCTCCCATATCCACGGCCGCTGACGTCTCGCCAGATCTCTTCCTGGGTCTTCCAGGTATCCAGGCCCCATAAGTGGCGGGCGTCCCTAATCTTCACATCTTCGTTTCGGATGTCAACCCAGACCGGTTTATCTGCTTTCCCTTCGATGACAATTCCATCCCACCCTGCATACTTGAGCATTGCAGAAAATCTTCCGCCGAAGTTGCTCCTTGTAAACCATTCAATCGGAGAAGATTGGACACCAATCCCCTGAACCTCTGTTCTTGAAGAAGCACCTGGAACCAGCGTCCCTGAGAGGGGAGAAGTCATAATGGTCACTATATTTCTTGGGTCAAATCCGCTGACTGCTTTATCTTTAACGAGATCCCAGAAGATTGCTGACCCCATCCCATGGCCTCCCACCCACTGTTCATAATCCTTGGTGTAGAGGGTGGAGATTCTTCTGTCCGTTAAATCAATTCTCAGGATCTTGCCGGCATATCCGTTCATTGGAATAACCTATTCCGCTTGAGAATAACTTACACGATGCACTATGCTCTCTTGCTTCTAATCTTTGGGATAACCCAACTTTTTCCAGCTCTCTCCCCTTAAATTGACTTTGTAACCTGTATCGCCTTTCTGTTCCGGGATCTTCTTTGTGAACTGAATCGCATTCAAAGGACACACTTCAACACAAGCCTGTTTCCCTTTCACCCCGCCCTTTTGGATCCAGAAAGGAGCATCGGAACAGAGATCACACTTCATGGCACTTTTTTTGTCAGGATTCCATAGTGCCCTGCCAGGTTCAAACGGACAAGCTTGAATGCATGCCTTACAGCCGATGCACTTCTTCACATCAACTGTTCTGACATTCCCCTTTTTTGTATCGACGTGGAGGGCTTTTTGCGGACAAACCTCCACGCAGGGAGGTTCAACGCACTGCCGGCACTGAGCCATCGTGAGATCATCTGGAAACTTAGCAAAAGAATTTTGCAGAACTTGAATCCTGGAGAGGGAAAGGTTCTCCTTTCCTTCATGAACCAGAGAGCACGCCAGCATACAGGATAGACAGCCCTGGCACTTCTTGGTATCGACAAGAAGGTATCCTTTGGAGGCCGGAATGGCTGCGATGGCATCGTCCAACCAGACTATTTCTGATAGGACGCCAGCTCCAATGGCGACCGTCCCGGTGAGCTTCAAGAATTTTCTGCGAGAAATACGCTTGAAATCAATCTTTTCTTTTTTGTTTTCTTGGTGGCTCACAGGTTCAAATGGCTCCGTCGCTATACTCTTCTAACTTAGGCACTTTCGTTTATTTGTTGGAAGCGTATCACCCGGTGTCAGACTTGCCAATCGAATGGCTATCTGTCTCTGAGCTATTTGTGTCTTGCCATCCTGATAAGCTGGTCGTTCTGGCAATTCAAGATTCAACAGGCTGTTGCCCAAATAACTCTCGTAAGCATTATACCTACAGTATATAAGGATGGCAATATTAGAAATACCGGAAATAATTGGAGGGCAGCCCTTGACATCGGATAAAATTCAAGCCTCCGATGGCGGTTAAGTCTATTCTCTTAGTGTTCAACTTTTTCACCAAATCCCGCCAGAATAACTTAATACTCTCCCAAAATCCTTATCTTTTAAATCATTCTGGCAATAGTGTAGAATTGACACCTATATCTGTCATGCTATTCGCTATTTGCCATCTGCTATATGCAATCTGCAATCGTTTGCATTCGCTCCACACTTCAATAAAATCTTCAACCAAATACAGGGTCAGGCACCAGTTACTTCTCTTGCTGTCATTAAATCTATGATTGCAAGACCCTAAATGCCCCCAAGGGGGAAAGGGAGGATGCGGAACTGAGATAGATTGTTCAAATACAGTATTTCTTTTAGAAAAATAGGCTGTTCACCCCATTAACTTATGAAACCGTTATGAGTAATCTGATACTTAGACAACGTCCAGAGAGTTTCAGAGCGGGTGGTTAGTACAATTTCTGATTTTGAAGAAAGGAGGACCTTATCATGAAAAGGAAGTTCCTTATCGTTTTGGTTTTAATCTCGGTGGTGGTCTGGTCAATATTGGCACCGTCCGAAGACGCTCAAAGAATGACGAAAGACGACCTCAAGGCAATGCTTGGCGACCCGGATTTGACGATTATCGATGTTCGGTACGGCAAAGACTGGACAGGAAGCGATATGAAAATTACGGGTGCCGTTCGGGAAGAACCTGGTCAGGTAAAATCCTGGGCTGCTAAGTACCGGCAGGACAAACCCATCGTTCTTTACTGCGCCTGACCCGATGAAGAAACAAGTGTCAGTGTGGCACAAAAGCTTATTGGAATGGGATTTAAGAATGTCTATGCTCTTAAGGGCGGATGGAAAGAATGGTCTAAGGCCAACTACCCGATGGAGAAGAAGTAGTGGATGGCGGGGACCGGGGACTGAGAATGTAGCGTCCCCCTTTTCCACCAAATTCCGCCACTATTGAAGACCTGATTCTGATCAGAAATCATTATACTTTTTTAGAAAATCGGATGCCTTGATGATTTTTATAGATTTATATTGTTTCAAATCGAACAAATCCTTATCACCACTCACGATATAGTCTGCAGATCCTGAAATGGCACACGAAATAAACTTGTCATCCTCAGGATCTCCGCATATTCCCTTAACATCTTTAACCACCTCCACAATCTCGAAATATGGGAGAATCTCATATTTGATGATGGAGTCTGTTTCTTCTTGAGTGAGAGAGAACTTAGGGTATTCGAGAACGGTTGCTAACTCACTAAATGTTTCTTTTGAAATGACAGGGATAATCTTTCCCTTCTGCCAAAGCCCGACGATCTTTGACAGTCCCCCTCTGAAGAGCAAAGCGGATATCAAGACATTCGTATCCAGCACAACCCTTTTTACCTGTTTTTCCTTCTTGCCCACCGAATGGCCTCACCGACGTCTTTTTCATTAATCCCCAGCCTTCTCATTTTCTCTCTCACACTTTCAATACCCGATCCCATAGGCGATATCTTGACCGGCATCAAAAGGATTTTGTCATCTTTGATGCGGACATCAAAATATTGAGCATCGGGAAAGGCGTTGACGACCGCCTTGGGTAACGTAATTTGATTCTTGGATGTTTTTTTGGCAAGCATACTTCCTTACCTCCTTACAATAAGGATACCTTACTTGTCTGAAATGTTCAAGAAATATTTTTCAGGCTCACCAAAGCCTGAATAAAGGATAAACACCGGGTGAAAAATAGGTCAATTTCCAGGTGGAGGGGACACAACGTAGACCATATGAAATGAGATAGGCTCTTATCAAGAATCGACGCTATGCTGTTTACTCCTTGCCTGCCCGCCGTCAAAGCACTCTTCTGATGTCAAGTTGTTTTAGAACCTATGTCCCCTTTATGCGGGACTGGGTTTAAAAGAGGTAACAGGGATTAACTCTGTTTTCTTAGCGGTCACCTTTTCCACCGAATTCTGTCAACACCGAAGGTCTAATCCTGTATCTCAGCCGCAAAAAACAAAGTGTATAGTATAGCTTAGACCTCAAATCCAGCTTCTAATTTATAAAGTGCTAATTCAGGGTTGACCTCGATCTTTCCGGAGGTTAAATTAGCCGGGGAGCCGTCATGATAGTTGAATTTGGGAACTCCTCTCAAAGTCATCAAAGGATTTCGTAAGGATACCTTCTATATTGACGAGGAATTGTGTTACCAACTGGGTGTTGACGAACGCATTCACAAACGCATCGTTCTTACAAACCAAATTCAGCCGTTTTACTTGATTCGTGCTTGAGACTCTCAACTCTTCTCCAAATCTCTTAATCACCTCTTTAATCTCTTCGATGTTTCCCTTATGAAGCCAATACATATTCAGGTAGACCCTGGTGGCCACCTCTCTTCCGCCCATAATCGGGATAATACCATAATAATATTTCCAGTATTTTTGCAACACCAGGTTATACCGCAATAAACTTAGTATAGAAACATATTTGAGGGCATCCTGCATCGTTGTCGCTCTGATGTGCACCAATTTCTCTTCATTGCCCTTATAGACTGCTATGACTTTGTCATAAGACACGTACTGATCGACGATATCCAAAAATGGAAGCATGGGTCTGATCGAATCACAAATGTCTTCTTCATTTTTGTGCGGGCAAAAGTAGCATTTTTGGAACTCAATGGCTTTTCTCTTATCTTCGGGTATTTTTGTAATGTCCTGCCAATAACGATCCGTGACCTTTTCGATATTCTCTTTCGTAAGTTCTAACCTTGTTGAATCTGGGAAAAGGAGATAAAGTCCTTCCTTATCAAAATCGCTCAGTCTCAAATCTAATATTCTATCTTCCACGGTTCCTCCTTCTCTTGGTGGTATTTGTCTATCGTGATTATGAGTTGATATCTCCACCTTTCAAGATTTCTTTCTGTGGGGTCTTCTTTAACTGGAATTGTCAGCTTCGCTCTCTATTTCTGCCGCCTTCTTTGCCAGGCTTTTGAGAAGGTCCTTATCCTCGGCAGTCAATCCGTCTGAGCCTTCGATGTCATCTGTGAGTTTTACAAATCGATTCTGATCCATAGGAGTCATCTCCTCCTTGGGGGTAAGAGGCAATTCCGATGCCAAACGTAATAAATTAAAATTACAGGCTCTTTTGAAATTAAGGAGGGTTTGAAAGAGACAGATATGCAAACAACTGACAAGAATTGTCACTTCAGCCGGGGAAGCAATTTATCCAAAGTGAAGCTCCCCCGCCACAAGCCGGGGCTTCCTGGAAAGGAAATGTCGTTCTAATTGTGCCCCTTGACCCGCCTAAAAGGCGGGGCTTGCGGGGCACTTGCCAGCCACACCCTGACCCACTTGCTCGAGGAGGGTGGAATGTCTATCCGGTAAAATGGACATAGAGAGCTGTCTCGATCGTAGCCACGAGGCTCGTTACCGAATGCATGACCATCAAAAGATGAATTGAACCCGTTTTAAGTCGCGCTATTCCCAACAAGAGGCCAAGGGCAAAAAGGGTTGTGATGCCGTAAATGTCGTACTGTACGTGGATGACAGCCCAAATGAAGGAAGTGATTCCAATCGCTCCGATGGGACCCAATCGAGAGTACCGAATCCCTTGAAAGAGGAACCCACGGAAAAAAATCTCTTCAAAAATCGGCGCCACAATGATGATCGCAAAAAGAAGGGCAGGAAGAAACGAAGCGGTTTTATAAGCGTCGACCATAAAAGGAGGAACGATCGGACGATGGAGGAGGAAAGTAACTGCATCGGATAGAAATAAAAGTGCTGCCAGAATAAGTAGCCACTTGACCCACTCTCTCGTCAGGGGCTCCCTAAAACCAATATAGTTCTTGACGGAAATATTCTTGCGAAGTTTTGCAAACAAAAGAGTCAGAGGGATGCAAATCAGTCCTGAGACGATCTCGCTTATAGCCAGACAAAATCCATCGGAGGAGAGGCTTTTCGCATAGACCTCCAAGTCCAATTCTGGCTGCTGGACCTTCGCGAGAGAAACGAAGGCAATTACAGTGAGCAATTGAAGGGCAGAGAAGAGAGCGAAAATGATCGCCGAAAACCCGAGGGTTGCCCAAAAACCCCAGGGCTTGGTTTTGGTATCATCTGATGATGGCGACAACCCATTCGACAGCATGGAATCCTCTCCAGAAAGAGGGCCGTAGGTTCTGAAACATCTTCACCCAATAGAGTCTACTTCACCCATCGAATCTTTTGCTATTCGCCATATGCCATTAGCTATCAGTTTGTTGCTTGATGATCCCTGCTTTCTGCTTACTGCTTACTGCTTACTGCCTTCTGCTACATGCTATTCGCTATCTGCCATCTGCAATACGCTTTAGTCGCCTATCGTTCACCTTTTCCAACAAATTCCACCAAGGTTAGAAAGGAGTCTGGGGTCACCCACTAAAGGTTTGATTTTTGACACTTTCGAATTCTTCTCATTAACTGTTGATTAGGCGGCTTTTTTCATCCCCTGTTTCCTATTAAGATTGATTCTTTTTTTCTGAGCTTTTGGTGAAACCTGAAGACTGACCTCACCCCCTGCTGCCCTTACCAAACGCACCATCGAATCTAATGTGAAATTGACATTGCCGCGAAGCACCTTAGTAATATAAGCAGGGCTGACTCCAAGGCGCCGTGCGAGTTCGCTCCTGGAGACCCCGTTTGCCTCCATCATTTTATGAAGTCCTTCAGTAAAATCGAGAATGAGGGAGGCAACCCAATAGGTGTCCCGTCCCTTTGCCTGATCGAAAAGTTCTTTAAACGATTTCTTCTTCATTTAAACACCTTCTTCCCCGTATATCTGTATTTGCGCTTTTTTCTTATCCTCGAAATAGTCATCCATCAGCTGAATCGCATGATCTGTCTCACCCCGAGGGGTTTTCCGCCCCTTCTTAACAAAACCACCTGTGCAAATAATGAGTCTTCCTTCGTCGTAGAACCAGAGAACCCTCAACCTTCCTTGAATGAATTCAAATAGTTTTCCCTTAATCTGATGGGAGATCTCTGTGTTTCTCGGTGGCCCTTCCATTGCCACTCTATCCAAAAGAGCCAGCATCCGATCAGAATCTTTATGAAGGGTCTGGCCAAGCCCTTCGAGAAATTCGAGCAACTCGCAGCGTTCCCTGCTTTTCGCTACAGCGTAAACAGTATAGAAGCCCTTTGAAACGAGCAACAAATGCATTTTAACCTATAGGTTAAATAAGTCAAGTATATTTGTGGCTCTTTTTCTATCAAAGACGGCGACAGGCCCTGAAATATGAATCAACTAATTATCGAACAACTCTATTTTCTTAGCGGTCGCCTTTTCCACCAAATTCCGCCAAGAGAATTAAATATATTCTTAAGATTCAAACTCCAAAGACCCGATCCGCCATTCCTGCAACTCATCTCAAAAATGGGATGTGTCCCCATTTTTAAAATGACCAAATCAGTTCTACCGCCCCCGTTTTCCTACAGCAATGTCATAACTTTTTTCAAAGTCTCTATTCTTGAAAGCTACAATAGCCTCACTAATTACATTTTCATTTTCACTGTTGCTTTGATCAATTAGTTTTTGTATTGCTGAAGCCGCATTGACCGCTACATTACTACGATCTGGGGTTGTAACTAATACTCCAAGTTTTTCTTTCTCCTTCCAAAGAGGAATGATGGAGATGTTATTCTGCTTATCAGTAAAGACGTTTCTGTTGCTTTCTTCTAACTTATATGTTGCATGGTCAAAATTGGGTGAATTGATAGGGTTCTTAACCTTCACTACACCTGTCCCATCTTGATAAGCAGGATGAACTTCTAAAATCAAGATTCCAGAATCAGGGAGCATTTTATCGAATCCAATTGGTTGTCTGTTTTCAATAAGAAAATGGCTGTATTCATCCACAGGAATCTTGACTACAAGTAGGTCTCCTCCCTTGGATAGAGGTGAAAGTAATGCAAAAGAGGTCTCACCGGGTTTTACAAACTGGACTTGCTGCTTTTTAATCCACCCAAGTCTTATTTTTGTGAAAGATGAAATGCCTTGAGGAGGTTTTCCCTTTTGCACAAAATGTTGTGACATGATATCCCAAGGTCCCATATAAATTGCGTGCTTCTCAAATGAAGGAGAACTTGAAGCGTCAGACTGACGCTCGTAATCATAGAGTCAAGGTGCAAACCGTTTTCCTGCACCATACTGACCACCTAATGCGTGGAAGTAATCGTGTGCGAACATTCCAAGATTTGCATTCTCTGCACCTACAAAAACTCCTCCCTTGAACTCCTTTCCACCTTTGGATCTAAGGATTTCATATTGCGAATCCCTACTTCCTCTACGTGATCCAAATCCCTTGCTGATATCAGTAAGCATTCCTGGATTAGCACAATAGCAAATCATTCCGTATCCCTCTCCAGGCATCGTAATTACTGCTGGTATAATTAATATATGGTGATAGGAAGAGAAATCGACTTCCTTTTCGAGAATGGTCATAGTATCTTCAATAAGTTTTCGTACTCTTCCTGCATCTACTTGATTATTATATTGACTAACTTTGTATCGCCTGAGAGAACTTGGGAGCATTACATAACCACGAAAATCAATGTTTAGTGAAGCTAATCCATAGGACTGTTCGACTACATACATATTAAGTGCAAATACCCTCTGTTTCACCATCTCAATCGGCACTTTTGGCTCTGCGTCTGGAAATCTGACAACGACTGCCAGAACTCGTTTTTCACCAACCGCTTGCTTAGACTGTAGACCCAGATCATTTCCCTCGCTATAACCAATTCCCCAACTCAGCATGATCACAGCCAAAACTAACATCACAAACCCTGCTTCGACTTTGATTATTTTCATAGACCCTCCTAAGTAAATTGAAAATGGGGATACATCCCATTTTCCAAAGAATAATGGGAGTCCATTTTTTTTGCGTTCACCTTTTCCACCAAATTCCGCAAAGGAAAATAATGTTAACATTATAAATGGCTCTTCTTACCGTTGAGTTCAATTTTCTTCTTGACAGGATAGCTCAATTTAAAGATAATTCCAACCATATTTATTTTCAAAAAAGGAGGGAATCTCTTTACAACTTATCCAGGATAGGAATTTATGGGATGATTGTCTCTGTCCGAATACGGTGATCTTTAGCAGAATGACAGGGGAAGACGGAAATGGGACGCTTTTGTTGTCTTATAATAGTGCCTTTCTCATGTTTGGTATTACTCATGGGATGTTCTAAGATTGCGCCCGATGCTGTTAAACTCCAGGTGGACTATAACTGGACAAAAGCGAATGTATGCTCTGGCTTTTCACCGGAAATCAAAGCATTGGGAATTCCTCCTACGACTAAAGAATTGAAAGTTACCCTTACTGATCTTAATTTTCTAACCTATAATCACGGAGGAGGTACGGTAAAATATGAAGGATCAAACACAAGTAATGGGGGTCAGGTCTATTTTCTTAGCGTTCACCTTTTCCAGCAAATTTCACCCGGATAACTATACGTATTCTAAAAATAGTAACCCTATA
>Ga0256868_10001125_pt1 | contig 14910 bp, 17 predicted proteins | sample RVTome_13_FD_187341 | JGI IMG/M metagenome (GOLD analysis project Ga0256868, IMG submission 187341) | Soil microbial communities from uranium-contaminated site in the Upper Colorado River Basin, Wyoming, United States - RVT92D227 HiSeq ... | reverse complement strand
AAATATTGTGTGAGCACCCAGGAATGCTTGTGGATTTAGCCCCTGCCGACAAAAATATTAACCAGATGGAGAATATCAATGTAGCGAAACATAAAAAAAGAGTTCTAAGGAATGCGGGTCTTACGCTGATGCTTCAGACCACGCAGTATTCCCAGTCGCAACTATAAAAAATATTATTGCCAAATATTTTCTTAATAATTATTTTAGAAAATTTAGATTTTCAGGCTTCTCAAAATAACTAAGATTAATAGCCGCCCAATCATTATAATCTTGTATTCCATGTGAACCATCTGAATAATCAAAAATTCTGTACGTATATTGATAATTCATAATACTTTTATAGTCCCTAATAAACCAGTAACTTATCTTCCATGGATATTTTGCAAACCAGTTGTCACACCCAATTGGTTCTCCAAATCTTATCCCAAAGTTATGTCCCATTTCATGCATCATTGCAGAACCATAGAAATTTTCTAATGTTTTATCTTCATAAATTATTTTTTGTGTGTTTTTTTCCATCTGACTACTTGATATTACAAAACCGTTTGTACCTGGAATATAGCCCCAATAAGGTGCTGTATCTCCACTAAAACCATAACCTTTCATATCGCAAAGGTTTACAATTATTCCATAATGAAATACTCCACGACGCCAATTATTTTCTATGTTATGAATAAAATAATCGTTGTATATCTCAAGTATCGCTGCTTGATTTGTTTTATCTTCGAAGGGTATTAGTTCACCTCCGTTTTCTTCACCAGTATCCAAATGAAAAACTATATTTCTTTTATGAAAAGGGTTTTTCAAACGATCTTTTGCTTCTTGGGGCATAACACTTTTTTCTTCATTAGGTCCTTCTTCCATCCAGTCAACTTCTAAGAAAATATCTTTTCTAAATGGATCTGAGTTAAAATCTTTTGTTAGATATTCTTCAAAATTGTTTATACTATCATTATCAGGATCAAGGTTTGTATGATTTTCCCAGGTAAATGGATTGTAACCCCATTTATATTCCCATTCCACAGGTATTTTATCATTATCTGGGTCTCCTGAGTTTTTAATTTTAGGGTCGGTACCATATGTATTTACTTCTGTCCAATAAGGAATAGTATCATCATCATAGTCATTTTGATAGATGTTGAACCATAACTCACAGTCTTTTTCTTGTGTATATATACTACCATCATCACAACCATTTAACCGCCCATAACCACTAGAATCATTAATATAGTCAGATCCATTCCAATGACCTGTTTTTATATTATAAAAAAGCTTGGCATCATAAATATTATCAGAATTATTTATATCACCACTTATATCGCATTGTTCATCTAATCCTTCATCTTTATCATAAAGTTGGATTTTTATTTCAACGATTTCGACATCATCAGGAACATCAGTTGTTACTGAAAAATTTAGATTATACAAATAATCGCTATCATTGAATACTGGGCTGATAAATTCTAAATTATTAATAAAGATTTTAATAAAAAAATTCCTATATGAATCATCATCTATTTGTTTTAAAGCTCTAATGCTATCTATTTTTACAGTTATATTTATATTAATTTGTGGATCATAATCTATTAATATTTTGTTACTATTAAAAAGATCTTTTTGAGAAGTCATTGAAATAGAAACCGTAGAAAATATACTATTAAAGATTAATATAAATGTAATTAGCAATATTGATTTTTTCATGAAGTTCAATCCTTTATTATAATTGTAATCTAAATATATAAGATTCTTTAAGTAATTATTGATAACAAGTTAGATACTATCAATAGTTTTTTTGCTATTAAACTAAACGATTCTTAAAAATAAAGTCAATTATTTTAAGTACAAATGATTATATTCCTGAACATTTGGGGAGTTGATATTAAATGGGTTTGGTTGCATCTTCGTTGTTTTCAATAAAAACCAATAAATCCCTCTGTTATCCCAAATTACTTACATCATTATATCCTTTGCTATATGCTAAAGTTATTAGGTCACCCCAATTGTTAATATTTTCACCAATATTGACAAAATAAGCAGGTGTCATATCGAGATAGCTATGTTCAAGAAAGAAATTGTAATGCGTGACAAAACCATCCAATACGACACTTGCACTAAATCGGTCTTTAAGGTCACGCATAGTCTTATACCGTTGTTTAATAGTGCCGTGAAAACGCTCAATAAGATTAATATTAGTGGGAGAACCAAAACCATGCGATGTCAGATGTTCAACCCTGTCCTCTTTATAACGTGTGTAGAACACCCTGTTAAACGCAGGATGATACAAGTTAAGCCTATCGGTTATGATTATCTCTGGTCTAGTTTTACTACGCTGTTTCGCCATAGAAAACAACTGTATCGCATCATCCATAGTCCTTGTTTTAGACAAATGTGATGCAATCAGGAAACGTGTATCCGTGTCGATAATATCCCAATACCAATACTGTTCACCCCAGATATTTACAACTGTTTCATCAGCAATCCATATCTCTGAAAGATGCGGTTTCAAAGATAAAACATAATCATTTACCATCTTGGAATATTTGATAATCCAACGCCAAACCGTAGATTTAGGCATATCCAAACCCCTCATATCGTTAAACGTGTGGGCTATTTTATTACAGGACATCCCATTATAATAATATGTCAATGCACTTACAACAAGGTCTTTCGAATATTGCATTTTCGGATAAGCATCAGTTCCCATGGATTTACGTTTACAATTCTTACAAAAATAATACTGTTTACTTTCATATTTACCATATTTGATAAGGTCTTTTGAACCACAGAAACGACAGGTAATCATCCGTTCGGTTACCGTGATTTCCTTATGTTCAGGCATAGTTCTCCTTAGTCCATCAGCAATCAAAATATTTATACCAACGTGAACATTCCTCACATCTACCTTTTAATTTAAAATTATGTTTAATATCATCAAGAAATGTTTTTAGTTGTCCTGTGAATTCATTTAATTCTTTTTTCGCATTCCTATCTATCTCTTGTATTTGTTCCAATTGATTTAGAAATTCCTTTTTTTCAATTAGTTCTGAAACAAGTTTTGTAGTTTTTTCCACACCGAGAATACAAGGTATTCTAAAAGTATCTTTATTGTTTCTATAGACATAAATATTTTTATCCCTGACTTCTTTAATTTTTATACAATCAACATCAGTATCTTGTATGAAAACATACCGTATTATCTCCTTTGATATATGGGGGATTATCTCTCTATCGCTACTTTTAATATTATCATCAAGATATAGCTTTAATTTACTTAATTTATCATTTAAATCCTCAATAAATTCTTTTGCTTTCGTAAAATATGACAAAATAACCTTATATTTTTTGCTACTCGCCAAATGTTTAAAAGCCCATACAAATAAATCTCCCTTTTTCTCCAATATTTCTAATCCATCTATCCATTCCCTGAAATCTTTATAATCATATCTAATACCTAAAAGAGTAAGAGGTTTTAGGATTTCTTCTATTAACTCTTTTTTATGTTTCCTTTTTTTATCTAATATTGATTCAATAATTTTTTTAATAACATAAAAAATTATACTGCCACCTACAAGTATGATAATACCTTGAATAATTGTCCAATCCATTAACAACACAATATAGAAGGCAATAAAAAAGATTATCCATTGAATAAAAAAATCATTGAATTTATCAGAATTAGTCAATTATCTACCCCTCCTCTCTTGAAAAAAATACCAACGACTTTGCAACTGAACCTATTAAATGAAACAATATAATACACCTATGATAACTGAAGGAGTTTTTTCTGTTGGAGTTAAAGATTGGAATCGTAAACTTTTTGATGCACTAATTCCACTTCCGCAGGGTACAACTTACAATTCTTATCTAGTGAAAGGCAAAGAAAAAACTGCTCTTATTGATACAGTAAATCCAGGATTTGAAATGGAGTTAGTAAATCGAATCAACGAAGTATCAGAAGTAAAAAACCTGGATTATCTTATCATGAACCATGCAGAACCTGACCATGCTGGCTCTATACCATATATACTTGAGATGAACAAAAAAATAGTTCTAATTACATCTGAAAAAGGCGCAAAAATGGCTAGTGTTTTTTATAATGTACCTGAAAAACGAATAAAAAAAGTACGCGATGGAGATACAATAGATCTTGGTGGCAAAACACTCCAATTTATTGATACTCCATGGCTTCATTGGCCTGAGACCATGTTTACTTATTTAATTGAAAATAAAGTTCTATTTCCCTGTGACTTTTTTGGTGCACACACAGCACAAGGTACTTATGATGAAGATGTTGAAGAACTCATAACTTTTGCTCAGCGATATTTTGGCGAGATAATGATGCCTTTCAACAATATGGGTAAGAAAACTATGGAAAAAATAAAGGATTTAAAAATCGAATTTATCGCTCCCAGCCATGGTCCTATTTATCGCAATCCTAAAAAAATTCTAGATGTTTATAATAGATGGACTAAGAGTGAGACAAAAAATAAGGTAATTATTGTCTATGTCAGCATGTGGAAATCCACTGAGAAGATGATAAAAACTATCATTGAAATACTAAGAGAAGAAGGTTTAGAAGTAAGTATTCATAATCTTGTTCATGCAGATCTGGGTGATATTGCAAAGGATCTTGTTGACTCACGAGGGATTATCTTAGGAACACCAACTGTTTTAGGTGGAATGCATCCAATTGCTGTATATGCATCATACCTTGTGAAAGCATTACGTCCACCTCTTAAATATGCAGTTGTTTTGAGTTCTTTTGGCTGGGGTGGTGGAGCTTTAAAACAAGCATCTGAACTTTTGTCTCCTACAAAAATAAATATAATTGGTACACTTGAAATAAATGGTCCACCATCAAATGAGAATCTACAGGAAATCATCAATATAGGAAAACAACTTGCAACTAAGATAAAAGAGGGATGAGATTAAGTTTTCACTAAAAATCTACAATTTCAATAACAATCATACTGCTTCTGCTTTTGTTACATCTAGATAATATCCGGTTAAACTGTTATGTTGCGCAATACCTGTTAAATAGTAATTTCCAGTTAATGTCGTCATAGTAGTATATCTAATAACAAAACTATGCCCTTGTTCATCAGTAATACTTCCAATTCCCGCTATTAAAACAACACTTCCTTTTACTCTAACTTCTTTTTCAAGGTAATTTTGTGGATTTGCTGATAAATCACCTATATTTGTTAAACCAATTTCATTGCACCCACTTAATCCAATAGTTAAAAGTATGAGAGTTATTCCAATTATTATTAATTTTTTTTTCATATTTTTCCTCCCAAAAACAATATTTGAAAACAACTATTTATTTATAAATTTCTCTTTAAATTATTGGTTAAAAAAACCTATTACTTATAAATATTTCAACTTGTGACTTTCTTAATCCTATCGATAGTTTTTTTAATAAAATCTTTGTCTTCAATAATTACCTCAATTGCATTATTTGGACATATTTCAGCACACCGGCCAAGAAATGGTTGAGAAAATCAAGAAAAAAAAGAAAATGATTAGGTTTAGGTGGTAAGAAGCGAATGGTTGATGCTGTAATTTTAACAAGAAAGCCATCTATTCGTTTATATGACATTTTGTTATAGGCATCTGCAATACCCAGCGTGTCTATGTCATATACCATTTTTATGTTGATGACATTATTTTATGTTACGTTGATGACATCACCTATAAGGTGATGTCATTGAAAAGACATAAATCTCTGTTTATGTTGACGACATTATTCTATGTTATATTAATGACATAAATCTATATTGATTTTTAATGTCATTATTCAATATTGATTTTAATGACATTTTGTCTTATCCTATGTTGATATTGAATCATTTTCCTATAGACTGGTTTGAACAGATCCGACTCTTGATAAAACTGATACATTTAATCTCTCCTTCTTATTTATCTTCTGAAGCATATCATAGAATCGTTCATACTTGAAACCAAATGGTATAAGCAAACTCTCACCATGCATTGCAATCTGACGCAGGTAAAAATCAACGTCAACATCACAGGAATCCCCCAGTTTTTCAAAAACACAAACACGTTTCCTGTAATCACGTGAATGCTCATCACACACCACGTAGCGTATAGACTGACCAGGCTCAATATGAATACCAAGATCCCTCAACTGAAAAAGAGAAGATTTGACTAAATTATCAACCTTATATTCACTAACATCACGAGACACACAATTGCTAAAAATTAAATCCTCCAGCCTGAACTCATTATCAACTAATCTTCTACCATAATCACATAACACTTCAACAGCAGATGGAATCAAATCAAGAAACTCTTTTGCACACGCAGCTTTTAAAAAAACACTTATCATATCACTCTGCATATTCTTCAAAAAAACTGGTGTATCCTTCTGACGATACTCAACACCACGGATTTTAACCTCACCATCCTCAAACAAACCATAGTAACGATTCAAAGCACCAACATCATGGTTTTTACTAGGTAAAAAAACAATCCAGTGATACCTTCCCTCCATATCGATGCGGACACCAGTACGTTCACTAATCATCCTGGAAAGACGAACAGGACTTACACAATCATCTTTTATTGGTTTAACCCACAAAGAATCAATGATACCATGTAAAACACTATAACCAGCTGTTTCAGCAGTCTCAGCAGCAGTCAATAAAATATCACGACTAAAAGCAGTGATACTCTCGTAACATTCAATGCGACCATAGCGGGCATTACGATAACCAGTATAACCAAAACATACCAACAAAACCCATTTCCAAGCCTGCTGCATCTCCTTATATAATGCTTTATCATATTTTTTGTTTTTAGATCGTGCCTTATAACAAAAACGACGAAAAAGAATAGGCCTGAGGATCTCAGGTAACAAACCAATACGACTGCTGCAGATATGATAACCAAGCTGAGGCACAACCACCTTGGGGTAATATTTACAGCAGTCACAAAGCATCGTTTCAGGACTGATATTGTAACTCAGCATAATGTTAGGATAAAGCGAGGCAAAATCCAGCTCAACAACATTTTCATGCAAACCAAACATAGGGTCAAGGATAAGACCACCACGATCAGAAACCAACAAATCAAACGCGGTCTTCCAATCCTCAGGCATATTCTTCTTCCAAGGAACAAGATAACCCTTTTGCCTAGCCTTATTAACCTGAATTTGACTAATAGCTGTACTAGGACCTACACGTGATAAAACCTGCAAAGAAATATTAGAACAACGAGAAATATCCAATAAACCACGCATACCACTCTCGCCATACAAAAAAGAGTTATATGTATCAATATGAGACCGGCCAAGCAACGTGTAGAAAGCAGGACGATAAACAATCTGACCATAGCTGAAATAAGATTTAGCCTGCTTGACAGGACGTAGGCCGCCATGTTCACGGCCAAGATTCAATCTACCTTGGACATCATTGATTTTAGCGCGATGATACAAAAAAGGTAAAAGAACACTATCACCCTTGTATGTGTAAACAATATCAGGATCAACATGTTTTAGCTGTTTAGCAGCAAGAAGAATAGTATCAGCCTCGCTCTTTTCCCTAATGATACAATCACCAACACGTATAGACTCTATACAATCATTAAAAGACATGATATTACTATCAGATCGTCTTTTTATATCAAAAACAACAGATTTGTAACTAGGAAGAGTATAATCAATCGCCCATTGCTCATCATCTAAAAAAAATTTCTTACCATCCCATTTAACCCTAGCGTTAAAAAAAACACCTTTATCTTGAAGATACATGGTAGGCAGACGAAGATCTACATTGAAAAGCTGATAACGATAAAAACCACCCCAAGAATCAATCATACCTGCTAGTCGACTAATCAAACCTATCTTTTTAGGTAAAACCTCTAAAACAAGCTTCTTCTTATCCGACCCAATAACTATTTTCTCATGAGTAAAATTAAGATTCTTTATATCAGGTAAATCCCTAAGCATACTAGCTAGATTATACAAATCCTCTGCTTTGGAATAAACAAAAAAACTAGGTTCATACACATCCTCAATCCTTACTGCTTTACCATCATTAACAAGCCCTGTAACCATCAGATTATTTTTATTATCTGGATAAACATCAAGGATGCTCCCGCTCAACATGCTCTCTCAGCTTTCTCAAAGTCTTTTCATGTTCGATCAAAATACTCATAACCACAGGCTCAAAAGGATTAGGGTTAGCCATGTTGCTACCTGCTGTTGCATGACGTCTACCATGATTCAAAAGCTCCTCGAAAGCCTCTCGGTCGACATCACGAAGAGCACGTTTGAAATCATTCCATTCCCAACCAAAAGACTCAATTATATTTCTAAAAGTTGGAACAGTACGACCCATAAACTACATCACCAACCCGAAATCGCATAAACGCAACTGTTCTTTAGAAAGATGAAGAATCACTGTACTCGCACCTTTTTTAACAGCATCAACACGTGTAACCAAATCATTCTGCCTCATCAAAACAACCTCATCTACACCATCAAACAAAATATTGCGGACATTCCTAAAATTAGATAAAACACTGCTACCAGAATTTGTAAAAACAGTTACAAGACTATACTTTGTTGTGAACTCCTTTATTTTATGAAGATTATTTCTAAGTAAAACCTGAGCCTCCTTAGATGGAACATCTGAATCAAAATAAAGAAGTGGAAAACGGCCAACGATAAGCACCCGAGGTTTATATCTTAAAATAATATCCTCAAGTCTTTCCTGAATAAGAGTAGTCAACTGATAAACCGTGAAAGCTCTACTAATGAAAACATGTTCAAGAACCTCCTTTTGATCCATCTCCATCTTACGCGCGTATCGAGAAATCTTGTAAGGATCTGTACACATCCCACCATCAATATAAACAACGCTAGCATGAAACATACGATAAGTATTCACGCAAATCTGATTTGGGATATTAGATATAAGACTACTATCGCCGTCGATAAGAGTAATCTCGCCTGATTTAAAACCTGATAATAAATCATCTAGCTCTCTTATGCCGGATATTATCTCAACATTAGGTATCAAAATATCCTTTGTAACTATGAAATCAGGTTTTTCGATGAGTTGAGCTGAGAGATTTATTTTTATAGTTACAGCCTCCTTTAAAACAATTCAACATAAAGATAAAAAAGTCATACAAATACAACTTTAAGAATATGAACAAGAGATGGCTGAAACTATTAAAAGAAAAAAATATGTTTATTTCATTTCAACAAAAAATAAAGAAAAAATAATAAAATAAAAAAGGCGACAACAAACTATGCAGAATTTATTTTTTACTAATAAAATTGGTTATAATCGCTCATCCAATTTCAGAAAACTGATATAAGCCCTGAATATAAACCTGTCACAGATAATGACTGAACAACTAAATAAATTCCCATTAATGCCATAGCAAGTCTAACAAACTTGTCAACTCTTGAGTTCCAGATACCTCCACAAACTAAGAAAAAACCCATTGCAGCAAATCCTATCGAGCTGATCAATATAGCAATATTTGCAGAACCAGAAGCAAAAATCCTAATTACTATTCCAATCCATGCTAATAAAATTCCCAATGCAATTACTAGGATAATTATAGTCTTTGAGAATACCATATTAAAAATACCTTCAAAAGGGCTTATACCATTAAAATTTGATGCCTTCATTGATAGATATGCTGATTGTGGGGCTCGTTGTTCTTTTGGCTTGGGGATCCACAGTTAGGGCAATAACTTGCTGAATCTGGTATTTCAACTCCACATTTTATACATTTTACCATAATTCTCTCTCCTCATCTAAAATTATAAAAGTTAATTCTAAAAGTCGTATATAATCCTTCCTTTTTAATTATAAAAAATAAAATCAATTGGTCTTTTATTAAAATCTAAGTAGGGTAAATATTTTATTGATTTTTTATTTAGACTATATTAATTTTCTTTAAGGAAAACGCCAATACCAATTAGGAGAACACCAATAAATAATGTAAAAATTCCTATACAACTTAAGAGTTGTTTCAAAGGTCATCTGTTATTCAGACTCAGTTAAATTAATTGTATTGGGTATCTCTAAAAAACCTTTTTCAATGTATTATTTACAATAATTATAATGACTTGTACCATTAATAAAAAATAAAATATCAATCATCATTATAATTATACAGCAATAATCATTTTTTTTTTCCACCATCTACAAATTTCAAATTTTTTAATACATCTAATACTTTTATACCCTTATTTGCGAAAGGGTATTTGTTTTTTCAACGCCATTTATAGATTGTATGTTATCAGTTATATATTTACACATATCTGAATTATCTAAAGGGGCTTTAAAAAATATTTTTATTAATAAATCATATTCACCTAATAAAGGATAAACCTCTTGAACTGCTCTCATTTTTTTTAATTTTTTATAAACCTCTAATTCATATTTTGGTAATACTTTAATTAAACAAAAAACTGGAACAATATTTACCTCTTCATATGACTTTTTATTTTTAAATGAATCCATTTCATTTTTCCTCATTTAAACCACAATTTCAAAAACATTTAATTGTTTATAAATGTCTCCTCAAAAATTGTTTAAAAAAGATTAGTTAAAAAAAGTGGATGCGATGGGATTTCAATTTAATAAACGGACGTTTTTTTTATAAGATTTGAAACGATATTAATTTTCATTTGGATTAAAAATTGCATATATAAGATAATGGTCGCTCTGACTTATATCTACATCATTCATGATACCGACATTAATGAAGTTATTCTCAGTAGCATCATTTATAATTATACGGTCGTAGGCATTACTGCTTTTAGCTACCGTGGTATCCATATCACTGGTAATTAACCAGTGCCAATCAAGAAAATTTTGAATAACACCATAATTGTAGTTGTCTCCATCAGCATTCAAATCACCAAGGATTATGGTATCTTGATTTGGTGTATTTATTAGGTTTTCGAGATTGGTAAGCTCTTGAGGTACATTGTTTAGTTTTATATGAATAGTATATATAGTAAATGTCCAGTTCTTGACTTTGAATGTTGCTTCTAATGGTGGTCTCTCAAAGTTGTTTTGTTGTTTTTCCGTCCAGTCCGTGACACTCAACAATTCTATTTCATTATTGTAAAAGATAGCATATTGCTCCTTGCTTGTACCTTGACCTGCTGGTTTACTGATTATGTATTTATAATTAGGTATTTTTGTTGTGATGGATTCAATTGTATTTGTGGTAGAATCCCTTATTTCTTGGATTACAAACAAATCATAGTCGTCTAATTTATTTACATAGAAATTCAGGAGAGTTTCATTTGCTGCTTTTTGGGGGCCGAAATCTTGGAGATTCCATGATGCAATTGAGATATTATCTAAGTTTTTATTTGTCGTTTGAGTATTGAGATTGGTAATTATTAAATAAGATAGCATACCTACTAAAATAATAATTAGAATGATTAGTAAAACGAATAATAACATTAGGATTATTGATAAATTTTTTTTCATTTTATCATTTTATAAGTCTTTTGTCTTTCTGGCAGATAAGCGTTCATAAAAGGTATCTTTATTTTTATAACAATCGGGGCAAATCTCAAATCCCCAGATTTTCATTATTTCATCATCATGTATTTCTTTATGACAATCAGCACACCATGTTTTTTTTGAAAGTATAGTTTCACAAATATTACATTTTTTTATATAGCAATCTATCCATTTTCCTGTTGCTGCGCACCTTTCATTTATTTCTTTAACCATTGGATGTTTACATTTTTCTTTCAATATTTTCAGTTTTTTTTCATATTCTTTAGTTAATTCTTTATTGGTTTTCATTTTTCCCCCTCAAACCATTATTTCAAAACAATTACGACCTTAAAACCCTATTTCTTTATCTAAACATAGGGGGTATCAGGATAACAAACAGGGTTAAAGTCAGTTATAATATTTTATTCGACAAGGAATAATTTTATTGTAATATTATCAGATTGTTAATTTCATTAAATGAATATTCGCATTAGACGTGTGAATATCCAACCTGTGTCCATTAGAACCAAGATACCCGAACACATGTGTATCTTCGAGCAATTCCACATTAAGCGAAATTCCCTCAACATTGATTTTACTATTGGACGTCCTTATATCTATTGTTGCATTTAGAGATGGATTGAGATATACCGTAATGCCAGCATTGCTAGTATCTATACTCACATTATCATAAAAATCAGCTATTTCAACAGCAATAGCACCATTTGACGTATGAATATCCTTTATTCCAGCAGTTCCTTTGACTTCTATATGTCCATTGCTTGTCTCCGCAGAGACATAACCATCAACGTTGTTAATGATAATGGCTCCATTGGAACTCAAAGTTTTTACATCCCCTAGACTATCTATAATCTGTATTGCTCCATTCGAGGTAGTAACCGATTCAATATGAATTGTACGTGGCACTTTAATATTATAATCGACACTTCCCTGGATTGTTGATAGACCTGTATATATTGTCTCGATATTCAGATAATTTTCACTACTAGTAACATCGATTTTAATCTTGTCAAGTTCTTCTTTCCCAAATGATGATTTCTTCACTGCATTAACTGTCACATTATTCCCATCCCAACCAGTAATTTCAACGTTGCCATTTATATTAGTAAGCTTGAGTATTGTCTGTTCACTTACTGCATACGATCCATTGAAATAATCTGTAACATTAGGTCCAAAACAACCACTTAAACCAATAGTAATAAGTATAACAATTATTCCAACTATCATTAGTTGTTTTTTCATATCTATTCTCCTCCAAAATCATAATTTCAAAACAACTAATCGTATATAAACCTCTCCTTAGCAATTGTTTAAAAGAATGTATATGTTGCATATTTATTTTTAAAATAAGTTTACTAGTTCTACCAGTATTGAAAAAAACGTAAAGTTCTAACACGTTTTTAATGTTGGTTTGTAAACATATATCTTTTCATATTTTTTTTAAGTTCATTTATTTTTCTATATAATTCTGCTTCTTTCTGATCAGATATACAATCTGGACATTTGTCTAATCTAAAATGATGTCGGCTAATTCCATGTGCTGTTACAAAATATGGTACTTCCCTCATTCTATTTTTTCTTTTTTGTTTTTCTTTTTTTATTTTAATTACTTTTAATTTTATTGTTTTAATTGTTCCATCTGGATTTTTTATTTTTTGTTCTTGTACGTCATAAATTCCGGGAAATCTAACATTACTTATATGGTATTTTTTCTTAATTTTCTTATTTGTAAACCATTCAGTACCACAATTATCGCATTTATAATTGTATTTATTTGAATCGACCACAAAGGTTTTAACAAACTAAAATTTATAAATATGTCTATATTGCGGGGTACCTATATCAATAGGTCGCTCAATGTAGTTGTATTATTCGTATGGCTTATGAACCTATTATTTCTAGGTATTCAAGCACGAATTATAGATTAATTTATTATCTTTTGTGTCGTATATAAAAAAATTTATAAATAATTAAATGTTTTAAAATATGTTAGGAAGAAAGGAGGAGCGGAAGCGACCGTAAAGCTAAAGCATTGCGGGTAGATGCTTCGCCCTACTTTTCCTACATGAAGATTTTTGGTTTTCATAGAAATTTATCCATAACTTTTATTACTGGTTCTAAGCAATTATCATATCTTATTCAACAGGAGAAAAAATAGATTTAAAAATTAAAAAAAATCAGATAAAGAAATTATGGTTTTAGATGGCACTCTAATTTGTTGGGGTGGTATCTTAATTTCTACTAGGGAAAATAAATATTATCAAAGCCCATACACAACCTATACCCAAAGCTGTTAAAAACATGGTTAATGCAATAATCAAAAAATAATCGGCTTCCATAATAATAGGTGATAAAATCAAAAAAAGCGAGAGAAAATATAAGCATAGTTTTAAAAGGATTTTACACAATGGTCTCATTGATCCGTTATCTCTACAATTAGAACATGAACCATCAGGATTATTATTTATCTCTTTAATGATATACCTTAACTTTTGAATATCTGCTGATTTTAATGAAGAAATTATATTTTTTGTCTTAAGTTGTTCATTGATCGGATTTATTTTTTCTTTAAGGATATTTTCAACTTGGTTGTATTCAACAGCGTTCACAATTGGAATCATCACCATTAAAAAAACAGCTAAAAAACTTCCAAATACAATTATTTTCTTATTCATCTTATTTCTCCATCAAACAAATATAAATTAATAATATATTATATAAATATTTGCTAAAAAAATATTTTATGTTACAAAATTAAAAAATATAGTATAAAAACAACAAATTGTTAAATCCTCTTTATATCAATAGGCGAAAAAAATAAAGAGTAAATATAAAAAGTTTTTTCGAATCTCAAACACAATTCAATAACTGTGTCTATTATCTCAAAATAGTTGTTACTTTAAAAACATATTTTAATTTTTTTCTGATTTTAATCTACTTACAACCTCCAAAAAACTATATATCTAACAATACATACACAAAATAATGGAAGAATCCGGAGTTATCTTTGTTGCTATTATTCACTGTTTTTCTACAGTTGGATTTTCCTTTGTAATTACAACAATATTTCCATTGTTGCCTACTTACAAATATTTCTTATTGATTATATTTGGTTTCTTTTTTGGTATCACACTATTAACAATTATCTATTATGATTTATTAACGAAGAAAGGAAAGACAGAATTACAAATTAAATAATCATTTGTATTCGTTGACATTTATGAGTAGAATATATAACCTAATCACTACTCTAGGCCTTGGTTCATAATTAATATCTAAGAATTGCATACCTATACAAAGGGATGGGTATGCGAAAAACTAATTGGAAAGTTTATGAAAAAGCTGAAGAGGAAGAATTTCGACTCTTTCTTGAAATCAG
>Ga0256868_10001124_pt1 | contig 14919 bp, 9 predicted proteins | sample RVTome_13_FD_187341 | JGI IMG/M metagenome (GOLD analysis project Ga0256868, IMG submission 187341) | Soil microbial communities from uranium-contaminated site in the Upper Colorado River Basin, Wyoming, United States - RVT92D227 HiSeq ... | reverse complement strand
GTGCGCCCAGCTCCTCGATGAACAGGCCGTTGCCGGGATCCCCGGGCAGTGCGATCATCGGCTTCAGCTCCGTCGTGTCGATCTCGATCACCTTCACGTACTCGGCGTCGGCGTCCGAGAACAGGCCCTCGCACAGCCGCTCGGCCTCGCCGCGGCTCAGGCCGCGCTGCGCGACCAGATAGTCCACGGTCTTGCGGTCAGGCGCTATGATCCCCGTGAAGGCGCCAACCTCCGCGGCCATGTTGGTCATCGTCGCGCGCTCGTCCACCGACAGCGCCTCGACCGCCTCCCCCGCGTACTCGATGATCTGGCCGATCGCGTCGCCGTTCTTGACGTACGGGTGGCGGAGGATCTGGAGCATGAAGTCCTTCGCGGTGACATTGTCGGGCTTGTTCCCCCGCACGATCACCTTGAACGACCGCGGCACCTGCACGCGGACATCCTTCGTGATCCAGCTGTTGAAGACCGCCGTCGTGCCGACGCCGAACGCGACGCAGCCGACGGCGCCCGCATGGGGCGTGTGCGAGTCGCTGCCGATGATGACCTGGCCCGGCAGTGCATGGGCCTCCAGGATCTTCGAGTGGCAGATGGCTTCCGAGCCCGCCGCCGCGAGCGCCCCCGTGAGGTTGAGCCGCTTCTCGAGCTGGCCGTACAGCCTTACGCCCTTGGCCGCCGCGAACTGGCGCTGTTTTCGCTCGAGCTCCGCCGCCACCTCGAGCAACCCCATCTCGACGTGCTCCTGCCGCATCACCTGGTCGAGGAACGTCAGGTGGTCGCGGAAGAAGAAGATCGACGGCGGATCGTTGAGCGGGGCGTCCCGGCCCACCAATTGCTCGAAGAAGATCGCCGCCATCGGCGTCACGTACTCGTGACTGAAGCGGATATCCGTGACGAGAAACCCCTCGTCGCCGGGCTTCACGGCACCCACGCCGATCTTCTCCGCCGCGGCATCCACGACCCAGTGCCGGGCGAAGATCTTCTCGGCGATCGTCAACGGACGGCGCGGCGTCGTGATGGCCGGCACCCGCACCTTCCCCTGCAGCCGCGCGAGGTTGTAGTTGAACAGCCCGCCGAATTCGATGATGTCCGTCGTGATCTCGCCCTCGCCGTCGGTAAAGACCGAAAGCGGGATCGGATCGCCGCTCGCGAGCCGCTCCAGGATGGAGAAGTCGGTGGTGGTCAGGACGCCGAGGTTCTGGCAGTTCTCCCGGTAGATCCGCTCGATGCTCTCGCCCACCACCAGCCGGATTCCGGCGCACATCTCGGCGTAGGGCGACTGCTCGCGCGAGCTCCCCTTGCCGCGCCGCTTCCCCGCCACCGAGGCGACGAAGCCGCCCCGCTTCACACTCCCACGGGTGATCGGGAACCGGTCCCCCGCCTTGAAGCCGAGGTACGGAAACTCACCCAGGGTCTCGTCGAAGTAGTAGCAGATGTAGGCGGGGGTGATCTCGTCGGTGGAAATGTTGTCGCGCAGCCTGATCGCGGGACTCCAGGCCAGATCCTCACCGTTCATCTGACGCGTCACGAGCTCCGGATCTTCGGTCAGGAAGAGGACCCGGCCGGCAATGCGAACCTGGTTCGGCCGGCGCTCGACCGGCCGCTCGAGGAGGCTGTTCGGCATGGGCTGGAAGATGCTCCGGCGCTGTGCGCGGCGGCAAGCATTGCTTCCCGGCGCGGCCCCGCGTAAGCTGCCGAAGCCGTGAGTCCATCGGTCCTGCTCGCTCTCCTCCACGCCCTCAGGGCGCAGCAGCCAGCGGCACCATCTGTCAGTCTCATCGACACGGCGGTGCTCGCGGCGCCGCGCCTCGGCGAGAGCTCCGGCGTCGCTTCCAGCCGGCGCAGGGGCGTCTACTGGACGCACAACGATTCCGGCGACGGCCCGGTGCTCTACGCCACCGACACCCTGGGCCGTGACCTCGGCTTCGTCCGGGTGATCGGCGCGGGCGCCGTGGACTGGGAGGACCTGGCCGCTGCTCCGTGCGGCGACCGCGCCGGCACCTGCCTCTACATCGCCGACACCGGCGACAACCGCCGCCGCCGCCCTCAGGTCGTCGTCTACCGGCTGGCGGAGCCCGAGCCTCCCGGGGGTCCGGGCGACACGACGCGCACGGCCGCGCTGATCGACTCGATCGTCCTCAGCTACCCCGACCGCCCCCACGACGCCGAGGCGCTGGCGCTCACGGCCGGCGGCTGGCTGCTCCTCGTCACGAAGGAGCCGCTCGGCCCGCCGCTGATCTACCGCGCGAGACTCGGCGGCGCGCCGGGGCCGCAGACGCTCGACAGCCTCGGGCCCCTGCCGGTCGCGACCGAGCCGATCCTCGGGCGCCTCGTGACGGGCGCCGCCGTGTCGCCCGATGGCCGGCTCCTCGTGGTGCGGACCTACGTGAGCCTGCACGTCTTCGCCCTTGAGGCCGCCGGGAGGAGCGTTCCGCTCGGCGATCCGCGCGGCGTCCCGATTCCCGTGATCGAAAGCCAGGGCGAGGCCGTGGCGTTCGACGGAAACCGCACCTTGGTGCTGACGTCGGAGCGCGGAACGACGGGACACGCCGTGCTCACGCGACTACGCCTCTTCGCACCGGAACGGTGAGGGCGCTTCGCTTCATCCGCGTTGCGGCGGCTAGCGGGGCCGCTGTCGCCGCCGCGGCGCTCTTCACGACGTCCGACCGCAGCCGACCGGCACCGAGCCTGCACGCTTTCAGGGTCGACGCCGGCGGCCTGGCGCTCCGCGCCGTGCGGTCGGGGCATGGGCCCCACGTGCTGTTTCTGCACGGCTACGGCGAGTCGCTCGTCGCCTGGCGCGGCGTATTCGACGCCGTGGCGCGGCACGCCGACGCCATCGCAATCGACCTTCCCGGGTTCGGCCTCTCGGCAAAGCCGCCGAGCGGCTATGCGACCGACTCGCTGGCCACGGTCGTGCTCCGTACGCTCGACGCGCTCGGCGTCGCCGAGGTCGTTGTCGTCGGCCACTCGCTCGGCGGGGCCGTCGCCGTGGCGGCTGCGGCGGCAGCGCCGCAGCGCGTCCGCGGCCTCGTGCTCGTGGCCCCGGCAGTCATCGCAGCAGCCTGGTCGCAATGGCCGCGGCAGGCCGATTCCGGCACCGTCGGGAGGTTGCGCGACGCGATCGCACGGTACGAGACCATGCGCAGCCGGTTCACCGCCCCACACGACCCGGCGTGGCTGAGCGAAGACGACACCGCACTGGCCTACGACGCCGCGACCGATCCAGCCTACCGCGCAGCGCTCGAGGCGGTGCTCCGCGAGTTCGATTTCGCCTCCCTCACCCCGGCCAGGGCGGCGGCGCTCCGGATGCCGGTCCTGCTGATCTGGGGGCGCTACGACCAGGTTGTGCCCTTCGGCCTGGCTAGCCGGCTGCGTCAGGCGCTGCCCGCCGCGCGGCTCCAGGCCATCGAGCGGAGCTGGCACCGCCCGCACGTCGAGCGGCCCGACGCCGTAGCCGACACGATCCTCGCCTTTCTTCGGGGCTTGGACGCACCCGAGGTCGGTCGGACCCACTAGACCGGGGAAGGCGGACCACGTAACTTTGCGCCCCGATTAGGACCGCATCCGGGCCACCGGCACACAGGAGGCGTGTTCCTGGAACTCCCGACCTCCCATCACATCCCCTTGTCGTGGCTGCTGGCCAGCGCCTGCCCCCCGATCAAGTATCGGCTGGCGACCGAAGTCTTTCCCGGCGTGCTGGACGCCGCGAAACTCGAGGCCCTCAGGGCCGAGGTCGACGGCTATCCGGGAATCAAGCAAGTCGTTAGGAAACAAAAGGATACGGGTGTCTGGGGTGGCAACCTGCTCGGCGTGTCGCCCAACAAGACGCTCGGGATCAAGGATGTCGGGACCTTCCACCAGTTCCGGCGCCTCGTCGAGTTCGGCATCTCGCCGAACGCGCGGCCGTTCCGGCTGGCCAGCCGCCTGCTCTACCGCCTCCTCTCCCGGGACGAAGATCCCAAACTGCTGTTCGAGTACCAGAAGTACTTTGTCGCGGAGATCGGCACCGAGCCGTGGGTCCGCGAGATCGTGCGCGAGGCGGCCGCGGCCGCGCTCGCCCACGCGGGCCAGGGCGAGGACCCCCGGGTGCGGGGCGCCGCTCACCGCATCGCGAACATGGTGTCGCAGTTCCTGCGCAGCGAGCTGGCGGAGAACCCCTTTGCGAAGAGCGGCCGCGCCTGGGTTCTAAGCCCGCAGGCGTATCCGCCAACGGTCTTCTCGGTCACCCTGCTGGCCTACCTGCCGGCGGTGCAGCGCGAACGCGCCGGCCTCGTGGAGCGCCTTGGCGGCTACCTGGGGAATCCGCCGCCGAAAAAGGCGTTCTCGGTCGCGTGCGGGAAACGGCAGCTGAAGCCCAACTTTCTGCTCCTCGGCGATCCGGTCCACGTCACGGCGGCCGGACACACCGACGATCTCCCCTTTGCGCTTCACTGGATGGAGATCCTCGCACGCCTGGGCGTGCTGCAGCGCTCGGCTTCTGCTGCGAAGGTCTGGACCAGGCTCCTCAAGGACTGCGATCGCGAGGGGGTCTGGCATCCCAAGAACCTCCGTGGCCTGCCGAAGCCAGCCTCACCGTGGGCCTGCCACGCGATGCCGCTCGAGGTCGATACCAAGCGCGCCGAGGCCCGGCAGACGGACGTGACGTTTCGGATGGCCCTGATCGCCAGACTCGCCGGCTGGGATCTCACGAGCAGCTGACCCATCTCGTGCTTGACAGCTCGCGGTGGTAGTTGCATTTAATACTACCACTGTGACGCTAGAGCGCTTCGGGTTCACGCCCACCGAAACCAGGGTCTACGAGTCGCTCCTAAGGCTCGGACCATCAACCGGTTACGCGGTTGCCAAGGACGTTCGGCTGGCTCGCGCGAACGTCTACCAGGCGCTCGATGGACTGGTTCGCGAGGGCGCCGCCCGGAAGTCCGCCACGATTCCCGCCAGATACTCCGCCATCGGGCCTGAGCCTCTCGTGTTGCTGCTCGGGCAGCGGTTCACGCGCAACCTGCGCGAGCTGGAGGAAAGCCTGCGCACCCTCGAGGCTCGCGCCCCGGACGACCTGGCCGGCGCCTACGACGGCATCGCGGATCCCGCCGCGCTGCTCGCGCACGCGGTCGACTGCGCGCGGTCGGCCGCCGCCGAGCTGCTGGTCGTCGGCGGCCCGTCGGCCAATGGACTTGCCGGTGATCTGATGGCGGCGCGGCAACGCGGCGTCAGCGTGCGCGCCCTCTGGCTCGGCGAGCCCGCACCCACCGACGTCGCGCTGAGGCCGGTGGAAGCGCCGGCGCTGGCGGCATACTGGGGTGGCGAGCCGCTGGTGCTCGTCGCGGACCGGCGGCGCGCGGTCTGCGGCGTGTTCGCGGGCGAGCGCGGCACCGCCGGAATCGCCACCGCCTCGTCCGGCATCGTTCCGTTTCTGCGCCACCTGCTGCGCCGCGAACTGGCCGCCGGTGCTGCGCCCCACGACTGAAGTCCGGGAGGAGCCGCCATGGCGTCGGATGATCGCCTCGAGGCACTGATGCGCGGGTTGCGCAAGCAATACCTGGGCGGCGCCGACCAGCGCGTCGCGGAGCTATGGAGCGATATGGCGCGCGTCGAAGCCGGCGAGCGCGAAGCACTCGACGAGCTGCGGCGCCGGTTCCACAAGCTCGCCGGTTCGGGCGGATCGTACGGCCTGGACGACGTCACCACTTGTAGCCGCGAGGGCGAGCACGCGGCCAAGCGCCTGCTCGATGCCGGTGCGCCACCCGACGATGCCGCGTTTGCCGAGCTCACCACGCACCTGCGGCGCGTCGCCGACGCATTCGCCGCAGCGAAGAACGCCGACCCGGACGCTCGAGCCGGCTGACGGATCGCCTTGCATCGCGGCGCTCCGGCCCGCACATTCGCACGCCTCCTTCGCCTCCTTCGCCGCCCTCGCCGGAGAACCCGCCATGCGCACGATGGTCGCGACTGCCGCCGGTCTATGTCTCTTCGCCGTCGCCGGCGGCGCTCAGCAACCCCCCGACACCGCCTACGCGCGGCAGATCCGCGCCTTCACGTCCGAGCCGCGCTTCAACACCGAGCTGACGGATCAGCTCCCGGACGATCCGCGCGTGCCCTCCCCGCTCGACGTTCTCGGCTACGTGCCGGGCGCCGTCGGGCGGCTGAGCCGCGTGGCGGACATCAACCGCTACTTCCGCGCGCTCGCCGCGGCCTCGCCGCGGGTGCGGGTGCTCGAGGCGGGCCTCTCCGACGAGGGCCGCGAGATGCTTGCGGTCGCGATGGCCGACTCGGCGACGATCGCAAACCTCGACGGCTACCGCGAGGTGACGCGGCGTCTCGCCGACCCGCGCGGCCTCGCCGAAGAGGATGCGCGGGCGCTGATCGCACGCGGCAAGCCGATCTACTACCTCACCGGGTCGATCCACTCGCCGGAAACCGGCTCGCCCGAAATGTTGATGGAGCTGGCTTACCGGCTGGCCGTCGAGGAGCGGCCGGTGTTCCGCGACATCCGCGAGCGCGTACTCACCGTGATCGTGCCGGTGCAGGAGGTGGACGGGCGCGACCGGGTGGTGGACGTCTACAATTACGGCCGCGCGCACAACGGCGTGCGCCCGCCGCTCGTGTACTGGGGCAGGTACACGGCGCACGACAACAACCGCGACGGCATGGTGCTCTCGCAGGTGCTGACGCGGAACATGCTGGCCCAGTACTTCTTCTGGCACCCGACCGTCCTGCACGACCTGCACGAGTCGCTGCCGTTCCTCTACACCTCGACCGGCACGGGGCCGTACAACCGCGCCATCGACCCGATCCAGATCGGCGAGTGGAATGCGCTCGCGCAGTACGAGATCTCGGAGCTGACCAAGCGCGGGCTCCCGGGCGTCTGGACGCACGGATTCTACGACGGCTGGGCGCCGAACTACATGATGTTCATCGCCCAGATGCGAAACAGCGTGGGGCGGTTTTACGAGACCTACACGTCGTTCGGCGCCGAGTGCGACACGGCGCGTCTCAACCCGTCCGCCACGTCCATCGAGTGGTACCGCCCCAACCCGCCGATCGACGGCATCCGCTGGTGCATCCGCAACAACATCAACTACCAGCAGTCCGGCGCGATCCTGGCGCTGCAGTACGTGGCGCGGAACGCGTCGCTGTTCCTCGAGAACTTCTGGCTCAAGTCGAAGCGGGCGGTCGAGCGCGGCCGTACCGGCTCGCCGAGCCTGTGGCACGTCCCGGCCGACCAGCCGCGACGCATCGAGGCCGCCGAGCTCGTGAACCTGCTGCGGCTCCAGGGAATCGAGGTGCACCACGCGGACCATGCGTTCGCGGCGGCCGGCGTCAATGTCGCGGCGGGCGACTACTTGGTGCGCATGGACCAGCCCTACGGCCCGCTCGCCGGCAACCTGCTTGGCATCCAGACGTATCGCGGCACCGACCCGAGCCCCTACGACGACACCGGCTGGACGTTCGGTGCGCTGCGCAACGTGGCGGTCCACGCGATCGCCGACACCGCCGCGCTCGCACAGCCGATGACCCCCCTGGCCGAGGATGTCGTCGTGCGCGGCGCGGTGGCCGACCTCGGCGGCCGCGGTGCGGTCCTGGTCCCGGCGACGACCGAGAGCAACCTGATAGTGTTCCGCTATCGCCTGCGCGACGTGCGGATGTTCGCGTCCGAGGACACGTTTACGTTGGCCGATCGGTCGTTCCCCGCCGGGACGGTGATCGTCCCGCTCGGCGGCGATCTGGAGCGGCGCGTGCGGGCGGCGGTCGAGTCGCTCGGTTTGCGGGCGGTAGCGGTCGCGCGGGTGCCGGGCGTCGCGCGGCACGAGCTCGACCTGCCGCGCATCGGCCTCATGCACTCGTGGACCAACACGCAGAACGAAGGTTGGGTGCGGTACGCGTTCGACCGGCTTGGCATCCCGTACACCTACCTCTCCACCCAGGAACTGCGCGACAGCGCGCTGCTCGCGCAGGTCGACGTGCTCGTGCTGCCCTACGTCTCGGATAGCGCCCGGCTGGTCGTGAACGGTCTGCCGCTGGCGGGACCGCCGGTGCCATGGAAGCGCAGCGCCGAAACGCCCAACCTCGGGGTGTACGACGAGACCGACGACGTGCGGCCCGGCATGGGACTCGCCGGCATGGCGCGTCTCGATGCGTGGGTGCGGGCGGGCGGCGTGCTGATCACCGAAGGTGGGACCGCGTCGGTGCCGGTCGACTACGGCCTCGCCCGCGGCGTGGACATCATCGAGCCGCGGCAGCTGCGCGCGCGCGGCAGCGTCGTCCGCGCGGCAGTGCGCGATCGCCGCAGCCCGATCACCTACGGCTACGCGGACACGCTGTCGGTCTACTTCAACCAGACACCGCTCTTCCGCGTGGACACGACAACAGAGCGCGGCACCGAGCGGCGCCGCGACTCGACGGTCGTCACCGACCTCCGGCGGATGCGACCGCGCGTGGTGCTGCGGTTCCACCCACGCGTTGACTCGCTGCTGGTCTCGGGGCTGCTCGAGGGCGGGGGCGAGCTGGCCGGGCGGCCCGCGGTGCTCGACGTCCAAGCGGGGCGCGGGCACGTCATCCTCTTCGCGCTCCGGCCGTTCTGGCGTTGGGAGACCCAGGGCTCCTTCGCGCTCGGGCTGAACGCCCTGCTCAACTGGAACGACCTGGGGATCGGCTGGCCCCCTCCCGCGGAGCCGCGCCAGGGACGTTGACAGGGGGGTGGGAGTGATCGTATCCTGTCAACCGTATGGTTGATCTCGGTGGATCATGAGCGCGTCGGCGCCTTCCCGGCGGGATGCGATCCTCGCCGCCGCCGAGCGGGAGTTCGCGGCGGCGGGGTTCCCGGGCGCGCGCATGGAGCGGATCGCGGCGGCGGCGAAGGTCAACAAGCAGCTCCTGTTCCACTACTTCGACTCGAAGGAAGGACTGTTCGCCGCAGCACTTGCCTCCCTCGTCGCCCGGTTCGACACTGATGCCCCTCCCGGCGCAACCCCGGTCGAGCAGATCCGCTCGGTCGTCGGCGTCCTGCTGCGGGCCGTGCGAGCGGCTCCCGGCGTCGTCGCCATCCTCGTGGATGCGGGCGCCAACCCGAGCTTCCCGGAGAGAGCCTCGGCGCTGCTTCGCGGCTGGCGGGAGCGGATGCTCGGCCGGCTGACAGCCGCGATCGAGGACGGCCAGCGGCTTGGCTACTTCCGGGATGACATCGAGCCGCGGGTTGTGGCCGGCGTAGCCGCCGGTGCTGCTCTGGGCCTCGGTGCCCTGGCCGCCGGCGACAGGCGCGCGGAACCGCACGGCGCTGACGCCATCACCGCTGCCTACCTGACCCAGTTCGTGGCGGACTACTGTGCGTGGCGGTAGCCGGCTAACTGCGGCAGCATCAACCGTATGGTTGATGTTCATCCCCGGCGCGGCCGTGGCGCAGGCCCGCGACGAGGTGACGATCGTGCGGCCGCCGCAGGCCACGCTCGTGCTCGACCGCGACGAGGGTCTGCTGGGCGAGATCGGCCCCCAGGTCCGTACCTGGGTACGACTCGTGGATCTCCCACCCTACGTGGGCCAGGCGTTCGTGGCCACCGAGGATCGTCGCTTCTACCAGCACGACGGCGTCGATGTGCTCGGTGTGATGAGCGCCCTGCGCGACAACCTGATTCGGCTCGGCGGGCGTCCGCGCGGCGGCAGTACCATCACGCAGCAGCTCGTGGGGGCGATGAACCTCGTGGACCGTCGCGAGATCTCGATGTCGCGCAAGCTCCGTGAAGCCGAGCTGGCGCGGGCGCTCGAACGCCGGCACACCAAGTCGGAGATCCTCGAGGCCTACCTCAACTACATCAACTTCGGCCACGGCTGGTTCGGCATCGAAGCCGCGTCGCGGCACTATTTCGGCAAGCGCGCGGCCGACCTCACGCTCCCTGAGGCAGCCACGCTTGCCGCGCTGCCCAAGTCGCCCGTGCGGTACGACCCTCGCGCCCATCGAGCCGCGGCGCTGCAGCGCCGGAACACGGTGCTGCGTTTGATGGCGGCGCAGCGATACATCACCGAGGCGGCGCTGCGCTCGGCGCTGGCGCAGCCCCCACGTCTCGCCCCGGATGACGGCTTCAGCGTCCGCGCGCCCTGGGTGGTCGAGTGGGTGCGCCAGTGGCTCGCCGAGCGCTACGGCCTCAACGCAGTGAACACGGGTGGCTTCGTGGTCACGACGACGGTCGATCCGCGCCTCCAGGAGGCGGCCAACGCGTCGCTCGAGCGCGGGCTCGCGCGCGTCGAGAGCATGCCGGGCTACCGCTGGCCGCGCTACGGGACGCCGGCAGCTCGCGCGACGGCCGGGCATACGCCGTACCTCCAGGGATTGCTGGTCGCCATGGATCCGCAGACCGGCAACGTGCTCGCGCTAGTGGGTGGCCGCGACTTCGGCGACTCCGAGTTCAACCGCGCGGTGCAGGGGGCGCGGCAAGCCGGATCCGCGTTCAAGCCGTTCGTGTACGCAACGGCGCTCACGCAGGGCGTGCTGCCCACCACCCTCCTCCAGGACGCGCCGATCTCACTGCCCAGCGGTCGCGGGCAGCGCTACGCGCCCGAGAACAGCGACGGCTTCTTCCGCGGACCCGTCACGATGCGGGACGCGCTCGCGCAATCGATCAACGTCCCTGCGATTCGGCTGGCACTCAGCGTGGGGCTCGACTCGGTCGTCGCGACGGCGCACCGCCTCGGCCTCACGACCGAGATCCCGGCCTACGCCCCGACGGCGATCGGGGCCGCGGACGTGCGGCCGATCGAGCTGATCGCGGCCTACGGTGCGTTCGCGACCCTCGGCGCCTACACCCCGCCGCGCGTCGTCACCCTGGTGCAGGACGCCGGGGGCCTGCCGGTGTACGAGGCCCCCGTCCCCGCGCCCGCGCAGGTGCTCGACCCACGGGTCGCATTCCAGCTCGTGAGCATCCTGCAGGATGCGGTCGAGCGCGGCACGGGGACGGCCGCGCGGCGCGCCGTCCAGCCCGAAGTTCCGCTGGCGGGCAAGACGGGAACGACAAACGACAATGCGGACGTGTGGTTCGTCGGATTCACGCCGAACCTGGTCGCCGGGGTATGGCTGGGGTTCGACCGGCCACAGTCGATCGCGCGGGGCGCGTTCGGTGGCACGCTGGCCGCGCCGATCTGGGGGCTGTTCGCCAGCGCCGCCTACCGGAACCTCGCCGTGCCGGCGCCCTGGCAACCGCCGCCCGGTCTGGTCGCGGTGCGGGTGCGGCGCCGCGACGGCGGCTACGCCCCGAGCGACTCGTCCGACGCGACGTACACGGAGTACTTCGTCGAGGGTTCGGAGCCGACGGCCCGCGGCATCGCACAGCGGGTGATGCACAGGCTCCGGCTCTGGTCGCCGCTGCGCTAGCGCGGCTTCGCCGTCGCCCCCAGCAGCTCGTCCACCACCTTCGCCTCGCGGCTTACGAGGGCGAGTTGCAGTACCTCGTCGAGCTTCTCGACGGGGTGGAAGACGAGCGCCGTGCGCACTTCCTCCGGCAGGTCCTCGAGCTCGGGCTCGTTCTCCCTGGGGCAGATGATCTCGGTGATGCCGGCGCGATGCGCGCCAAGCACCTTTTCCTTGAGGCCGCCGATCGGCAGCACGCGCCCGCCGAGCGTGATCTCCCCGGTCATCGCGAGGTCGTGGCGCGCGGGCCGCCCGGTGAGCGCGCTCACCAGGGCCGTGGCCATCGTTACGCCCGCCGAGGGGCCGTCCTTCGGGACGGCCCCCGCCGGGACGTGGATGTGGACCTCGCGGTCCTTCAGCGCGTCGTCCGGAACGCCCAGCGCCGCGGCGCGGGTCTTGGCGTAGGTGAGCGCCGCGCGCGCCGACTCCTTCATCACGTCCCCCAGGTGGCCGGTGAGCACCAGCTCGCCCTTGCCGGGCATCAGCGACGCCTCGACGAACATGATGTCTCCGCCACTCGGGCTGTAGTACATGCCAGTGGCCACACCGACGACGTCGGTCAGCGCAGCGCGTTCGGGCCGCACCGTCGGCCGGCCGAGCAGCTGGCGCACATCGTCCTCGCCCAGCGTCACCTTCTCCGTCGCTCCGGCGGCGAACTTGCGCGCAACCTTGCGCGACAGCCGGCCGATCTCGCGCTCCAGCTGGCGCACACCGGCCTCGTGAGTGTAGGCGGCGATGACGCGGCGCAATGCGGCGTCCGGGATCTCGAGCTGCTCGCCCGCGAGCCCGTTCTCCCGCAGTTGGCGCGGGATCAGATACTGCCGCGCGATAGCCTGCTTCTCCTGCCCGGTGTAGCCGGCGAACTCCACCATCTCCATGCGGTCGAGCAGCGGAGCCGGAATCCCCGGCTGGAAGTTTGCCGTCGCGATGAACAGCACCTCGCTGAGGTCGAACGGCACGCCAAGGTAGTGGTCGGTGAAGCTGTCGTTCTGCGCCGGGTCGAGCACCTCGAGCAGCGCCGCCGCGGGGTCGCCCTGGAACGAGACGCCGAGCTTGTCCACCTCGTCCAGCAGAAACACGGGGTTCTTGGTGCCGGCCTGTTTCATCCCCTGGATGATGCGGCCCGGCAGCGCGCCCACGTAGGTACGGCGGTGCCCGCGGATGTCGGCCTCGTCGCGCGCCCCGCCGAGGGAGATGCGCACGTACCTGCGACCCATCGCGCGCGCGATCGACTTGGCGATCGAGGTCTTGCCGGTGCCCGGCGGGCCGATGAACAGGAGAATCGGGCCCTTGGCGGTACGGTCGTCCTCCTGGCCGATCATGGTTTCCTCATCCTGCTCTCCGGAATCCCGCCGCGCGCGCTTCTTCGCCTCCCGCAGCTGCCGCACCGCGAGGTACTCGAGGACCCGCTCCTTCACGTCCGTGAGGCCGTAGTGGTCCTCCTCGAGCACCTGCTCGGCGCGCGCAAGGTCGAGCAGGTCTTCGGAGCGCACGTTCCACGGCAGCTCGGCGATCCACTCGAGGTACGTGCGGATGACCTGCGCCTCCATCGACTCCTTCGAGGTGCGCTCGAGGCGCGCCAGCTCCCGCTCGACCTCCTTCTGCGCCGCTTCGGGCAGCTGCAGCTTCTCCAGCTTGTCGCGCAGCTCCTCGAGCTCCCGATCCTCGTCGCCGTCGCCGAGCTCGCGCCGGATCGCCTTGAGCTGCTCGCGCAGGTACATCTCACGCTGCTTCTCGCCGATTTCCTCCTGCACCTGCGTCTTGATGTCCTCCTGCGCGTCGGTGACCTCGATCTGCCGCTGCACGTGCACGAGCACGCGGCGCAGCCGGTCCTCGACGGCAAGAGTCTCGAGCAGCGTCTGGCGCTCGGACGTCTTGAGGTCGATGTAGCCGGCGACGAGGTCGGCGAACTGGCCGGGCTCGCTCACCGAGCCCAGGACCTGGGTGATCACCTCCTCGGGCAGACCGCTCTTCTGTCCCAGCTCGGCGGCGCGCTCGCGCGCTTCCTTGTAGAGCGCCTGGAACAGCGAGTCGCGTTCGTCGGCGGGCGGGATGTCGTCCGCACGCGCGACGACCGCCTCGAGGTAGCCGTCCTTCTCCTGCACGTGGAGCACGCTCGCGCGGAACTGCCCGTGCAGGAGCAGCTGCACGCCGCCCGCGCCGCGCTGGATCTGACCGATCTTGGCGACCGTCCCCATGGCGTGGAGACTGCTCGCCGCGACCTGGTCGGTGTTCTCGCGCTGCGCCAGCGCCAGGATCGCGCGGTTCTCATCCTTGAGGGCGCGTTCGACGGCCCGCAGCGTGCCCGGGCGGCCGGCGTTGATCGGCGCCGCGACGCTGGGGAACAGCACCATGTCGCGCAGCGGCAGGACGGGGATGGTCAGCCGTTCAGTCATGTCTCGCTCGGTCGCAGGACCCGAAACCTACGCTCCATCTATCCGTAGCGCAGCGTTTGTGCCAGGTGGTGGTCGGGAACCCGTGCCAATGTGGCAGAAACCGGGAGGCATCGAAGTTGCCCAACCTGCGTTGCGCCACTAATCTATGCGGCAAGTGCAGCCCAACCTCCAGTAACGCAAAGGCCCCCGGGGGAGCGCGTGCTCGAAACTCGCCTGGCCGAGGCCTTGGGGTCCGCCTACACGATCGAGGGCGAGATCGGCCGCGGGGGAATGGGGGTCGTCTATCGGGCGCGCGACGAGCGGCTCAAGCGGCCGGTCGCGATCAAGGTCCTGCCGCCCGAACTCGCCTACCGGCATGACATCCGCACACGGTTCATGCGCGAGGCGGAGACGGCGGCCCGGCTGTCCCACCCACACATCGTGCCGATCCACAGCGTCGGCGACTCGCACGACCTCGTGTACTTCGTGATGGGCTACGTGGACGGCGAGTCGCTCGGCGTGCGCGTCAAGCGGCGCGGGCGCCTGTCGATCGAGGAGGCGCGGCGCGTGATGAAGGAGGCAGCCGACGCGCTCTCGGCCGCGCATGCGCAGGGCGTGATCCACCGCGATGTGAAGCCCGACAACATCCTGCTCGAGGGCACGCGCGGGCGCGTGATGGTGACGGACTTCGGGATCGCCAAGGCGCTCTCGGGCGAAGGGGGCACGCTGACCGAGGCCGGCGTCGCGATCGGCACGCCAGCGTTCATGAGCCCCGAGCAGGCCGCCGGCGACCGCGAGATCGACGGCCGGTCGGACCTCTATTCGCTGGGCGTCGTCGCCTATAACATGCTGACGGGCGAGCTGCCGTTCCAGGCCCCGAGCGTGCCGGCGCTGCTCATGAAGCAGATCACCGAGACGCCGGTGCCGGTGGACCGCAAGCGCCCGGAGACGCCGAAGGAGCTCTCGCAGATCGTGATGCGGTGCCTTGAGAAGGACCCCGAGGACCGCTGGCCGACGGCGGACGCGCTGCGCCGCGCGCTCGAGACGAACACCTACACGGCCCCTCCTCCGCGCGCTGGGGCGAAGCGCCGAACGCCGCAGTCGCCCGCGATGCCCGCACGCGCCGGTGCTGGGCTGGAGGCGGGCCGTCGG
>Ga0256868_10001123_pt1 | contig 14932 bp, 8 predicted proteins | sample RVTome_13_FD_187341 | JGI IMG/M metagenome (GOLD analysis project Ga0256868, IMG submission 187341) | Soil microbial communities from uranium-contaminated site in the Upper Colorado River Basin, Wyoming, United States - RVT92D227 HiSeq ... | reverse complement strand
CAAATACAAATCGGACCCCCAAGATGGCGATTAGGAATGTAGATTAAGAGGAGTTTAGTTTCAAGGTTAATTTTCGGATGGGGGTCATTTTATAGACACCTGCGTGAGGTCTTTTGTGGTTGTAGTAGAAGATCCATTGTTTGGAGGCGAGTTGGAGTTCTCTGAGGGAGGAGTAGGTTTTTAGGCGGCAGAACTCTTCTTCATCGATTCGGTGAGACCTTTCTGTTTTGCCATTGATTTCACATTGACCTAGTGGAACGAGCTTATGGTGGATGTTATGTTTCTTACCTAATATATCCAGGGGGTGTTCTTTGGATGTGAAAGAGGTCTTCGGGGTTGCTCTACCAAAGACTGAATATCAAAACCAGCTCCCTTTCAGCCGCTTGAACCAGAAGTAAAAGTAAGACCTCTGGTAACCCAATTTCTGACAGGCTAAGCTTATGTTCCCATATTTAAAAGCTAAAAAGATCAATATCCCCTTCTTCCGAAGATCTAAATTTCTGTTGTAAATCATCTGTTTCCTTATTACCTTTATGTCTGACAGGGTACATAACATCGGCAGCCTCCTGAAGAGCGTATGGTTCCAATCTCAAAAAGATCTTCTCTCTTGGGGGTTGCCTGTCTTTTTTCTCTAACCAACCAGACGGTTGGGCGTCCGCCCAAAAGTGTATGATTTGTATTTGGTCTCTACTAAAAATCTTTAGTTTGCTCTTGACAAAATCAAAGTCCTGCGTATTATAGTTGCTGTACAAAGTTAGCAGGTGATCTTGTAATTTCGATTGGAACTGAATATTTTCAAATCAGTCCCCGGATTGAAAAGTAGTTTACTAAGGCAAGAGGCGGTATTTGGTCTTTCTGATGACTAATGACTTTTGACAATTGACTGATTTTCTGGGGCCGTAGTTCAGTTGGGAGAACGCTTGACTGGCAGTCAAGAGGTCACGGGTTCGACTCCCGTCGGCTCCACCATGAACATTCGGTTCATGGTAACACTCCAATTCTCGCATTATCTAACCTATCTTATAAATCAATTGATCGAACTTCCTGATTACTAGTGGGAAGCTTCCTCCGCCAAGGGAAGGGCTTGGTGGGGGCGATTCATTTCTCTAGCTAAAAAAGTCGCCTCCGTGACAAGAGCGCGCGCTAGATCCTCTATTCTATCTTCAAGCTCGCGGAGTATGCATACATGCTCACTTAACTTTGACAGAGCCAATTCATAATTCTGCTGGCTCATATAGATAAGTGCTTGATGGTAAAGACAGCTCTGTAAGCCATTCTGGTTGCCCAGCCCACGGTTAATTTTCTCTTGTTCCTCAAGCAATGGCATTGCTTTGTCAGATTCCTTTCGATTCATGTGGATCTGGGCCTGGTCATCAAGGTTAAGCTGTAGGCTATATTTCTCTCCGATCTCGCGACAGAGGCTTTCTTGTTCTTTAAGTTTTTCCATCGCCTTCTCCAGATTACCTTGAGCAAAAAGAATTGTTGCCTGATTACCGAGAGCTTGCTGTAATCTAAACTTATTCCCCAGCTGACGACTAATGAGCTCTTGTTTCTCCAGTAGGTCTAATGCGAGTTCTAGTTCTCCCCGGGCTTTGTGGATTAGTGCCTGGTTGGCATAAATACGAAGCAAACCATCTTTGTTTCCCAACTCCCGACAGATATCCTCTTGCTCCTTGAATTTTGCTATTGCTGTATCGAGTTTATTTTGAGCAAAAAAGATCTCTCCTTGATTCCCCAGACAGATGGATAATCCGTTTTTATCCTTTAACTCATGACAGATATCTTCTTCCTTTTGATGTAATTCCAGCGCTTTACCTAGCTTACCATGAATCCTATAAATCAAAGCCTGATTCCCCAGGCAACGATGTAAACCCTCCTTGTCCCCCAGCTCACGGCAGATCCGCTCTTCCTCCTCGTGCATTTTCAGTGCTTTGTCCGGATCTCCTAAAATTCTGATTATCACAGCTAAGTTTCCAAGTGATAAAGCCAACTTCTTGCCCTCTCCGGTGCTTCTATGGTACCCCACTAAATGTGTCCAGAGGGCGAGGGATTGATTCAGATAACCCGTGTCTTTAAACAAGCGCGCCAGATCGACCAGTGAATCAGGTGATGAAACTTGATTGGGTTTTTCCACAATGGGACGGTACGCATCTTCTAGACGGAGGGATGTGTGGGTCACAATTCGAGCCCAGTATTCCTTGACATCAAACTGGTCAGCCTGCCAAGCGTCTTGGAAGAATACCATATCAGCCAGAAGGACATATAACCTCTGCCAAGATTCCCCTTCTACGAACTGCCAGGGAAGCTCGTCCACCCTCCGTCTGTTATTCTCCCGTGGTAAAAAGTAATTGGCTAGGCGCAGATGAATAACTTGTTGCTTTTCTTTGGTTGGCACATATCGATTATAAACGGCTTGACGGAAGTAGTCGTGGAAGAAACCGACCATTCCTGTGCGATTCACCAACGATTGGTCTGCCGCTAAGTATAGGGGAGACCAATATGCCCGGGGCAGAGGTTCCTGATCTGATCCGAGCATTTCAAGTAGCTCCGCTTCGGACAGGCCACGCCGGGCACCCCATAAAAGAGACATGCTATCGCGAACTAAACCCGGTCTGTCGCGGTCATAATCCTCTTCATAACGTTCCAGTATCTTCTGGAACAGGCATTCCGACGTGGGTGCGGAGAGATAATACTGGATCCTCTGGTCCAGCTGCTCATAGATGCCAAAAATCCGTAACTCATCCAAAAGAGCACAAAGATATAGGGGATTAGCTGTCTGGTCAGCTTCCGCTATGCGCCTCACCCGATCTGAGCTGAACTTCTTCGCATACCGTTTCAGATACTTATCGATCAATTCCCTTCGTTCCTCTGGTTTAAGTGCTTCCACCTTCAATGTGGGCCATTTTCTTCTCAGGACTTCGTCTTGAGGTCGACCTGGCAAGGTGGAGAGTATCAAGCGTATGTTGGCCGGAATCTCCAATGGCAGCCAAACAAGATCTGGTGCCCCATCCCTATCCTCCAACTGGTTCAAGGCATCTATTATCAGGACAATCCGCCCTTGGGCAGAGGCCATATGAATGAAATTAGCAAAAGCCACCCGCAGATCATCTGCCTGATCAGGAATCTCCTGCGGGATATCAAACCAGCGTTTGAATTCGCCCATGATTCGCCGGAGCATCACCATATAGTCAGCACTGTAAGAAGAAGCACCAATGAAGTGTATTATAACGAGGTCATCAGGATGTGCTTCTCGATATTTAATAGCCCAGTTGGCCAAAAGCGCTGATTTACCTGAACCGGATTCACCCAAAATCACTAGCGGTTTGCCGCCAGTACTGTTGGCATGGGCATTGAGCCTCTCGGAGTATTCTAGTCGCCCGACATAGACTCGTTCCCGGCTTCGGGCAAAGGCTTCATGGTCCATCGCCTCCCGATCCAACGGGTCAGGTTGTGATCCTTCGGGGAAGAGTTGGTTAATGACCGCAGTTAGGTCCTGTAATACTAGCTCGCCCAGCGCTTTCGGATCGGCATAGTCCTCGTGAAACCGGAATTTGCTATCGCGGATGCGTTGCTTGAGCTCTGCCAGTTTGACTCTGTACTCGGGTGTCTCGCTTATGAAGTCAGCAATGTTACTGCCGGTTGGCAGGTGATTGAGATAACCGGGGTCGCGAAAATAAAAAAAAGCGTGCTTTGCCATCTCGGGATTAAGTAGAACACCGTGAAGGATTTCCAGCTCGGTAACCGATTTCTTGCCATGAACATGCTCTTCTATCCATGGTTCACGCTTAATAACATCTGGAGAAATCACCTCTGGCACCCAGCCGTAGCGTTCGCCTAACAGCCCGATGAAGTACGGCCGGCAGCGCTTGATCTCTTCCAGGCAGATCGGCAGCACCTTGCCCTCAGCAACCTGCTCATCGGTCACCCCCCAGCGCAGATCCACCTCACCCCAGACCACTTCACGGCTTTCACACAGCTTACGGAGCTGGGGGAAAACAAACTTGACCAACTCCTCTCGCTCCTGATGCATATCCCGGAACGTGGATGATACAAATACCTTAATGAAACGTTGATTCCACTTTAATCTGAGCATGGTATTTCATCGCTTCAAATCTTAAGGTTTGGGGTAAACGTATTATTTTACTTTGTTAAGATAGAATATTTTCAAAGATAGTCAATCTATAAATTACCGGAAAAGTAACATGGTTGATTTTATAAGCTAACCAAGGTCGAAGGTGTTTTCTTCTTGGGGGAAAAAGAACATATGTCATATTCCATTTCTTTTTCCTGTGAGCTTCTAGTATATGATTGCTATTATTTGAAAAGGAAGCTATTGTATTTAAATCAAGAATTTCTTTCGCATGGATTGATCTTTCCATGTTCATACGCCCACTACATTTGCCGTCCTTCTGTTCGATCTCTTCGTAAAATCTCATGGAAGATAATCGGCTGACTCTCCATTTCGGATTGTCGTAATCCGGTTGAAAAATAAGGGCTGGAACTTTTTTACAAGCCGGTTGTAAAAACTATCGAAAACGGGAAGGAACAAATAATATTTATTTAAAGGAGGTCTGCCATGTCAAGAAAAAGCATAACTGCCCTGATTCTGATGGTTTTGTTTATCGGTTTGGTGGCGATCACCGTGGCGGCTGAGGAATCGCAGGAGAAGTCGGGCGGTGGCTGGCTGGGGGTCTACCTGCAGGACATCAGTCTGGATATAAAAGATGCCATGGACCTAAAATCCACCGAAGGGGTGCTGGTGACGGAGGTGGTTGAGGATAGTCCGGCGGAAAAGGCAGGAGTGGAATCCAAGGATGTGATCGTAGGATTTGCAGGTAAAGGCGATCAGGGAACTTTCGAGAAAGTTGAAGATTCTTCCCAGCTCAAAAAGATGGTAAGAACAACATCTCCGGGCGATGTGGTGAAGCTGAAAATCTCGCGTGAAGGAAAAGAAAAAGTTATAACCGTCACCTTGGACCAGTTACCGGAAAGTGAATTCTATTCCGAAAATCTGCCGCAACTTCCCCGAATGAATACCAAGAAGCCCAATGCCAACACTTACTTTTTCAAATTCTTCTCCGGCAGCCGAATCGGAGTCAAAGTTCAGGATCTGACTGAACAATTAGGCGACTATTTTGGAGCAGAGGGTGGTGAAGGTGTCTTAATTACCGAGGTAGTGAAGGATATGCCCGCACAAAAAGCAGGTCTTAAAGCCGGTGACGTGATCGTGGAGGTGGACGGGAAAAAGATCGAGGACAGTGATGAGCTGGTAAGCACCATATCCGAGAAGGAGAAGGGAGACAAGGTCGATATAAAAATCATTCGCAATCACCAACCGCAGAGTTTCAATGTGGAAGTGCAGGAGGGCAAAGGGGAACGATCCTTCGATTTCGACAGATTAGACAACATGAAGATTTTCACCAAAAAGCTGCCCGCGCCAGAGATGAAATGGTATGAAGAATCCTCATCTGACCTCAAGCAACAGTTGGATGATCTAAGAGAAGAAATGCGAGATCTGAAACAACAATTGGATGATTTAAAAGAGAAGATTAGGTGAAAACGCCCCATCCCCAGCCCCCATCCCTGAATTACAGGGGTGGGGGTTTTTGTAGTTGCTCAATTTATTGAGCGAATTTCCACAATTGATTAAATAAATAAAAAACGATTATTTTATTGACTGCACGGAGACGGACCTCCTTTGAATAAATAATTAATCAGATACACCACATCCCCAATGTCAACTACATGATCGGAGTTCACATCTCCAGCAGGTAGTGGACTTGGTGTAGGACCATGTTTGTATAGATAATTGATCATGTAAATAATATCTCCAATGTCCACTACGCAATCTCCCGTGATATCTCCACATCGCACCACAGGTGTTGCTCGGGTCAATTCATTGTTGTCTTCTCGGATTTCTGGTATCTCATTATCGGGGTCCACGACCACCCTGCAGACATGGGTGACATCGAGTTCTTCTGGGACAATCCAAGGCTCTTCGGAGAGCCTAGTTTCATAGTTACCGAAACCAGAAGGGATGGAATCTATCAAAACATCTCCTCCGATCGGAACTTCATCCAGAAGAAAACGTACCCATACACTTTCTGCTTTTACTTCACCAACGTTATAGATATCTACCTGGAACCATAAACTATCTCCCCAGGTGAAACAGTCTCTGGAGAATTCAAGATTTCTGGGCCAAAGATCCGGCCATGCGCTAATCGAGGAGAGGTAAATGTTGTTTTCCTCATTGCACTCAGTAACAATATTCCCAAAATCAGCGAAAACCTTGAAGGAATGTGGTAAGGTATCAGAATAGATGAAACTATCGCTGACCACATACACAGTTTGCAAACCGCAAGGCGCTAAAGAGGAGATGTATTGTGTATCAAATGGGATACCGTTATCTGAAAATTCGACTCCAAAAGGTTCAGTGACCGCCACGCTTCCCAAGTTAGTAATCCAAGCGGTAATATCAATCGGCTTTTCTCCTTTGAGAATGTGGTCTGAGAATACTACATTTATAATCGCTATATCCGGAGCGCCACAGCTGACATATGGATTAATTGTGCTGATGTTATTGCCCTCGTTATATTCGCTAACTGAATCTCCCGCGTCTACAATCCCAGTAACGGAATGCGAGCCTGTGGAAGAAAACGAGATTACCGTATCAATCTGAAGCGAGTCACCGGCGGGGAGTTGGTCAACCCAATACCTGTAGTAAAGGGAGCCATCCTTATAAAGGTGGGTCCAGAAATTCTGAGCATCCTGATCGCCTAAATTGAAGATTTTCATATTAACTGTGTTTTGCTCATTCTCCGAAAGGCAGCCAGTATCAGGCATGGTCATTCTTATGGTCAAATCAACACCAGACTGAGGTAGGAGGACATCCAGATTAAGGATAGTGGAGTCGGTTAGCGTGTAGTCAGTGACCTCCACTTTCACCGAATAACTCCCAACCTCATTGGGTCCATAGAATCCGATAGAAAAATTCCCAGGATCGTTAGTATAATTTGTATATTCAGCTCCGGTCTCCCGAACAGTGACTTTGACTGTCGCACCACTCACAGAACCCAAGTATTCGGGGGTGTAATGGGCATTGCCTGTGACAGTTATCCAAGAGTAAGGATAGACAGGTGTGTTTAGTTGCGCCTGTACTACTATTCCACCGGGAAATTGATAGTCACCAACAATTATAGGTCTCATGGCGAAGTTGTTCAATTCGTTCCATTCTATAAAGGAGTTCTCTTCATCCACCACCACCCTGATGGGGTAGAAGCCCCTGGTACCAAAAGAGATTTGTGTAGATGCTGTCGCAGAACCATGGGATGGAACGTTAGAAAGCATGACTTGATCCAACAGCTCCCCGCTGTGATAAAACGTAACTGAGACACTAGTTAGATTTGAATCTGAGTTGTTGTGAACAGTGGCAAATACTCTGAAGTTCTCACCTTCATCTGGGTGAGAATTTGAAAAAGTAATATCTGAAGAATGGATATAGATATCGAGGGCACTATCAGAAGTCAGAATAACAGGACCAGCCTTTAGATTGGTTGGCTCGCCGACCGCGTCCAGTCCATAACTGTTTTTAGCCGAAAAGGAATACTGGCAATTTGAACTCGCCGGCAAGGTGGCGTTATATAAATACTCTCTCCCATCAACATAATTGGTATCAACATCCGCAATGCCCATAGTGAATGAGCCTTCGTTTTCGTCATTAAAGTCTCCGTCTCCGTTCAGATCGATATTTACTTTGGGAAAGCCAGATTGAGGTGGCAGATTGTTGGAATCTGAGTAGACTACTCTAAAAGTGAAAAGGAAACCGGACAGACCAGTATCCGGGGAAACGCCATCAGTTAGATAGCCAACTTCGTCTGTCCAAGACAAAATAGGATTAGATGATGGGGTGACGACAAAACTCCAAGTTTGCGTAGACCAGGTCTCTGCACCCCAGTTGTCTTTTGCTTTGACTTTCCAATAGTAAATGCCAAAAGTTAGAGTGTCAGTATGATCGCTCCTTGCCAAATTACTATCAACGATAGTAGACCCCGAAGGAAATTGGGGGGAGTTACTTATGAATAAATCATACTTGATCTGGTCACCCAGATTAGGATCATAGGCTGTTGCCCAGTGAAATGTTGCTACAAAGGACGAGCTGTCGCCGTCTTCGGGTGAAAGTAGGGAAAAATGATCCGGTCTCTTGTTGGCTTGGATCTGGGTTAGATTAAGTAAGACTGAAATACTATCCTGCTCGCCTCCACGTTCTCTGCTTGGGATCAAGTCGTAGTCTCCATCTCCATCTAAGTCTGCACAGAAAACATATGCAGTATGTGTTTGCATTCCTGTACTATAGTAAGTTGGATTTTCAAAACTCCCACTTCCATCGTTCCTTAAAATGGCAACATTATCGTATGTGTGAGCGACAGCCAAATCAAAATCGCTATCCCCATCTAAGTCAGCACAAAAGATGGAACGGGGAAGATTCGCTGCGGGATAGTTGATTGCTGGTTGAAAAGTACCATCCCCGTTATTTTCTAAAATAGATAGAGAGCTGCTCAGATGATTCGCAACCGCTATGTCGTAATCACCATCGTTGTCCAAGTCAGCACAGAACACGCGGGGATGTAGTCCTACCCCATATCTACCTTGCATTTCAAAAGTGCCATTCCCACAGTTTTTTAACACAGAAATGCTATCATTCGCGTGATAGCTGGAATCCGCCACGACCAGATCATAGTCGCCATCATGATCTAAGTCTGCCGAGAAAATGGACCATGGATGAATTCCTGCTGGGAAGTTAACTGTGTCTTGAAAAGTTCCATCCCCGTTGTTCTTCAGAATAGAGATGTTATTACCGCCTGAATTTGTCACTGCAATATCAAAGTCTCCATCCTGGTCTATGTCAACCGAGAAAACGGACGACGGATACATCCCTACTGCATAATTGACAGCCGGTTGGAAAGTTCCATTGCCGTTGTTCTTCAAGACCGATATAGAGTTGCCGCAGTTGTCTGCAGTTATCACTTCCTGTGCTCCATCACCATCCAAATTTGCGCAAAAGATGGAGGAAGGGCCGTATCCGACTGCATAGTTTACGGCTGGTTGAAATGTTCCGTCTCCATTGTTTAGCAGGATGGAGACATTGCTGCTCCAGGTGTTGGCTACGGCCAAGTCGTTGTCACCATCCCCATCAAGATCAGTGGAAAAAAGAGCCTCAGCCCCTATTCCAACCTCATACGTGACTGGAGGGGCAAAGGGGATGGAATCGGGGTTTGTCTGGGTGATTTGGGCAAATACTGGCAAAACCCAGAGGATAAAGAGAGCAAACATTAAGAGTTTTTTCATTGGTTTATACCTCTGCAAAAGAAAGTTAAGAGTTTTTAGAGAAAATAATGTCAAAACAAAAGTGCATTTTAAAGTTCAAATTTTAGGTTCAAAATGTGACCTTAGAATATTTCTTGAATCTTACTATATAATAATTTGAAAGTCAGTAAAAGCAAGGAAAATCTTCCCAAAAACGACTCATGAAGTGTGACGAATGGGATAAAATCCTTCCCCCTCACCTTAATCCTCTCCCCCCAGGGGAGAGGAAATAACAACAAAAAAGCCCCTCGCATTTGGCGAGAGGCTTTTTCTCTTTAAGAATATTATGGATTGTCAATTCAGATAAGCGCGCAGGGATTTGCTGCGGGAGGCGTGTCTTAGTCGGCGGATTGCCTTCTCCTTGATCTGCCTTACCCTCTCCCGGGTCAGGTTGAACCTGGCTCCGATCTCCTCCAAGGTCAAAGCCTTCTCTTGGCTTAACCCGAAATAGAGATTGATCACCTCGGCTTCCCGGGGAGAAAGGGTGTCCAACGCCCTCTCGATCTCCAGCCGTAACGATTCGGTCAACAGCGCCTCATCCGGTGCCGGCTGGAATTCATCCTCCAGCACGTCCATAAGGCTGTTGTCCTCGGAGACCGAGAATGGAGCGTCTAACGACAGATGACTGTTGGAGATTTTTAAGGTGTCCGTCACCTCGACTGCCGATAGCGCCAGCTCTTTGGCGATCTCGTCCGGGGAGGGCTCTCTTCCGTACTCCTGCTCCAAAGAGGAGGAGATCTTGCCGATCTTGTGTAAGGTTCCCACCCGGTTCAAAGGCAAACGCACGATGCGCGACTGCTCCGCCAGAGCCTGCAGTATCGCCTGCCGGATCCACCAGACCGCATAGGAGATGAACTTGAACCCGCGGGTTTCATCGAACCTTTTGGCGGCTTTGATCAGCCCGATGTTACCCTCGTTGATCAGATCAGCCAAAGAGAGTCCCTGGTTTTGATATTGTTTAGCCACCGAGACCACAAATCTCAGGTTGGCTTTGGTCAATTTTTCCAGAGAAGCTTGATCTCCCAGCTTGATCTTTTTGGCTAACTCCACCTCTTGAGCTGCGGTGATAAGAGGGGTCTCGCCGATCTCGCGGAGGTATAGATCCAATGATCTATCCTCATCCCTGTACCTTCTTGCCTGCTTTGCCAATTTGCGAACCAAACCTCCTTTAAAGGTTAAAGGTGAAAGGTGTAAGGTGTAAGGTTAAAGGTTAAAATCTGTTTCTAAGTTTGATTCTCTGTCTTGGTTATGAGTCTCAGTCTAAATCAGTCGGCTTTGACTGCGATAAAGAACGGCTCGCCATTACGGTAGACCAAGAAAAGAGCGGCCTTTTTTTGTTTTTCTAAAGACTCAAGAGTTTTTTGATATAAATCCCCATCCATAATTTTAATGTCGTTTATCTTGACGATGATGTCTCCCGGAATGAAGCCTGCCTGTTCCGCCAAGCTTCCGGCATTCACCTCCATCACTATCGCCCCCGGATGGAATTGCACCTCATATTGAGCCGCCAATTCTTTGGTAGAGGTGGTTACCTGCAGACCTAACCAGTCCTCCTTCTTCTCCACAACCGGTTCCCTTTCCTCCGTTGAGGAGAGGGACGTCTCCCGGTCGGCTAATTTCAAGCTTTTGGTGAGCTTTTTGCCGTTCCGGATTATACCCAGGGCAACCTCTCTCCCCGGATTCACCTCCGCCACCATCATCATGAACTGGGGACCGTTGGTCACCTTCCTGCCGTTGAAGGCTGCAATCACGTCTCCGGTTTTTATCCCCGCCTCTTCTGCCGGGGTGTGAGACATCACCCTCTGAACCAATACCCCTTCAGCCGCAGGCAGGTTCAATGCCTCTGCGGTGTTTTGGTCGATCTCCTGAAAACCTATTCCCAGATATCCCCGGGATACCTTCCCCCTTTCCACCAGATCCGGAATCACTGATTCAGCCAGGTTTATGGGGATGGCGAACCCGATGCCGATGTTGAATCCCATACCGGTTGGATTGGTGAGGGCAGAGTTTATTCCGATCACCTCTCCATGAATGTTAACCAAAGGACCGCCGCTGTTTCCCGGATTGATGGAGGCATCGGTTTGAATGTAGTTCTGGTACTGGGGGGTCTCGTCATTCGGACCGAATCTCAAGTTTCCCCTCCCCTTGGCGCTGACCACCCCGACGGTTACGGTTCGATCCAAACCCAGTATGGGAAACGGATTACCGATAGCCATGACCCATTCCCCCACCTTCAGGGAATCCGAGTTGCCAAATACCACATAAGGGAGGTCTTCTTTCACGTCGATCTTCAGCACGGCAATATCGGTATCCTTATCCAACCCCACCACCGTGGCTTTGTGCTCGCTTCCATCGGGGAGTTTGACCGAGATGTTGTCCGCACCGGAGACCACGTGATTATTGGTCAAGATGTAACCGTCCTTTCTGAAGATGAAACCGGAGCCCAAGCTTTGGCTCTTTTGCTCGGGCAGTCTTCTTTGGGGAACGTCGCCAAAAAACCTGCGAAAGAATTCCTCCGGATCGAATCCGTAGACGGTACTCCCTTTCACTTTTTTTTCGGCGCTGATATTCACCACCGCCGGGCTTACCATCTCCGCCACCCTCACAAAGGGACTCTCCGATCCGGAAAGAAGCTGGTCTTTGGTCCCCACATCCGCATGGGAAACTGTTCCCATAGCACTTGATGGGGTTAAGGCCTGAACTTTACCCGGGGATGGAGAAGACCACTCAAAGCCGGTTGCCAGGAAAATGCCCACCAGAATAAAGAGAAGGGCAAAGAGAGAGAACAAAGCGATTCTTTTCAGCCTGAAGAAGAATTGGCTGTGTTTTTCAAACGATCCAGGTTCGGACAAACCCGATCCTCCAAAAGATTATTAAGATTTTATTATTTCGCCCCTTGATTTATATTCGCTGATTAATACAGAATATTCAACTATTTTAATGAATCAGAACCTTTCTGTTCCGTCGAACCTAAGATATTGCTTGACTTAATCCTATCTCCCTGCAAAAAGTTGCAGACAAAACGCAACATATTATACGCTTAAACTTTAAATCTGTTGCAAGGGGAAATCAAAAAAATTATCTTTACTTATTTGAGCAATATAATCAGATGGCGATCCGGGGATTTGATTTTATACTTTCCATATCTCTGGGTTCATTTGATAAAACCGGATATGATATCAGCGCCCACCAGGAATAGGGAATTGATATATTACTATTTGTAGAAACATGCGATTTATTCATGTTCTCCATTTTTTACTTGTCCATTACATTTACCGATACTTATAATATTCTCGGCAATGGAATTGAAAGGGAACTGCGTTTATATTTGCATACAGGTTGGCTAGAATCAACCAAATCTTTCAGGAGGCAATAAGATGAGAAAGACGAGTCTGGTAATCATTCTAAGTCTGGGATTTTTACTCGGTTGTTTCAATCTCTTAGGACCTTCATCAGCTCAGGGGAAAGACGAACAGAAGGTGCTTAAGCTTTTTGACGATCTGCAGAAGATGATCATCCATGTCTCGGACGAGATCAAGCCGTCGGTGGTACACATCGAGGTGGTCAAGAAGACCGGGGAGATAAAATACAAATCCTTGGCTTCCGGTTTGATCGTGGATAAAAAAGGTTATATCCTCACCAACGAGCACGTGGTGGACGATGCCAAGAGCATCACCGTCACCCTTCCCAGCAAAATCGAATACCCCGCCGAGATCATCGGGACGGACAAGCAGACCGATCTGGCGTTGATCAAGATAACGACGGAGGAGGAATTAGCCGTAGCCCGCCTGGGTAACTCCGACAAGGTGGAGGTGGGGGAATGGGTGGTGGCGGTAGGCAATCCCTACGGATTTGACCGCACCGTCTCATTCGGTATCGTCAGCGGAAAAGGTCGAGTGCTGCCCTACCTTCCCATCGAAGCCCCCCTGATCAACGATTTCATCCAGACCGATGCCGCCATAGATCCGGGCTCATCCGGGGGACCTCTGGTGAATTTAAGAGGCGAGGTGATCGGCATAAATTCCATCGGATTAGGCCGGGGACAGGGTTTCACCATTCCGATAAACACCGCCAATGAGGTCAAAAAAAAGCTTCTGGCAAGCGGCACCATCCAGCGAGGTTATCTGGGGGTTACCATCCAGCCGTTCAGCCGGGATTATGCCCGATATTATGAAAATCCACGGCTGGAGGGCATTCTGATCTCCGACGTCATTACCGGCTCTCCGGCTGAAAAAGCCGGTATCAAACCGGGTGACGTACTGAAGGAATATAACGGAGGGAGGGTCTCGGCAGAAAAAGAGGAGGATTTGAACAAGTTTTTGTTTTTGGTGTCGGAAAGCGAGGTGGGAAAACCAGCCCAGCTGAAGATAGTGAGAAACGGGGTGGACACCACCCTGATGGTGAACATTACCATGCAGCCCAAGGTGAAAGCGGACGAGTTTGAGACCCCTTTTGATTTCACGGTGGAGGAGATAACGGATGTCATCTATCGTCAATATATGTTGGAGGACAAAAACGGGGTAATGGTCTCCTTTGTAGAGGTGGGAGGGGTAGCCAGCACCGCCATGCTGGAGGAGGACGATGTCATAACAAAGATAGAGAATTTCGAAATCAAGAACTTGGATGATTTCAAGAAAAGTTTAGACCAGGTTAAAGATAAAAAACAGATCATGCTTACCGTCAAAAGAGGGAAAAACAGCCGGTTCATTATACTGTCACCGGAAGAGAAGAAGGAACAAGCGCAACCTTAATGGTTGGAGTGTCAAGTTTCGACTTAACCTAACGCCCGGAAAATATCGGGTGGGGGTTTAACCTCCCCTTAATCCCCTCCTTGTTAAGGAGGGGAGAGTGAATTTTTGTCCCCCTTGCTAAGGGGGACAGTCCGCAGGACAGGGGGTCGGACATTCCCTTTATCCTCTCCTAATTAAGGAGGGGATTCAAAAGGTAATGGTTTTATCTTCTGTATTTTATCACCGATGGCTTGTAATACACCAATCAGATTTTTGTAAATGTCGTTATTGGTAAATCTTAAAAAACTTATCCCCAGTTTTTCGATAGATTCCTGTCGGTTGTGATCGTATTCTTCGACTCCTTCCTTGAAATGACTTGCTCCGTCGATTTCGATTGCCACTTTCAACTCAGGGCAATAAAAATCAATCACATACGAGCCGACACTGAATTGTCTGCGAAATTTATATCCCCATAATTGTTTTCTTTGAAGTCTTGACCACAAGATAACTTCCGCTTTCGGCAGGTTATTTCTAAGCAGTCGTCGTTTTTCTTTTTCGGATGTTCTATTGTATATTTTGGTCATGTTTTTTCTATAGACCCCTGCTTAATACTCCCCTTGTCAAGGGGAGGAGAAATCTTTTGTCCCCCTTGCTAAGGGGGACGTCCGCAGGACAGGGGGTCTAATCTCCCCTTAATCCCCTCCTTGTTAAGGAGGCTGTGTCATAATTACAAGGAGTGGGGGGTAGAGAGTTTTGTAAATAAACTATGGTATTGCACATGCGATATGCTATCTTATCCTGTAAATATGAACCTGAAAGGAGCATATTATTATGGCATA
>Ga0256868_10001120_pt1 | contig 14953 bp, 9 predicted proteins | sample RVTome_13_FD_187341 | JGI IMG/M metagenome (GOLD analysis project Ga0256868, IMG submission 187341) | Soil microbial communities from uranium-contaminated site in the Upper Colorado River Basin, Wyoming, United States - RVT92D227 HiSeq ... | reverse complement strand
GACTATTGCAGGGCTCGATTCCATGACCTCCACGAACGCCCTCGGAAATACCCGGATCACGCTGCAGTTCAACCTTAGCAGAGATATCGATGCTGCGGGCCAGGATGTTCAGGCAATGATTGCGAAGGCGTCGAGGCAGCTCCCGCAGAATATGCCGACCCCTCCCACCTATAACAAGGTAAACCCGGCTGACCAGCCTGTTCTCTATCTGGCGCTCAGCTCACCAATACTTCCTATCTCCACAGTCTATGAATATGCGGATACCTTCATAGCCCAGCGTATTTCCATGATCAGCGGCGTTGCCCAGGTGCAGGTCTTCGGCTCTCAGAAATTTGCGGTACGCGCCCAGCTCGACCCCATGGCCTTGGCAACCAGAAAGATAGGCATCGATGAAGTAGGAAACGCTCTTGCGCTGGGGAATGTGAACCTCCCCACAGGGACTCTTCAGGGAGAAAAGCAGGCATTTACCATCCAGGCAACCGGTCAGCTCTACAATGCCGCAGCCTATCGTCCTCTGATTGTGGCCTACCGGGGAGGCTCTCCTGTGCGCCTTGAGGAACTGGGCAGAGTTATCGACAGTGTAGAAAACGACAAGTCGGCGAACTGGTACAATAACGAACGCGCCGTTGTTCTGGCAATCCAGCGCCAGCCGGGCACGAACACCGTAGAAGTGGTGGACAGCATTAAAAAACTCCTGCCGACCTTTAGGTCACAGATACCGCCTTCGGTCAAGCTGGAGACCCTTTACGACCGCTCGGTGTCTATTCGCGAATCAGTCAGAGACGTCAAGTTCACACTTTTACTCGCTCTGTGTCTTGTGGTATTAGTCATTTTTCTCTTCCTGCGCAACATTTCCGCCACAATCATCCCGAGTCTTGCGCTGCCTTTTTCCATCATCGGTACCTTTGCTGCGATGTATCTGATGGGGTTCAGCGTGAACAACATCTCACTTATGGCCCTGACCCTGTCGGTTGGGTTTGTGGTGGATGATGCGATCGTCATGCTCGAAAATATTATGCGCCATGTCGAAAAGGGGGAACCGGTCTTACAGGCCGCTCTCACCGGTTCAAGAGAAATAAGCTTTACTATTTTGTCCATGACCCTCTCCCTTGTTGCGGTCTTCATCCCGGTGCTCTTCATGGGCGGGATCCTCGGCAGAATCCTCCACGAATTTGCGGTGACTATCAGCATGGCTATCCTGATATCGGGTTTTGTTTCCCTAACGCTCACCCCAATGCTCTGCAGCCGTTTTATCCGTCCGCAGGCTGCTGTGCGGCACGGGCGCCTTTACTTATTGATGGAACGTTTCTTCAACGGTATGCTGCACACCTATGAATGGACCCTGAAATTCGTCCTCAAATACCGCCGGACTGTACTTGCGGTCACCGTTGTTCTTACTGTAGTGACGGGTTTTTTGTTCACAAAAATTCCGATGGGGTTCCTCCCCTCGGAAGATACCGGACAGATATTTGCCTTTACCGAGGCGGCACAGGGTATCTCGTTTGATGACATGGTGAAGCACCAGAAGGAACTGGCTGCAATAGTTACCAAGGACCCCAATATCGCCGCCTTTATGTCCGCTGTCGGCGCCAGCGGAATAAGCGTTGCGAATAACTCCGGACGGATGTTCATGCGTCTGAAGCCGCGCAGCGAACGTACATTGAGCGCAGACGAAATTATCCAGGAATTGCGGCCGAAGGTCTCGCAGGTGCCGGGCATCATGATGTTTATGCAAAATCTTCCCTCTATCCGCATTGGTGGCCAGTTGACGAAGAGCCAGTACCAGTTCACCCTGCAGAGTCCGGACACGGGCGAACTTTATCAGGCAGCTATAGAACTGGAAAGCAAGTTGAAGGGGCTGCCCCAGCTGCAGGATGTGACCAGTGATCTCCAGATAAATAACCCGCAGGTCAATATCGATATCAACCGCGATAAGGCATCTGCCCTCGGCGTAACGGCACAGCAGATAGAAGACGCCCTCTATTACGCCTACGGCTCCCGCCAGGTCTCGACTATTTATGCGCCCAACAACCAGTACCAGGTCATTCTTGAACTGGAACCTCAATACCAAACGGATCCCTCGGCTCTGTCAATGCTCTATATCCATTCTAATACCGGCCAACTGGTGCCTTTAGACACCTTGGCGACGCTCACACGAAACACCGGCCCCCTTACTGTGAATCATCTGGGCCAGCTCCCCGCAGTTACGCTCTCCTTTAACCTCAAACCAGGTGTATCACTCGGTGACGCCGTTATGATCGTTGATAAACTTGCCCATGAAACGTTGCCGCAAACCGTCAGCACCAGCTTCCAGGGAACAGCGCAGGCGTTTCAGTCTTCAATGAAAGGGCTCTGGCTGCTGTTGATAATGGCCCTCCTGGTCATTTATATCGTGCTGGGAATCCTCTACGAGAGCTTCATCCATCCTCTGACCATCCTTTCAGGACTTCCCGCTGCCGGATTCGGTGCGCTCATAACCCTTATGCTTTTTCATAAGGAGCTGAATATCTATGCTTTTGTGGGGGTCATCATGCTCCTGGGGATAGTCAAGAAGAACGCCATCATGATGATCGACTTTGCCCTGGAAGCACAGAGAAAGAGAGGGAAGTCTCCGATAGAAGCAATTTATGAAGGCGCCTTAATACGTTTCCGACCGATCATGATGACTACTATGGCGGCACTCATGGGAACGCTCCCGATCGCCATCGGTTTTGGCGCCGGTGCCGAATCACGCCGACCGCTGGGTCTTGCTGTTGTTGGCGGCCTCGTTGTTTCCCAGCTTCTGACGTTGTATATTACACCTGTGGTGTTTTATTACATGGACAAGTTCCAGGAAAAAGTGAGCAGCGGGTTTATAAGACGCAAAGAGAGGAGCAGAGAATAATTACTGAATGCATGTCAAAGACAGATGCAATATATACAGGAGGTTGAAATGAGACGGATTATTCCTTTCATGGTTTTTTTCATATTTGTTATTCCCCTTATAGTGAAAGCTGAGGAGCTTATTAAAAAGGGTGAATCTCTTACTCTGGAGCGATGTATTGAAATAGCATTGAAGCTGCAACCAACCATCACTGCAGCAAGGAATACAGTCAATGTGAATGAGAGCAGGATTGGGCAGGCGAAGGCGAATTATTATCCCCAAATTAACTGGTCGTCAAGCTACAGCAGGATTAAACCCGCATCCGGTTCATCGGGTTCTTCATCCGGCATTCCAAGCGGCTCCCTGGGTAACTCGAACAAAGCCTTTGACCAATATTCCACAGGGTTCGGTCTTAGTCAGACAATCTTTGACTTCGGAAAAACGCCGACCCAGGTAAAAATCCAGAATCTCAATCTCGATTCATCCCGTTCAGACCTCAGAAATACCACTGACCAGATTATCCTTGCAGTCAAGCAGGCATATTACGGTGTCGTGCAGGCAAAATATAATGTGCTTGTTGCAGAAGATACAGTGAAACAGACCCAGCAGCATCTTGAGCAGGCAAAGGGTTTTTACGAGGTGGGCACAAAACCAAAATTTGATGTGACAAAGGCCGAGGTTGACTTAAGCAACGCAAAGCTTAATCTGATAAGGAATGAAAATGCTTTTAAGATCTCCATAGTCAACCTGAATAATGCCATAGGTATTCCTGCTGCACCTGAATACACGCTCGATGAAAATATGACCTTTGCGAAATATGAGATAACTTTAGAAGATGCGCTTGAAAAAGCATATAAAAACAGGCCAGATTTGCAATCGATCGTTACCAAGAACCAGGCGGCAGAGAATTCTGTCCAGCTTGCAAAGACAGGATATTACCCTGTATTGGCAGGCAATGCATCTTATGATTGGTCAGGAGAGAAATTTCCGCTTGAGCACGGATGGAATGTAGGAGCAACTGTTTCATTCCCTTTGTTCAGCGGTTTTCTGACAAAATATCAGGTGGAAGAAGCAAAGGCGAACTTGAATGTGCTCAAAGCAAATGAAGAGTCACTGAGGCAGACGATCTTCCTCGAAGTGCAGGAGGCCTACCTGACTCTCAGAGCAGCAGAAGAGGCGATTCCCACAGCAAAACTTGGAGTGGAGCAGGCTCAGGAGAATCTGGACATAGCAAACGGTAGATATGCGGCAGGCGTGGGGAATCCAATAGAGGTGACCGATGCAGAGGTAGGACTGGCGAACGCAAGAACCTCTTATATCCAGGCCCTCTATGTAGACAAGGTTGCTCAGGCAAGCCTTGAGAAGGCAATGGGGATAAGATGAAAAAAATAGCAATTCTCATTGTAATACTTATTGTAATCGCCGTTGCCGGATATTTTTTATTGAGAGGCAAGGGACAAGAACCTCAGTTCAGAACCGATAAAGTTACCAGAGGCGATATAGAAATGGCTGTTACTGCCACAGGCACGGTAAACCCAGTCACCACTGTCCTTGTTGGCACGCAGGTATCAGGTACGTTAAAAAACATATACGTGGATTTCAATTCCCCTGTGAAGAAAGGTCAGCTTATAGCCCAGATAGACCCGGCTCTGGTTGAGGCACAGGTAAATCAGGCAAGGGCTAATCTTCTTTCGGCTAAAGCAAACGTGGAGAAAGCCGAAGCATCACAGGTTGATTCAAAAAGGACGATGGAAAGAAATAAAGAACTTTTAGCAAAAAACCTCATTGCACAGAGTGATTTCGATACAGCAGAAACGAACTATGAAACTGCTAAAGCTTCTGTTAGCGCAGCAAAGTCTCAGGTTGCACAGAACGAGGCAGCATTAAGCTCTGCGGAAACAAATCTTTTTTATACGAAGATAGTGTCTCCAGTGGATGGAATTGTCGTTTCGAGAAATGTGGACGTGGGGCAGACTGTTGCTGCCAGCTTTCAAACGCCAACACTGTTCAGCATTGCACAGGATCTCACAAAGATGCAGATTGACACGAATGTGGCTGAGGCGGATATAGGAAACGTAAAAGTTGGAGAGGATGTTGAATTTACTGTAGATGCTTATCCAGACATTACGTTTAAAGGCAAGGTCTGGCAGGTCAGGAATGCACCTATAACGGTTCAGAATGTTGTTACCTATGATGTTGTGATTCAGGTCAATAATCCCGAACTGAAACTTAAACCCGGGATGACCGCCAATGTGTCCATAATTATAGCAATAAAAAAGGACGTACTGAAGATATCGAACGCTGCCCTGAGATTCAAGCCAGCCGAAAAAAGCAAGGACCCGGCTCAGCAGAAAGGGTCTGCAGTCTGGATACTCGAACAAGGGAAACCGAAGCGTATTCCGATTTCGACAGGCATAAGTGACGGCAGTTATACTGAGCTTGTATCAGGCGATATCAAAGAGGGAGAGGAACTGATAGTCGAATCTCTCATAAAGGCAAAGGCAACACAGCCTTCAGGACCCAGGATGTTCTAACGTGGCAATTATTGAGGCACAGGAAATAACGAAAATCTACAGGCTCGGTGATATCGAGGTAAAGGCACTCAGAGGTGTGTCTGTAGCAATAGAAAAGGGTGAATTTGTCGCAGTAATGGGGCCTTCCGGCTCCGGTAAATCTACGTTCATGAATATCCTTGGATGTCTTGATAAACCGACGAGCGGAAAATATTTTTTAGAAAATACAGATATCGGTGAGCTTGTCAGAGATGAGCTTGCGGCCATAAGGAACAAAAAAATAGGTTTTGTTTTTCAGGGGTTTAACCTGCTTCCAAGGACATCTGCCATCGAAAATGTTGAACTCCCATTGCTTTATGACGGAATTCCTGCAAAGGAGAGACAGGAAAAGGCTTTAGAAGCCCTTAAAAATGTAGGCCTGGAAGGCAGGGGAGATCATCATCCAAATCAGCTTTCAGGTGGACAGCAGCAGAGGGTTGCAATAGCAAGGGCTTTGGTAAATAATGCACCTATAATACTTGCAGATGAACCGACCGGCAACCTCGACACAAAGACGAGCGCTGAGATCATGGAGATATTGGCAAAACTGAATAATGATTCAAACATTACGATAATACTCGTAACCCATGAAAATGTCATAGCTGCATACAGCAGGCGGGTAATAAAATTCCTGGACGGACGTATTATCGCTGATGAACAAAAGGAAAAACTAAATGTTGCATAAAGTTCTTATCCCTGAATCGTCATTGGCCGACTTGATCGGGCAATCCATAGAAAGGAACTGGATTCCCCGGTCAAGCCGGAGAATGACAAAAAGAGGCAATTTTAAGTGGACTCCATATGTAGAAAGAGGCAACTTTAAGGTCAGAACATGATCAATATACCTTCAACTCTCAGGATAGCATGCAGGGCATTGAAAGTGAACAAGATGCGTTCAGCACTTACCATGCTCGGGATCATAATCGGTGTGGGAGCTGTTATAGCCATGCTTGCTGTGGGTACCGGAGCCAGCAAGAGGATAGCAGAGCAGATATCGAGCATCGGAAGCAATCTTATCATGATTCTTCCGGGAGCAACAACAGCAGGCGGTGTAAGAATGGGCTCAGGCACGCAACCGACTCTTACTACGGGCGATGCAGAGGCCATCCAGAGAGAATGTTCTGCTGTCTCAAATGTTGCGCCTGTCCTCAGTGGTGTAGCTCAGGTTGTGTATGGACATCAGAACTGGTCAACGGGCGTTGTGGGAACGACCCCGGGCATGTTGACAGTAAGAAATTGGCCATTGGCTTCGGGCAGGTCTTTTACTGACCAGGATGTGAAGAGCGCAACAAAAGTATGTCTTTTAGGGCAGTCTGTTGTTGATAATCTTTTTGGAGATATAAACCCGGTCGGGCAGGTTGTACGGATAAAAAATGTGCCTTTTACCGTTGTTGGTGTTCTTGATAAAAAAGGACAATCTCCGCAGGGGCAGGATCAGGACGACACCATTCTGGTTCCTGTAACAACGGCCCAGAAGAAGCTGTTCGGGACAACTTTCCCCGGCATGGTGAGAATAATTATGGTACAGGCAAAAAGTATAGATGACCTGGCATCTGCAGAGAAACAGATTAATGAATTGCTCAGGCAGAGACATCATATCGGACCGAAACAGGATAATGACTTCTCGGTCAGAAATCTTACCTCAATCATGCAGACAGCAGAACAGTCTACAAGAATAATGACCATTTTACTCGGTGCTATTGCGTCAGTCTCACTTCTTGTCGGCGGAATCGGTATTATGAATATCATGCTCGTATCGGTTACCGAGCGGACAAGGGAGATCGGAATAAGAATGGCAATTGGAGCGAAGACCTGGGATATCAGACTACAGTTTATCATTGAGGCACTGATTTTGTCATTAATCGGTGGGGTAGCCGGAATAATCGCCGGTATTTCCAGTTCAGAATTAATATCGATGCTTGCTGGCTGGACCACAATTGTATCGCCTCTATCAATTCTGCTTGCGTTCGGTTTTTCAGGAATGGTGGGAATATTCTTCGGATTTTATCCAGCCTATAAAGCATCTCTCCTTGACCCTATAGAAGCTTTAAGATATGAGTAATCCAATCAGTTATATAAACAAAAGCAGACTTGACGATTGCTGTCATTGTCCCGAAAGCATTCGGGATCCGCAATCCTTCCGCATCCCCTCCTGGGAGGGGTGTAGGGGTGGGTACTCAGAATAAAAGGGGTTAGGGGGTTGTTCTGAAGAAAGATTCCCGATCCGTCCGCAACGGACGGAGGAATGACATGGGATGACATAGAATGTAGATTTACTTATGAATTCAATAGTATCATACAAAACTCAGGAGAAAGTTCGATGGAACAAACTAAGGTAGAAGAAACAAAACCAAACAACAATAAAAAGAAAAAGATCGGGTTTATCATATTAGGGATAATCATTGTCATCGGGGCAATAACCCTTTTTTTCTATCTGAGATATAAAACAACGCATATAACGACCGATGATGCTTACATTGACGGGCGCATACACACCATAGCTTCAAGAATCAAAGGAACCATCAAAACTGTTTATGTAAAAGACAACCAGTCTGTTAAAAAAGGGGACATTCTTATTGAGATTGACCCCGCTGATTATGAAGTGAAGGTTGAGGAGGCATCGTCAGGGGTAAATGCAGAGAAGGCAAAACTTACAGAGGTTGAAGCACGAATCAGTGTCTCACAAACACAGATACCGGAATTCCGTGCAGCTTTAGAAACAGCAAAGGCAAATCTGGAACTCCAAGAGGCAAACCTTAAACAGGCCGCCAAAGACAGTGAGAGGGCAGAGAATCTCTATAAATCTGAAACCATTTCTAAAGAAAGATACGAAAAGACAATGACTGCTTATACCGTTGCTTTGGCACAAGTGAAGGCCGCAAGGGAACAACTGAAGCAGGCGGAGAAGGCTCTGGAAACGCAGAAAGTGGTTGTAAAACAGGTTGAGGCATCAAGAACTGCACAAATTTCAGCGATAAGGGAAAAAGAGGCCAAGTTAAATTCAGCGCAGCTTAATTTTGGTTACACAAAGATTTTTGCGCCGTCTGACGGCTATATTACCAAAAAATCAGCAGAGCTTGGAAACCAGGTAGAAACAGGGCAACCGCTTATGGCTGTTGTTCCCCTTGATGATATATGGGTGTCCGCAAACTACAAGGAAACCCAGCTTGAAAAGGTAAAGCCCGGGCAGAAGGTCAAAATAAAAGTTGACACATATAGCGGGAAAAGCTTTTCCGGCAAGGTAGAGAGCATCATGTCCGGCACCGGAGCTGTATTTTCGCTCTTCCCTCCGGAGAATGCGACCGGCAATTATGTGAAAATAGTACAAAGAGTACCGGTGAAAATAGTCCTTGACCAAAATACCGATCCGGAACATATTCTCAGGATCGGGATGTCTGTTGTGCCGACGATCCTCATCGAGTGAAGGATTCCGGTCAAGCCGGAATGACAGAGAACGAATTGAGGCAATTATTTAACTGCTCTGCATTTTGACGTATGCAGATTCCATTTTTTCTTACATCGAACCCCTGGATCCTCGGGTCCTTTTGTTAGGTGATTTTTTATGAATAAATGGCTTATTGCACTTACTGTAATGCTTCCTACCCTCATAGAGATCATAGACACATCTGTCGTCAATGTCTCCCTAGATCATATAAGAGGAAGTCTCTCTGCCGGAATTGATGAATCAACGTGGACGATAACCTCCTATCTCGTTTCGAACGCGATCATCATTCCGATGACAGGATGGTTGAGCAGGGTTTTTGGTAGAAAAAAATACCTGATTCTTTCGATAACAGTTTTTACTATAAGTTCTTTTCTCTGCGGTGCTGCCTGGAGTCTCCAGAGCCTTGTTATTTTCAGGATCCTACAGGGAATAGGCGGCGGGGCGCTACAGCCGTTGTCACAATCCATACTCCTTGAGACATTCCCCCCCCAGCAACACGGGATAGCAATGGCGGTGTTCGGTGTTGGCATCATGTTCGGCCCCATAGTAGGCCCGCTCCTTGGTGGATGGATTACGGATAACTGGTCCTGGCACTGGATATTCTTCATTAATGTCCCGATAGGGATAATTTCCATACTCCTGACCATGTTTATCATCACGGATCCACCGTATATGAAAAGGGCAAAGTTGAAGATAGATTACTGGGGCCTCGCCCTCCTCGCACTGGGACTCGGTTGCCTGCAGATAGTGCTCGATAAGGGACAGCAGGAAAACTGGTTTTCGTCGAGTTTTATATTTTGGTTAAGCATTACCTCCGCGGTATCCCTTATATCATTTGTATTTGTCGAGCTATTTGCGGAACATCCCGTAGTAAATCTCAGGGCGTTCAAGAATATCTCCTTCAGCGCCGGTAATATCATCATGTTCCTGGGCTTTTTTAACCTATTCGCAAGTATCGTTCTCCTGCCGATTTATCTTCAGACTCTCATGGGCTATACATCATTTCTTGCAGGTTTTGTATTAGGTCCGGGGGGTATGGCGACATTAATAGCGCTTCCTTTGGCCGGAAGCCTGGTGAATAAAGTAAATCCAAAGGCTCTTCTGGCTTTTGGAATCGCTGTGAATGCATATGCAACGTATCTCATGTCAAACTTCAACCTCTCTGCCGATTTCTATACCGTGATATGGCCGAGAATTATTTTGGGTATCGGCATGGGTTTTTTCTTTATCCCGCTAACAACTATGACCATGGCAAAAATAAAAAAGGAAGATATGGGGAATGCATCTGCAATCTATAATCTCCTCCGGAACCTTGGCGGGAGTTTCGGTGTCGCTTTCGTGACAACCATAATTTCGCGCCGCGCCCAGTTCCATCAAACACACCTCGTTGAACACCTTACACCGTTTGATAGAAGCTATCAGATGTTCTCTGAGAAAAGCGCACAGTTTCTGCAGTATAGAGGGGTTGAAGATTCTTTGTCCGAGCAAGGAGCACTTGGAGTCATGTATAGGGAACTTCTCAGGCAGGCATCAATGCTGTCATTTAACGATGCTTTTCGAATCGTCAGTATAATCATGATCTGTGTTCTTCCGCTTGTGCTGTTCATGAAGAGAGGAAAGCCGGGCATATCACCGGGAATGCATTGAGATGAGTATCTTTCTGCTCACTTTTTTTCTTCTTTACGGCAGTATGCATCTTTATGCCTTTCTAAAGGCGAAAGCTGCTTTTGCTATCGATATTCAAACAAGTATTGGTTTAGGACTCTTCATGCTGATAATGATCCTCGCTCCGATCATTGTCCGGTGGTCAGAAAAGGCAGGATTTGAATCTTTTGCACGCATGATGTCATATATTGGCTATACATGGATGGGAATCCTTTTCTTGTTCATCTCGGTATCATTGGTAATTGACTTCTATCGCCTTATTCTCTATTTAGCAGGACTCATTCTAAAAAAAGATTTATCGTATCTTGCTGTATCGAACAGCTATGCCTTTCTCATCCCCCTTTCTCTTTCAATAGTGATTGCTCTTTACGGGTATTTTGAGGCTAAAAACATTCAGACAGAGACAATAATAATAAAATCTCCGAAAATTTCTGCTGAGGTCGGCAGGCTCAGAATAGTTCAGATATCAGATGTCCACCTCGGACTGATTGTAAGAGAGGAAAGATTAAAACGGATTCTTCAGGAAGTGAAAAAGGCTAATCCTGATATCCTGATATCAACAGGAGATCTTGTGGATGGCCAGATCGATAACCTTTCGGGATTATCTGAAATGCTGAGAGAGATCAATCCAAGATACGGAAAATTTGCGATAACAGGAAACCATGAATTCTATGCAGGTCTTGATCAGGCATTGAATTTTACCGAGAAGTCAGGGTTCAGGATACTCCGCGGAGAAGCGGTAACCATAGCAGGTCTTGTTACTATTGCCGGTGTCGATGACCCTCAGGTGAAAACATCCGGACTTTTGAGCGGGGTCCCGGAAAAGGAATTGCTGTCAGGACTCCCCATGGAAAGTTTAACATTGCTGCTGAAACACAGGCCGGTTGTTGATAACAATTCAAAAGGTCTCTTTGACCTGCAGCTTTCAGGACATGTCCATAAGGGGCAGATCTTCCCTTTCAGTATCATTACCTGGCTCTATTATCCTACACAGGCAGGGTTAGATATTTCAGAAAGTTCCAAACTGTATGTCAGCAGGGGATCAGGGACATGGGGACCGCCAATCCGCTTTCTGTCACCACCTGAAGTTACAGTGTTTGAACTTGTACACGCGAACACGCAGGCTATCGCCGAAAGCACTGGAGACGATAGAATCCGTGGTTCCCCTCTATTAAGAGGGGATTAAGGGGTGTGTCTAATTGCCCTGCTTGTAACACACCCCATCCTCCTCTTTTTAAAGGGGAGGAATACCTATTCTATCCTTTTTTTACAGACTGTTTTACAATATGTCATGCGAAATATATTAGTTCTGTCCAACGAGTCAAAGGCTATCTGTTCATTGTTCAAGTCAACCAATAAAAAGGATTCAAAACTGAAAGGCATCTCTGTCGGGACCGATCCCGTCAATCCCCTTAAGTACGATATAGCGTTTCTTGATCTTGACATCGAAGACTGGCAGAAAAGGTTGTTTGAATTACGGCAGCGAATGCCGGTTATAGCCTTTGGAGATGCTGATGTCGCAAAGGCTGTTGAGGCCATGAAACTCGGAGCCAGCGATTTTCTGAAGAAGCCGCTCAACTCCGACACGTTGGGTGATATTATCAGAAGGCATAAAAAGAAGATACTTAACAACGAATCCGGTTTTGATGAAACCGTAGGTTTCAGTACATTAATACAGCAGGTATTTGGTCTGATAAAGAAGGCGGGGGTCAGTGAGAGTAATGTGCTGATAACCGGAGAGAGCGGTACAGGAAAGGAACTTGTCGCGAGGGCCATACACAAGTGGAGTCCGAGAAATGAAAAGTCATTTGTTACGATTAACTGCAGTGCTATCCCCGATACACTTCTTGAGTCAGAGTTATTCGGTTTTGAAAAGGGTGCCTTTACCGGTGCAAATTATACGAAAAAGGGTCTGCTCGAGTTAGCTGATGGCGGTACAGTGTTCTTTGACGAGGTTGGAGATGTATCTCCTCTGTTCCAGACAAAGATACTGAGGGTCATCCAGGAAGGTGAAATTATGAGAATCGGGGGCACACATCAGATCAATGTTGATGTGAGGATCATAGCTGCTACAAATACAGATCTCGGCATAGCGTGTAAAAAAAGTACATTCAGGGAAGACCTCTTTTACCGGTTGAATGTGATCAATATCCACCTGCCGCCTTTACGGAATAGAATGGAAGACATACCATTTTTAATAGAGCATTTTATAAAAAAATATGCTCCCAAGAGAAAAGATATTTTAATCAAAGGTGTAAGTCCGGATGCAATGGATATTCTCATGAACTATTCATATCCGGGAAATATTCGAGAGCTGGAAAATATTATCGAGCGGGCAATATCATTTGCAAACAGTCCTACAGTACTGCCCGCTGATTTACCCTCTCATTTATTACAAACCCCGTCTCAGAAAATAGCGCCAAAACTGAAGCTGAAAGAGGCGCTTGCAGATATTGAAAAGGAAATCATATGGTCCGCCTTGCAAAGGTCCGGCGGGAACATTTCCAAAGCAGCAGAAGAACTCGGCATCTACCGCCAGCAGCTCCAGCGAAAAATCAAGCAATTGAAATAGCAACATCCGGTTTCAGCGCAACAATATGTTGCTATAGCCAATAACCCTACTAATCTATTAAAAAATTTTCATCTTGCATCATAAAATTGCATCTTTTCTTCATTAAGTAAAAAATATTCTTAAATATCAATAAGTTGTAATTTGGCATGTCTATTGCTTGATATTATAAACATTATAAAGACATGAAATAATAAGCATATGAGGATTGAAAAAACAGTAGACAGGGGAAGCAAGGAAAAACTCTATGTTCAGATCTATTCTATTTTTCTGGAAAAGATAGAGACTGACGAATGGCCAGATGGATCGCAAATCCCTCCCGAAGACGAGCTTTGCCGGATATATGATGTGAGTAAGGTTACCGTAAGGGAGGCTATTCAGGAACTGGTCAGGGAGGGATACCTTAAGAGGCAGCAGGGCAAAGGGACATTTGTAACATACTCGGTGTCGCATCCGGGCATCGTTATGAGGACAAGATTATCAGAAGACATGTGTGGAGAGGAGGTGAAAGTAGAAAAAGAAATACTCGAAAGGGGTATACGGGGGTTATCGGAGGACATTAAGAGATTTTTAATGACAGAGAATGAGATATATTATGTCCACAGCAGGAAGGTTATTGACGGAGAGACATACAGTGAAGAATTTTTCATCCCGATATTTATCCTGCCAGATATAGATCAGGAGGATATTTTCCGTAGGTCGATCTATGATCTGATTGAGGAAAAAGGAACAAAGAAGATATTCAAGGTCACGCAGACCATGGAAGTCACGGTAATTAAGCAGGATGCAGCAGATGTACTGAAACTGAATGAGGGCTCTCCAGCATTGCTGATCAGCAGAATACTTACCAGTTCGGATGGAAGCCCGATCGCCTATTCAAGAACTATTGGGAGTGGAAGGAAATACAAGCTGCAAATGGAATTTGAAAGGATCAAATGACCGGATTTGAATTAAACAAAAAGGAGGGTTTGAAATGAGTTTTCCCAGACAGATGTATGAATTTATGAAAGCGGCCAGCATTGCTCATGCGAAGTGGGATTATGAAGTTTCGATGAGTATTATTAAAAATCGAAAGAAACTCCTGGTCCTATTTATTTTGCTGCTGCCGATACTGGCTATATCAATTTTACAGGCAGCAGACCTTATAGGGGGCAAAACAGCATACGGACCTGCACATTATTCAACCACTATTTTTATCGTCTCGATAGCCATTGGTCTTGGGGCAGGCCTTATTACAGGATGTATAGGTGCTGGAGGAGGGTTTATTATAACCCCTGCTTTGATGGCTGCCGGCGTGAAAGGAATCATGGCAGTCGGTACAGATGTATTTCACATATTTGCAAAAGCGATAATGGGTACGACTGTCCATAAGAAATTGGGAAATGTCTCTTTAGGTTTAGCTGTGGCATTCGTTTGTGGCTCCGCCATAGGTGCGACTGTCGGAGGTTATCTTAACAGGACGATCTATGACATAGACCCTGCACTTAGCGATGCCTTCATCAGTGTAGTCTACGCGGTTATACTCCTTTTCTTAGGCACCTATGCCATGATGGATTACTTAAAATCAAGAAAGGGCGGTGCTGATGTAGGGGCACATGGGGAAGGTGGTCATGGAGGAGGCAAACCCGCCCCTATAACAGGCATGGGAGTAAAGTTACAGGCATTGAAGATACCCCCTATGATTAAATTTGATGAGGACATGGTTCCCGGGGGAAGAAGGATATCGGGTGTTATCGTGGCATGTGGTGGATTTATCGTAGGGGTACTGGCAGCGATAATGGGTGTCGGCGGTGGATTCGTAACATTCCCCATGTTTATTTATACATTCGGTATATCCACAATGACCACTGTAGGTACCG
>Ga0256868_10001117_pt1 | contig 14963 bp, 10 predicted proteins | sample RVTome_13_FD_187341 | JGI IMG/M metagenome (GOLD analysis project Ga0256868, IMG submission 187341) | Soil microbial communities from uranium-contaminated site in the Upper Colorado River Basin, Wyoming, United States - RVT92D227 HiSeq ... | reverse complement strand
CGGGCAACAGGGAAGGTTCAAGAATATTACCGAAGAGCAGATCGAAGCACTGCGGCACTGGGTAGATGCCCGGTGGAAGCGTTGCCTGGATCGGGCAGGCAATTGATGACCTTCTCTCAATAGACAGCCCTGAGTCTTAGAACCGTAACACCTGCGAAGCCAGAGTCTGATAAACTCGAGTAACTGGTTATCACTTGGTCAAGGTTTTGATGCCGTCACTCTAACGGCGGGGAAGTACAAAACGACTGGTAGACGATTTAAGATACCTGTGGTCAAGGGGGAGGAAGGTCTGCAATTGACGGTAGTCCGTCATCTAGACTATTTCCTTGACCTTCTGGCGGAGGGAGAGGGATTCGAACCCTCGACCCCGATTTAACTCGGAGTAAGCGCTTAGCAGGCGCCCGCACTAGACCACTATGCGATCCCTCCGCTTCGTGCCGCTTAGTTCATTATGCCACACGTCTGAGGAATCGACAAACCATGGAATGTCTGTGTGGCCGAAGCGGAAAAAGACTGGCGCAGCTTTGACCCTGTCTTACTTATTTGCGCGTGTTAGTCTCTTATCAGGGTGCGGGCTCACTTCCGCTTCTGTTCCGTTGATAGGGCCACAATGCTTTCAATGCGGCAACAGAAGGTGCCGGCAGGCGCAGCAACCTCGACTGTTTGTCCGATTTGTTTGTCTAGGATTGCTTTGCCCAAGGGAGAAGCAACAGAAAGTCTACCCTTGGCTGGATTTGCTTCGCATGGGTCGACTAGAGTATAGCTGAGCTCTTTGTCTGAGGATGACTCACGAAGTACTACTGTGTCTCCGAATTTAGCTGTGGTCGTGTCGTGGCCTTCCCCCATTATCTTCGCTTGATTTAGGATCGATTCTATCTCCTTGATTCTTCCTTCCAGATGAGCCTTTTGCTCTCTAGCGGCTGCCAGAGGGGCATTTTCTCGAAAGTCCTTGTCGGCGGCTGCTTTTTGCATCTCTTCGATAACTTGAGAGCGCTGACTTTTCAGGTTAGCTAATTCCTTCTCCAATTTTGCGTAACCCTCTGCAGTCAACGTAACTTGGCTCTTAGAACCACTCTGCCAAACGGCGACTGTTTTTGAAGAAGTCTTTTTTGCCCTGAGGTGAGGAGCTAGAGCTATGCTGCTGGAGCTCTTTTTCCGAATGTACGTAAGAAAGGACCTGAGGGGCTTGGCTGCCGATGGGGTAATCTGTTCGCCGTAGCTAGCCACGTCCACGGGGCTGATGTCCTGCACCTGCCTGCTTGAGCCAAGCCATCTGACGAATTTAAGAAGCTCTGCCTGCACTTTTCCCCTTTCTTCCACGGGCAAATGTGCTAGAAAAGCGTCGGCTGCTTCAGCAAGCGTCGAGGTGCGCTCTATATTTCCCACGAAGAATGAATCATAGCTTCAAAAATAGATACTGTCAATTTATGTGTCGGCAAAGAGAGCCTTGCCTTTATCTTCGCGACACAGTGTGTTAATGTAACCGTGGTTGTCTCCGAGCGCCAAGCATAGAAGGTGAGGTCGTAAAGAAGAGCCCTCATATTGTACTGGAGTGTCAGAGATGAAAGCCTTGGTTCAATGTGATTTCGACGGCACGATTACCGAGGAAGACATTAGCTTCCTTCTCTTGGATGCCTTCGCTCAAGGGGACTGGCGACGACTGCTGCGAGATTATAAAGAGCACAAGATATCTGTCGGGGAGTTCAATAGTAGGGCTTTTGCCATGGTCAAAGCAGATAAGCATAAACTACTGGAGGCTCTACAAGGCGGAGTTAAGGTTCGAGCTGGATTTCACGAATTGGTGACTTACTGCCTGGAAAAAGGCTTAAGATTGGTCATTGTGAGCAACGGTCTGGATTTTTACATAAGGGCTGTGCTGAGGGGTCTGGGGCTAAGGGACATCGAAGTATATGCCGCACGAGCCTCCTTCCATCCTGAGGGAATGAAAGTTCAATATTTAGGGCCGGATGGCAAAAGGTTGGAAGATGGCTTCAAAGAGGCATATGTCGAATCGTTTCTCAGGCTCGGGTACGGGGTCACATATATAGGGAATGGCGATTCCGATGTTGCTCCGGCGAAATATGCTCACCATGTGTTTGCCACGGGCGACTTGCTGGCGTACAGCAAAGAGAACAACCTGAATTGCAGGCCTTTCAGAGACTTCAGGGACGTCGTTAAGGACCTGGGGCAGATGTCACAATTTCCACTCTGAGGCGATTCCTTTCATGCTGCTAGAGTCTCCGTGTGAAGTCCAAGCTCTCCTGGTATGAGGCATTGAGGAAGTGAGCTTGAATCCCTCTTCGGCCTCGTTTAAGTTCTTCGCCTACCAAGCCCGGCTTACTTCGGGCAGAGCCAGAACCAGGTTGATTCAGCGCCGCCTGCGAAACAGGGAAATAAGCAACAGAAGCACAATAACAATGAAGAAGGGGGATATGTGGATTCCACTGCTGCCACCGTCCGGAGTAATGGTGATGGCAGGTTTATCGGGTGGCTCTCCCTTAGTTATGGCTTCATCCTCAACTTCGTAGACTTCCAACTCAGTTCCCAGGAATTCCTCTGGCATCCAACCTAGAGGATTATTTCCACCCGTAGCTTCAGCCCAGATCCATCCAGCCTCGCCGTCAACGGATAGGCTTTGATTAGCCTCCCTGTATTCGGGCAAGTAAACCAGAGCCGCGGCATGTTCGGGCGCTAACACTATGGCAGAACGGAACCCCGCACCTTTATACATAACAGCCAGCAATACAGCATAGTCCTCACAATCACCATGAGCAACCCCCTTGTTCCCAATAGTCACCGCCAGCTCGTCAGCATTCTGAGCGAATTCTGCAAAGCTGAACTGACTTTCATCGGAGGTATATCTAACCCTATCACGCGCAAAAGCAAAAATCTCCTCCGCTCTCTGATGCATATCTGTATAGTCTCTGGCAAATTGCTGGCCAATACGATAAGCCTGGTCTGCATTTTGCCCTAGACTCTCGCCCACGATAATGGGATAAAAACCCGTGGCAGCAACCTGGAAGAAACCGTCTTCACCAACAGCATCAGTACGACATATGTCCCAATCATCAAAGCTCTCTCCGCCTTCTTGATAGAATTTTGCCGACGGTATAGCCAGGATAGAAGCGGGCATCAACACTGCCAGAATAGCTAGGGGGAGCACAACGGCCCTGAAATGTTTTGGCATGATAGCTCACAAAGGCATTATCAAGGCGCCGTGGATTATCAGGCCAAAGAAAACTAAGTACCCAAAAACATATATGCCCACCGCAACTGGATTCTGTTCAACGCTGAGGAAGGGAATTTTTGGCGTCAGCTTATCCACGACGTGCAGCAAGGCCACTCCTAAGAGGAGAGCCACCAAGAAGGTAACGGCAACCAGGCCCAGCCTTCTGGGATCAATCAGACTTGCCAGCAGGCCGCCGCCAACTAGAACAGGACCGGTTACCACGCCGTGGATAACCAAACCGATCAGGATGAAGAAACCAGCTATGAATAGGCCTACTGAAATCGGACTCTCTCCTATTCTGTCCTGTTCGTGGATGGGTGGAGTAAGTGCATCCAATGCCCTGATCCCAAGCCAGGCCAGCAAAGCAGAAACAAATGTCCAGATTATGACTCTGGCTACCCAGAGTAGTACAATCACATAGAAAGGAGTGACGGGACCTATCTCACTAACACTCATAAGTCTAACCTTCTTGGCAGAATATGATGCCAGACAGCACTATAAGCATACTTCAATTATTAGCTCTCTCAAAGCATTGAGGACGTCGTTACGCCCCCAGGACTTCTCCAGTCGTGCTCTTTTAGTTCTTACGATCCCATGCACACCTAAACTCTCCGCTTTCAATCATAGGCAGCATCACATCCACCACACTGGCATCGTACTTTGTTCCCCTGCCGTCTTTGAGCTCTTTTAGAACATCCGCCGTGGTTCTTGCTGGACGATAAGGACGATGGGAACTCATGGCCTCCACCACATCGCAGACAGCCAGAATACTGACCTCCAGACTTAGCTTATCTCCTGTGATGCCGTTAGGATAACCCGAGCCATCTAGCCGTTCGTGGTGTTGCAGCGCTACGTCGGCTGCTGGCCAGGGAAGGTTTGCATCCTTCAATATACTATAACCTTGTTTCGTATGGGCACGGATAAGGGCCCATTCTTCCTCAGCCAGTTGACCCGGCTTGGTAAGGATACTCTTCGGGATGGAAATCTTGCCGATGTCGTGGAGTAATCCGTTGAAGTAAAGCCTCTCGACTACATCCTCAGCCAAGCCCATATTCTCACCTGCAATATGGGCCAGTTCAGCTACTCTTTGCTGGTGCTCTGCCGTATAGGGGTCATAAAATCCAATCACACGAGAAACGATTTTCGTTAAGTCGATAAAAGAACTCTTCAATTGTTCTTCTGTTATATTGCGCTCGGTGATGTTACCGTGAGACTCCTGAAATCCTGCGGGTTTGTCTTTTCTATTGATGAAATTCAAATACTGCTCTATTAATATTCTTTTGCCATCTTTCTTGAAAATCTCATGAACTATGCTGGATATAGGTTCATCTGTGCTCAGCATCTTGTCTATTTGCCGGGAAAGATATTCCCTACTTTCTGGAGGGAGGATGCCTGTTGGCTTCATGTCGGTCAATTCCTCCAGACAATAGCCGCACAGTTTCTCAAGCGCTTTGTTGCTTACTCCAGTATTGTCCGGGACGTCCGCAGAGAAAACTGCTTCCAAGCAAGTGGCAAAAAGGTTGCAATAACGTTCCGCGCTTTCCCTTAGTGCCCGCTCTGTGTTCTTGCGGTCGGTGATGTCTCTTCCGACGGCAAGTCCCAAAGATTGGCCATTTTGTCGCCTGATAGAGAGAGATAATTCAAGGGGGAATGTAGAGCCGTCTTTTCTTAATGCTTCGCCTTCGATGAGTGCTGTTGTCCCGTAATTTCCGGTCAGGAAGGCCCTTAATACTCGTGCGTGACCTTCTCTGTGTTTCTCCGAAATCAACTTGGTTAGTGGCTGGCCCAGTATCTCGGGGTTTGAGTAGCCAAAGACTTGTTCTGCGCCTTTATTCCAGAATACTATTGTCCCCTTGCGGTTTACCTCCAGTATGGCATTCCGGGAGCATGCCACGAGGACCCCGTGTATCTCTCTGCTTTTAGGTAGAGCTTCTGACTCTTCGTGTGGTGGTTCTGTTTCTTCCATCAACAACTTCTGTTCTTGCCACCATGCCTACTTCCTTCCCTGCGTGGCTGGATATTCAATCTTCAACCATAAGCAGCTATAGTCAACTATACCAAACACATCAATTAATGTGCAATAGGAGTTTGCTTATGGAGACGGTGGCGAGCTGGTCGCAGCTTGGGCTTCCAGACCATCTCTGTAATCGGGCATGTGCCCAATCGGAAGTACCAATCATAGAAATGCTGCTTCTGCGAAGAGAGTATTCAAAAACGCAGTGCGAGGCTTTAGCCTCGCACTGCCCAATTTGTCGAAATCCAAAGATGTCACAATCCTAGCTCTGAGGCGATTCCTTTCATGGCTTCAATGCCCAGGCTCATGAACTCTTCCAGTTCCAGTCCGATCTCTTGGCATCCAGCCACTTGCTCCCGGTTAACGCCGGCAGCAAAGCTTTTTTCGCGAAAGCGCTTCATCACCGATTTACTCGTCAGTCCGCTTAATTTATCGGGGCGAACCAGAGCGGCGGCAGTGATCAGCCCGCTCAGAGGGTCAGCGCAAAAAAGAGCCCTGTCTAATTTCGTTTCTCGGGGAACGCCATGGGCCTCGTTGTGGCACAAAATGGCATGGGCCATAGTCCCGTTGGCTCCTAGCTCGCGGGCGAGATCGGACCCCAATTTGCCATGGCTACTCATATCACCCTCAACCAGTTCCACATCAATATCGTGGATTAGCCCGGTAATGCCCCACTCCTCCTCATCTTCTCCCAACTTCCTGGCCAAAGCCCGCATAATAGCCTCGGTGGCTAACATATGCTTAATCATATTTCTGTCCTGGACATTGCCATGGATGGAATCAAGAACTTCATCTCTGTTGAGCTTTGATGTCATGTCAAGACCTTTTCCTGCGGCGTTGATAATATACCACGCAAATACTGTCCCGTGAAAGAGGCGCCATTTTGGGCTAATTCCTCAGGTGTGCCCGCATCCACGAGGTAACCCCCTTCATCACCAGCTCCCGGGCCAAGGTCAATGACCCAGTCGGCATTTTTGACGACATCCAGGTGGTGCTCAATGATAACTACCGTGTTTCCGTAATCCACCAGGCGCTGCAGGACCTTAAGGAGGCAGGCAATATCTGAGAAGGAAAGGCCGGTAGTCGGCTCGTCCAGTATATAAAGCGTTTTGCCCGTGGAGCGGCGGGACAGTTCAGTAGCTAGTTTTACTCGCTGGGCCTCGCCTCCCGAGAGAGTGGGCGCTGGCTGACCCAGGCAAATATACCCCAGGCCTACATCTCGGATGGTTTCCAATTTATGTTTGATTTTGGGGAAGTGGTCGAAGAAAAGCAAAGCTTCATCCACTGTCATGTCCAGGATTTCGGCGATATTCTTTCCTTTGAACTGAATTTCCAGCGCTTCACGGTTGTATCTCTTCCCCTTGCATACCTCGCACGGGACAGTAACATTGGGCAGAAATTGCATCTCAATCTGAACATAGCCTGCCCCCTGACAGGCTTCACATCTTCCCCCCTTCACGTTGAAGGAAAAGCGCCCCTGGAGATAACCACGCACTCTAGCTTCAGGAACGGCGGCGAAAAGCTCTCGAATCGGGGTGAATGTCCCGGTATAGGTGGCAGGGTTGCTTCTCGGGGTGCGGCCAATCGGTGACTGGTCAATGTTAACCACTTTGTCAATGTACTCAGTGCCAATGATGCTGTCACAGTCGCCTGGCCTCTCCTTGGCCCGGTAGAAAAGGCGGGCCAGTCTTTTGTACACGACTTCATTGATGAGAGAGCTTTTACCGCTGCCCGAAACGCCAGTGACGCAAACAAACTTGCCCAACGGGATTCGAACATCGATGTTTTTTAAGTTGTTTGCTCTGGCACCCAGGATCACCAACTCTCTTCCCGAGCCCGAGCGACGCTCGGGTGGCAAAGGAATTTGCTTTGTCCTGCTGAGGTACTGTCCCGTTATTGACTGGGGGCAAGCCATTATGTCTTGTAGTGTCCCCGTGGCAACCACCTCTCCCCCTTGTTTCCCAGCCCCGGGCCCCATATCAATAATGTAGTCAGCAGCTCTCATCATAGCTTCGTCGTGCTCTACGATGATTATGGTATTGTCCAGGTCTCTGAGGCGCTTCAGCGTGGTTATAAGCCGGGAACCATCGGCAGGATGCAAACCGACCGTGGGCTCGTCACAAACATAAAGGACACCGCTGAGCCCGCTGCCAATCTGGGTAGCCAAACGAATTCTCTGCGCCTCGCCACCGCTCAATGTTGCCGAAGGACGGTCCAGGGTTAAATAGCCCAGACCTATGTCTCTCAGAAAACCCAACCGTGCGTGAATCTCTTTGATGATTTGCCTGGCTATGGTGAGTTCCCGAGGACTGATTTTATCACCTAACTGGTTCACCCAATCCAAAGCCTCTGTGACAGGTAGGCCCGTAACATCCATAATATTCTTGCCCACTATAGCGACAGCCAGAGACTCTGGCTTCAGTCTCTTTCCCTGACAGACAGGGCAGGAGTTGGATGCCATATAGCGCTCGATATCCGCTCTGACACTATCCGAACTCGTCTCTCGATAGCGGCGCTCCAGGTATGGTATGACGCCCGGAAAATTAGCGTAGTACTGACGCAGTTGGCCGTTACGGTCTTCGTATGTGGCGGGAATTAGCTCGCCCCCATCGCCATAGAGAATTACTTGCAATTGTTCTTCGCTCAAATCCTTTACCGGTGTTGAGAGAGAAAAACCGTGGCGGCTACCCAGAGACTGTAGAATGCTGCTGGACCAGGTGCTAAGTTGCCCATTTCTCATCCAGGGCTGAATAGCTCCTTCAGCCAGGCTCACTCCCTTGTCCGGGATGACTAAGTTAGGATCAATTTCCAGTTTACAGCCCAGTCCTGTGCAGGCCGGGCAAGCTCCGTAGGGGCTGTTAAAGCTAAATGTTCTGGGAGCAATTTCCCCCAGGCTTATGCCGCAATAGACACAGGCGAAATGCTCCGAGAAAAGCAATTCTTCCCCGTCAAGGACTTTGATAATCACCACGCCGGACCCCAGTTTCAGTGCTGTCTCAACGGAGTCAGCAAGGCGGGTGGCATTTTCGTTTTGCTCTATCTGAAGTCGGTCAACTACTACCTCTACGGTGTGTTTCTTGTTCTTAGCTAGCTGAAATTCCTCGGAGAGGTCATGAATTTGCCCGTCAACGCGTACCCTGACAAACCCGGCCTTCTGTAAATCCTTGAGTATTGTCTGGTGCTCGCCTTTGCGGTCTCTGACCAGCGGCGCCAGAATCATGATGCGGCTGTCCTGAGGTATTTCCTGAACGGCATCCACAATTTGCTGCACTGTCTGGCGCGAGATTTCCCTGCCGCATTCAGGGCAATGGGGATGCCCGATGCGGGCAAAAAGAAGGCGCAGGTAATCATAGATTTCAGTCAATGTACCTACAATAGACCTGGGATTGTGGGGCGGCCCTTTCTGGTCGATGGATATGGCCGGGCTAAGCCCTTCGATGTAGTCAACGTCCGGTTTCTCCATCTGACCCAGGAACTGGCGGGCATAGGCAGAAAGAGACTCTACGTAGCGGCGCTGCCCCTCGGCATATATGGTGTCGAAAGCAAGGGAGCTTTTTCCTGAGCCGGAGACACCGGTGATGACCACCAGCTTGTTCCTGGGGATGACTACGTCTATATCCTTGAGGTTGTGCTCTCGGGCACCCTTGATGAAAATGGCGTCGGGCATGATGCTCTATTTTAACATTGGTGCTCAGGCTTCTCAAAAGAAAGCTTTAGCTTCACTGGGAGGAGCACGCTTAGTGGGGCAGGGATATAAACAGTTAGCGACTGTGCCTGCCCCGTTAAATCAGGCCACCGAAATGCATTATCACCGGTGCCAGCATCAGTGAAATCACCGACATTAGCTTGAGCGTTATGTTCAAGGAAGGGCCGGCGGTGTCTTTCATGGGGTCGCCAGCCGTATCTCTAATGAGCCTGCCTTATGAAAGTCCGAGACCTTGTCACCAAACTGCCCAGCCTCAATTCACTTTTGGCCCTGTCTTTTTGCCTCGTAACTAAAAACCTATAGAAAGGGACAAAAGCATTTACTAATGTGCAATATAGTAATTCAGAAAATTGTAACATATCCTTAACAGGTTTTTAACATAATTAGTATAGTATATTACAAGCGAGAAATTGTGGGGAAGCTGAGATATCACGTGGAAAAAGCCTGCAATTTTTGAAGAATTGTCATTCTGATATTGAATATCCTCACATATAGTGTGCTTAGAGCTTTCTTGCAGGAGGGCTCGAATTAGCCTGAATAACGGCGTGACGCTGGGCGTTGTGGGAGGAACGAGTGCGGCGTAGGATTGTTGTCTGGGCACTGATTGGGGTAATCTTGCTTGGTGCAAGTTGTGGGCCCTGCAAGATTCCGCCCGCTCCGGCCGCCATAACCGGCGACAATTCGAGCGGTGCCATAGCTGTTTACCAGATTTGGCAGGTGTCCGACTCTTACGGTCAAGTTTACGTTCAAAAGATAAGTCCTGAGGGAGATTTCATCTGGGGAGGAGGGGGCATATTGATTGGCAGCGGCTGTGGTGCAGATGACCAATGTGAGTTATACGCGGTAAGCGATGGCTCAGGAGGCGCCATTGTTATCTGGATGGAGCGCCTTCCGCAACCAGGGGATGAGCCGAGCCCATCATACTTCCAAACTCACGTTGCCAGAATCGATTCTGGAGGGAATGTGCAGTGGCGAAGGGACATACCAGGCGTTGACCAGGCAATACCTGATGGCTCGGGAGGAGCCATCGTCGCGTTTAGGGACCCTTATGGCAACCCGTCCGTTCTGAAGATAGATGCTGAGGGCAATCTCCCGTGGGGTCAAGATGGAGTGTCACTAAACGTGAGCGAATGTTATGCGTTTGACATCGCCAGTGATAATTCAGATGGTGTCATCGTAGTTGGGATGGCCCCTCGCGGGGGGGAGTATATTGCTTTCGCTCAGAGGGTAGATTCTGGGGGGAATATATTGTGGCAGACGGGTGGCGTACAAGCATGTGTCGGCCCTGCCGAAGAAGCTCAGGTGGTGAGCGATGGCGCCGGTGGAGCCATAATCGCATACATGCGGGACATACCATGTGAGGACGGGCGGATCGGTGGCTATTGCGATTCGGATATCTACGCTCAAAGGATAGACGCCGAAGGCAACGTATTGTGGGGTCCGGATGGGGTGCCCATTTGTGCTGGACCATCACACCCAAACACGCCAAAAATTGTAACTGATGGTGCCGGCGGCGCCATCATCTTCTTCACCTTTATTGGAGACGAGGTATCAGCCCCTGGTTATGTGGCTTTCCGCGCCCGAAGGATAGATGCCGATGGCCGTGAACTGTGGGAGCAGGAGGCTGAGCTTTGGGGAGGCATCATAGTAAGCGATGGTTCCGGTGGCATTATCAGCGTGTGGGATGGTGGAGAAGGAACAAATGCAAAGGCCCAAAGGTTAGATGCTACGGGGAGGGAGCTGTGGGGACCTGACGGGCTGACCCTCCGTGACTTGCACCCATCACTGGCAGCCCCGGATGGTTGCGGAGGTGTCTTCATCTCCTGGTGCGCGGCTGAATTCAAAGGTTGCGAACTTTCCGACGTCTCATATTATGTTCAAAGAGTAGATGCCGACGGCAACCTTCCCTGGGGAGATGAGGGAATCCTGTTAAGTTCCTAGGACTTGCAGCCTTCCTCGGTTAAATCAGACCGCCAAAATGTATTAATACCGGTGCTAGCATCAGCGAGATCACCGACATCAGCTTGAGCATTATGTTCAGGGACGGCCCGGCAGTATCTTTCGTAGGATCGCCGGCCGTATCTCTAACGAGCCTGCCATATTAGAGTCCGGAACTTTATCACCAAACTGCCCAGCCTCGCTTCGCTTTCGGCCCTGTCTTTTTGCCTCGTAATTAAAAACCCATAAAAAGAGACAAAAGCATTTACTAATGCGTAATATAATAATTCAGGAAATTATAACATATACTTAACAGGTTTTTAACATAGTTAGTATAATATATTACAAGCGAGAAATTGTGGGGAAGCTGAGATATCACGTGGAAAGAGCCTGCACCTCTTGAAGAATTATCATGTGTATATTAACTATCTTCACATATAGTGTGCTTAGAGCATTCTTGCAGGAGGGCTCGAATTAGCCCGAATAACGGCGTGACGCTGGGCGTCGTTGGGAGGAAACAATGCGGCGCAAGATTATTATCTCAGTATTGGTTGTAGCAATCTTGCTTATTGCAGGTTATGCCTACTGGGTCTATCCTCCAGCGGTTTGCTGTCCTGCTATAACCGGCGATAATTCGGGCGGTGCAATAGCCATTTACGAAGTCTACAAATTCTTGCGTAAGCACGATTTTTACGTTCAAAAAATAGGTCCTGAGGGAGATTTTATCTGGGGTGAAAAGGGCATACTGATTGGCAGTGGTTATAAAAGTGGGTATGGCATATTTGGCTTACGCGCAGTAAACGATGGCTCAGGAGGCGCCGTTGTTATGTGGAGGGAGTCTCTTCGACAACCACCCTACGCACAAACTCATGTTGTCAAAATCGATTCTGGGGGGAGCGTTCAATGGCGAAGAGACATACCAGCCGCTGGCCAGGCAATACCCGATGGGTCGGGAGGCGTTATCATTGCCTATACCGACGACGATATGAACATGTCGGCCCTGAAGATAGATACTGAAGGCAATCTTCCCTGGGGGGGAGACGGAGTGCCATTAAACATGGGCGACTCTTATTTGTCTGACATCGCTAGTGATAACTCAGGCGGCGTCATCGTCGTTCGTTACGGCGTCGGCAACATTTCTGCTCAGAGGTTAGATTCTAGGGGGAATGTATTATGGCAAACGGGTGGTGTGGAAGTATATGGTGGCCCAGCCGGAGAAGCTCGGGTAGTAAGCGATGGCTCAGGTGGAGCCATAATCGTCTTTGAGCGGAACATACCATGTGAGGATGGCATTGGCTCCTGTGATTCGGATATCTATGCCCAAAGGGTAGATGCTGAGGGCAAAGTATTGTGGGGGCCAGATGGTGTGCCCATTTGTATCGGACCATCGAAACCCTACGAGCCTAAAATAGTAGCTGATGGTGCAGGTGGTGCCATCATCTTTTTCGAAGATTTCGAAGAAGGTTTCGCCATCTATGCCCAAAGGATAGATGCTAATGGCTATAAACTGTGGCCCGAGGATGTTCAGGTTTGGAAAGGTACTTATTATTCCGTGGTGAGCGATGGTTTTGGTGGAGCTATCAGCGTATGGGATGAGAGAGCCCAGAGGTTAGATACTACAGGCAGAAAAATGTGGGGACTTAATGGTACCACGGCCACGCTGAACTCCCGGGGTTGGTACTTAATCTCAGCGGATGGTTGCGGGGGGGTCCTCGTCTCTTGGTCAGCCAGCAGATATATACTTGACGAAACCGCATCTTATGTCCAAAGAGTAGATGCTGAGGGCAACCTCCCATGGGGAGATGAAGGAATCCTGCTGAATCCCTAGGATTTACAGCCTGCCCTGTTGAATCCGTTAAATCAGGCCACCAAAGTGCATTAGTACCGGCGCCAGCATCAGCGAAATCACCGACATCAGCTTGAGCATTATATTTAAGGACGGTCCGGCAGTATCTTTCATAGGGTCACCGGCTGTATCTCCAACAACAGCTGCTTTGTGGGCGTCCGAGCCTTTGCCACCGAACTTCCCGGCCTCAATCCACTTCTTGGCGTTGTCCCAGGCTCCGCCGGCGTTGTTCAAGGTGATAGCCAGGATGAAACCGGTCGCCAGGGAGCCGATAAGAAAGCCGGCCAGGGCATATTTGCCCAGAACCACTCCCACAAGCACAGGTGCAATTATCGTCATTATGGAAGGAACCAACATTTCTTTCAATGCTATTCTGGTGGCAATATCCACGCACTTGCTATATTCGGGCCGGGCTGTTCCCTCCATCAAGCCCTTTATCTCGCGCCACTGCCGGCGGACTTCATCGACAATTGCCGCCGTGGTTATGCCCACTGCCTTCATGCTCATAGCGCAGAAGACGGGAGGGATAAGAGCACCGAGAATCAGACCAACGATAACCGGCGTACTTAGCAAGCTCAACTCTGGAGGCAGTGGGTTCAACTCCCCTGTTGATGAGATTGTGACTATACCGACAGCCATCGCGTAGGCCAGGATTAAGCCCAGGGCATTCATAACAGCAGCACCAATGGCGAATCCCTTGCCCGTGGCGGCTGTGGTATTGCCCAGAGAATCCAGAGCATCGGTCCTCTCACGTACCTCGGGCGGCAATGCTGCCTGGGTAGCGATGCCTCCAGCATTGTCAGCTATAGGTCCGTAAGCATCGGTAGCCAGCGTGACGCCCAGGGTGGACAACATACCCACGGCAGCCAGGGCGACACCGTAGAAGCTGCCGAACTTGTACGATATGATAATAGCTAAGGCTACCAGGACTATCGGTGGCCATGTGCTCATCAGACCGTTGGCGAAGCCTCGAATTATAGTAGCGCCGCCGCCTCTGGTGGAAGCTTCGGATATTTCTTGAGTCGGCTTGAAGGCATAAGATGTGAAATAGTTGGTGGCTTCCCCCATTAAGGCACCAGCCACAAGGCCGGCCAGCATGGCCCAGAAGAGGCCTAAACTGGCACCCAAAAAATGAATCACCAGAAAGCCAAACACCGCCGCCAGTACTGTGGCGCTCAGTGTGCCGCGACGCAAAGCTCCCAGAAGAGCGCTCATCTCCACCTTCTCCCCGACCCTGACCAGAAAACAGCCAATCACGGAAGCCACGATGCCGGCAGCCATGACAAGAAGAGGCAGCCACCAGGCACGTTGCAGGGCGACCTCAGCAGACAGTGTGGGGAACAACACTCCCTTAACCCACGGTGCCAGTATGACACCCACCGTGGTAAGCGTCATAGTGGCAACAACGGTTTCCACATAGGATTCAAAAAGGTCGGCACCCATGCCGCAGACGTCGCCGACGTTGTCACCGACGTTATCAGCTATGACAGCAGCGTTTCTGGGGTCGTCCTCAGGTATTCCCGCCTCAACCTTGCCCACCAGGTCGGAACCGGCATCAGCCCCTTTGGTGAAAATGCCACCGCCGACCCTGGCAAAAAGAGCTACCAGTGAAGCACCAGTGCCGTAGGCAGGGATGATATACAGAAATCTGTAATCAGGAAGGTCATGCCATACGAAATAGAGAACAGATAGTCCTATGATGCCAATGCTCACCACTGTCAGTCCCATAACTGCCCCGCCCCGGAAAGAGACCCTTAGCCCCTGATTCAGGCTCTTCTGTGCCCCGGCGCAAGTTCGGCCGTTGGTCCTGAGTGCCATATTCATGCCGGCATAGCCGGCGCCCATGGAACACAAGGCGCCAAATACAAAAGCTACCGCCATTCTCCAGCCCAATGCCGGGACGACTGCCAGAACAATGGCCACTACAACCACTACGATGGCTAAGGTACGATACTCCCTGTGAATAAAAGCCAGTCCCCCCTCTCTAATAGCGGCAGAAATTTCTTTGAGCCTCGCTGAGCCCTCGTCCTGCCGCAGAACATACCGCACAAAGTACGCCACTACAGCTGCCCCCACAAGCCCCACAATTACACAAATCCAGACTAAGTCCATAGCGCTACCTCCTAGACGGGCATAAAATCAGGGCACTCAAGCCAAGTCCCGGTGCCCTCGCTTTTGTTTGCCAACATATGTACTACGGACGTCAGTTTAATACAAAAAGCACCCACCG
>Ga0256868_10001115_pt1 | contig 14965 bp, 14 predicted proteins | sample RVTome_13_FD_187341 | JGI IMG/M metagenome (GOLD analysis project Ga0256868, IMG submission 187341) | Soil microbial communities from uranium-contaminated site in the Upper Colorado River Basin, Wyoming, United States - RVT92D227 HiSeq ... | reverse complement strand
TCCATGAGGAGGGCGCGAGGATCTCTACCAATTTTCCTGTGGAGTAGTTCTTTTTCTCTTCAACGATTTCCACCCAGACCTCATCCCCGATGGCCGAATCGGGGATGAAGACCACCTTGCCATCTATTCTCGACACCCCGTAGCCCTTAAAGGCCATGGACTCGATTCTGGTTCTTACCCGTTCGCCCATCGCTTTAAAATAGCATGAGGGAAGAAGAGATTCAACCAATCTAACTCTGCGATTCGTAAAGGTATAAAAGATGGTCATGAATTGACATCTCGCCTTCTTTTTGTTAGGTTATTTAGCTCATATAGAGTGGGGATCTGAAAAAATGACCTGGTTTAAGAAGAAAGAAGAGGAAGAGAAGGAAGGGAAAGAAAGGGAAGGGAAAGAGAAGCGAGCGGAACTGAGGATCTCGGAGGACCTCTGGACCAAATGTAACTCCTGCAACGAGATCATTTACCGCAAGGTCGTGGAGCGGAATCTTCAGGTCTGTCCCAAGTGCAATTACCATTTTCAGATCCCCGCCCGAAGAAGACTCGAATACCTGGCTGATTCAGGGACCTTCTTGGAATACGATACCCATCTTACCTCTGCCGACCCCCTGGAGTTTAAGGATTTGAAGCGGTATCCCCATCGGCTCAAGGAATCTCAGGAAGCCACCGGACAGAAGGATGCCGTTATCTGCGGGGAGGTGAAAATCGAGGACCAGCCTGCGATGCTTGGCATTTTCGAATTCAATTTTATGGGAGGAAGTTTAGGATCGGTGGTAGGAGAGAAGATCACCCGTTTGATCGAGCGAGCCATTGAGAGGAGAATGGGTGTGGTGATCTTCTGTGCTTCTGGAGGGGCAAGGATGCAGGAAGGAATTCTCTCCCTCATGCAGATGGCCAAAACGAGTGCGGCCCTTGCAAAACTTCATGAGGCCGGGCTTCCCTACGTTTCCGTCTTGACCGATCCCACCACCGGTGGGGTTTCGGCCAGCATTGGAATGCTCGGCGACATCGTCATCGCCGAACCGAAGGCCATGATCGGATTCGCTGGGCCAAGGGTTATTAAAGAAACCATTCGGGCAGAACTTCCAGCGGGGTTTCAGCGGGCCGAATATCTTCTGGAACACGGCATGGTTGACCTCATCGTGGAGCGGAAGGACCTCCGACACACTCTTGCCTCTGTGTTAAAGATGCTCGCGTCAGATGGTCAACAAAAATAACCCATCCATGAGCAGAAACGAATATCAGCAATCACTCGACTACCTCTATCGTCTTGAAAAATTCGGAATGATTTTCGGCCTGGCCAAGGTGGAAGCGATTCTGGAGGCCATCGGAAATCCCCACCGGGAGATCCAGGCCATCCACATTGGAGGGACAAACGGGAAAGGGTCGACCGCTGCGATGATGGCCTCCATCCTCCAGAAAGAAGGTTATCGGACAGGGCTCTACACCTCCCCGCATCTCATTCGATTCACTGAACGAATCAAGATCAACGGGAAAGAGATTGAGCAGGAGGAGGTCGCCGAACTGGCGGGATGGATGAGAAAGAGGGTCGAAGAAGCGGGTGTCATTCCTCCCTTCACGTTCTTTGATTTCACAACAGCTATGGCTCTTCTCCATTTCAAACAGAAGATGGTGGACCTGGCGGTTTTGGAGGTCGGACTGGGAGGAAGGCTTGATTCGACCAATGTGGTTGACCCACTCCTGTCCATCATTACCAATATTGGAAAAGACCATGAGGAACAGTTGGGCCGAAGTCTCTTGAAGATTGCTGGTGAAAAGGCAGGCATTATCAAGAAAGGTCGTCCCTTGCTCACGGCAGCCACTCAGCCTCAGGTGCTTCGACTTTTTTCAAAGATCTGCCAGGAGAGAAGGTCGCCTTACTACCGGGTTGGAAAGGAGCTCCGGTACGTTCAGAATGGTGAGAGGAATTTTGACTACGAAGGCCTCCATCGAAAGTTGTGGAATATCTCCCTGAATCTGGGAGGACCTCACCAGATCATCAACGCGACAACAGCCTTTGGAGCCATGGAGGTTTTAGACGACTTAGGATACTCCGTATCGAACGATGCCATGGTCGAAGGGGTGATGGAGGTGGAATGGCCAGGGAGATTGGAAATGGTCTGTTCCTCTCCCAGGGTGGTGTTGGACGGTGCCCATAATCCCGCTGGAGCTCTTGCCTTAAGAGAGTCCATGGAAAAAGAGTTTCAATTTCATCACCTCAACCTCATCCTTGGTGTGATGAAGGATAAAGACGTCCAATCCATTCTTCGTCTCCTGGCCCCTCTGGCCCATCATCTCATCCTCACCCGACCCCATACGGACCGGGCAGCTCCTCCGTCCCTCCTCCTTAAAGCATTGGGAAAGAACGGGGAAAAAGCCGAGATCGTAGACGATCTCGAAGGGGCGATCGGAAAGGGTCTCTCTATCACCAAGGAAGATGACCTCCTCTGCATCACTGGATCCCTCTATACGGTGGGTGAGGCTCGGGCCTATTTTCGTCCCAGGGAGAGATCTTGAGAGATCACTGCCTTATCCTGAGTTTCTTTATCCTCCTCTTTATTGTGTGCTCTTCCTTTCCCTATTCCTCCTATGCGAAGGTTCCCCAGGTGAAGGTTACGGTAGAAGCAGAAGGACCCGTTGAGATCGAAGCGGATCAACTGACCTACGATCGGGATCAACAACTCTATGATGCGCATGGAGGGGTGGAGATTACAAGGGGAACCCTCTCTCTAAGGGCCGATCACGCTCAACTGAGCATGGCCACCAAGGAAATGATGGCCTGGGGGGACGTTGTATTAAGAGAGGGGGAGGATGTCATTGAATGCGAACGCTTGGAAATTAATTTGAATACCCAGGGAGGAAAGATCTATCACGCCAGACTGTTCTTGAAGGATCAGAATTTCCACATTACAGGTCGGGAAGTGGAGAAGTTGGGGGAGAATCGTTACCGCATCCGGGATGGGTCGTTCACGACTTGCGATGGCGAGCGGCCGCCCTGGAAGTTTACTATGAAAGAGCTGGAGGTGGAGTTGGGAGGGTATGGAATTGCGAAAGGGCCCATCTTCTATATTGAGGATATTCCAATACTCTATTTTCCAATCGGTGTCTTTCCTGTGGTTCTGGAACGACAGACCGGCTTGCTCTTTCCCCGAGTGGGATATTCCAGTAAGTACGGGCCTGAAATAAAGACCGCCTTTTTCTGGGCGATGAGAAAAGACATGGATTCAACGTTATATTTGGACTACTTGGGAGAAAGGGGATTTAAAGAGGGGCTGGAGTATCGATATGCCTTCACGCGGGAGACAAAAGGGGAGGCCAAGGTCTACTTCACGGATGATCAGGTCTTCAGGGATCATCGATATGCGTTCTTCCTGCAACACCAGCAGAGGCTTCCCTATGATTCCTATCTCAAATGGGACATCAACCATGTAAGTGACAATCGATACATTCGCGATTACGATGAAGACCTCCCGGAAGGAGCCAAGATCGATTCCAGGAGTCTGAGGCTGCTGCGGTCGGTTCTTTTCGGAGGGAAGAACTGGGATCGATACAGTCTTTTGATGAGCACGGCAGTTTTCGACGATCTGTCAAAAGAAAGCAATGATGAAACCATTCAGAAGCTTCCCCAGATCGGTTTTTTTGCTCATCCCCAGTCTCTTTGGAAAACCCCTCTCTTCTATGACTTCGCATCCACCTATAACAACTTCTGGCGGGAAAGGGATGTCAATGCCCACCGGTGGGATTTCTTTCCAAGGATTTCCTACCCGACGAGGGTCTTCGATGTATTGAAAATGGATTCCCATCTGGGTGGAAGAGAGACGCTCTACCGGCCCACTCATGACCGGGCGGACCGATTTGATCCATGGGAATCGAGAGAGACCCTTGAGGTAGGAGCCCAGGTATCTACAGAATTCTACCGGGTCTTTCACTGGGGTGAGGATTCAAAAATATCCAGTCTCTTCAAGGTGAACAAATGGATGCACACGGTCGAACCCAAGATCGGCTATCTTTACAGCCCCCGGGTGACCCAGAATGACCTTCCGATCTTCGACGAAGTGGACCGGCTTCCTTATACCAACGAGATCACCTATGGATTTGTTCAACGCCTTTTGGGAAAATGGGTCAAGGAAGAAAAAGAAACAGCTCCCTATGAATATGCCCGGTTGGATATCTTGCAGAGTTACAGCCTGGGGGATCCGTACGAAAGAGATTCCAAAGGCAGGGGAAGATACTTTTCAAATATTCAAGCAGAGCTTTGGTGGAATTTCAGTCCCTTCCTATCTGCCCAATGGGATGCTGGGTTCAGTCCTTATCATGGGAATTTTGAAGTATTCAATTTCTTGATTACAGCCAAGGACCAGAGAAATGATGCGGTTCAAGTTCAATATCGATATACGAAAAACAACGTTAAAGAGATCAATCTCGCTGCAAGGGTGAAGACGATTCCCCCATTGCATCTTTTTGGCTCAATGCGATATAACTTAGTGGATCATTGGAAGGTGGAGAATGTCTATGGATTGGAATATAAGGCCCAGTGTTGGACCCTGGGCCTTGCCGTAGAGGATAGGGGCAGATCTCCCGACGGGACTCAGGAGAAGGAACTCAAGGTCCAGGTCTACCTCCAATTGTTAAATTTGGGTTCGTTGGGCCGTAAACCCTATCCGTTGGGTTTTTAAAAATTCCTCTGATGGACACAGAGGGACAGGAGGAGAAGGAAATGAAGGGAGTCATTTTGGCGGGGGGGTTAGGGACCCGGCTCTATCCATTGACAAAGGTGACCAATAAACATCTCCTGCCAGTCTATGATAAGCCGATGATCTACTACCCCATTCAGACCCTCATCAACGCAAGGATTGACGACATCCTCATCGTCACCGGTGGAAATAGTGCCGGTGATTTTCTAAAGTTACTAGGGAATGGGAAGGAATTTGGTCTCAAACACATCAACTACACCTATCAGGAAGGAGAGGGCGGGATTGCCGAGGCCCTGAATTTAGCAGAATTCTTCGCCGCGGGGGACAGGATCTGTGTGGTCTTAGGAGATAATATTATTGAAAAGAATGTCCAAAAGGCTGCAGAGGCGTTTCGCAAGCAGAAAGGCGGGGCAAAGATCCTACTCAAGGAAGTTCCTGACCCCCAGCGATTTGGGGTTCCGGAGTTGAAAGGAGATCGGGTGGTCCGGGTGGAGGAGAAGCCGAAGGTCCCAAAATCCCCCTATGCGGTGGTCGGAATCTATTTCTATGATGCAGCGGTTTTCGATATCATCAAAACCCTCAAACCTTCCGGCCGGGGAGAGCTAGAAATTACCGATGTGAACAATCAGTATATTGAAAAGGGATTGATGACCTGGGATATCTTGGAGGGGTGGTGGACCGATGCAGGAACATTTGACTCCCTGCTCCGGGCAAACCAATTGGTCGCCCAGACGGGAGCCAATAACCTATGAAAGATAATGTCAAATGACAAAATCCAAATGACAAATCAATGTCAAAGTTCGAAGTTAAGAAACTTTTAACATTTGAACTTGGGATTTGGTTTGACATTTGAACTTTGACATTTGAAATTTCATTGATGGATCCATTTTAGATCGCACGAATGGAGGCAAGGCAATGATACAAGGAGTGAGGACGAAAGTATTGAAGACGATCCCCGATGAGCGGGGACGAGTGATGGAGATCCTCAGAGCAGACGATGAACTTTTTCTAAAGTTTGGACAGGTCTATATCACCACCACCTATCCTCAGGTCGTGAAAGCGTGGCACTATCACAAAGTCCAGACGGATCACATCGTTGCCCTCCAGGGGATGATCAAGCTGGTGCTTTACGATCCACGGGAGAACTCTCCAACCAAAGGAGAGGTCAATGAGTTCTTCATTGGAGTCCATAACCCGTTGTTGGTTCAAGTGCCCCATGGAATCTATCATGGATGGAAATGCATCAGCGAAGAGGAAGCCATCATCGTCAACATCCCAACGGAGGTCTATGTTTATCGCACACCGGATGAATACCGCCTTCCTCCCCACGGACAAGATATCCCCTATGATTGGTCGAGGAAGGATGGGTAAGGAGAAGCATAAATGACAAATGTCAAAATCCAAATGTAAAATGAATGTCAAATCCCCAAATGAAGAAGTTTTGATTTTTGAGCTTTGGACTTGATTTGACATTTGATCGGAATCTGTTCGAGATTCTAAAACTGTCAGAAATAAAAGGGGCGAAACATGAGGATCTTGGTGACGGGCGGTTGTGGGTTCATTGGGAGTAATTTCGTTCGTTATATTTTAAAGGCTTATCCAAATTATTCGATCCTCAATGTGGATAAATTAACCTATGCCGGAAATTTGGAGAACCTCGCTGATCTCACTTCTTCCCCTCGGTACCGTTTCATGAGGACGGATATTGCAGAGACGCCCCAGATGGAACCGATCATCCGAGAGGGTGTGGATGCCATCATCAACTTTGCGGCGGAATCCCATGTCGATCGATCGATCGAAGACCCCAGTGCCTTTATGAGGACGAATGTCTTTGGCACGTTTGTCCTTTTGGAAGCGGTCCGGAAGGTTTTCCCAAAGCAGAAGATCCGGATCGTCCATATCTCGACGGACGAAGTCTATGGTTCCCTTGGGGAGAGTGGGGCCTTTACTGAGGAAACCCCTCTCGCACCCAACAGCCCCTATTCGGCCAGCAAGACTGCTGCGGATATGTTAGTCAGGGCCTACTATCACACCTATGGCATTCCCACCTCCATCACACGATGTTCCAATAATTATGGGCCCTTTCAATTTCCAGAAAAACTCATTCCTCTATTGATCTCAAACGCGATTGAAGATAAGGAACTTCCCATTTATGGAGACGGAATGAATGTCAGGGACTGGATCTATGTAGAGGATCACTGTCGGGCATTGGATGCGGTTCTTCACCATGGGAAAGAGGGGGAAGTTTACAACATAGGGGGTCGGAGTGAAAAGCCGAACCTGGAAGTGGTGAAGACGGTTTTGGACCAGCTCGGCAAACCTCATTCCCTCATCCGGTTTGTAAAGGACCGCCCAGGCCACGACCGCCGATATGCGATGGATTTCTCCAAAGTCGAGAGAGAACTGGAATGGAAACCCACCGTCTCTTTTGAAGAAGGGGTTCACCTGACCGTTGAGTGGTACAGGACTCATCAGGAATGGTGGAGGAAGATCAAGACAGGGGAATACCTTCAGTATTACGAGCGGATGTACGGAAATCGGTAATTCGTACTCAGAGCAACTTTTTCGAATTCCAAGACATTTTCAATTTTGAAATTTAGATTTGATTTGACATCTGAACTTTAGCATTTGGCCGGAACGTGCCCCGCAAGCCCCGCGCTGTACGCGGAGTCAAGGGGCACAATATAAAATGATATTACATTGCCGGGAAGCCCTTCGACATGCTCAGGGCCGAGAGCTCTGTCGAACGGCCCCCGGCGTGCCTGCCCCGTCCTAACGGGGTGGCCGGGGAGCTTCACATTCGCATTATGAAAAAGATCTTGGTAATTGGTTCTAAAGGGATGTTGGGAAGAGACCTGGTCGCAACGCTCCGGTCCTCTTTCCCCAAGGATGAGATCACTGGATGGGATGTGGAAGAGATCGATATCCAGGAAGAAAGAAGCACGGTCACCCGGATCGGGAACCTCAAGCCCGGCGTGATTGTCCATTTGGCGGCGTATACCGATGTGGACGGATGTGAATTGAATGAAAAGAAAGCCTTCGCCATTAATGCGGAGGGAATGAAGCATGTGGCTTTAGGGGCAGTGACATGCGGGGCAAAAGTCGTCACCCTCAGCACGGACTACATCTTCGATGGGAAAAAAAGGAGCCCCTATCTCGAGGAGGATCCTCCCAGTCCCCTCAATGTCTATGGTCGCTCCAAATGGAAGGGGGAACAATATGTACAGGAACTGGTGAAGGATGCTCTGATCATCCGGACCCAGTGGCTCTATGGGAAGTATGGGAAAAATTTCGTTGCCTCCATCCTGCGCCAGGCCAGAGAAAAGGACGTGCTCTCGGTCGTCAATGACCAGGTTGGCTCACCTACCTACACCCTCGATCTATCCCAGGCGATTGCCCTTCTGATTGAGCGGAAGGCTCGGGGGATTTTTCATGTCGCCAACAGTGATTCCTGTACCTGGTATCACTATGCTCGGACGATTTTAAAATTATCGGGGATAGAAGGGGTAAAGGTCGTTCCCATTTCCTCCAAAGAACTAGCCTACCCAGCTGTCCGCCCTGCTTACTCCGTTTTGGATACCAAGAAGTTGAAACGAGAAACGGGGTTGACCTTGAGGCCATGGGTGGAAGCCCTGAAAGATTATCTTTCGTCCTACTCAGAGCGGGCCTGAGGGTCTTTTTATCTTGCAATTTTCATAAACCCATTATACATTTCATCTAGTCCAAGAAACGGAGTAGATGATGAATATTTGTGTCATTGGAACGGGTTATGTGGGGTTAGTGACAGGGGCTTGTTTGGCTGAATTTGGGATGAGCTTGATCTGCGTGGATAATGATCAAGAGAAGATTAATCTTCTTAAACAGGGGACCATTCCCATTTACGAACCCGGGCTGGAGGGTTTGGTCGTCAAGAATATGAGGGAGGAAAGGCTTTCTTTCTCGATCAGCATCGAAGAGGGAGTCAAATCGAGTCTGGTCGTTTTCATCGCGGTGGGCACCCCTTCCCATGAGGATGGGTCCGCAGACCTTCAGGCCGCGGAGGAAGTGGCTAAGGAGATCGGCCGATCGATGAATGGCTACAAGGTGATCGTCATCAAATCCACAGTTCCTGTGGGAACGGCCCGTCGTCTTAAAAAGCTGATCCAGGACCATCAGACTCAACCTATTCCTTTTGACATTGTTTCCAATCCTGAATTTCAGCGAGAAGGGTCCGCCATTGAAGATTTCATGCGGCCTGATCGAGTGACCATCGGCGCCGAGAGTGAGCAAGCCGTCGCCATCATGAAAGATATTTACAGCGCCCTCTATCTCATTGAGACCCCCTTTGTGATCACGGGTCTTGAGACGGCCGAGATGATCAAATACGCTGCCAATGCCTTCTTAGCAACCAAGGTAAGCTTCATCAACGAGATTGCCAATCTCTGTGAAAGGATGGAGGCTGATGTGCACCATGTGGCCAAGGCCATGGGCTTGGATGGAAGGATCGGGAAGAAGTTTCTCCACCCGGGTCCGGGTTATGGTGGATCCTGTTTCCCGAAAGACACCCGGGCCTTATCGCGGATGGCTCAGGAGAAGGGATATTCTTTCAAAATACTGGACTCTGTCATCCGGGTCAATGAAGAACAGAAGAAGAGGATGGTGGTGAAGATCCAAGAGAAAGTGGGGGACCTTCGAGGAAAGACCATCGGCATTTTAGGCCTCTCCTTCAAGCCCAATACGGATGATATCAGGGAATCGAGCTCGATGGTCATCATCAGAGATCTGTTAGCCATGGGGGCTAAGGTGAAAGCCTTTGACCCAGCGGCCATTGATGAGGCCAAAGCCGTCCTCCCTGAAGTGGAGTATGGAAGAGACCCCTACGATGTGGCCAAAGGATCTGATGCCCTGGTTCTCGTGACGGAGTGGAACCAATTTCGGCGGCTCGATCTCCAACGTATTAAAACGCTGCTAAAAACGCCCATTTTCATCGATCTCAGAAATGTCTATGACCCGGATCAGATGAAGCGATTGGGTTTCAATTATTGCGGCGTGGGGAGGTAAGGATTTCCTGTTGACCCGTTCCGGAAAGGACTGGATCTTTGTTTCAGACGCCCATTTCACCGGAAGGGATCGCGAAGAGATGGAGACCTTTCTCAGATTCCTGGATCTGGAAAAGGAGCACATAAGCCATTTGGTGATCCTGGGCGATCTATTCGAGTTCTTCTTTGGTTTTAAGAAAGTTCCATCGAAGGAGAACCCTTTTCCCTTCACCGAATATCTCCCCGTCCTTGAAAGACTTCAGATCCTTTCCCGCCATGGCATCCATATTAAGTATTTCGAAGGGAATCACGATTTTTTCCTTCATTCCCTCTTCTCAGAACAATTTCAGATGGAGGTGGAAGTTCATCCCGGCGGAAGCGAAGAATGGTTGGGGGGAAAGAAAACCTTCGTTGCCCATGGGGATTTATCCAATCCCAAACAGTGGAGGTATCGAGCTTTTCGAAGGGTTCTGAAGAACCAGTGGACCTATGGTCTCATGCAATGGGTAGGCCCCCGACTCTCCCGCCCAATCGCCCGATGGCTAAGCCAGATGAGCTACCAGAAGTATCACATGGGACAACCTTCTCATCCGCCTCCAGCTTTCAGGGTCTTCGCTCATCGGAAGTTCATGGAGGGATTTGAAATCGTCATCCTCGGTCATTCCCATTTTCCCGAAGACGAAGAGGAATGGCTCGATGAGAGGAGATGCCGCTATTTCAATGTGGGGGACTGGCGGACCCATCGGTCTTTTTTACGGTTCACCCCACCTGAGCATTTTGAGTTGAGCCGATTTGTGGAATGAGAGATAGGGAGAGAGGGAGATGGGGAGATGAAGTAATAAGGAGACGCGGTGACTCGGTGACACGGAGAACGGGAGATAAATAGACTTGAGATGTTAGATTTCAGATTTTGATTCCGCACTCCGCAATCCGCATTCCGCAATTGGAAAGAGGTATGGCAAACCAAGCCGTTTTTCTTGATCGTGATGGAACCCTCAATGAAGAGGTGGGTTACGTCAACCACCTGGATCGATTCGTCCTCCTTCCCATGGTGGGAGAGGCCATTCGGTTATTAAACGAGCATGGGTTCAAGGCCGTTGTCATCACCAACCAATCCGGAGTAGCAAGAGGTTATTTCTCGGAATCGCTCCTTCATCTGGTGCACCAACGGATGGAAGATCTTTTAAGAAAGGAGGGGGCCCACCTGGATCGTATCTATTACTGTCCCCATCATCCTGATGCAGGAGCACCCCCTTATCGGCAAAAGTGCCGGTGCCGGAAGCCGGACACAGGGTTGGTCGAAACAGCGGTGAAGGAGTTGGATGTGGATTGTTCAAAGAGCTATGTGATCGGAGATCGAGGCGCTGAGCTTGAATTTGCACGTCGGATTGGAGCCAAGGGGATTCTGGTCCTCACGGGATATGGAAGAGGGGAATGGGAATATTACAGAGATCAATGGAAGGTGAAACCGGATCATGTTGCATTGGATCTCTACGAGGCCGTTCAGTGGATCCTTGGACAGAAAGGTAAAGAATCAAAGATTAAGCTTCGCTTTTGAGAGGAGAATAAAGATGGCGCTCAGTAAAGAACTCTTGGAGATTTTAGCGTGTCCTAAATGTAAGGGAGAGATTTTCTTAAACGGGGCAGGAGATGGACTGATCTGCAAATCTTGTCGCCTCGTCTACCAGATCAAAGATGATATCCCTGTCATGTTGATCGATGAAGCCCTTCCTTATCAGGGAGAAGAGTAATCAAATGCGCCTGCCTGCCGGCAGGCAGGGAATGCGGAGTGCGGAATTTCGAATTGAGAATTTGCCAATCCGAAATCTGAAATCTGAAATCTAAAATCTGAAATATAAAATGGTTGGCTATTTCATATACTTACTCCTCAAGGGGTTCAGTTTTCTCATCAATCTTTTCCCTGAAAGTATTGCTCTCTGGGTGGGGAGACAGATGGGAAATGTCGCTTACTATTTAGATTGGGAACATCGCAATGTGGCCCTTCAAAATCTCCACATTGCCTTCGGTCAGGAGAAATCCGAAGAGGAGAGACGGTCGATCGCTAAAAGGAACTTCCAGCACATGGGGATGATGGTCATAGAGTTTTTCCGAATTCTCGGGATGGATACGGAGACCTATAAAAGAAAGGTGAGCGTGGAGGGGCTCGAAGAAGCGCTGAAACTTCTTGAGAAGAAGAAAGGGGGTCTTCTGCTCATTGGTCACTTTGGGAATTGGGAATTGATGGGTTTCATGGCAAAGGTGATCGGGAATCCGGTCCTAGCCGTTGCCAAACCCATTAAACGGAATGAGCGGTTGTATCGTTTCATTACAGAGATCAGAGATAAAGCAGGTCTCCACCTCATTTCTCCTGAAAATGCAACCCAGAAAGTGATTCGTGCCCTTTCAGAAAACCGGCTGGTTGGAATCATGATTGATCAGAGGGCCAAACGAAGGAGCGCCGTCTGGGTTGAATTCTTCGGGAAAAAGGCACCGACCACTCCTGGCTTGGCCGTTATGGCCATAAGAAGCGGCGCTCCGGTGGTACCGGTCTTCATGATTCGCGATGGATTTCAAAAGCATCGTCTTTTGGTCAAAGACCCGATCGAACTGGTCCTTACAGGAAATATGAGTAAAGATGTAGAGATCAATATGCAACGCTTTACCCGTGTGCTTGAATCGATGATCCGCGAGTATCCTGATCAATGGATTTGGATCCACCGGAGATGGGAGAGGAAGAAAGATGACAAATGAAGCTCCCGGCAGCGATTGATTAAACTCTGCTTGCAGAAAGAGGGGTAAACGGGATATACTCTCGACAGGAGAAAAATGATTGAGAAAACTTCTTCCTCAAAGAAAGACGCAGGATCCTTCGGAAATAAAGTCTAACGTTGAAAAACACACTTATCTTAGGGTAGGGGATAAAGTCTATCATAAGAAGTTTAAATCTTGGGGAGGTGGGGTTGTGATCGAGACCTGGTCTTCTGATTTGCCTGGCGGGCTTTGTTATGCTCGAATCCTCTTTCAAGATGGGAAGAAGAGGGTGTTCGATAACAGTTTCGATAGTGTATGCTGTTGCTATCACGCAGGGATTACGCTCCTCAATCGTATTGCATTGTAAAACTCCTCCCCAAAGTCGGAGTTTTCGGGGTAAGGTAGAGACCTTTCACGTTGTCTCCCTTCACCCCCGCCAAAAAGGCGGGGAGCTCAGCGGACCTTCCCGCGAAGTTCTTACTTTCATTACTTCGAATCCTTGTGGCGAAACTGGACGTTGGGGTGAATACCTCCCTTTCCGTTTTTAAGAAGACCATCGAAGGAAAAGTGATTGAGTCTGCCTCCGTCACAGGCATGTATGGGCGATAGAATTGAGATCGTTTCTCGGAGATCTTACTTTCTCCGGGGGAAAGGGATCGGATGAAAAAGATAGGCATCATGGGAACAGGCTCTTGTTTCCCTGAACGAGTCGTCCCTAATTCATATTTTGAAAAGATTGTGGATACCACCGACGAATGGATCGTTAGCCGTACCGGAATTCGAACACGGCGAATGATCGAACCAGGACAGGCCCTTTCCGACCTGGCCACCCACGCCTCTGAACAAGCCCTGGAGATGGCCGGACTCCCTCCTGAAAAACTGGATATCATTGTCGTTGGAACTTCCACGGCAGATATGTTGAGCCCCTCAGCCGCCTGCATTATCCAGCATCGATTGGGGGCCAAGAAAGCCGTGGCGTTCGATATCAATGCAGCCTGTCCGGGGTTCATCTACGGTCTTGCCGTCGCTCAGAAGTTCATGCAGGACGGCTCCTACCACCATGCCCTTGTTATTGGGGGAGAAATCATTTCCAATCGGATCGATTTCAAGGACAGGGCGACTTGCGTCCTTTTTGGCGACGGAGCAGGAGCTGTCGTCTTGGGACATTCCAACAGCAATGGCGATGGGGAGATCATGGACGTCAATATCCAATCCGATGGAAAACTCTGGGAGCTGATTCATGTGCCTGGAGGCGGATCACGCATCCCTGCTTCCCTAAAGATGCTGGAAGAAGGTCTTCAATACTTAAAGATGCAGGGGAACGAAGTCTTCAAATATGCTGTCCGGATTATGGTGGACTCGGCTGTCAAAACAATGAGGTCAACAGGTATCACCTCTGATGAAATTGACTGGTTCATCCCCCATCAGGCCAACTTACGGATCATGGAAACGGTTGCTCGCCGTCTGGGTATTCCCCTGGAAAAAGTCATTGTAACGGTCCATAAGCACGGGAATACTTCTGCCGCTTCTATTCCGACGGCGTTGGATGAAGCTGTGCGAAGCGGGAAGATTCAAAGGGGAGACCTGATTCTGACGAGTTCCTTTGGTGCGGGGTTCACTTGGGGAGCCGCTTTATTTAGGTACTGATCTCTCTCTTCCTGAAATCATCTCTCCGATTGATTCAAATTCCAGTCATAAGGCTGATACCGGATTCTGATCTGATTTCTGTTCTCCTCAAGGAAAGCTTTATCCTTCCCCTCATCAAGGTAGTTCAAAAGAGTATCGAGCAGTGCTCTGTCACTCCCTCCGAAATCAATCTTATACCATTTAAAAATCATCGAAATCAAAACGGTCTTCTCTTCGGGGAGGATCTTGACTTGAGGGCTATTGATAAAGCTCATGGCCGCCAGCCCGAGCTGGAAATCGATCTGGTCAGCTTCATAGAAACCGATGGGCGGACACGATCTGGCCCCACAGACCAGAGCGAAATGGATTCTTGGATCCAGGGGGACGATGGCGAACTCGAGGCGCACGTCTCTTTCACGGAAAGGTCTCAGGACCCGATAGGGATGTCTCCGGTTGCCACGAAGGAGGCCATGCTCCATTTCATTCAGAGAAAAACGAAATCCCCCTATCTCATATGTGATCCGATCGAAAAATCCAGGATACTCCTTAACAGAACGTTCCAACTCCAGTTCAATCACACCGTGGATCACGGCCGTATTATAAATATTGGTCCAGAAGGCGAGCCTCGGTCCACGCTCTTTGAGAGAGCGGAGGTCGAAGGACCGTAATCCCCTTGTCAGATCCTTATAACGTTCAAACTCCTCAGAGCCACGAATAGACTTGTAACGGACCGCCCCCCTTTCAGCATCGATGAACTTTGGCTTCAGGTCCGCCATCGCAAGGGTTAACGCAATATCGATGGACTGTTCTGTCCGGATTTGAGACGGGGTTCCCGCATTGAGGACAATTGGAGATCGAAACCACATACGCTACGACCCT
>Ga0256868_10001114_pt1 | contig 14968 bp, 14 predicted proteins | sample RVTome_13_FD_187341 | JGI IMG/M metagenome (GOLD analysis project Ga0256868, IMG submission 187341) | Soil microbial communities from uranium-contaminated site in the Upper Colorado River Basin, Wyoming, United States - RVT92D227 HiSeq ... | reverse complement strand
AATCTCAAGGGGCGAGAACCCTGCGGTTGTGTGAAACCAGGAGACGATTATCAGAACACTCGGAAGGAAATCATGGGAGAGCTTTACAACATGAAAGATCCTGAAACGGGTGAGCCCATTGTTGATCATGTTTTTTTTAAGGAGGATCTCTTCTCAGGCCCGTACCTCTTCGACGCCCCTGATCTATTCCCTGTACCTCATGAATTTAGGTATCATCTTAGAGGAGATTATCTCTTCATCTCCAATCACTGGATTGAGAAATTCTGGCTCATCTCTGGATTTCACCGGGAAAAAGGAATCTTCCTGGCCACAGGCAGAAATGTAAAAAAGGGGCAGAGGATGGAGGGGCAAAAGATCATTGATATTGCCCCCACCATTTTAACCCTCATGGGTGTTCCTATCCCTTCCGACATGGACGGACAGCATTTATCAGGTCTCTTGGAAGAAGAATTCTCAAAAACGGTCGTTCCTATTTTTTATCAACCCGCAGAAGAACAAAAACCTGAGGAGAGAATTCTTTCCGATGAGGAACAGGCAGAGATAAGAAAGAAGTTAAAAAGTTTAGGCTATGTCGGTTGATGAAAAAGAATGGAGAGGAAGCTTCCTCTGAAGTCAACGCATCGAAATATAAAATTCTTCAAAGGCATTTCATCCCATTACCAGGAGTTGATTAAGAAGAGACCCTCCCTACATTGGATGAGAACGATTGTAGAACCACGTATGGGAGAGAAGGTTCTGGATCTGGGAAATGGAGGGTTGAGAGAATTCTTTTCAGAGCGGACATCACTCTATGTCGGGGTTGATCTCAGTTTGGAGATGTTAAAAAAGGGGGGGGACAGGAGTATCCAGAAGATCTGTGGCGAGGCGAACGCTCTGTCTTTTAAGAAAGAAGTTTTTGACACCATTTTCCATCGAAGTCTTTTGCATCATCTCGCGGAGAAAGATATGGAGAGGACGATGAGGAGGGTGAAGACCGTCCTCCATCACGAATCCACTTGTCTTAAAAAGGAAGGCAATGTGATCATTATTGAACCCTGTCTTCCTGTCTTCTTGGAAAGGATTGAAAAAAATTTCTTTCTCATTCTCAGGGCCTTCTTCTTTTTAACGAAGCAATCGGAGATATTCCTTTTCTCCGCCAAATCACTCACCTCCGTTTTAAGGGAAAGTGGTTATAAAGAAATCAAAATGTGGAGGGGGGGTATTGGGGAAAGGAGTCTCTGGGAGTGGATTACCCCTTTCATTGGTCTTCCCTTTTTAAAAATTCCAAGATGGTTGAACCCCGTGAGGAGAGTTATCCTTGAAGGGAAGGAGAAAAGTTAGAGAAGGGGATGAGAAGATCTCTTTTAAAAATTTTTTTCCAATGGGGCTTAGCCCTTCTGCTTGTCATCCTCCTTTTTACCCTGGGAGATGTTTCCCAGCTCGCTCACCTTTCAAAGGGTCACTGGGAATTTATCCTCTTGGTATTCTTATCCAACGTGGGTTTCACCCTTGCCCATAATTTCCGCTGGAAGGAGATTGTAGATAATCTTTCTGGGCAGAAAGGGAGTAATTTTTTTTCTCTCTATCGGTCTTTGGTAGACAGCTATGCCATTGGTAAAATCATTCCAATGGATGTCAGCCTTTTAGGATTAAGATCTTACTATTTGAAACGATTTCAAAACATATCTATGTCCACAGCCATTTTTTCTGTCCTGTTAGATCGATTTTTGGATCTCATTCTCTTTTCCATTATGGCATTGCCGTCTTTCTTATTGATTTCGAAGGTGGCCTCTATCACTCAGTCGATGTTGGTTTTCCTTCTACTTCTGATTGTTCAGGGATTCATTATCTTTTGGAAAAAGGGAGAGACGTTCTATTTTTTTCTTTGGATTTATCGAACCTTTTTGGTGCGCTGGCTTTCAAAGATTCCTCTTCTGAGAGCAAGAATCAGCGAAGGGATGAAAGCGGAAGTAGAAATCCATCATTTTCATTTCACCTCTGTCCTTCGAATCATGGCTTGGAATTACATTAAATATATTTTCTTATGCCTTCGTTTCTTCTTCACAGGCCTTGCTCTGGGGGTTCATTTCCCTCTGGTCAATAGTTTCTTTTTTATGCCTCTTGTACAATTGAGCGGGCTGATCAACATTACGCCTGGGGGGCTTGGAATCGTTGAATTAGGTACCTATGGGACCTTGCTTCTCATGGGAATTCCTAAACCTCAAGTCCTTGTCTTTGTCTTCGGGCAGCGAATCCTCCTCTTTTCCATATTTCTAAGCTTATTTGTCTTAAGTTATCTTTTCCATTTCATTCAATCCCATTGGAGAAGGTTCGGAGGTATGGGATGGAGATGATTAATGCATTGTCTGTTGATTTAGAGGAGTGGTATCATTCAGAACTGTTGGAAGGGAGGAAGTCTCTTTTTTCTCAGGCGGCAGAGGCAACCCAACCCATCCTTGAACTGTTAGATCGATATCAGACGAAAGCAACATTCTTTATTGTAGGAGAGGTGGCCGAGCAAAATCCGGGGCTCATTCAGTCCATTTTCCAAAGAGGGCATGAAATTGGTTGCCATACTTTTTCACACAAGCTTGTATGGAAATTGAACGAAGATCTTTTTCGAGAGGAGTTAGAGCATTTTCATTCTGTTATGGAAAGGATTTTGGGAAAGGAAAAGATTAAGGGATTTCGCGCCCCTTGTTTTTCTATTGATAATCGAAACAAATGGGCTCTTAGGGTTCTTTTAGATTTTGGGTATCAATACGATTCGAGTATCTTCCCATTGAAAATAAATCCTCTTTATGGGATAAGGGGAGCCCCCAACCAACCTTACCGTATTTCTTTTAATGATGTGAGAAAAGAGGATCCTAAAAGTCCTCTTATGGAGTTTCCCTTTTGTCCATTGACAATTGGAAAGCTGAAAATTCCCATTTCAGGTGGATTCTACTTGAGAATCCTCCCGCTTCCGTTTATTTACTGGGGATTGAGAAGGATCAATCGATCTAATCCCTTCTTGGCCTACTTTCATCCCTGGGAGGGCTATAATAAGACACCGAGGCTAAAAGTTCCTCTTTACCATTATGTGATTTTATACTATAGGTCCTCCTCCGTTTTGAAGAAATTTGAATATCTTTTAAAGCACTTTAGATTTGCGAGGGTGGATCAAGTTCTCGGCTTAGAATAGGAAAATGGTAAAAGTTCAGCCATTGGTCTCAATGATTATTCCGAATTGGAATGGAAAAAAATTTCTTCCTGAATGCATCGATTCACTAAAAGAGCAGACCTTTCGCGATTTCGAAGTCATTCTTGTGGATAATGGATCTACCGATGGGTCTGCAGAATTTGCCGAAGAGCGATATGGTGATTTCCTTCGAATTATTCGAAATGAGGAAAATCTTGGCTATACAGGAGGGAATAATGTCGGCATTCGGTCATCAAGGGGGGAATATATTGTTCTGCTAAACAACGATACATGGGTAGAACCTGCTTGGATCGAAGAGTTAGTCAAGGCAATTGGCTCTGATCCTCAAGTTGGTATGTGGGCATCTAAAGTCTATTCCTACTACCAAAGAGATCGGATCGAGGCGGTGGGAGAGCTCATTTATTGGGATGGATTGAACAGGGCCCGAGGCCAATTCGAGCAGGATCAAGGCCAGTACGAAGAGTTAGAAGAAATTTTTTTCCCACCAGGGTGTGGGGGGATGTATCGAAAAGAAGTCTTTGATAAGATCGGCCTTTTTGATGAAGATTTTTTCGCTTATGGAGACGATGCAGAAATTGGGATTCGTGCTCGGCTAGCAGGGTGGAAATGTCTTTATGTCCCCAAAGCAGTTCTTTATCATAAGAATTCCGGTTCCACGGGTCAATATTCACCATTCAAGGCATTTTATGTGGAAAGAAATCGTTTTTGGATTACGATCAAATATTTTCCCTTGCCCTTGTTGTTCCTCAGTCTCTTTTTTACACTTTACCGGTTTGTTTTTCAGGCATATGGGGCGTTGACTCACCGAGGAGCAGCCGGAAGATTTACAGGGATTTATTCACCCTTCCGACTGATAGGTATTTTATTGAAAGCTTATGGTGCAGGATTTCTTTATCTCCCGAGGATGTGGAGAAAGAGGAAAAGAATGGCATATCTTCAAAAGGTGACTTTTATGGAATTCTATCAGTGGTTTAAACAATTTGGAATCAGTGCGAGAGAGATCTCTCTCCGAGATTGAATGGTAGAGGAGAAAGGAAAGAGATGACAGGTCATCAAATGAGTCAAACCGCTTCAAATAAGGTCTTTGTAGTGGGCCTGGACGGAGGAACTTTTGATCTGGTACGTCCGTGGGTAAAAGAAGGGTATCTCCCCAACTTTAAACGTCTCATGGAGGAGGGTGTGAGCGACAATCTCACAGTGGAGCTTCCTCCTGGCACAGTTCCGAACTGGCCTTCTTTTATGACAGGAAAGAATGCAGGCAAGCACGGGGTCATTTACTGGTTCTCACGGGAAAAGGAATCTTGGAAATGGTCGGTCATCAATTCACATTCCATTAAAGAGAAAACGATCTGGGAGATTGTAGCCTCTTATGGGAAAAAGTTCATTTCCATCAATGTCCCTCTGACCTATCCGCCCAAGCCAATTAATGGGCTCATGGTCACCGGCCTTCTAACCCCCCCTTCCGTAAAAAGGTTCACTCATCCCCCTGAGTTGCAGGACGAAATCGATTCGGAAGTGGGTCGATATAAGATCTATCCTGACATGATTTATCGGGAAGGCCAGGAGGAGAAATTCCTCGCCAGTCTTATGGAAACCCTCGATATTCGGTTTCGGACGAGCCGATATTTAATGGATCGTCATGATTGGGACCTTTTCATGATCGTCTTTAGCGAAACCGATGCCATTCAACATGCTTTTTGGAAATTGATTGATCCAATGCACCCCAAATATGAAAAGAGATTAGCCCAGGAGTATGGAAAAGGGATCCTTCAGGTTTATCAGAAGATTGACGAATTCTTGGCGGATTATCTAAAAAAATTAGAGAAAGGGACCACCGTGATGATTATGTCTGACCATGGCGCCGGTCCCTTTTACAAGAAATTCTATACGAATAACTGGCTGAGACATCTGGGGCTTTTATCATTGAAGAAGAGCCCCTGGCCGCTTCTTAAATACTGGTCATTTCGAAATGGATTCACCATGCAGAACATCTATCGTCTTTTTATGAAGACAGGTCTTGCAAACTGGAGGAGAAGAGTCGACAAAAACGAATCTGCGGAATCCTTAATCAGAAAATGTTTCCTCTCTTACCGGGATATCGACTGGAATAAAACAAAGGCATTTGCCTTCGGCGGCTTGGGCCAAATTTACCTGAGTGCTGGTGAGGACAAAAGGGGGGGCATACTCTACCGAAACGGTGAATATGAAAAGGTGAGAGAGTTGATTATTCGCCAACTCCGGGAGGTTAAGGTCCCAGGAGGGGATTATTTGGTGGAAAAGATTTTTAGAAAGGAGGAGCTCTACTCCGGGCCAAATGTTTCGATTCTTCCTGATATTGTCTTTAAGCCCATACCAGGTTATCTCGATCCCGGTGATTTTGAATTTTTTTCAAATAAAATTTTTGATGAAGGGGTGGGTGCTTCAGGCAGCCATCGGCAGAATGGTCTTTTCCTCATCTGGGGAGATCCAGTTCAATCCGGAGCGGTTTCAAAAGAGCCGAGGATCCATGATCTGGCTCCTACGATCCTCCATTTACTGGGGCTTCCAATTCCATCGGATATGGATGGCAGGGTCATTTCCGAAGCACTGACAGAAGAATGGCTGGGGAAACACCCTATCCAATATGAGGCAGTTTCAGAGAAAATAGATCGAGAGGGTCTTTCTTACTCTGAAGACGAGGAGAAGGAGATCAAAGAGAAACTAAAGGGACTTGGATACCTTGGTTAGGGCAAGTTTACAATCATTAAAAGGATTGCTCATGAAGAAAAGGCTGGTGATCATTCCTGCTTATAACGAGGATAAGAGGATTGTTTCAGTAATTAAAGGGGTAAGGGAATCTTTTCCTTTAGCAGAGGTGGTGATCGTCGATGACGGATCAGTGGATAATACCCGACAGATGGCAATGGGAGCAGGCGCCAACGTTCTGTCCCACCCTTTCAACCTCGGTTATGGCACGGCCCTTCAAACCGGATACAAGTATGCATTGGAAAAAGGTTATGAAGAGATTGTCCAGATGGATGGAGACGGGCAACACGATCCCTCGAGCATCGAGAACCTTCTTGTTGTGATTCGGAGGAAAGAAGCAGATATTGTAATTGGATCCCGTTTCCTTAACCCCAAAGAAATCGGATCAAATGGTCAGCTCTATCGCGCTCTTTTCATTCGGAGATTGGGGATGAGGTTCTTTGGATTGATTACCTCCTTAATTATCCGACAGAAGATTACTGATCCTACCTCTGGATATCAAGCAATGAACCGAAAAGTGTTGGAATGGGTTTCGAGTGATAAATTTCCCTGTGACTACCCCGATGCAGACGTGATTATTATGCTCCATCGATCAGGATTCCGAATTCGGGAAGTTCCTGTTCGGATGTTCGAGAACCAAGACAAAAAATCAATGCATAGTGGTTGGAAACCTGTTTATTACATCTTTAAAATGTTTCTATCTATCTTTGTTACATTGATGAGAAGATGAAACCCAACTGAGCGAATGAAAGCGAATGATTCGAATAATGATCCTTCTCATGATTCGTTATCATTCGTTCTATTCGCATTGAAAAAGGAGGAGATCATGCCAATCCGGAACAAGATCATAGCCCTGGCTTTCGGCATCGTGATGCTGTTGCTCATCATTGAGTTGGTGAGAAGACGAAAACTTCGCGAGGAATATTCCTGGTTATGGCTGATGACAGGGGCCATCATCCTCCTCCTTGCATTGTGGTTTGATCTTTTGAAATGGATCACTCATTTGATTGGAGCGGTCACACCCTCCTCGACCATTTTTTTATTTGCTTTCTTATTCCTCATTTTGATCAGCCTTCATTTCTCCGTGGCGATTTCCAGACTGGCAGACCGCAATAAAGAGTTGGCCCAACGGTATGCCCTTTTAGAATTGGAATTAAATGAGATGAAGAAGAGAAATCTTCATCAGGAGTCAGTTCCCCCAGTAGACCCCGTTAGAAATTCCAGCGGAGCATTAAACCCCTCCGGAATTATTTAGAATGTAATTCCGCTGTAACGGGACTGCAGAGCAGCGGGCCTTCGCCGCGCCGAAGTGGCTCCGGCCACGCAGGCGGGGCATTCTTTCTAACGGGGTAGAGGAGTAATAAAGGCCAAACCGTTTGAAGACAGGAAAGATTTCGTGCTGTTTCATTCCATCTCCTTCCTATTCTTTTTTGCCGTTGTAATCATCCTCTATTTTTCCATCCCCTACCGCTTCCGATGGATATTGCTGCTTTGTGCCAGTTACTTTTTTTATTTGTGTTTCCAACCAGGATATCTTCTTTTAATCATCCTTTTTACCTTTATCAATTATTTCCTCGTCCTCCAGATGGGAAGAGAGCCTATTCAATCAAAGCGCAAAAAATTTCTTCTCTTCAATTTAGCTTCCCATCTTGGCATTCTCTTCATTTTTAAATATTACAATTTTTTCAATCATTCCTTAAAGGCCGTCTTTGAACATTTCAATTTATTTTATAACTTTCCCGTACTCCCCTTTCTCTTACCCATTGGTCTTTCGTTCTATACCTTTAAAAGCTTAAGTTATGCCATCGATGTTTATCGTGGGGAGCTGATGCCAGAGCGCCATTTAGGACGATTAGGCATCTATATTGCCTTCTTCCCTCAATTGTTGGCCGGTCCAATTGAAAGGGCGAGGAGACTCCTCCCCCAGCTTTACGAACGATACGATTTTGATTATCAACGAGTTACTGATGGCTTAAAATTGATGCTTTGGGGCTTTTTTCAGAAGATGGTGATTGCGGATAACTTAGCTCCCTTGGTGGATACTATCTACAATCATCCAACCCAATATCAAGGACCTATCTTGGTATTGGCCACCCTCTTGTTTACTTTTCAGATTTTTTGTGATTTCTCCGGTTATTCGGATATTGCCATTGGATCGGCTCAGGTCATAGGGTTCAGGACCATGGAAAATTTCAATCGCCCCTATTTCTCTAAATCCATCCAGGAATTCTGGAGAAGATGGCATATCTCACTCTCCACTTGGTTCAGGGATTATCTCTATATACCAATGGGGGGCAATCGCGTTCCTGTCCCCAGGTTTTATTTGAACTTATTCATAGTGTTGGTGATCTGCGGTCTCTGGCATGGGGCGAATTGGACTTTTATCATCTGGGGAGGTATTCATGGATTTTATCTCGTTTTTTCAGCTTTCACCCGGAGTATGAGAAAAAGGGTCCATCAAGTCATCGGTTTAGATAGAGTGCCGAAGTTTCATCATTACCTGAAAGGGATGGTTACATTCTTATTGGTATGTTTTGCTTGGATCTTTTTTAGGGCTAACCATCTCTCTGATGCCTTTTATATCATTTCCCATTTGTTTACTGGATGGGAAGGCTTTTGTATTGAAGTTTTAGCCCCACTTGGGGGGACATTAAAATTTAAGTTGATGACAGGAGTCGTATCGATCGGAGTATTGTTGCTCGTCCATCTCTTGAAAGGAGAAGATCGCTTTAGCCACTGGCTATCCGGAAAACCGATCTTGTTGAGATGGTCGGTTTACTATTCGATGATCGTGGCCATTCTTTTGTTTGGCCATTTTGGATCGAAGGAGTTTATCTATTTCCAATTTTAGAGAGACTCATGGAGAGGTCTTTGAGAGACTATTTTTCGCTCTCTGATCACACAGATTTCAAAGAATGATTGCACAGATTCTTTTCGACTTTCAATGCGTTTCTAATCCGTGTAATCGTCTCATGATCGGTGTAATCTCATGAAAAGGTTTTTTTTAAAATTGATTCTCTTTTTATCCCCATTCCTTTTAATGATCGGTATTGAACTCTATATCTTGCCCATCGATTTTTTTACCTTTCGGGTTTGGGAGGCTTTACTCATCAGAGAATTCCGGTCAATTGCGCCTGGAAGGTTTTACCCTCGTATGGAAATAACAAAATTGGAAACAGGTGGAGACTTAGGCCATCATACTCCTTTTGGCATCCCCAAGAGAGTGAAATGGATGACGGATCGCTATGGCTTCCGGAAGAAAGATTTAGAAGGGATAAAACCGCAGGTGGTCATTATCGGCGATTCGAATATTGCTGGCAGCGGATTGACACAGGAAGAGATGATTTCTGAAGTATTGGAGGAAAAATTAAAGGTTCCTGTTTATCCTTATGCACCAGTGGGATTCAATACCTTCTTAAAGGATTTACGATTTAAGAAAGATCCTCCCAAGATGGTCATTGTTTCAGTCATCGAGAGAGATATTCTTAATTTACCCTTTCCGAAGCTTCCCAAAAAGAGGGAGGGGTTTCAATTTTTTTATGAGTGGAGGGATAAGATAAAACAAATGAGATGGGTTCAATCTGCAGGCGTGCTGGTCGACCGGCTTTTCAAAATGAACATGCTGAACTATACCCGGGCAAGAATAGGGAATAGGGCGGGAAGGGAGGTATATAGCTTCCCGTCAAAATTTGGCCCTATGTTTTTTCACCAGGGCGAAGAGGCGAATCGAGAGGTTTCCACCAGTCAGTTCGAAAGGGTGATCAAAACCCTTAAAACCTATAAGAGTGTTTTAGAAGAGAGAGGAATCCGCTTCATCTTCGTCCCCATTCCCAATAAAGAGAATATCTATCACGAATATCTCCCAGGCAGACGAAGACCAATCTTCTTAGAACAGTTGATTCGAGAATTAAGAAGTAGAAAAATTGAAACAGTGGATACCCAAAAAGCCTTCGAGGATGAATACCGAGATAATTCCACACTTCTCTATTTTCTTGACGACAGCCATTGGAATGGAGAGGGTGTAAGACTAATGGCTGATCTAATCGTTAAGGCCATTGAGCAGAAGGAATAACTTTTATCCTGCCAAAGGAATGATCCCCCCAGCCACGGGTCTTCCTTCCTTTTCTAACACAAACCTTCCCATCTCAGGAATTTCATTGAAAGGATCGACCACCACCTTTTCATCAAGTTGAATCAGGACGTCTGCCACCTCTGCGCCATTGATGGAGGAAGCATCTTCCTCTGTTAATTCCATAGAGGCAGGATCGAATTTCCTATTTATCTTTTTAATGCGACAGGGAACTTCCTGAGTAACACACCTGAACAGAAGGGCCTCCCCTGCATGATAACCCATTGGATCCATCCAAAAAATATTGGCTTTAATCTTATCGGAGATCGTGGGAAAAAGGTCTGTCGTTAAAATCTGCCCCCTCTTCACCCGATGCCTTCCCTTGAGATAGATCCCGATCGACTCTTCAAAATTTGCAATGGTCACATCGTTTTCCAAGAACTTTTCAATTTTCTTAACTTCAACTTTCTTTTTTCCAGGCAGGAGATAGACACTCTCCCCCTTCTTGATGTGACCCGCTTCAATCCTTCCCACCAAGATCTTTTTCCCATCCATCATATAGATGTCCTGAATAGGGAACCTCAGCGGTTTTTCTTCAATCTTCAATTCTTCAAACGTATCCAATGCCTGCAATACGGTTGGGCCATCAAACCAGGATATTTTAATAGAGGGGTGAGCGATGTTATCTCCCTGAATGGCAGAGATGGGGAGGATAAAGGTTGGATGAATATTTAATTGTTTTAGAAAATGGTAGACCTGATTCTTTAAATCAGAGAATTTCTCTTTGGAATAATGGACCAGGTCTATCTTATTCAACAGGACGCATACCTGTTTGAATCCCAACATGCTTAAGATATAAGCATGACGTCTCGTCTGATCTCGAATCCCTTCGAAGGCATCGATGATCAACAGGGCCGCCTCTGCCTGGCTGGAGCCTGTGATCATATTTTTCAAAAATTCTTTGTGCCCGGGGGCATCAATAATGACATATCTTCTTTTTGGAGTCTTAAAAAAAGTTTGGGTGGTATCAATGGTAATGCCCCTTGACCTCTCCTCTTCGAGGCAGTCCATGACAAAAGCAAATTCCAATCTTTTACCAAGCATCTCAGAGGTCTTCTGGATCTCTGCGTACCTATCAGGTGGCAACGATTGGGTGTCATAGAGAAGGCGACCGATCAGGGTGCTCTTCCCATGATCGACATGGCCGACAATCACGATAGGAAGGGCTCTTTCTTCAGTGTTCATGGTAATCTCCTGGCAAACAGAGTTAAACGTTATTAGTAATGGTAGCGGTTTTTTTACCGCTTTTACATATATCCTAAGGCTCTCAATTTTTGCATGGTGTAGACATTCTCTTTGTCTTGGGCACGTCCAGACCTTTCAGAGGTTTTAGAAACTCTAATTTCTTCGACGATCTCATCGATGGTTTGCGCTTTGGAGTCAATGGGAGAACAACAAGGAACACATCCGATACTTCGAAACCTTTTCCCATTTTTACTAAAGTAGAGGGGGACAATGGGGAGTTCCTCTCGTTGGACATAACTCCATACATCGAATTCAGTAAAATGGAGAATGGGATGAATTCTAAAATGCTCTTCTTCCTCAATGGTCGATTGATACTGATCCCACAGCTCCGCAGGCTGATTTTCATAATCCCATTTAAACTGAGAATCCCTCGGTGAAAAGTATCTTTCTTTAGCCCTGATCCCATGTTCATCCCTTCGAATGCCCAGAAGGATCGCTTTCAGTCGATATTTTTTGATGATCCCTTTCAAGGCATTCGTCTTTAATTCATTACAGCAATCCAACTTACTTCCCCGCCCTGGACCCATTCCTTCTTTCAGTTTTTCCTCATTCCTTCCGATCAGAAGATTGAGATTCCATTCTTTAGCCCTTTCGTCCCGAAATTGGTACATCTCCGGAAACTTATAACTGGTATCGATATGAATAATGGGGAAAGGGATGTGACCAAAAAATGCCTTTCTGCAGAGCCAAAGCAAGGTTGTGGAATCTTTACCGACAGACCACAGCATGGCGATGTCTTTAAATTGATAATAAGCCTCTCGGATGATATAGATACTTTTGTTTTCTAATCGACTGAGATGGTCCACCTCGACCTCCTATTGGGTTCACCCCCACCCCTCCTTCCCCCCTCTGAGGGGGAGGGCGAGGCTGGAGGGCTATTGGGCAAAGTACTGAAGAACATAATCTATTTGATGCTCAATGGGTTGTTTTTCTAAAAGATGAATTTTACTTGGTAGGATACAGAAAGCATCGTGCCAGGTATGCATTCCTGTAAAGATATTCTGGCCAAAGATTTCTTTTTTTTCTAAAGTCCCTTTTAAATCATAACCATCTTTTGGAAGACAGACCAGATCTGGGGCGCTTCCGGTGTGAGGACCATGATAGATCTCCTCTTTTTTGTAGATCTTATCAATGACCTCCTCTCCGTTCTCTCCTTTCAACGTCTGCAATACCTGCTGGATCTCCCTCAAGACTTCTGTCCTTTCTTCCCTTCTTACTTTCCCCCTCGGATAAGCGCCCTTGTCATGGATATAGATGCGACAGGGATCAAGGTTAAAGGCTTTGGTTTGATCTCCTATCTTTTCATAGAATTCCCCTTCCTCTTTCAATACCAAAAGGCCCTTTTCCTTCAGAAAGTGATTGATATAGACCTCTTGTTTGATCGGCGCAAATCCGTGGTCAGAAAGGATCATGAAGAAACCATTTTCTTGAGATATCTTAGCAAACCCATCGTATAATATTTTAATGAATTTATCCAATTCCACGTAAAATCGAATAAAGGATTCATAATAGGGGTTTTTTTCATCCTTTGAGGCATCGTAGAAGAAATGGTGGAGACGATCTGTCTCCGTGATACAGGCGAAGAACAGGTCCCAGGAATCTTCCTCAAAGAAGTGTGAGATTGCTTTTTTGCGGATCTCAAAACATTCAAATAGATTTTTCATAAATGCAACTTTATCATCTTTTGCCTTTTCGGCTTCCACATCGATGAGGTAATTGATTGAATGAAGGTAAGGATAAGCGGACTCAGGGAAAGTGGCCTTTCTTAAATCGATGGCCACAAAACCGGAGACTAAGATTCCATTCATCGGCAATGCAGGATAAGTATGAGGGACATTGAAAATGATGGATCGATAGGGACGGCCTATTTTATGATAATATTTTTGGGACAAAGTAGAGGCTTTTTGATTTGTTTTGCCTAAAATTTCCCAAAAGGTAGGGGTCTGGATATCCTTCGAATTTGGGAAGTATAAAGAATAGCTACTTGGTTTCAGGTCTGTAAATCCATAGATGCCATGTTCTCCAGGATTCACACCAGTGTTGAAAGATGTCCAAGAAACCGATGAGATGTCAGGAATGGACGCATTCATCTGGTGAAGTGTAAAGCCTTGACTCAATATCTTCTTTAGATTGGGCATGATGTCATTTTTTATGTAGGTGTTTAAAAGAGAATAGGGAACTCCATCAATACCAATGATTAAAGCTTTTTTGATTTTTTTAGAGAACAATTTCATTGATTTCTCTTGGTCGTTATGAAATTTTTTAATACTAACATTTATTTTAAAACCACGTTAAGTAGAGAATTCTTATACTTAAGCCAGTGATTAATAATCCAACGAGTATCATTAATGCCTTATGAGGGAGCTTCTTGCAAACCCAAGCGGCCAAAGGAGCAGCCAGAACTCCTCCGATCATTAATCCAACGATTTTTTCCCAATGTTGAAATAATAATCCTCCAAGTGTAGCGAAGAATGTTATCGATTCAGCCACGGTTACGAAAAACTCTACCGAATTAACTGAGCCAATGGCAAATCGGGGATGGTTTCCATTTGCCACTAATGTTGAGGTGACAATAGGTCCCCAACCACCTCCTCCGATGGCATCAAAAAAACCTCCAACTAAACCTAATGGCATCAACCTGGTTTTCGTTTTCGTCTGAAGGTTTTTTTTAAATACTTTAAAGAGTATTAATATCCCCATAATCAATAAATAGATAGAAACAAAGGGTCTGATCTTACCCCCCGGCAGTGTGGTAAGAATATAAGCTCCTAACACGCCTCCTATCACTCCGGGGATAAGAAGCCTCAAAAATATTTTTCGATCCACATTTCCAAACTTAAAATGAGAAATTCCTGAAACCGCAGTAGTGAACATTTCTGACGTATGGATACAGGCACTCGCAATAGAGGGAGGGATCCCGAGGCTAAGAAAGAAGGCGTTTGAAGAGACACCATAGGCCATTCCAAGGGCTCCATCAATCAATTGAGCAACGAACCCAAATAGGATAAAAATTATGATATTAAGTTCCAAGATATTGTTCCTCCTCCTTTTGGATTTAACAAATGGAAATCATAAGTAACCCAGGGATTTCAATCTTTTCTTGATGAGTTCAATTTCACTCTTTGAGAGAGAAGGTTCCTTTTCCACCGACCTTGAAGAGACGAGGTCTCTCAAGATATAGACGATAAATTCGGTGACCGAATTAAAACCGCTCCCCTCGATGATTTGGCTGAGATTCTCATAAAGAGGCCTCGGAATTTTGATGGTCACTTTATCCTTTTGGGTTTTCATATCGCACTCCTATAGCACTCCATATAGAGTGTATAAGGGTATTCCTTATTTGTCAAGTCTTTTTTGAAGACAGTCTTTTTTGAAGAGATTTGGAAAAAAGATCCACACTTTCTTGATGACAGCGATTTCGAAAGAGGATTACACAGATTTTCCTGATTTTCCACCTTCCCTCTCTACATAGGGGATGATAATCTGAGAATTTTTTTCTAACATTTTTTCACCTCACCCTCCCCCCTCTCCCTGCTGGGGAGAGGGGGGAGGGTGATTAAATAGAATGTTTGCCCTTGATAAAGGGAGAGGGTTTTGTTAAAAATAGAAAAAAAGAAGGAATGGAGAAAGAAAGATGGCAAACGTATTGGTCACGGGGGGAGCGGGAT
>Ga0256868_10001113_pt1 | contig 14968 bp, 11 predicted proteins | sample RVTome_13_FD_187341 | JGI IMG/M metagenome (GOLD analysis project Ga0256868, IMG submission 187341) | Soil microbial communities from uranium-contaminated site in the Upper Colorado River Basin, Wyoming, United States - RVT92D227 HiSeq ... | reverse complement strand
CGATAGAAAAACGTGAGAAGTAAGGTTCGGATATGGGACCCATCCACATCCGCATCGGTCATGATGATGACGCGGTGATAACGAAGTCGCTGGATATCATAGTCCTCCTTCCCAATCCCTGCCCCGAGGGCAGAGATGAGGAGGCGGATTTCTTCGCTGGCCAACATCTTATCGAACCGAGCCTTCTCTACATTAAGAATTTTTCCTTTAAGGGGAAGAATCGCCTGGAAGGTCCGATCCCTGCCCTGTTTAGCTGAACCGCCTGCCGAATCGCCCTCCACAATATAGATCTCGCTGAGCGCAGGGTCCCTCTCCTGGCAATCGGCCAATTTTCCGGGAAGGGAGTCTCCTTCGAGAGCTCCCTTCCGACGGCTCAGCTCCCGTGCCTTTCGAGCCGCTTCTCTGGCCCGAGCGGCATCGGTCACTTTGGAGATGATCTTTCTTGCGATGCCTGGGTTTTCTTCAAAATAACTCCCCAGTTTTTCATTGACCAGGGCTTCCACCAATCCCTTCACCTCGCTGTTTCCCAATTTCGTCTTGGTCTGTCCTTCGAATTGTGGCTCCGGGATTTTTACACTGATGACCCCGGCCAGTCCTTCCCGGATATCTTCTCCTGTGAGGTTTTCCTTGATGCCTTTGAGCAGATTGGCGCTGGTCGCATATTGATTGATCGTACGAGTAAGGGCGCTTTTAAACCCGATGAGGTGCGTTCCCCCTTCATGGGTATTGATGTTGTTGGCAAAGGAAAAGAGGTTTTCAGCATATCCGTCGTTATACTGAAAGGCAATCTCCGCTTCGATTCCGTTCTTGATACCCTGGACGTAGATGGGCTTCGGATGGACACAATTCTTATTTTTATTGAGGTATTCGATGAAGGAGAGGATCCCTCCTTTGTAAAAAAAGTCATGCCGTTTTTCCGAACGTTCATCCTCGATGCTGATGGAGAGCCCTTTGTTTAAAAAAGCTAATTCTCTTAACCGCTGGGAGAGGATGTCGAAACTGAAATTGTCGGTTTCAAAGATCTGGCTGTCGGGTTTGAAACGGACTTGAGTTCCTGTATGTTTGGTTTTTCCAATTACTTCCAATTTTATCTTGGCCTCTCCCCTCTCATAAATCTGATGATAAACCTTTCCATCCCTCCGGATCTCCAGATCAATAAATTCTGAGAGGGCGTTGACCACCGAGAGCCCTACCCCGTGAAGACCTCCGGAGATCTTGTAGCTGCGGTTATCAAATTTGCCTCCGGAGTGGAGTTTGGTCATCACCACTTCCACGGCAGGACGCTTCTCTTTCTCGTGCATATCGACAGGAATGCCGCGGCCGTCATCTCTGACCGTGACGCTGTTATCGATATGAATAATCACATCAATTTTGGAACAATATCCCTCCAGGGCCTCATCAATACTGTTATCCACCAATTCATGAACCAAATGGTGAAGGCCTTCAGCTCCGGTATTCCCAATATACATCGCAGGCCTTTTACGAACAGCTGCCAATCCTTCCAGGATCTTGATCTGTTCCGCCATATATTTTTCTGTCTGTTCTTTCATCCCTACTCCTTTAAGGTATGTTGGATGAGGCCAATTCATCCCTACATACTATCTAAAGCCGCATCGGCATGATGATACAAATTTGATTGGAGAGCCCCGGGGTGGAAGAGGAAGGTCTGAGAATCCCGGGACTTCCTTCGTCTTTCAACTCCATGAGGACTTCCTCCGTATCGATCACATTGAGCGCCTCGATTAGGTATCTGGCGTTAAATCCAACCTGAAGAGGGATTCCTTCGTAAACTACCTCGACCTCTTCTTGGGCGTCTCCAAAATCTTGATGCGTAGAAGACATCTCCACAGAATTTTTTTTAATAGAAAATTTTACTCCCTCCACCCTTTCGCTGGCCATGGTAGAAACGCGCTTTAGGCTGCTAACTATCCTCTCTTTTAACATCACTATTTTTTGGTCATTTCCCTTGGGAATCACTTGTTCGTATTCTGGAAATTCACCATCAATCAATCGAATCGCGGTGAGGGATTTTCCCATTTTAAAAAAACCATGCGTGGTATTGAAATAGATTCCCATCTCCTCTTCCCCATCTCGATCTCCAATGATTTTTTTGACCTCCAATACTCCTTTCTTAGGAATGATCATTCCCTTCTCATCAATACCACGAATTTTTTGATTCTCTCGATCAAGCAGAGAGAGGCGATGGCCATCTGTAGCGACCATTCTCAATGTCTCCTTACCCCCTTGTTTAATCTGTGCCAAGAGAATCCCATTGAGGTGATAGCGAGATTCTTCATTGGAGGCAGCAAAAGACGTTTTTTCTATCATCTCTCGAATGAGCCGAGTTGAAACAGTCGAAAAATTTTCCTCTTGGTAAGTGGGAAAAGAAGGGAATTCTTCTGGATCTAACCCGGCAAGATTAAAAACGGATTTTCCACATTGGAGAGTGATCCATTGGTTATCTTTTTTCTTTATGTGAATGGTTTCTTCTGGTAATTCCCTTACAATTTCATATAATTTCTTTGCTGAAACAGAGGCATTTCCCTTTTGATGAATTTTTGCCACTATTTCTTCACGAATTCCTGTTTCTAAATCTGTTCCAGTAAGATAGAGGGAGTTTTCCTCCCACTCTAATAACATGTGGGATAGAATGGGAAGGGTTGTTTTTCTTCCTGCTACACTCTGCACTAAACCTAATGCTCTTAGGAACTCCCTTTTGTCAATTTCAAAATTCATCATGTTTGCCTCCTAATATTATTCTTTATATCTTCTTATTACGTCATCACCGTCTATGTCTGTGGAAATGAAGAAAAAGGTCCTAACTTAAAAAAAAGAAATAGCATTTACATGTTGAATCTTCGCTCAAGGGGTTTTGGAAATCTATTTCATTTTAAAAAATGGACTCTCTTTCCTCATTCATTCACAACATTTCCACCTTATTTATGATTTAATTCGACCTTGCAAAGTTTCTATCATTTCTTTAAAGGATGTCTCTTGGGACATCTTTTCTTCCACTTTTTTGATGGAATGAAGAACCGTCGAATGATCTTTTCCTCCGAATTTATCCCCAATTTCAAGTAATGAGGCATTGGTTAATTTTCGGGAAAGATACATAGAGATCTGTCGAGGGACCACATACCCTTTATTTTTTCTTTTCACCTTTAAATCTGAAATTTTAATATTGAAAAAGGTTGAAACAACTTTTTGAACTAGGTCGATGGAGACAAACTCTTCTTTGGGTTTAATAATATTTTTCAAAACTTCTTTGGCCAATTGCGTGTCGATGGGTGTTTTAGTCAGGGAAGCGAAAGCGCCGATACGAATGAGGGACCCCTCTAAAATTCTAATATTGGAATCAATCTGAGAGGCAAGAAAGAAAGCGACATCATTGGGAAGGGGGATATTTTCCATCTCGGCTTTCTTCCTTAAGATAGCGACCTTGGTCTCGATGTCCGGGGGTTGGATGTCGGCGATCAAACCCCATTCAAAACGGGATCGGAGACGTTCTTCGAAGTTGGGAATGTCTTTTGGAAACTTGTCGCTGGTGACAACGATTTGCTTCCTTGCTTCATAGAGGGAGTTGAAAGTATGAAAGAATTCGGCTTGCGTTCTCTCTTTCCCGGCAATAAATTGGATGTCGTCGATTAAGAGGATATCCATCCTTCTAAATTTATTTCGAAACTCATCCATTTTCTCATAGCGGAGCGAGTTGATTAACTCATTGGTGAACTCTTCTGAAGAGATGTAGCAAATCTTCCTCACATCGGGAAGGATACGATGTTGCACAATATGATTTCCAATGGCGTTAAGAAGGTGCGTCTTTCCTAATCCCACCCCTCCATAAATAAAGAGAGGATTGTAATTCTTGGCCGGCAAATCAGCCACGGCCAGGCAGGCTGCATGAGCAAACTGGTTGCTCGCTCCTACGACAAAATGGTCGAACGTGTATTTAGGATTGAATAGCGGTTGGAAAGAATGGAGGGCCTGCTGTTCATAGCTTGGCACGATTTGGGAGATCGGGTCCTTTCCACTCATCGTTTCGTTTCTGATTCGGAATTGGAGTTGACAAGGCATATGGGTAAAGAGAGAAATCACATCCTTAAGGTGAAGGGAATAGTGTTCGTTGATCCACTCTTTGAAGAATCGGTTCGGGACCTCTAACTCAACCTTTTCTCCATCCCGAGAGATAAAGTGGATGGGTTTTATCCAAATGTCGAAATTCTGTTGACCGACTCTTTCCTTTAATGCATCGATCACATTAGGCCATAAATCTTCCATGGAATCGACCTTGATAGATTGGAGTGCTGGATGAGGGGTGTCTGATGGAATAGGCAGGACAGACCCCAAAAAGAAAACATCTTCATTTTCAATTAGTTATATGTCTCTTTGCACAACGTTTCCACAACTGTGGATAAATGAAATTAAAGACAAAGAGGGGAAAATTTTTGAGGATTAAAATTTTTGAAAATTTACGTAACCAATATTAAATCCGTTATTTAAAAAAAGCAAGCTTTTTTTGATAGATTTTATTCTTTCTCTGCCAACCTCGCCACAGCGACCACCCTTTCTCCCTCCTCGAGGGTGATCAGCCTCACCCCTTGGGTGCTCCTCCCTTGGACAGGGATATCGACGGCTCGCAAACGGATAATCTTGCCTTTGTTGGAGATGACCATCAATTCATCTTCATCGACGACGGTTTTGATACCGATCACATCTCCAGTTTTTTGTGTTCGTTTCACCGTAAAGATACCAGACCCTCCCCTATTCTGAATCCGATATTCGGAGGCCTGAGTCCGTTTTCCGTAACCATTCGCTGTGACCGTCAAAATCTGAGTGTGAGGAGCGACCGCTTCCATCCCCACCACTTCGTCTTCTTTTGAGATCTTAATCCCTCTGATCCCACGAGCTGTACGGCCCATATCGCGGATTTGGGTTTCAGGGAAATGAATGGCCTTCCCCACTTTGGTGCCGATAAAAAGATGCTGTTTTCCATCGGTCAGTTTGGTGGAGATGAGCTCATCACCCTCATCGAGGTGAATGGCGATAATGCCACCTGACCGGGGATTACTGTAGGCTTCAAGGGTTGTTTTCTTAATCGTCCCTCTTTTGGTCATAAAGGTGATGAACCTGTCTTTTGCAAAGTCTTTGAGAGAGAGAATAGCGGTCACCTTCTCCTGTGGGTTGAGATGGAGGAGATTGACAATGGCCTTCCCCCGCGTGATGCGACCTGCTTGTGGAAGTTCGTGAACCTTCATCCAGTGGATCTTTCCGGCATCTGTGAAGAATAAGATGTAATCATGGGTCGAGGCGATGAAGAGATCTTCTACAAAATCTTCCTCTTTGACATTGATCCCCACCTTCCCTTTCCCTCCGCGATGCTGACTACGGTAGAGGCTGATGGGATTCCTCTTGATATATCCCGTGTGGGTGATCGTCACTACCATATCCTCTTCGGCGATGAGGTCTTCGACACGGATTTCTGGGGCGGCCTCAACAATTTCCGTTTTCCTTTCGTCTCCAAAAGCGTCTCGGATGGAGAGGAGTTCCTCCTTGATTAAATTGAGAATTAATCGATCACTCGCCAGCAGGGCCTTCAACCGATTGATCAACTTGATGGTCTCCTCATACTCTTCGACAATTTTACGTTGTTCAAGGTTGGTGAGCCGTTGGAGCCTCATCTCCAAGATCGCCTGGGCCTGCGCATCCGAAAAGGCGAATTTTTCCATCAAGCGGTCTTTCGCCTCCTTCGGGGTTTTGGAGGCTTTAATCGTGGCGATGATGGCGTCGATATGGTCAATCGCCTTTTTCAAGCCTTCCAAGATATGAGCCCTGGCCTCGGCCTTGTTCAGCTCAAAGCGGGATCTCCGGATCACTACCTCTTGGCGATATTGAACGAAGAAATGGAGCATCTCTTTGAGGGTGAGAAGCTTTGGCTGATTCTGGTGGATGGCCAGGAGAATGATCCCGAAGGAGGTTTGCATCTGGGTGTGTTTATAAAGCTGGTTGAGGATGACCTCGGCCACCTCGTTCCGTTTCAGCTCGACGACCACCCTCATCCCCTCCCTATCCGATTCGTCACGGATATTGGAAATCCCTTCCATCGCTTTCTCTTGGACCAATTCAGCGATTCTTTCGATGAGCTTGGCCTTGTTGGTTTGATAGGGAAGCTCGGTGATGACGATATTTTCGCGTTCTCCTTTTCGATCCCTCTCGATGAGCGCTCTGGCTCGAAGTTGGATCACACCCTTTCCGGTTTCATAAGCCTGACGAATTCCCTCTTTCCCGTGAATGAAACCTCCCGTGGGAAAGTCAGGTCCGGGGAGGTGATCCATCAATTCCACCACGGAGATCTCAGGGGTTTCGATCAAGGCAATGATGGCATTAATGGTTTCGGTGAGGTTATGAGGAGGAATATTGGTGGCCATTCCCACAGCAATTCCAGAAGAACCATTGATGATGAGGTTTGGGAACTTGGATGGGAGCACCGAGGGTTCGACTAAAGATTCATCGTAGTTCGGAACGAAATCGACGGTTTCTTTATCAATGTCAGCGAGCAACTCGGCTGTGAGTTTGGACATCCGGATTTCCGTATATCGCATGGCTGCTGGTGGATCGCCATCAATGGAGCCAAAGTTCCCCTGGCCATCGATCAGCGGATAACGGAGAGAGAAATCCTGTGCCATTCTGACAATGGCATCGTAAACAGCCATGTCGCCGTGGGGATGATATTTACCGATCACATCGCCGACGATTCTTGCGGACTTTTTATAGGGTTTATCCCAATCGTTATTTAACTCATTCATCGCATAAAGAATGCGGCGATGAACGGGCTTAAGACCATCCCTTACATCGGGCAGGGCTCGACCGATGATGACGCTCATGGCGTAGTCCATGTAGGACTTTTTCATCTCATCTTCGATATTGACGGGAATGTGCGCGATAGCAATATTCATGGAAACTCCTGAAGTAATGGAGGTTGGAAAGAGCCCCTCAAGTCATTTTTTCATTTAAATTAAAAGGCAAAATGACTGGTGATTTGTCATCTCCGGGAAGCCCTACGCTTTTGAGCGAAGGGCTTAAATTTCATTACGAAACTTAATATAAAAACCCCTCTTCTGTCAATAAAATTAAGAGCCAATCTTGACAATAGGTCATAAATATGGTTTAAATAAAAAGTTTAATTATTTCAAAAAATAAGCCACTCTAACGAAGAGGGATTCAATGAAAAGAACATATCAGCCGAGTAATCTCAGGCGGAAAAGGACCCATGGCTTCTTGGAGAGAATGAGTACCAAGAGCGGTCGTAATGTTTTAAAGCGGAGAAGAATGAAAGGGAGAAAAAGGTTGACCGTTTAAATTCTAAATTCCTGAGGACGGTAAAGGAATCCATTCAACAGATAGATGATGAGCAGGATTACTGTGAAAGGATCCTTCAGGTTTGCAAAAAAGGAGCGGATCAATCAAGCGCAGGATTTTAGAAGGATCATGAAATTTGGGAAGAGGATTTCCTCTCAAAACTATATCCTCTTCATCAAGAGAAATGAAAATACATTTCACCGATTAGGGATTGTCGTAAAGAAGGAAATTGGTCCGGCGACATTCCGTAATCGAATGAAACGGTACATCCGGGAATTCTTTCGTCTCCATAAGCATCAGATCAGAGGCTCTAACGATATTATTTTGATGATGAGGAAGGGATGTTCACTGAGTCGATATCAGGAAGCCGAAGAAGAACTAAGAGGCCTCTTCATTTTATGAAAAAGAGAACGGCCCATGAGTTTGCTAAAGAAGGACTTATTCTTCTAATCCATCTCTACCAGCATACCTTTTCAACCCTCCTTGGGCCATGCTGTCGTTTCACTCCTTCCTGTTCCTCATATGCTTTGCTGTCGATTCAACGTTTCGGAATCATGGGAGGGGCACAGCTCATATTCAAGAGATTGGTCAAGTGCCATCCGTTCCATTCCGACGGATACGACCCGGTTCCCGAAACAATCAAAAAATATTAGGAAGGAGATTTAGGGCAAAGGAGACATGGATAAACGAGCTATATACGCAATATTATTAACATTTTTTGTTATTGTATTCTGGACTCTCCTCCAATCAAAGTTCTTTCCCCAGGCACCCAGTAAGCCGGCGCCTCAGGAAGAAAAAAAGGGACAAGTGGGTCCGACAGAAAAGGCAGCCGAGAAAAAGGTAGAGACAAAGCAATCAAAACCCTTAAGAGTTGAGAAATCCATTGGAAAGCAAAAGGTGATTCCGCAAAAGGAGGTTTTTATCGAGACCCAGAATTTTTGGGCTGTCTTCACCTCCGATGATGCGAGATTAAAGCATTTCAAACTTAAGAAATATGAGAATAGAGTGAATCAAGCGGCTCTGACGATCAAGTTGACCCAGTTCGTTGAAGAGATTCTTGGTAAGAAAGTAGAAGAGCCGAAAAGACCTGAACCTCTCGATCTCGTCAATACAAGGGAGGACAAATATCTTCCGTTAGGGCTGACTTTTAACGGCTCGAATCTACCTCTTGATGAGAATTGGGAGGTCGACAAAGAGCAGCTACGTTTGCTCGAAAATGGTGAAAAGGGTCAAATCACTTTCTCAAGGAGTATGGATGGCGGGTTAAAGGTATTGAAGCGCTTCAAGTTCAACTCTGATCTATACACCATCCATCTGGAGGTGGAGGTTGAAAATATTTCTTCAAAAGAGATCACGAAACATTTGGGCCTTGAATGGATCGGAGAGATTGAGTTGGCAAAATGGGCTAAAGAGGAAAACAAGGATTTCGGGTTGAAATACTCATTTTTCAGGAATCAAAAGGTGGAGAAGAAGGAGTTTGGAGGAGCAGGGGCCTCAGGCTGTGTCCCCAGTTGTGGAAGTCAGAAAACGACGATCGAGCCTTTCGAAAGCACGGAAAAAGGTGATATTAAATGGTTTGCTTTTGGAGGAGAATACTTCGCCGCAGTCTTAATCCCTCCCCCCTCGAAGGAGATCTCCTTGTCAATAAAGGGGTCTGAAAAGGAACTGCTGAAGGCAGATGTCATGACCCCCCCTATTTCTATTCCTCCCCAAGAAAAGGTCAGCATTGCGTACCAGATCTACTTGGGCCCCAAGGATGAAGATCTTTTGAAAGCATTGGGTGTGGGTGCAGAAAAACTGGTAGATTTTGGTTGGTTTACGATCGTTGCTAAACCTCTCCTGTGGTTCATAAGGCTCACTCATGTCGTTACGGGAAATTATGGGATCGACATCATCCTTATTAGCATTCTGATCAAGATTATCTTTGTGCCCTTGACACAGATCAGCATGAAATCGATGAAGGAGATGCAGAAGGTTCAGCCGGAGATGAGTCGACTCAAGGAGCAGTACAAGAATGACAAGGCGAAGCTTCAGCAGGAGACGATGCTCCTTTACAAGAGGAGAAAAATCAACCCCATGAGTGGGTGTCTCCCCATGCTGATTCAAATCCCTGTGTTTATTGCTCTTTATAATGCTCTTCAATATTCGATTGATATGCGGCATGCCCCCTTCTTTTTCTGGATCAAGGACCTTGCCGCTAAAGACCCAATCTATATTACACCGCTCATCATGGGCGCCACCATGTTCATCCAGCAAAAGATGACCCCTACAGCAGGCGATCCAGCGCAGGCCAAGATGTTTCTGTTGATGCCAGTGATGTTCACCTTTTTCTTCCTCAATTTCCCATCCGGGTTGGTTTTGTACTGGTTGGTTAACAATGTATTATCCATAGCCCATCAATATTACATGAATAAAAACACATGAGGTTTGAGTCTTGGAAGAGATTGAGATTGCAAAACAGCTGACGATAGGTTTGTTAGAGCGGATGGGGGCCAAGACAGAGGTAGAAGGTTTTTTGAAAGAAGGGAATCTCTATCTCGATATCAAAGGAGATCAAGAGGGGTTTCTCATCGGGAAACATGGGCGCACCCTGGAATCGCTCCAGATGCTCGTTAATCGAATGGTCAATAAAAGGTTGAAAAACGCTTTGAGAGTAGTTTTAGATATCGACGACTATCGAAAGAGAAGGACAGATAGCATGGCCCAGATGGCCCTTAGATTGGGCGATAAGGCGAAAAGGACAGGACACTCCCAAACCGTCGGACCGTTCAATGCCTATGACAGAAGAATCATTCACCTGGCTCTTAAAGAGGACCCATCCCTGAATACAGAGAGCCTTGGGGAAGGGGAGTTAAAAAAAGTTAGGATTATCCCGACAAAGAAAGAGGGATATAGAACAGAAAACCCCTTTAGATTAAAGTGAATAGAGGCTCCTCACACAGTTCTTCAAGAAGAATCCCACTTGATCGAGAAGAGACGATTGCAGCCATTTCAACTCCATTTGGAGAAAGTGGTATTGGAATCGTCCGTATCAGCGGTTCCTTAGCTGAGCCTATTGGTAAGAAATTATTCAAGCCTAAAAAAGACCAACTCTATTTTGTTTCCCATCACTTCCATTATGGGGAAATCATCGACACTCAAAGTGGAAAAGCTGTTGATGAAGTGTTGATTGTCCTGATGAAATCTCCGAAGACCTATACCCGAGAAGATATTGTGGAAATACACTGTCATGGGGGGTACTTCATTCTGCAGAAGGTTTTAGAATTAGTATTAAAAGAAGGGGCCCGGATAGCGCAACCTGGAGAGTTTACAAAGCGGGCCTATCTCAGCGGCAGAATTGATCTTACTCAAGCTGAGGCTGTAATTGATCTGATCAAGGCAAAGACTCAGACCGGCCATGAGATTGCCACCCAGCAACTGAGAGGAAGGCTATGTAGGGAAATAACCGACCTCAAAAATCGGCTGATCGAAGACCTGGCGCTTATTGAAGCCCACATTGATTTTCCAGAAGAAGAGGTTGAACCGATCGTTTTTGGAGAGATGAGAGAACATCTGAAAAGCATGGTCTGTCAGATGGAGGAATGGATTAATTCCTATGAAGAGGGAAAGATTTTTCGTGAAGGGATATCCTGTGCAATCGTTGGAAAGACTAATGTCGGCAAATCGAGTCTCCTCAATGTATTGTTGAAAGAGGAAAGAGCCATTGTGACCCCAATCCCAGGGACGACCCGGGATGTGATTGAGGAGGTCCTGAATATTTATGGAATTCCGGTTCGTTTGATGGATACAGCCGGCTTGAGAAAGCCAGTGGATTTCATTGAGCAGGAAGGGGTGAGAAGGGCGAAGGAGCGGGTGGCAGATTCCGACATTGTTCTATTAATGCTCGATGGAAGTCGAGCGCTTGATGCGGATGATTTAGAAATCTTTGGAGAAATCAAAGGGAAGAAGAGGGTGGTCATTATCAATAAGAGCGATCTTCCCTTAAAAGCTTCTTACGAAGAAGTGAAAAGCCGGTTTGAAAATGATCCTATTGTTTCGATATCCGCCTTAAGAAACGAAGGGATTGATAATCTGAAGAAGACAGTTTATACCTCACTGGTTCACCGAGAGGTAAGGGCAACTCCAGAATATCTTGTCGTAGTAAATATCCGCCACAAGACCGCTCTTAGTCAGATAAGGGAGAGTCTTTCCAACGCCATGAAGGGACTGGAAGAGGGAACATCGCTTGAGTTCATTGCCTTCGAAATTCGTTCTGCACTGGAAGCCCTTGGCGAGTTGGTTGGAGAAACAACCACCGAAGAAGTTTTGAGTCGAATTTTCGAGCAATTCTGCATCGGTAAGTAATGTTTCACGTGAAACATATAGGTTTTTTCATCGGGATATTTTGTTATAAGCAAAGAAATGGTTAAGGTTTGAAGGATTTACAGGATGATTGCGATTCAACCCGAAAGGGAGGAGGATTATACTGCCATTCGTGAGATCAACGTTCTTGCTTTCGGCCGGGAGAACGAAGCGAGGCTGGTGAAGAAAGTTCGCGAGAGACCTGATTTTATTCCGAAACTGTCGCTTGTGGCTATTAAGAAAGAAGAGGTCGTTGGCCATATTCTTTTCAGTCCCATAACCATTCAATCAAAGACCGGTTCATTTCCCGCACTCACCCTTGCACCCATGGCCGTTCATCCGAAATTCCAAAACCAGGGCATTGGCTCTAAACTTGTGCGGCAGGGGTTGGAACGCTGCCGAAATCAAGGTCATAAAATTGTCGTTGTCGTGGGCCACCCCCAATACTATCCCCGTTTTGGATTCTCCCCTGCGAGAGCGAAAGGGCTTGAAGCTCCTTTTCTCGTTCCAGATGATGTCTTTATGGTTCTCGAGTTTGGCCCCGGTGCTTTGCATGGCCCTACAGGAATGGTCACCTATCCTCAAGAATTCTTAGATGTTTAGGAAAAAGTGAAGGTGGAAATTCTTAATTATGTTTCACGTGAAACATACTCCCCATATCCTTCTCATCAATCCCTGGATCACGGATTTTGTAGCATATGATCTCTGGATAAAACCCCTTGGCCTCCTCAATATTGCCAGTTTTTTAAGAGAAAATGGATTTCGGGTTACTCTGATCGACTGCCTCGATTTGTCAATAAAAACAAAAAGATATGGGCAAGGGAAGTTTCTTAAAACGACGATTGAGAAACCCTTTCCACTTAAATCTATCCCACGACATTATAGCCGATATGGAATTCCTGAAGAAATCGTGTTGAAAAGACTCTCATTCCTTGAAGAACCAGATCTCATTTGTCTTACTTCGGGGATGACCTTCTGGTACCCAGGAGTATTTAAAATAGTTGAAATAACAAGGGAATGTTTTAAAAAAGTCCCCATAATTCTGGGAGGGATCTATGCCACACTCTGTTATGAGCATGCAATAAAGTATTCGGGTGTGGATATCGTCTTCAACGGAACAGGGGAGGTAGAAGTTCTGAAGCTAATCTCATATTTGACTAATTTTGAACTCCGAACTCCGAACTCTGAACTCCGAACTAATTTTTACCCCGCCTTCGACCTTTATCCGCAACTCAATTATGTCTGTATTGCTACCTCCAAAGGATGTCCGTTTAGATGTATCTATTGCGCCTCACCTTTTTTATCGAAGGGTTTTGTGAGAAGAAATCCTTTAAAAGTGGTTGAAGAGATTGAACACTGGACAACTCGATACAGAGTCAATAATATCGCCTTCTATGATGATGCCCTTCTCGTCGAGCCGTCTAAGCATTTTGTTCCGACCATGAAAGAGGTCATGGAAAGAGGAATTCACTGCAATTTCCACACCCCCAATGCTATTCATATTAAGGAGATCGATGAAGAAGTTGCAGAACTTTTATTTCGAGGCGGGTTTAAGACCATTCGCCTTGGTTTTGAAACATCGATTGAGACGACACAGATCGAGACCGGAGGAAAGGTCAATAATCAGGAATTTCAGCGGGCCATTAAAAATTTAAAGAGGGCAGGGTACTCAAGAGAAGAAATCGGTGTTTATATTATGGCTGGATTGCCAGGCCAAAGGGCAGGGGAGGTGGAAGAGAGCATTGCCTTTGTAAGAGAAACCGGAGCAAGACCCATGCTGGTTGAATATTCGCCCATCCCCCATACGCCTTTGTTTGAAAAGGCGAAAAGAATGTCACAATTCGATCTTGAAAATGAACCCTTGTTTCATAATAATTCTATTTTGCCCTGCCGGTGGGATGGGTTTACAATGGCAGATTATAGAAGGTTGAAGGAGGAGTTGGGGAGGGGGTAACCGAATGAAAGCATCAGAGATTGTAAGAGATATTTTTATTGTGGGTGGCCCAGACATTACGGATGGTCGAGATGCTTGTATCTATTTGATTAATTTAGGGGAATTGGTACTAATCGATACTGGGGCAGGGTGGAGTGTTGATAAGATTATTAGCAATGTTCGAAGTTTTGGGTTGAACTGTAAGAACCTGAGTAAAATTCTTCTAACCCACTGTCACATCGATCATATTGGAGGCGTCCCAGAAATTAAAAGGAGGTTTGGGTCAAAAATATATATTCACAAATTGGATGCTCCGCCTCTGGAAAATGGGGATCCAGTCTTAACAGCTGCCAAATGGAATAAGACAAGTTTCCCACCAACTCCAGTGGATGTGAAATTCAATCTTCCAGAAGAAATATTGACGATTGGCCAACAGAAGATTATTTGCCTTCATACTCCAGGTCATACTCCGGGGTCTATTTGTATTTATTTAGACCGGGATGGAAAACGAATTCTCTTTGCTCAGGACCTTCATGGTCCGATTCTTCCGGAGTTTGGTTCCAATCTCAAGGATTGGGATCGCTCGACCCAGAAGTTACTCGGCCTCGATGCAGATATTCTTTGCGAAGGACACTTCGGAATTTATAAGACAAAGAAAGAGGTGAAAAATTATATTCTCTCCTACCGCGAGCAGTATGGCGTGGAGTAAGGGGTTGACAGAGGCGTCTTGCTGTTTATTTAGGCTGAGATGAAAAAAGAAGAGGCAGGAATCCTAAAGAACCCTGCCTCTTTAAATTATTGTCAGATTAAAAATGAATGATTTTGGCAAAAGAGATCAAGATGCTGTGGCTTTGGCCCTTTCCTCTTGGGATATTTTTGCCAATCTTTCAATCTCTTTTATGTCCAAACCCAATCCTTCTGCGACACGGCGGCCATAGTCCTTGTCAGCTTTATAGAAAATAGCCGTTTGACGCAGCTGAATTCTTCGTTGTGCCTTACCTAAATGGTCCACAATATTTCCGACCAGGTTTTTGCGGTCTTGTTCCTTCATGACATCGCGATATAGATTACCTGGCTGTACAAAATCATCATTAGGATGTTTATAAGGAAAGCGGGCAGCGTTCCCGGAAACCTCAAATGGAGGTTCGTCGGCTTTTGGATCCGGTTCAGGACCGCCGAAGCTATTCGGGTAGTAATTTGGTCCACCACCACCGTTATGATCGACCCGCATAAATCCGTCCCTTTGATAGCTGTTTTCAGGGGCGTATTTGGGCGCGTTAATCGGGATCAGGTGGTAATTGGGACCCAATCGGTGAATGTGGGTATCGTGATAGGAAA
>Ga0256868_10001111_pt1 | contig 14983 bp, 11 predicted proteins | sample RVTome_13_FD_187341 | JGI IMG/M metagenome (GOLD analysis project Ga0256868, IMG submission 187341) | Soil microbial communities from uranium-contaminated site in the Upper Colorado River Basin, Wyoming, United States - RVT92D227 HiSeq ... | reverse complement strand
AAAGATGGGCGTAATATCAAATGTATTACCCCTGCCGGAGGATTAGTCACTGCACTGGATCCTGTAATGCGTATATGTGATGGTGTATGGATTGCCCACGGAAGCGGAGAAGCGGACAGAGAATTCACAGATGCTAATGACAAGCTTCGTGTGCCACCTGAAGAGCCTGCTTACACACTTAAAAGGGTATGGCTTACTAAAAAAGAGGAAGACGGTTACTATTATGGTTTTTCCAATGAAGGACTCTGGCCATTATGCCATATAACGCATACACGTCCAATTTTCCGTCTGGAAGACTGGGTTTATTACCAGAAGGTAAACGAAAAGTTCGCAGATGCATTGCTGAGAGAGATTGCAGATGAAGAGTCTCCTCTGGTCTTGATCCAGGATTACCATCTTGCATTGCTTCCTCTACTGATAAAAGAAAAGCGTCCTGATGCAAGGGTAGCGATCTTCTGGCATATCCCATGGCCAAATCCCGAAGCCTATGGCATTTGTCCATGGCATCAGGAGATTCTTATAGGGATGCTGGGAGCTGATATTATTGGCTTTCACATACAATTCCACTGCAATAATTATCTTGATACAGTTGACAGATTTTTGGAATCAAAGATCGACTGGGAACGGTTCTCTATTAACCGCGGAGGTCATTCAACATTGGTAAAACCTTTTCCCATAAGTGTCAGTTTTGAAGGTATTTCGGAGAAGGCTGCTGATTTGCAGGAAAAAGCATTATTGAGAGAAACCATACTTAAAGAAATAGATATTCATGCAGAATACTTGGGTATTGGGGTCGACCGCATAGACTATACCAAAGGCATCCCTGAACGTTTCAGGGCGGTTGAGAGATTTTTAGAGAAATATCCTGAATTTGTTGGCAAGTTCACATTTATTGAACTCGGCGCACCAAGCCGCACACATATCAAGCGATACAGAGAACTGACAATAGAGGTGGAAGAAATGGTGGATAAAATAAACTGGAGTTTCCGGATGAAAGGCTGGAAACCGATTGTTTTTCTTAAGGCCCATCACAGTCATGAAGATATCAATCGATTTTACAGGGCATCTGACATTTGTATGGTTACTTCGCTGCACGATGGCATGAACCTGGTTGCAAAAGAATATGTCGCCACACGTGATGATGAGGATGGAGTATTGATTCTCAGTAAGTTTGCAGGTGCATCGCGTGAATTAAGAGATGCAATAATGATAAACCCTTACGATATAGAGGAAATGGCTGATGCCATACATCTTTCACTGACCATGGAGTCTTCAGAAAGAACCGAACGGATGAAAAGGATGCGAACAGTGGTCAAGGAACATAACATCTATCGCTGGGCGGGAAATCTGATCACAACGCTGGCGCGCCTGCGGCCTTCTGATCTTTCAAATGGTAAAGATGGATAAAGTGCAGTATTTTTTTGAAAAAGGTGTATATTTCAGAACATTTGAAGCTGGGCGGAAGATTGCATTGTTTTTAGATTATGATGGCACATTAGTCCCTATTCAAAAGAATCCTGTACGATGCATCTTATCTGATAAAATAAAAAATCAATTACGATTGCTGTCAGAATCTAACCATTGCTATTTAACTATTTTAAGCGGAAGATCATTGTCAGATATCAAGAAAATGGTTGGAATCAGAAAAATTTATTATGGAGGGAATCATGGCTTAGATATTTCCGGGCCTGATGTAAGATATACGCATCCTAAAGCACTATTGGCAAAATCTATTATTAGTGATGTAAAACATCTGCTCAAAAAAGAGATTGCAAATATTGAGGGCGCATGGTTTGAAGACAAGAAATTTACTATGAGCCTTCACTTCCGTTCTGTAAGTAAAAAAAATATTGTATTTGTTAAAAAAGTATTCTATAAGGTCATAGCCGAATTCTTAGATACAAAAATATTAACCGTGATTAAAGGGAAAAAAGTTTTAGAATTGATACCTGATGCATCTTGGAACAAGGGAAGTGCCGTTTACTTAATTTTACAAGGATTAAAAAATAAGTGTCTGCCTATATATATAGGTGATGACCAGACTGATGAGACAGCTTTTAAGGCGATTGGTAAAAGAGGGATTACTATACGAATTGGAAAATCAAAAAAAACTTCTGCAAGCTATTATCTCAAAGGTTATTGGGAAGTTTCACGAATGCTCCAGAAAATCAATGAATTTATAACAAATTAAAAAATTGTGATAGGTTATTGAAATGTTACTCTGGTTTGGTTTTATCATATGCACTCTTGTAATTGTTTATTCCGGCATAAGGCTCTCGAGATACGGTGATATTATTGCTGAAAAGACGGGGCTTGGAAGGGCTTGGATAGGTCTGGTGCTCATGGCATCTGTTACTTCGCTTCCTGAGCTTGTAACAGGAATAAGCTCTGTTACCTATGCAGGTGTCCCCAACATCGCAGTAGGTGATGTGCTCGGAAGTTGTGTATTTAACATGCTCATCATTGCCCTGCTTGATGCTCAATACCGGATCATGCCCATATCCGCTAAGGCTCACCAGGGGAACATACTCTCAGCAGCCTTTGGAATACTCCTGCTGTGCATCGTTGTATTGAGCATCTTTTTAGGAAAGTATATATCACCTTTAGGGTGGATTGGTCCTTACAGCATATTTTTTACCGTTATTTATTTGATCGCCATAAGACTGGTTTATTCTTATGAAAAAAGACAGATTGCAGCCTTCGTGAAGGAAAAGGCTATTGAATTGAGATATGAAGATATTTCAACAAAAACCGCTGTTCTGCATTACACTCTCAATGCAGTTATTGTTGTTATTGCTGCTGCTTTCCTGCCAAAAATTGGTGAAGGCATTGCAGAAACAACCGGCCTTGGTCAGACATTTGTCGGGAATATTTTTATTGCTATCTCAACATCATTGCCTGAAGTGGTAGTATCACTGTCTGCGATAAAAATAGATGCGATAGACCTTGCGATCGGCAACCTTTTTGGAAGCAATATCTTTAATATATTGATCCTTGCCATTGATGATATTTTTTTCATGGGAGGCCCGATCCTTTCCTTTGCTCATCAGAACCATATTATTTCAGCCTTATCTGCTATCGTAATGACAACGATTGCAATTATCGGCTTAACCTACCGGGCAGAAAAGAAACCGTTGTTTATAGCATGGGATTCTATAGGAATAATAACTATATATATCATCAATATTATGCTGCTCTATACATTGAAGTAGTCATTAACAATTATTACTTGCTGCTCACGATTGCGACAGTCTGGTTCTGACAGCGCTGGAGTACTGTCGAGCTCACCCCGCCTATCATTAAGTCTTTGAGGGCTGTTCTCCCTTTCCTACCCATGACAATCAAATTATACTTTCCCTGATCTGCCTCCTTGAGAATCTCTTCTGCCGGATTCCCTATTGACACCTTTGTCTCAATAAGGTTTTCTGAGAAACCGGCATTGAGAAATACAGCTTTGGCATCATTTAGTATCTGATTTGCCTCTCCTTCAGGATCTTTCCCCCCTTTCAGCCGGGCCATATACAGTGCCATATTGATAACCCTGAGCAGGGTAATTCTGTCGAGCGATTCTTTAAATGGAGCTGTGAGGCATGTAACGTGTTCTACCCCTTTCATGGAGAATGAAGACCCATCGACAGGAATCAGGATTTTCGGGATAGGGCAAGCTTTATCTTTCGATATCTTATTGCCTACTATGTATATTGTCTGTCTGGTTGCAGCATGTACGACCTTGCTTGTAACACTGCCAAGGAAAAGTCCCTTTAGTTCCGACAGACCTCTCCTCGCCATGATAACTGCTGCGAAATCTCCTTCTTCTGCCGTCCTGATAACCTCATTTGCCGCATCTCCATCCACTACCACTTTTTCAATTTTTGTGTCGATTCCTGAATTCTTCAGAACCTTCTCGCCTTCATCTAAAAACGGCATAATATCTCTATTAATATGTTCTTGTTTCAGCCTTTTAAAGAGATCGGACTCTTCGATGATCTTTGTCCTGAAGTCAATGTTTGCCATATGCCGGCTCATATACCCTCCGGTTAGAATATGGAGCAGGGTAATTCCGGAAAGGCTTTTCCCCATCGATGCCCCAAGTCGCCCTGCAAACTGTACAGCCCTCTTTGCATGGTTGCTTCCATCAACCGGAAGCAGGATTTTTGGAATAGGACATTGTAGTTTCATATTAAATACTCCTTTTCTACTCGTATTCGTCACCCTGAACTCGTTTCAGGGTCTCTTGCGTATTATTGAGATGCTGAATAAATTCAGCATACACTTTTGTATAAAATCCCTCCTCTCCTCCCTTTTCCAAAGGGAGGAATTCCCCTCTTTGGTCCGTCCAATCCGTCAATACGTAAGACGGAGGACGGAAGGGGTGAGGGGAGATTTTTTAATAGAATATCAGCAGCCATACATGGCAGATTGCTACGCTGATGAGCATATAAAGAAATGCATACTTCATGAACCCAAGGAAGCTGATTTTATAACCGGCTGCCTCTGCGATACCTACTGTTACCACATTCGCGCTTGCGCCGATCATCGTTCCATTACCGCCAAGACATGCGCCCAGTGCCAGCGCCCACCAGAGCACGTTATCGTCAGCAGCTCCCGGGATCACCTTTGTGAGATATGCGGTGATCGGCAGCATGGTGGCGGTGAACGGGATGTTATCTACAAAGGCGCTCATGATTGCCGAAACCCAGAGGATCAGGGCGACTGCCTTTACAAGGTTCCCTCCTGACAGATCCAGCACCTGGTCGGCAATCCATGACAAAAGCCCTGTCTCTTCAACTGATCCGACAATGACAAAGAGGAATATGAAGAAAAGAAGCGTTGTCCATTCAATGTCCTTTTCGATGAGTTCCAGCATCTTCACCTTTTTCATCAGGATGCTGTAGGTAAAGAGGATACCGGCGCCGGCGAGTGCAGGGATACATACCTCCATATGCCAGAATCCATGGGTGAGGAAGAAGGCGACAACCAGTCCAACTACAAAAAGACCATACCCAAGGAGTGTTTTATCCGTAATCTTGTATTGTTCTCTAAGCAGTGCGATAAACTTATCCACATCTTCAACCTTGCCTTTTGCGTAAGCCTTTGAATAGAAAAACTTGTTATAGATAATGAGAGCGATCAATCCCAGGATACAAACGAGCGTCAGATTCTGAACGAACATCATGAAGGTGAATCCTGTATACGAACCTATCATGATATTCGGAGGGTCTCCGATAAGGGTTGTGGTACCACCGACATTCGATGCCATGATCCCGGGGATTAAAAGGCTGAGCGGTGAGATCTTCAATGCCAGCGCAATCTCTATCAAAACAGGGGTGTAGAGGAGCATTGTCGTCACATTGTCAAGAAACGCTGAAGTTATAGCGATAAAGATCATCGAGATAATCGAAAGCACCATAACATTACCCCGTGCCAGCTTGAATGAGATATAGGCGCACCACTGGAATACCCCTGTATGTTTCAGGACACCTACAATAATCATCATGCCCATAAGGAGGAAGATGACGTTCATGTCTATCGCCTGCATTGCCCTTTCGAAGGAAATGATGTGGTATTCGGAATTCAGGGTTCCCAGGGTATAGGTAATCAATAGCATTATTGCAGCCCCTAACATCGCGGCTATTGTCCTGTGCAGGATCTCAAAGGATATGAGTATATAAATGATCAAAAATACCCCTGTTGCAATATAAAAGGCAGGGCCAAGCCAGGGGGGAATCTTAACATCCCTGACCGTAAAGAATTGTTGACCCTTTTGTGCGAAATCCTCTTTTCCTAAATCGATAGTTGTCTTTGCAAAGCTTGTCTTGCTGACTTCAATCTGGACTTTAGCCGTATCGATCTGTTGAGGAGAGAGGGTGAATGATAGCTGATAGGTGCCCTGTGAGGACGTTTCCGTCTCTTCTTCCTCTTCATGCTCTACCATGATCTTCTGAGGCTTTCCGTTGAGAAGGATCCTGACATGTGCCTCCTTTACAGGTTCCTTATGGTAGTCGATGACAGTACCCGAGATGAAAAAAGTGTCGCCCTGCGCTGCCTCTTCAGTGGCAAAAGACATAGCGGGGAAATACAGATGAAATGCTGCTGCCAAGACTGCTGCGAATATACAGAACCAGATTCGTTTCATAATCCCTCCGAATAACGAATGCAATTTTGTGATACTGTTCTTGTCTTCTTAAAATCCCATCATCCGCGCCTGCCCATCCTCCCCTCGAATTAAAGGGAGGAGTGGGATGTGGGGTTATTCTCTAATCTATTTCAGCGTCGTCGACATACCGAGTATCGGCCAGAATGTCATTATCGCTACACCGATAATTGCTACCAAAACAACACTTAACAGTAACCCGTGTTTGAAAAATTCGCCTGGAGTAAACTGTTTTGACTCGTAGGCTATTGCGTTTGGAGCAGCTCCGATAAGCAGAACAAAAGGCATGCCTGCAGTAATCAGTGATGAATAAAAGATTACATCAGGGGCAACGCCGAGATACGGAGCTATAACGAGTGAAACAGGCAACGATATCGCTATTGCCGCAACGTTCATGATAAAGTTCGTCATGATCAGAACGAATGTGGCGATACTCAAGACAAAAACAAGCCAGTGAGCGTTCTGGAACATGACGAGCCAATTGACTGCCAGCCACTGGGCAGCTCCTGTCTGCCAGAGACAGAAACCGATACTCATGGCGCCGCTGAACAGAAGGATGATGTTCCAGGGAATATCCTCAAGTTCTTTCACAGTCAGGACCTTGAATAAGAAAAACATGAGTGTTGATACGAGCATGATGGCAGCCCTGTCGAGCGGCTTCAATGCTGGAACGAATGCCTGTGCGGACATGACCGCTATTGCGCCAAGAACGGTAATGATGACAAACTTTTCATTCCGTGTCATCGGTCCGAGTTCCTTGGAGAGTTTTCCAACTCTCTCTTTGAGACCGGGGATAACACTTTTTTCCGGTTTCAAAAAGATAATCAAGTAGAGCCAGATCAAAAAGACCATGCTCCAGCCGATCAGGAAAGTATATTTTGTGAGTTCAAAAAAGCCGATTGTTCTTCCTGTAAATTCAGCAAACATACCGGCACCGGCAGCGGCTCGGGCAGAACCCAAAAAGGTGATAACACTTCCCGCACCCGCTGCGTAAGCCATTCCGATGAACAGGGATTTTCCGAATTTTGTAGGTTTATCTCCTTCTCCATAGAGGGAATTGACTGCAAGAAGTATCGGGAATACTGTGGCAGCAGCAGCAGTATGTGCCATGACATGCGCAAGTCCTGCGGTGACCACAAGTGCACCGAGCACAATCATGTTTGTTCTTTCTCCGACTACCTGAAGCATCTTGTAAGCAAGGCGTTTGGTAAGCCCTGTTGTAGTGAAAGCAAGGCCTACTACCACAGATGCAAAAATAAACATAACGGACGGGTCCATAAAATCTCTGAAGGCGTCTTTTGCAGAACGTATTGCAAAAATGGCCTGAAAGACACCGATTGCTATGGCTGTTACACCTATGGGAACGACTTCAAATACCCACCAGATACCTGCCAACAGGAAGAGTGCAATGGCTCCTTTCCCTTGGGCAGATAGGGGAAAATGCTTGCCTATTGGATCAACTGCATCGGGCCAGGCCGGCATAAAATAAATCCAGAGGAAAAGTCCTAATCCTAACAGAATGAAAAAGACCCTTTTCCAGTCGAATTTTGGTTTGATTTCAGCGATAACTATCTCCGGTGGTGGTTGCGGTAAGCCTTCTGAACGTTTTTTCTCTTTCTCTGTCATTTCCCCTCCCTCCTATTCTTTCAGTATTGCATCCGAGATTGCATCGAAGATCTCAATCATCCTGACGAGTCCGACAAATTTCTTCTTGTTCTCCAGAACCGGAAGCAGAATCAGATCATGGTGAACCATAAGATATGCCGCCTTGGTTATAGGGTCTGTTGGTTCAACATAATACTTGGCAGGTACCATGATCTCGCTTACCGGTTTTTCAGCAAGGTCTTTTGAACTCTTGTCAAAAAGGGTGTCCCAGATGAGGGACAGTGTTGATTCGTCTTCCTTCAGCCCCTGTGCTGTATCACTGGGCTTCAGAAACCTCGGCTCAAGTCCTCTCAAAATATCCTTGAGCGTTAAGGTGCCCATAAGGTTGTACTTCTCATCGAATACCAGGATTGCCATGGGATCCGGGTACTTCTTTGCGCTGATAAAGGATACCTTCACGATCCTTATGGCCTGGCTGATTGAAAACCAGTAGGGCACATGAGGATACTCGAAAATACCGACCATTACATCCTTCGCAACTTTACCGTCAGACATAATTCCCTCCTTTTTTACATTGCTTTTCTTTCAAGCTCCATTAAGAATTTAAATCTATCAGTCCGTTTGATCGAACGGGTATACATAACAAGGGTATCACCTGAATAGAAATACTGATTCAGGAGAATTGACTGTGAACCTTCCGGCAACCCCATAAGCCGCGCTTCATCATGATTCAGATACGTAATCTCTATGTAGTTTTTTACCTTTGTGATCTTTATTCCGTACTTTTTCTCAAAGAGTTCAAAGAGGGATTGATGCGCAATATCTTCCTCCAGGAGTAGAGGGCAGATATGATAGGGAATATAGGTTTCCTGGAGCAGGACAGGTTCATTGTCGATTGACCGCAACCGTTTTATATAAATAATATGTCTGTCCTTGGGGATATCGAGTTTTACATCGAGGTCGTCAATAGGCATCATGACAGTACGAGCAAAGACATGGGTGTGGAAGTTCAATCCTTCTTCATAGAGGAGCTCTCTGAAATTCGCAAGCATGGTAAGACCTCCAGAGACGGCATTTCTGTAAATAAAGGTACCTTTTCCCTGCTGGCGTTTAAGGTAACCCTGTCTAACAAGTTCCAGGACAGCGGTTCTTACGGTAGCCCTGCTTACATTAAACATCTTGCAGAGTTCTTCCTCAGTAGGTATCTGAGACCCGATAGTCCATTCACTACTCTCTATCTTTTTCTTTAAGATTTCGTAGAGCTGAGAATACAACTTCTGATGATCTTCTCTGTCAATTAATTCCATAATTTGTATGCCCATATCAAAAAAATACAATATATTGCGAGTATTATTAAATAAAACATAATATTGTTATTAAGATTAAATAAAAGTACAATATAACAATATATTTACAACGTAATTTTCTTATTATTGGATGGTGTTTTTCAATCAGGTGAGGACTGTATTTTTATCGGGTGAGGACTGTATTTTTATCGTAAAATATCTTTGAAAACTAATACTCGGCAATCGACAGGTGGGTATCCTATTTTTCCAACAACCCTATTTTGATGGCGTATCTCACAAGGTCTGCGATTGTGTGAACATCGAGTTTTTTCATAATATTGGTGCGATGGGTCTCTACGGTTTTAACACTGATAAAAAGCTGATGTGCAATCTGCTTATTGGAAAGTCCCAATGCAATAAGTTTTAAAATTTCACGCTCGCGAACCGTAAGTACATGTGATTCTTTCCCTTCGTGAGAAGGAGACTTGAAAATTTTTTGGGAAACTGACGGACTGATAAATGTCCCGCCTGAAAAAACAGCTCGAATCGAGTAGAGGAGGTCCTCAAAAGCATTATCCTTGAGAACATACCCTGATACATCTGATTGGATGGCTCTTTTTGCGGTAATTGAGTCCTTATGCATGGTAAGAAAGATTACTCTGGTTTCGATGCCGATTTCCCGGATTTTCTGAAAGATTTCGAACCCGTCGAGCCCTGGCATTGATATATCGAGTATTGCAATATCGGGGCGTTCCTTGATAATAAGATTCAGTGTTTCCGCTCCATCCCCTGCCTCTCCGACAACTACTATATCACTTGCAGATTGGAGCAGATTAAGGAGCCCCTGTCTGAATATGACGTGATCGTCAGCAATGAGAACTCTGATCATTGAACCGGCACCTCGATAAAAATATCAGTACCTATTCTATCAGAACTCTTTATCCTGATTATTCCGCTGAGTAATTCTACCCGTTCCCTGATTGTATAGAGTCCTATCCCTTGCTCCTCTTCGCTGCCCGGCTGATGAAATCCTTTGCCGTTATCCTGAATTTCAAGAACCAGATACGATTTATCCCGGCTCAATAAAACCTCGACCCTGGTGGCGCCGGAATGCTTTACAGCGTTGTTCAATGCCTCCTGAAATATGCGGTAGAAATTTTCTTTGATCTTGAGGCTGATATCACCGATATTAGCCGAAGAAATATTGATCTCTATGCCTGAACGCTCCTTTACCTTCCTCGCATGCCATTTAATAGCTTCGATGAGGTCAGTATTTTCAAGAAAAGAGGGTCGGATATCCATCGATACTGCCCGCAATTCCTCAATGGACTGGTTTATCTCCGATATCAGTTCAGGAAATGCCTGCTTGTCTAATGGCTTATCATCTTTTGCCTGTGCTTCGAGCATTTGCAGTTTCATCTTTGTTGCAAGCAAGGATGTCCCTATTCCATCATGCAGTTCTCTTGCGAGTCGTTTTCTCTCTTCTTCATGTGCATTAAATATTTTCACAGAAGCCGATTGCAGCTCTTTTATTCGTGTATAACGGGAGGTTAAAGCATACATAACACAAATCATGAAAAAAACGGTCGCATAATCCCAGAGAAAAAATCCCGTAATATAGAGCAGATCGATTCCTCCGAGAGATTCGAGTATAAATCCAACAATCAGACCGATGATTCCGAGGAAAATAGTTCCCGACTCGTATAATTGCCTTACCAATGCCTTAATGGCAACAAAGGCGAGAAATGCTGCGGTTATGATAAAAAGGATTTTCCACAATGTATAGAGAGAAATACGTGCTGTATAGGTATGAAAAAAGGTTGTCATCAGAGCAATGCTGATGAATGATACAACAAATCCTTTCATATAAACAGTAAGCTTTTCCTTGTAGAAATGAAGGAGAAGAAGCAGTAAACTCGCGGGAAGAAATGCTGAAATCGCGTTGATTACTTGTTGAACGAGTCGTGTTTTCAGACCAGTGGTATAAAATGTAATACTCCCGAGAAAAAAGAGTGTACTATAGAGTGTTATGAAAAACCAGAAATAGAAATATTCTCTGTCCCTCAGTCCTTTGATATAAAAGAAGAGACAGGATAGGAAAAACAAGGCAAAAAAAGTAAAAAAGCAGAATTCCCAGATCAGGGTTTCTTTATATCTATTCGATGTTTCGAGCAGAAGATTCCGGTAATCACCAATCTTTACCCCGCTGTCAAATATCCCACCATTTAAATAGGTATTCAACACGCGCACAGCAATAACATTGTCTGAATCAAACCTGATATGTTCACGGGGTATTTTATACAGCCTTTGTATTTTTGATGCCTCGATAAAATTTTCACCAATACTTCCTTCAGAGCCTATCTTAACGCCATTTAAAAAAACCTCATCGGCATCTCCTATCCTCCCAAGCAATACCGCAGGCTGAATATTCTGAAAACTCCCGGTTATCGTAACGTGTATTCTATACCAGCCCAAACCCTTGTCAGGTTTTATCCCTTGAGATTGCCAGCTTCCGGGGACATGGATTGCTTTCCATCGTGAGTCGTCAAATTGTGGTGAGGACCAGACAGGATTATCTCCTGCTGAAAATTTGTGCAAACCATCAAAAATAATATAATGTTCTGGATTTTGTGCATTTAAAGGGGTATAGTTTAGTATTATGCCAATAAAGAAAACCAGACTTATAATTAGATATATAAACATAATAAACTCAATGGGCTATTTTATTAATTTTGCAATATAGCCTTATTCCATCCCCATGTCCAGATGCCTTATGTCTTTAAGAGGTTTAAAATATTTATTCGTGGATTGTTTTTTCATATCTTAAATTATACTAAATAAAGTTCCTGTTTTTATTGACCATCTGTTTTATAGACTTTATACTTTAGTTAAATAACTGATTTTTCTCTCAATAGACTCATTTTTATCGGAGACAGGCCGAAACCATTGATAAATTGAATCAAGAGACAGAGACTAAAATACAGAAGATTATATTTGATGCAACAATGGCAAGTATAAGAGGGGATAGAGATCCTGTTTCCGCACAGGACGGTTTATCTCAGGGAGGATGAGCATTGGAAGAAATAAAGCCGTTTGAATTCAGACAATGCATTACTATTTTAAAAGCCACAGGGAAAAAGGCAAGGAATCTTCGTGAATTAAGAGACAGGATATCCGATGTATCCGATGAAAGTATATCACATCACGTGTATCACTATTTTCAAAAGGAAAAACGAATTTTGGAATATACCAATGATTTTGCACAATGGGCTGGTGAAACCTTGAAGGAAAATATATTGGCTGAGCAACTATCAAATATAGACCCATATTCATTTAAATGTATAGTTGACCTCAGAAATGAGATAGTTAGGGTAATTGATGCATACCTTAAAACATTTCCTAAAACAAGAGCAGCCCTTTCAGGAGATGAGTTTTATTTTAACGAGGGAATTACACTCGTTTCCCCGGTAGGAATACACGTAAAGAATCTTGCAGAGTTTCTTATGGCAATAAGATATGTTGACCTTGAATCTATTTACTTTCATTTTTATGAAGCAAGAATCCGTCCCCCTGAAGAAGTAGATGATTTTTCCCATTGGTTCGGGGATGCACTTAATAAAAAAGGACTTGCCGATAGGATAAGGTCAATAGATCCCTTCATGCACAGCCTTGAAGCAGCGAGGCAGCATATAATCGAACTTACAGAGGATGAGCTTAAAAACGATATGGAGAAGTTTTAGATTATGGAATTGCAGGCAAACAATATTTCGCAGTTTAAACTTAAACTTGAAGACTATATAGGTATTGTACCAAAAATAGACCTCGTGATTATTCAGAAACTTGCAGACAGATTTGCAGGAAGACAATTCCTCCACATTAATTCAACAAAAACCGGTGGAGGGGTTGCTGAGATCCTTCAGAGGATGATGATAATCCTCACAGGACTTGGAATAAACGCAAAGTGGGAAGTCATAGAGGGAGATGAGAGTTTTTTTGATATAACAAAGAAGATTCATAATGCCCTTCAAGGAAACCCGGAACAGATATCAGAAGATATGTGGCAATTTTACTTTGAGGTTAATAAAAGAAATGCAGAAAAGCTTGACCTCAATGCAGATGCGATCCTAATACATGACCCACAGCCTGCCCCATTAATCGAGTTTAAGACATCTGGCATATGGATATGGAGATGTCATATAGACATATCTAATCCAACTACAAGGGTTTGGAATTTGATTAAAAATTATGTAGAAAAATATAATGCAGCTATCTTTTCGGTCGCTAAATTTGCAAAAAAACTTCCTCTCGACAAATTTATCATACCCCCTGCGATTGCACCCCTGAGCGACAAGAACAGAGAACTCACAAATACAGAGATACATAATGTCCTTGCAATGCTTAATCTTCCTGTTGATAAACCCATTATTCTGCAGGTATCAAGATTCGACAGGTTTAAAGACCCGATAGGAGTTATTAAGGCATACAGACTTGTGAAAAGATACAATGATTGCAGACTTGTTCTTGCCGGAAGCCCTGCAACAGATGATCCTGAAGGTGAAATGATATTAAATGAAGTGAAGGAATTTGCCGGCAATGACCAGGATATTTCTATACTTCTTTTACCGCCCTTCAGCGATACAGAAATAAATGCATTGCAGAGGGCAGCCACAGTTGTTCTTCAAAAATCATTAAAGGAAGGTTTCGGTCTCACAGTATCAGAGGCGATGTGGAAGGGTAAGCCGGTAATAGGTGGTGCAGTAGGCGGAATTCCGCTTCAGATAATACATGGCGTTACAGGTTTTCTCGTAAATTCAGTAGAAGGTACTGCTCTTAGGATAAGGCAGATTCTGAACAACCCGGATATGGCTAAAAGAATGGGTGAAAACGGCAGGGAATATGTGAGGAGGAATTTTCTTATCACAAGGCAGATAAGAGACTATCTCTCTTTATGGTATATCATGGAAAATAAAGGGGAGAGCATACTGGAGATTTAACATGAAGATCACAATCCGTCTTATAGTTTCCCTTCTTTTTGTGGTGGCTCTGGTAGCAGTTATTTTTTCATTTTACCAGGTCAGGGCTGAAAGAATTCGCCTTACATCTGAGATGGAACGACGAGCCATTATCCTGGCGGAGAGCTTGCAGGAAGCTGTAATGCCATTGGTGCAAAGTAACTCACTATCCAAATTAACACGCCTTGTCGAACGATTTGGCAACCGCGAAAGGCTTAAAGGGATTGCCGTGCTTGACATCCAGGGGAATATTATGGCGTCAACTCCCGATCTTGAACCTTATATACAACAGCCATTACCCCAGGCAGTGAGCTCCATCACGGAAAAAAGGTCTGTAGACAGCTTTATAGACATCAAAGGCAAAAAAACATATATCTATACCACTCCTCTTTCCGCAGAAGATAAACTTATAGGATCTTTGGCGCTCTTTTATGACGCTTCTTACATTGATGTCAGGCTTGCGGGGATATGGAAGCATAACCTCCTCCGTTTTATAACATTAGCAATACTTATCGTTGTGATAACGCTTCTGATAGTAAGGTGGAGCATTACGGGGCCGATAGCTCATTTTGCAGAATGGATGAGGGAATTGCGAATAGGGAAAGGCAAAATCAGCCAGCCGGTCACAACAATAAGAGGCGATGTGCTGGCTCCGCTGATTTCAGAGGTGACTCAGTTGGCAAAAAGCTTGGCAATGGCTCGCATGCGTGCAGAGGAAGAGGCACGCTTACGTGTTCAGGCAGAATCCCTCTGGACAGCCAACCGTCTTAAGGAACATATGCGTGTTGAACTCAAAGGACAAAAACTGTTTTTGATTTCGAACAGGGAACCTTATATGCATACAAAAGACGGGCGTAATATCAAATGCATTACCCCTGCGGGGGGATTGGTTACAGCGCTGGATCCTGTCATGCGCATATGCGATG
>Ga0256868_10001110_pt1 | contig 14996 bp, 13 predicted proteins | sample RVTome_13_FD_187341 | JGI IMG/M metagenome (GOLD analysis project Ga0256868, IMG submission 187341) | Soil microbial communities from uranium-contaminated site in the Upper Colorado River Basin, Wyoming, United States - RVT92D227 HiSeq ... | reverse complement strand
ACTGCCATCTTTGTCAAAAATCGGAATCTTGTCCGTCCGCGCCCATCTTGTGCCGCTTGCAGATTCATATTGTTCTATTATATTAAGTTTTGAACGCCCGGATTGTAAAACCTCTTGGTCATCGTCCGTCATGCCTTGAGCCATCTGAGGGGAATAAAGGTCAAAGACTGTTTTACCCACGAAATCTTTCTCAGACATCTTAAGCGCTTCGGCAAATAGTTTATTGACTCGTATAAATCTACCATCTTTATCTTTATAGAAAACTATGATCGGCGAAGAATCGATAATAAGCCTAAGCTCCTCCCGCTCCTTATCCAAAGTTTCCTGTAATTTCTTCCGCTCGGTGACGTCACGGACAAAGACCACTGCGCCGTTTTTCTCATCATAAACAATCGGCGCTGCGGAGACCTCGACTTGTACGTAACTGCCGTCGAGCCGCAGATAGATCTGCTCGAGCATTGGGACGCGTTTTTTCTCCTCGTTGATAAGGCGGATGCGCTCCCGCACCCGCTCGCGGAAATCCGGATGAAACCGGTCCATAACCAACTGACCTAGCAGCTGCTCAGGCCGCTCCGCGCCGAATATGTGAAGCATGGCCGCGTTGATGTAGGTGAAGCGGTAGTCCGTCTGAACGAATATCCCTTCGGACGCGTTTTCGACCAAGGTGCGAAAACGTTCTGCGCTATCGCTCACAGCCTTTTCCGCCTGCTTACGCTCGGTGATATCATGCACATGCGAAATGAAGTATAAGGGTGCGCCTTCGGCATTGCGGACAAGCGAACTGGAAACCTCACAGGTTACCACGTGCCCTTTTTTATGGATGTACCGTTTCTCGAACGTGGCGCGATCTATCTCTCCCCGTAACGTTTTTTGTATGAACTGAGGGCTTTTATCCATGTCTTCCGGATGGGCGATATCGTTGATCGTCATTTTTTCGAGCTCTGCCTTCGCGTAACCGAAGATTTCGCACATCTTGCTATTAACCTTTGTCAAATTTCCTTCGAGGTCTACCAAGCACACACCGGTGTTGGCATTCTCAAATGCAAGGCGAAACCTCTCCTCACTTTCTCGCAATATCTCCTCTGCCTGCTTGCGGTCGGTGATGTCCCGAATAATTCCCCTAAACCCTGCCGCTTTACCTGAAGAATCTTTTTGTAACGATATAGATGCCTCAACGTTACTCCTCGTCCCATCTTTTTTTATAATCTCATAATTATATCCTTTACCCGGTTTCCCTGTTTTGTAGACTTCATTAAACGCCTGAAACAGTCTTTTTGCAGTCTCTTTATCTGTATACTGCCGGTTATTCATGCCCATCAATTCCTCTTTGGGGTACCCCCATATTCGGCACATGGTATCGTTGAAAAAGGTGAAGTTACCGGCAAGGTCTACTTCATAATATCCCTCCTCGATATTTTCAAGAATGGTTCGATATTTATCTTCACTCTTCTGCAGCGTTTCTTCCGCGTGCTTGCGCTCGGTGATGTCGCGGAATATTCCCTGCAACATTTTCCTTCCGTGGAGATACAGCAAGTTGGCTTTGATTTCAACTTCTCTGATTTCACCCGTCACGGTAAGAACTTGCGTTTCCAGCACCTGCCCCTCTTTATTAGTCAGGTGCTTCTTGAATGTTGCGGATATTCCTGTGTTATTGCCGGAGGGAGGGTGCAGAATGGCCTGATGTTGCCCGATCAGTTCCGCCCTATTTCTGCCAACTAAATCCGCCAGCGACTGGTTGCAATCAAGTAGGATACCGGTATCGGCATCGGCCAGCGCGATGCCGTCCCGGGCTTCCTCAAACAGCACACGGTATCGTTCCTCGCTCTCCCGCAGCGCCCCCTCAGCCTTCTTGCGCTCGGTGATGTCGGCGGAATATATGCGAATGTGCTCAGGATCGACCAAGACAATAACTTGTGAGTACCAGCCGTCACCTACTCTCACTTCGCGCACGATATATTTTTTCCTTTTTTCACGAAGCTCGGGAAAATAAGGCTTAAGATCGGCCACGAAGGGATGTTCCCCTTGCTTTTTGTCAAGGTCCGAGAATAAGTGTTTGGCGGCGGGATTGGCGTACGTGAGCTGACCTTTTTGGCCGAACTCCACTATCGGCATGGGGTTCAACTTCGGAAAGAAAGACAGCCGCTCGATCTCCTTTTCTGCCAGCTTGCGCTCGGTGATGTCAGTGCATGAGCCTACCATTTTTAAGAGATTGCTTTTACTGTCACGCTGGGTTGTGCCTCTATCTATCCAATAGCGATATGTACCGTCTTTACGCCGTACACGGTATTCTTCGCTATAGGGCGTTTGCTCCTTGAGATGTTGATCGAGAGCAGCCATTACACGGTCGTGGTCATCGGGGTGGATGGCTTTTTCCCAGGCCTTTATCGTTCTGGGGAATTTGCCTGACGCATATCCAAGAAACTTATCAATAGGGCCAAACCATTCCAATCTGCCGGTTGGGATATCCCATTCCCAGATTAAATCACTGGCGCTTTGGGCTGCAAGCGCGAATCGCATCTGGGACGCTTTTAGTTCTTCCTCTGTCTTCTTGCCCGCGGTCTCAGATTGCTCCAAATCAGCTACACGCTGGCGCAATTGGGTCAATTCTTTGATGAGTTGTTTTTGAGTTTTCTCGTTGTCTTTCATCTCGTGTTCCTTCTCAGCCAGGCGGGGCTCATCACTTCACCCAAGAGATTTTTGGGCAGGGGGTAGGGGTTCAATAGCCTGTAGGTATTTCTATCTATTGGAGGAAGATAGGATTCTCCGCACCGGGGAGGGGAAATTGAAATGTATGAAAAAGCGTAAGAGGATAATGTGAACATTGTACATATCCTCCTTGGATGATTATATCTACCAATAGATATCTTGTCAACAAGAACAAAACGTGTGAACAAAACAGGACTTTAGTGCCTGGTTTGACTACAGGATGAAAAGAGATATATCTTCTTTGTGATGGTTGAAGCTCAAAGGGTTTATGCCTCATGGTATCATCATATGGCACCCTCTTACAAAGAGTGGGGCAACATAGGATTGTCGTGAGAAAAGGGGGGTGCTATAGTCTTTTGCTCAGGAGCCAATGATGCCATCTTTAGGCGCTGATCAACAAAGGGTCCTCCTCATCAACCCCAATGAGATGAAGCCTGCCGTCGCACCCATCGGCCTCGACTATGTCGCCAGTTCTTTGGAGCTGGCAGGTTTTAAAGTAGATCTGATCGATCTCTGTTTCTCAACCTCATTTCATGAAGCGCTGGATGTCTATTTCCAAGGGCATGATCCCCTGGCCATCGGGGTTACCGTGCGCAACACGGACGATTGTTACTACCTGAGCCAGGCATTCATCCTCCCGCGTATAAAAGAGATAATCGCTTATATAAAGGAAAAGACCGCTCGCCCCATCATCCTGGGAGGGGTCGGTTTCTCGGTGATGCCCGAACCTATCCTCGCGTATCTTGGGGCGGATTGGGGGATCTGGGGGGATGGGGAAAGGGCCCTGCCTGCCTTCGTGAAGCGGATGGCGGCAGGGGAGGAGCCTTTTGACATCCCCGGTCTAATCTACAGAAAAAACGGCAGATATTATTGCAACCCCCCTGAGCTTGCCGAGCTGTTGGATCTCCCCCTTGCGCGCCGGGAGGCGGTGGATAACCCCCGGTACCTTCGCGAGGGGGGGATGGGAGGAGTGGAGACGAAGCGCGGGTGTGAGCAGAGGTGCATCTATTGTGCCGACCCGTTGGCAAAGGGGAGGAGGTATCGTTTGAGGCCGCCGTCTATCGTGGCCGACGAGATGGAAAGCCTTCTGGCTCAGGGTGTGGATCACCTGCACCTGTGCGACAGCGAGTTTAACCTCCCCTATAAACATGCGGTAGCGGTCTGCGAGGAGATCATCAGACGCGGGTTGGGTGAGCGGCTGGCGTGGTACGCCTACCTGAGCCCGGTTCCCTTTACTGAAGCGTTGGCCCTCCTGATGGTAAAGGCGGGATGCAGGGGGATAAACTTCGGGGTTGATCATGCGGCAGATCGTATATTAAAGAAGCTGGGCAGGTCCTTCACGGCTCAGAACCTGCGGGAGACAGCTGCCATCTGCCAGAGGCTTAAAATCCCCTTCATGTATGACCTGCTCTTGGGTGGTCCGGGAGAGGACAAGGAGAGCTTGGCCATTGCCATCTCCTTTATGAAGGAGATTAAACCTTCGCGGGTGGGGATCGCGGCTGGAATCAGGATCTACCCGGGGACACGGCTGGCGGAGATCGCGCTGGCGGATATTGAGAAGGGCAATGCTCATGTCCGGGGTTCAATCAACCCTGACTTCTTCGCCCCTGTATTCTATGTTTCAAGCGCGATGGGGGATGAGTTGTACCCTTTTATCGCCTCTCTGGTAAAAAAGGATGAGCGGTTCTTCTTTGGTGGCGGGGAGGAGGTCGAGGCCAACTACAATTACAACGCCAACGATGTGCTTACGGAGGCTATCAAGCGGGGATATCGAGGGGCATTTTGGGACATCTTAAGGCGGCTGGCGGAAGAGGGGAGAGTTATAAAGGTCTAAGTTTGGAGAAGATTACGGAAGATTTTCTACGTCAGCTAGATCTTTATACCGTCCAAGGGCATTTTTGTTGATCTTGAGGTGATCTAGATCGATTATATTTGTTGTAACCCCATCCAGTTCATCAACCACCCGTGTCTTATAGCATTCGTCAAATTTGACTCCGGTTGCGCTAGTAATAATTTCTATTCTCATGGGTTGCACGCCCATCCGAACGATTTGTCCTTCTTGGAGAAAAAGTTCTGGCGAAAGTTCAGACGTATCAAATCCAAAGTCTTTGAGAGCAGCGACGAGCTTGTGGGTGTTTTGTGGATTTACGGCGATCCAGATATCCATATCGGCGGTGGCCCGGGGATACCCATGATAACCAACGGCGTAACCACCAACCAAAAGATATTCAACCCGATGATCGGCGAGTAATCTCAAGAACTCTTTGAAGTCGGGCGGTACATTGAGCGTCACCATAATTTAACCGTCGAAGGTATTCAACTACCTGCAAGCGCTCGTGTGGTGTCTTAGTCAGCCAGTACTCTTTGTCACCGGATGGATCAGAGAGTGAAGCCCTGGTGACAACCGTTTTGTCCAATTTGAAAAGGTCCATTTCTCTCCCTATTCCTCATCTTACTACAGCAAGCTATCATATCAATTACAAAATTTCAATTTTTTTGCTGAAAGCATAAAAATAACTATCACCCCATGGCCTTGACATAGCGCATGCGCAGATCATAGAGGAAGCTGTTAAGCAGGTTTTCTTCCTCTTGCGTAAGGTTCCCCTTGGTCTTTTCCTGCAGGATCCCCAGGATGTCGATGGTCTGTTTCGCCAGGGGGAGGTTCTTGTCCATTTTTTCGGTGATGGGCTCCGGTATCTCTCCCAGGTGGACGAGGGCGGAGGTGCTCAGGGAGTAGACAAAAGCGGAGAAGGTGACCTCGGGCACAGGGGGAGGCTGTTCTACCTGCGCCTCTTTTTGCGCTTCTTTTGCCTGGGCCTTTGTTGCTTTTTTTACCTTTTCTTCTTTTTTCTCCGTTGCCTCAGCAGCGGTCCTTTTATCAATAACCCGAAAACTCTTTTTTTCCTCCTTGTCCTCTACCATTCTCTCCCTCCTTCGTTGGCGTCAATCCCTAAATTTGACGGTGGCTGCGGCGGTTGCGGCGGGAATGGTCCTTCCAGATCTTTCCCTTGTCTTCCTTGTACAGCGGTTCCATCCTCAAGTTGAGGAGGACAGTGCCCGGGAGCTCACGTTCATGTTCCGACCATCTCTTTTCGGACGGCTTCTTTCCCAAAGGCTTCTTTCCCGAAGGCTTCTGCTCCGGCAGGACCATGGAGATGGGGGGGCCGGTAATATAGGATGGGGGAATGTGGTTTGCCAGATAGGTCAGCGGGTTGGCCTGATAAAAGATGATGCCGTTTTCAAAGGCCCTCTGGGCCTGGATCTCCACGATGATGGGGTCGGGGTCACGGCGCCTGCCTATCCTCAGGGCGAGCTCCGGCGAGGTGGCGAGAAGGACATATGTGTGCCCCATAGGAGCGAGGCCTTTTTGGAGAATATGGGGATAGGCCCTGCGCCTGGCCCCCTGATAGAGCATCTTGGGGGGCGATAAAGGCTCATAAGGCATCGGGTTAAAGAGCGCATCTCTGATCCTGTCATCCTTAAGTTCAAACCGCTCACGGTCGCCGGCATAGATCGCCTCTATTATATGAGAGCGCCTGACATACGACCATCCCTCCTCCTCGGTGATGGCCTGCTGCAACTCCTTGAGGGAGACGAAGCCCTCCTCGTCGAGGGCCAATCCGAATTCATCAGGGCGGTGTTGCACGATGTAGGCTAGCAGCTTGCTCAGGGCGATCACCTGGTGCCGATGGGACATCTCAGTTGAGCCTCCGCCGAAACTCCTCCTTGTATTCCTCCAGCTCCTCTAAAAATTTATCAATGTGTCTTATGGTCTGCTTTTTAAATTCCTGGTGGCCGCTGGATGCGTACAGATACATGAGCTTGACGATGGTTTGGTAGGTGCCCTCTTGGTCCCTGCACCATCGCTCTAAAGGGCAAATGAGGCAGCTCTCTTGATACTCCAAACAGAAGGCCCCTCCCGAGCGGGCGCTCCTGATGATAGGAGCGAGTTCAGACAGCTGTTCCACGGCATGAAAGGACTCCTTGATCCCCGTCCACTTCTTTATGGTGATGTCGAAGAGATTTTCCCCCCGCCGATACTGGGTGACGATATCCTGGAAGGTCATCAGCCTGTTCTTCATTGTTCCCTTCTTGTATCAGATCGAGGACGCAAAAAGACACTGCCCTCTTTTTCCCGACAAGCGCTTTTCCGAGGGCCTTAGCTCTATAAATAATAATCCAATTGATTGTTTTGTCAATCTTAGGATTTTACGTGGATAATCCTGTTCGTTTCATCCACATAGACGAGCTTGGGGCGATGGTGGGTATATTCCTCCTCGTCGAGAAGGCCATAGCTGGCGATGATGATCAGGTCGTCAGTCGTCGCCTTGTGGGCGGCAGCGCCGTTGATGCAGATGACGCCGGAGCCCCGCCTGCCCTTCAGGGCATAGGTCTCAAAACGGTTCCCGTTGGTCACGTTGTAGATCTGGACCTGTTCGTAGGGGAGGATGTCCGCGGCGTCCATGAGCTCTTCATCGATGGTGATGCTTCCCTCGTAGTCGAGGTTTGCATCGGTTACCCTCACCCGATGGATCTTAGCCTTTAACATGATCCGTTGCACTGTTATTCCTCCTTCAGGATGATGTTGTCGATCAGTCTCGTTTTGCCCATCTTGACGGCCAAGGCGATAACCGCCTCGCCCTTAATTTCCTCGATATCCTCCAGGGTATGGGCATCGCAGATCTTCACATAGTCGATGACGGCTGCCTTATCTTCCTCGATGATCCTCCTGACCTCTTGCAGGATTGTCGCTGCGCTCCTTTCACCGAGGGCAAAGAGTTCCTTTCCTTTCATTAAGGATCGATAGAGGCGCGCTGCCTCTTTCCTTTTTTTGGGATGGAGGTAGGTGTTGCGCGAGCTCATGGCCAGGCCATCGGATTCCCTGATGGTGGGCATGCCGATGACCTCGATATCCAGATTGAGATCCTTAACCATTTGCTTGATAGCGACCAACTGTTGGTAATCCTTTTGACCGAAGAGGGCAAGGTGGGGCTTCACGATGTTGAAGAGCTTGGCTACCACTGTGGTCACTCCGCGGAAGTGGCCGGGGCGAGAGATACCGCAGAGGTTCCGGGTAACCCGCTCCACCTCCACAGAGGTCTGAAACCCGTCCGGGTAGATCTCGGCAGCGGAAGGGGTGAAGCAGATATCCACACCAACACCCTGAATTAATTTGAGATCCTGCTTCAAGTCCCGCGGGTATTGGTCGTAGTCCTCCGCCGGCCCGAATTGCGTAGGGTTGACGAAGATGCTGGTGACCAAGCAATCTCCCCGCTTTCTCCCTTCCCGCATCAAGGAGAGATGCCCTTCGTGCAGAAACCCCATGGTGGGGACAAAGGCGATGGTCATCCCCTGCCGTCGTTGTTGCTCGGCACGGTGCTGCATCTCCTTGGTTTGGACGATGATCTCCATTGTTCTTTAAAGGTGAAAGCTGTGTTCCTCGGTGGGGAATTTTCCCTTCCTTACTTCATCCATATAGTTCTCTACCGCTTGGGAGATGACCTGGCGCAGATCGACATAGCTCTTCACGAATTTGGGACGGAAATTCCCCATCAGACCCAGCACGTCATGAATCACCAGCACCTGCCCGTCGCAGTGGATTCCTGCGCCGATGCCGATAGTGGGGATGGTCAATTTTTCAGTGATCTCTGCAGCCAACTCGGTTGGGATGCACTCCATTACTACGGAAAAGGCCCCGGCCTCTTCTACTGCCTGGGCATCCTCCATGATCTTTCGTTTTTGTTCCTCCACCTTCCCCTGCACCTTATGCCCCCCCATCTGGTGGATGGACTGGGGGGTCAGACCGATGTGGCCCATGACGGGGATGTCGATGTCGGCGATGGCCTTGATGACCCCCTTCATCTTCATGCCCCCCTCCAATTTTACCGCCTCGGCACCGCTCTCCTTGATCATCCTGCCGGCGTTGCGCTTGGCATCCTCGTTACTGATCTGATAGGACATGAAGGGCATATCGATGACCACTAAGGCCCGTGCTACCCCCTTAACCACGGCCCTCGTGTGGTAGATCATCTCCTCGATGGTGACCGGCAGGGTATTGGAATACCCGGCTACCACCGAACCCACCGAATCTCCTACAAGGAGGATGTCCACCCCTGCCTCATCTAAGATCCGGGCGAAAGGGGTATCGTAGGCCGTGAGCATGGTGATCTTTTCATCCCCTGCTTTCATCGCTTTTATGCCCGGTACCGTTATCTTCTGGGTCATTGTACCCTCCTTGATCTATACCCTGGCATTAAAATCAAAAGCCCTCTGGACAGTCCAGAAGGCCTCTTTTTTCCCCTGATTCTCTTGCTTTGTAGCGCCTTCCGTCTCGGTCCAGCCTTACCTAGATCCAAGCGGCATGTAATACCATGTCCCCTTTCTGGTCCCTCTGATCTCCTTCAAGAGATCCTCAAAATCTTCCCTGCTCTGGACAAAATCAATCTCCGTTGCGTCCACAACCAGAAGAGGGGAATCGCTGTAATAGAAGAAGTAATCCTTATATGCCTCTACCACCTCCTCCAAATACTCGGGCGAGATGTCCCTCTCAAAGCGTTTTCCCCGTGTCCTGATCCTTTCTTTGAGGATCTCGGGCCGGGCCTGTAAGAGGATCACCAGATCGGGCCGTGTGATCCTCGCCTCCAAGAGGGTATATATTTCATCGTACAGCCTCAGCTCGTCTTTGTCAAGGTTTATGTGGGCGAAGATCCTATCGCGGTCAAAGAGATAGTCGCTGATAATCATCTTCTGGAAGAGATCGAGCTGGCTGAGATCCTTTTGTTGTTGATAGCGGGTGAGGAGGAAGAAGAGCTGGGTTTGCAGGGCGTGTCTCTTTCGGTCCCGGTAGAACTTTTCCAAAAAGGGGTTTGCATCCGTCTGTTCGAGGAGCAGATCGCCGCCGAGCTCCGCCGCCAACATCTTGGTCAGGCTCGTCTTGCCCACGCCGATAGGACCCTCTATTGCGATATATCTCTTCTCCCCTTCCATATATTATCCTATTAGTGTTCAGATTGAGGCAGATGGGTTTCGACGTATTACCCTACCATAGGTCAACCCTCCTGTCCATCCTGGGCAACTATGTGATGACCGGCTGGCCTTATTGCGTCTCCGGGGTGAATCCCGCCGGTGGCGGGAATCGCACAGAATTCAGAAATATTAAACTTCTTCATTGCCTACAAAGTAGGTTTCAAATCGCCCCATCCCCCGTTTTCTAAAAGGGGGGATGGGGGAGTGCTGTTTTTTTCGCAAAGGCGGGATTCCCGCCGACGGTAATCCTTTGGGCAAAGGTGGCTCTGACCAAATGGTCACTTTCGGTTTAGCCAGAGGGTGACGCTCCGTCAGGAGGGAATACTCGGGGTCCGCTCGGCTCGACCGCTATGAAGCCTAACCTGGAGATCGAGGCCAATATCTCATGTTTAGTATGCGCAAAAATACGTAAAAGAAACTAAAAAAAACAAAAGTAAACCCAGAAAAACACAGTAAAAACGAGAAAAATAAGGAAAGATTCTTGCCCTAACAAAGGGTTGACAAAAAGCGGTCCCCTGTGTTAGAGATCTTTTGCTTAAGAGGTATGGTTCGTTTTCTGGCGAGTTTACCGAGGGGGAGAGGACGGGTTCTCCCCTAGGCATTAGAGCTGAGGTATACTATGATATCTTGTGTCTCAAAAAATCCGAGAGAGGGGAGGAAGCAACGAGATGAAGGTAACGCGACGCGACTTTCTAAAGATCTCAGGGGCAACGGCAGCAGGTTTATACGTCAGCCAGTTGGGGTTTGATCTTGCCCCTGCCTCTGCCTACGCCGCCACCCTGCGCATCAAGGGTGCCACGGAAACCACCACCATCTGCGCTTACTGCGCGGTGGGGTGCGGGATCATCTGCCACACGAGCGGCGGCAAGGTGATCAACACCGAGGGAGACCCCGATCATCCCACTAATCAAGGCAGCCTCTGCGCCAAAGGGGCCGCCCTCTATCAGTGGGTGAACAACGGCAGCAGGGTCACTACCCCCCTGTACCGGGCCCCGGGGAGCGCCAGTTGGAAGCAAGTCTCCTGGGATTGGGCCTTGACCGAGATCGCCAAGCGGGTCAAGGCAGCCAGGGAAAAGGGGTTTGTCAAGACCAATGCCAAGGGTCAGGTGGTGAACAGGACGGAGAGCATCGCCCACATCGGGTCCGCCGCCTTGGACAACGAGGAGTGCTGGACCATACAGGCCATGATGAGGTCCCTGGGGCTCGTCTATATCGAGCACCAGGCACGTATCTGACACAGCGCTACGGTAGCGGCTCTGGCAGAGTCGTTCGGACGTGGCGCCATGACCAACCACTGGATCGATATCGGCAACAGCGATTGCGTCCTGATCATGGGGAGCAACGCCGCCGCAAACCACCCGATATCTTTTAAATGGGTAACCAAGGCGATGCAACAGGGGGGGACCCTCATTTCCGTCGATCCCCGCTTTACCCAGACCTCAAGCAAGGCAAACATCTACGCCCCCCTTCGATCCGGCACCGACATCGCCTTTCTGGGCGGGATGATCAAATATCTCCTCGACAAGGACCTTTACTTCAAAGAATACGTGGTCGAGTACACCAATGCTTCATACATCTTGACGGAGAAGTACAGCTTCAATGACGGGCTCTTTGCCGGATACAATCCCCAAACCAAGGGCTACGACAAGGGCTTCTGGGCCTTCGAGATGGATGCTAAGGGTGTCCCCAAGAAGGACCGGCGCCTCAAGAACAAGCGGTGCGTGTTCCAGCAGCTCAAAAAGCACTACGCACGCTACACGCTCGACAAGGTATCGGCCATAACAGGCACCCCCAAGGACCTTCTGGTCAAGGTCTATGAGACCTATGCGAAGACCGGCAGACCTGATAAGGCCGGCACGATCATGTACGCCATGGGCTGGACCCAACACACGGTCGGGGTTCAGAACATCCGCGCCATGACCATGATCCAGCTGCTCTTGGGCAACATGGGGGTGGCCGGCGGTGGTGTCAACGCGCTGAGAGGGGAATCCAACGTGCAGGGCTCCACGGACCACGGCCTGCTCTTCCATATCTTGCCTGGGTACATATCAACCCCCAGCCCCCAGTGGCCGAAGCTTGATGACTACCTCAAGAGAAGGCCGAAGAGCAATGACCCCTTGAGCGCCAACTGGTGGCAGAATGAGCCGAAGTACATGGTGAGCTTCCTCAAATCGATGTTCGGGGATGCAGCCACCGCTGACAACGAGTTCGGCTATCAGTGGCTTCCCAAGGTGGATGTCGGGGTCGACTATTCCTGGTTGAGCCTCTTCGATGCCATGTATAAGGGGAAATTCACCGGCTTCTTCTCCTGGGGCCAGAACCCGGCCTGCTCCGGCGCCAACGCCAGCAAGACGAGGCAGGCCTTGGGCAAGCTCCAATGGCTGGTGAACGTCAACATGTTCGAGAACGAGACAGGCTCTTTTTGGAAGGGCCCGGGCCTGGACCCCGCGAAGATCAAGACCGAGGTCTTCTACCTCCCCTGTGCTGTCTCTGTGGAAAAGGAGGGGTCGATCACCAACTCCGGGCGCTGGATGCAGTGGCGCTACGCTGCAGCCAAGCCCTTGGGACAGGCAAAGCCTGACGGAGATATCATCGTCGAACTGTTCAACAAGATACGGGGACTCTACAAAAAGGAGAAAGGAACCTTCCCCGATCCCATCCTTAATCTCAAGTGGGACTACAGTACAAAGGGCAAGTTCGATCCCCACAAGGCAGCAAAGGAGATCAACGGCTACTTCTTGAAGGACGTCACCTTGCAGGGCACCACCTACAAGAAGGGGAGCCTCGTCCCCGGCTTTGCATCCTTGCAGGCCGACGGCTCCACCTCCTCCGGCTGCTGGATCTACTGCAACTCCTATACGGACAAGGGGAACATGGCCGCCCGCAGGGGCTTGAAAGATGCCTCGGGCATCGGGCTCTACCCCGAGTGGGCGTGGTGTTGGCCAGTCAACCGCCGGATCATCTACAACCGCGCCTCGGTGGATCGCTTTGGCAAGCCATGGGCACCCAAGAAACCCGTGATCAGCTGGGATGGCACGAAGTGGGTCGGGGATGTGCCTGACGGCGCATGGCCCCCCATGGCCAACCCCGATGGGACCTCCAACCCCAACTCCAGGTACCCCTTCATCATGAAACCCGATGGCTTCGGCGCCTTCTTCGGACCTGGCCTGGCAGATGGTCCTTTCCCGGAGCACTATGAGCCTTTGGAGTGCCCGGTGGATCGCAACCTGATGAGTTCTCAGATCATCAACCCCACGATAAAAATGTTTACGACCGACTTGGACAAATACTTTACATGTGATCCCCGTTATCCGTTTGTAGGTACCACCTACCGGGTAACCGAACACTGGCAGACCGGCCTCATGACCCGGTGGCAGCCGTGGTTGTTGGAGGCCGAACCCCAGCAGTTCTGCGAGATGAGCGAAGAGCTGGCACAACTAAGGGGTATCAAGAACGGTGAAAAGGTGATCGTCGAATCGGGCCGTGGCAAAGTGACCGCGGTGGCTATCGTGACCAAGCGGTTCAAGCCGATGCTCATCATGGGCCAGCAGATCCATCAGGTAGGACTGCCCTGGTGCTACGGCTGGGTGCACCCGAAGGACGGCGGTGACTCTGCCAATTTGTTGACCCCCTCGGTGGGCGATCCCAACACAAGAATACCCGAGACCAAGGCGTTCATGGTGAACGTGCGTAAGGCATAAAGGAGGTAATCCCATGGCTGATAAGACATTCTTTATCGATACCACCCGGTGCACGGCTTGCCGCGGCTGTCAGATAGCTTGCAAAGAGTGGAACCGGAACCCCGCTACCAAGACCAAGAACTGGGGGAGTCATCAGAACCCTGAGGATCTCTCCTTCGTGACGTACAAGCTCGTTCGCTTCTCTGAGGTAGTCGCTGATGGGGGAGTCCAGTGGTACTTCTTTGCCGATCAGTGCCGTCACTGTGTCGAGCCTCCGTGCAAAGATGCCGCCGAGGCCCTCGGTTACAAAAAGGCCATCGCGCAAGATGCGGCGACGGGTGCGGTGCTCTTTAATCGGAGCGTGAAGATAAAACCGAAGGACTTCGAGGAGATCAGGGAGTCCTGTCCCTATAATATCCCGCGTTACGATGCCAAGCAGATGGCCATGGCCAAATGCACCATGTGTTTTGACCGCATCTCCAACGGCCTGTTGCCTGCCTGCGTCAAGACCTGTCCCACCGGGACCATGAACTTTGGCGACCGCAGCCAGATGCTGGCCCTGGCCGATAAGCGCCTGAAGGAGCTGAAGGCCAAGCACCCCAAGGCCCGACTTCTCAATGCCAAAGATGTCCGCACGATCTTTTTGATCATTGATGACGCTGAGAAGTATCACAAGTTTGCCAAGGCACGCAGCCCCTTGGGGATTAGCCGTTTGGTGGCCATGAAGAAGTTGATCAGACCCCTGGCAAGCATATCCGGATTGAAGAAGGGTTAGTTTACCCTTTTATGAACGCTCATGGAAGGGCCTGCCCTGAGGAATTCCCTCTCGGGCAGGCCTTTTCTTCACCCCGATATATATAGTATAAAAGACAGAAGGTCATCTATGGCGGATACGCTGGATCAGATCAAGCAACAGATCGTTCGGTTTAAGAAGGAGCGGCCTCACTATCGGGAGATACTGGATCTCTACGCCCTGATCCTGGAGGAACAGGCGCGGATTCGCCCTCAGTTAAAGGTTACCGTGCCAGAGGTGAATAAGAAATTGGTGCGGTCCAGATTAGACAAAGGCCTACCGTTGTTGGGTAAAGAGGGATTCGCCGTCGACCTTGAGGCTGCACAAAGGCTCTTTTACGCTCTCAGTGCGATCTGCCAAGGGGCGACCCCGAAGATGGGTGCGGAGATCCAGAGGATGAGAGAGGCGGCAGAAACAGGGGCATTGGCGTTGAAAGACCTGCTCAGCCGGCACTATGATATGAGCTACCTCAAGCAAGCGGCTGAGCGCTGCGGCGTAGACCAGGGGGTCCTCTCGTTCTTGGTCCGGATCAGTGTCAGACCTTGTCTCGAAATCCAGATGGAACAGCTGCGGGGTCTTGTCGACCTAGAGGCATGGCTGCAGGGAAAGTGTCCTCTGTGCGGATCTCACCCCCAGGTCGCCCAGTTGAGGGATGAGGAGGGGAAGCGGTATCTCCAGTGCTCTTTGTGCGGCTGTCAGTGGCGCTGGGAACGGATAGCCTGCCCTTATTGCTCGAATAAGACATTCGACTCGCTGCACTACCTCTGCTCCGACGAGGAGGAGGCATATCG
>Ga0256868_10001107_pt1 | contig 15033 bp, 14 predicted proteins | sample RVTome_13_FD_187341 | JGI IMG/M metagenome (GOLD analysis project Ga0256868, IMG submission 187341) | Soil microbial communities from uranium-contaminated site in the Upper Colorado River Basin, Wyoming, United States - RVT92D227 HiSeq ... | reverse complement strand
AAACTACCGTATAATCCGAGAACGATATGGAGAGTCCGAAGAATAACAGGCTAGAGAAGATTCTCGCCGCCGTTCTTACGATTTGTCTTCTGCTCACGACCATCCCCGCAAGTACTGCTTTGGCTAAGCCTGTTCCCAAGTTGACGGTTGACGTCTGGACAGATAAAGGCGGCCAGGGCCAGGGCATGCCGGGCGGGCAATACAGCCTGGGCGAAAGACCGGTCATATTCTTCACGGTCAGTATCGCCTGTCAGACACGCATGACCTTATCGGGTCCAGATGGATCGAATTATTGGGACAAGCAGGCAATGTACGGACCTGTTTACCAGCGTAACCTGGGAGATGCCGAGCAGAGCGATATAGGCCAGTGGACTGTAGTGCTCCAGGCAATGACCACCACAGGCGGCCTGACCGCATCGGACACAACGTCATTCATGGTTGTCGGACAGCCTGCTCCTACTCCTTCCCAAACACCTCCTTCTCAAACTATCCCATCATCACCTCCTACTTCATCTCCGGCAACTACTCCATCTACCACAACTGAATCTTCTCCCACACCAGTTTCCAGTCTGCGCGTTGCTGCCACCATTCTGGACGCCCTAAAAGCGTCAAAAATGGTTGAGGGAGCACTGCCCGTCTCCTTAACCCTGGATGCCAATAACGACAGCAGGGTTGCCGTAGATGATGCACGCCTTATCCTACAGTGGGCAATCGAGAACAGGGCACGGCTGGCGCTGGAGCAACATGTGGTCAAGATGGAGATGGCAGCGCCGAACAGCTGGGATGTGCCCTATGAGCCTATCACCGGGGTAGCCACACCGGAAAATGGAGCGGTTATTCAGACCTCCGATATGAAGCTTACCATTCCTCCCAGCGCGGTAATTTCAAATACGGATGTGGTCATAAAGAAATTAAAGCAGGAGCCCCCGTTCCTTCCCTACGAGACAGAGTATTCCACAATCCCCTGGGCAATGGCTTTTGGCAGCGTCTACGACTTTGGTCCCGAAGGTCTGGAATTTCAACAGCCTGTTCAAGTAGCACTGTCCTACAATGAAACCATGCTACCCCCTGGCTCCAGTGAGGAGAGTATAGTGCCTGTTTACTACAACGGGAAAAATTGGATAACGATGCCGGCTGTAGTTGACACCCAAAGAAACACCGTGAACATCCGTACCAGCAGTTTTCCCGGTCAGTTCATAGAATTGACTGCCTGGGGATTGACGAAATTGGCAGCGGTAACGGCCGGCACAGTTGCTATATGGTACTACGGTGGTGGCGGTAAAGCCCTGGTATCGCAGTGGGCTAGGGACCCGGTTTACTATGGCAAAGCTGCTGAGTACATCCGTCCCGGCGACCATGTCGTAAAACAATTTGCCCAGAGAGTTGTCATCGAGGTAGGCGGTAATAAGTATGACTCGTTCGGCAGCGAGGACGAGCTTGCAGAAATGCTGAAAAAGCCTGTATCTGGGCAAAGGTTAATGCGATTTGACTTTGGTCGACCGCTAATTGGCCCCAACTATCAGGTTTCTGAGGACTGGGGGAATGACTGGCTTCGACCAGCCGACTATGCCGGAGGCGACCTGAAGGGCGATTGCAAGAATATAGCTAATTTCTACTGCAGTGTGCTTCGTAACCTGGAGATGAACGCCAAATGTGTTGACGGTTACAAAGCAGGAGCCAGACATGTCTGGGTGGAAGTGGAAATTGACGGCAAAGCTTACTATATAGGTGATTCCGGAGAACTTGCGCCGCTGGAAGATAGTGTTAAAGAATTAAGGCTATCCAGGCCTAAAGGTGTTGATGGACAGGGCTTCATGTGGGACGAAAACGGACAGGTGCCCTATAAGGAGAACTGGTGGGAAAAGGGAAAAGACTGGTATTTCGATTTCAACTGTGAAGACTGTGAGCAATTCCAGCAGTACCGCCCTTATTACAAGCAAAGCGGCTCAAATTTATGCTCATCACCTGAATACGTAGACAAATCAAGATTTACTATAGAGGACTGTGACAGCATAGCCGACTCGATACTCTGGTGTCCCAATTACAATGCCTGGCAATGTATGTGGGGTAGAGAACCGCATAGCTCATGGGACCCCTACTTCGATGTCAGGATAATTTCCTTCAGGACGGATGAGAGCGCCGAATTTATGTGGGATGAGTTTGTTAAGAAATGTAAATATTGCCCCACCACTGCCAGCCAGCAATGGCAAAATAAAGTAACGCAGCAGGGGGGCTATATTAAGAATACTCCCGATAGAATGGAACTTTATTATCCATCTACAGTAGATTGCGATGACTGCTCTTGTGCCGGGAAACCACATGGCTCTATCCAGATCTTTACGCTGTATAAGAACTGCAGAATTGAGATTAGGTGGACTAATGTCGGTGCTGTAAGCAGCCATGACATTTTGCTAAACGATGCTACGGCTTTAGAACAATTGGCTAAAGATTTCATTGATGAAAAGAGAAAGTAATCAGAGCGACGTTTTAGTGAATTAGCGATAATGTAAGCGGGGAACACCATGGCAAAAGAGGCGAAGAGGCTTATCGAAGCTTTAATCAATAAGGACAGGATAGAGAGTTATCTGGCTAACCTGGAGAAGCTCAAGGCGGAAGGCTCTATCACCGAAGAGCAATATACTGCTACCAGTGACGAGTACTATGAAAGGCTGGGATTAGCTACATCGGAGGTACTGCGGATAAAGAACGACCTGAGAAAAGAGCTGGAGGTGGTAAAACAGGAGTTAGCTACCAGTAAGGGGGAACTGGCAACCTATGCAACGAGACACAAGGTAGGTGAACTCTCCCTGAAGCAATATCAGGTATCTGAAAAGAAGCTGGGTATAAAAATCGAGAAGCTCCAGCAGGATGCCGGTGAGCTGACTGCTCTGGTCAAAGCCAATACTATAGCTGAACTCGGTGTCACGCCTGAAGCAGCCGGGGCAACTGCTGCAAAAACATCTCAACCTGCAGCAGCTGAAATCTCCGCCCGGTCGAAGGTATTAGCAAGAGAAAAAAAGACACTGCAAAAGGAACCAAATAAGGCGAAAGCCAGGGAATTGCCCAAACCTGTTGGCACGTCTCTGGCAGTGGAAGACTTCTGGAAATCGTGGGACAGGCTTCTGATGGCATCCTGCGGTGTTTTCTTACTGGTAAGCGTTTTCTTGCCCTGGATAACAGCTTCGGAAAAGCTGGGCGCACAATACGGCAGCGCATCAGGCCTGGATATCAACATCATTATGGGAATTGTCATCCTTATAGGCGGGCTTATAGCCGCCGTCACTGCTATCCTGTTTGCACAGAAGGTAAACAGAATCGTACAAATCGTCGTCGGGTGTATCGCCCTGGGAGCTGTAGCACTTATTATAGTGACAGGCAGGCTGCCGCTTCTGTCGGAGCTGGGCAGAACACTGATAGTAGTTAGTGCCGGATTTTACATCTGTATTATTACCAGCGGCATCTTGCTTGCCACAGGTATATTCGTAAAAAAATAAGAGTATTGCGGCAGGTGCCGACAATACATCATCTACTCCACCACTTCTCGGTGCATCCCAGTGTATCCACTGCCGGGTCAACTATACATTCTCGAACCATGACTCTTAACCATTCGTGTTCAGATATGAATTGAGCCACGGGAGGGCTGTTTTCATAATAGAAATCCACGAATGCTTTACCGATATCATTTGTTAGTAAGGCTTCGTCCCGAAACCGGCGCAGAATATTGATTTCCTCTCTCGCAGGCGTGCCGTAGGCAGCTGTAGCTATGAAGCAGTATTCATCAAAAAGCTCTTCCAACATCTCGGCGGCCTTTTCCCGCCGCTCGGCTATGTCAGCGATTTTGGCCGTGAGTTTCCTGGCTAACACGTTGAGGCGCCCTTCCAGACTGTCAAGTTCTCTCTGTGTTGCGGTCATGGTGAACGCTAATGTTGCTAGGTTTATGACATCTGTCTCCGCGGGTCCACCATAACTGTTAGGGGAGAGCCCGTATCTATTATCAAAATGAGTTGCCATGTCGCAGTAATCTTGGCCAATTTGCTGAAATTCTTCCGGAGTCGGTATATTGCAGAATTGCCGCAAATTGTTATGAAGCATGGCAAGAATAGCCATTATTTGCACCTTTTTATCTGAAGTATAGTTCCACAGTACCCAGGTTGCGTCGGCGCTGACCCCCCTAACAGAACTGTCCGCCACCCGAATAGAGGCCACCCAGGCTTTTTCCTCGTCGTTCAGCCAGGACTCAGGGTTTTCTGCCTGGTCTGTGGCGGCGTACACAGCGGCGGGTACAACTCCGGAAGCAAGAAGTATTATTAAGATGGACGTAGCTAAAAAGAATTCCTTAATTTGCCGTCTTCTCATAGCCGCCCTGTTCCCAGCCTGTTAGATATTAATATTAATTAACCTTCATGGTTTCCGAAATCTGTCAATCGGAGTATTCCGCAGTTATCTACGGGTAAGCCCAGGAACGCGATAAGGTATGCGATTCATAGTTTAACTGCAACTTTTAACATAGTCAAGAGAAGGGAAAATAAGCCGTGATTCGAGTTTGTTATTAACCTAAATAACAATAGTTTTTTACTGTCTTTTCTATTGACCTCCTTACTATTAAGTGGTATCGTTTATGCAACTTTGCAAATACACAGAGTGAACTATTTAAATGACTAATAATGCAGAGCGACTGGCCGAAGCTATCAGGGTTAAGAGTGAGATTGAAGGCTTTCTGGCTAACCTGGAAAAGCTCAAATCGGAAAAAGCTGTTGACGATGAGCAATACTTGACCACCAGGAAAGACTACTACCGCAGATTGGGTGTCGCTACTTCAGAAATCGCCCGAATAAAGAACGAAGTCAAAGAGCAACTGTCAGCCAGTGAACATAGCCTGGAGCTCGCCAGAAAGAAGCTTGACAGCCTTGATGTCAAACGTAAAGTGGGCGAACTATCAAACGCACAGTATGAGGCTGCTGAGCGCAAAATGCTGCTGGAGATCCGTAAGTTAGAGAAAGAGGTAGAGGAGCTCAATAGCCTGGTTAATGCCAGCTCCGCTGCTGATATATCTACAATGGGGAAGCGGGCTGCAACCCGTGCCTCAAAGCCGGTGCCCGTTGCCAGGGAAACTCCTCCTGTAAAAGCCGCGGTCTCCGGTGAACGTATCGCCCCGGCAAAAGGACCTGGGCTATCCCGTGGAAAGCTTATGGCCATAATCGGTGCCGCGGCAGTAGTGGTGATAGCGGTGGTAGTAGTTTTCCTGTTTCTTACGGGAGACAAAGAAAAGCCATCGCTGCCTGATAAAGGACCGGCAACTGTTGATATACCGGTTAACATCACGGGTGCTACTGGGATTGGCAGTCTTCAATTTGAACTTATCTACGACTCAAAGCTATTAAGCGCAGTTCAGGTAGAGAGCGGCACCTTACCCGTTGATTCTCTATTCGAGTACCGTATTGATGCGCCGGGAAGAGTGATAGTTGGCATGGTCTATGCAAAGGGAATCAGCGGTGACGGTTCAGTGGCTTTCATCACTTTCCAACCAAGAGGGGAAATCGATGAGAGTATCCCGCTTCACCTGGAAAACGTAACTGCCCATAATGCTTCCACTATGTCACAGATTTCAGCCACAGCGTCTTCGGGAAGCTACTCCAAAGACGGTGCTTCTGTACCGCCCGTCATCGTTTTCTCAGCGACAGACAAATAGTTCTTAGTTTATTGGCCGCATCGTCAAAATTCACCTAAACCTTACCTGTTCTTCATAATAAATTCACATTTGCTTGTTATTATTTAGGTAGTTAAATTCATAAAGGAGGCGAACATACGTGGACAAGATACTGAAAATCGGCATTCCAATCGTGATTGTATTGCTGATGTTAGTAGTCGTCGGCACCGGACTATTGCTGGCCAGGGGGACGGATACATCGGCTTTAACGCGTACCACCTATGCCGGTTATTCAAGCGGTACATCGGTGGGTTGCGGTGGTTACTCTTCCGGGCCGGCAGCCGGCTATGGAACGGGTGGCTGCTGTGGTGGCAACCTCGGTGGCAACCTCGGTAACTACCAAGGTAACTACCCGCCGTGTCACGGATACTAAGTATAACTTATTTTGATTATTGTCTAGTCGGAGTACCGACTTATCAAATTACACCTCCTAAGCTAGGGGCGAAGGTCGACCACTTCGCCCCTATTATTTTGTTTATGCTACAATCAGACTGAGGAACTTTTTAAAAAGAAATGGCGCGAAACAAAATTTTACTGGTCGAGGATGAACCGAAGGTCTGCGAGCTTATCAAGGCATACCTTGTTAAGGACGGCGACGACGTTGCCATCGCCGGCGATGGTAAAACTGCCATTGAGAAGTTTAAGCTCTACAAGCCAGACCTCATACTACTCGATTTGAATTTGCCTGAACTGGATGGACTGGAAGTTTGCCGGACAATCAGGAAACAATCGAACGTACCTATTATTATGCTTACCGCCCGAGATGAAGAGCTGGATAAGGTTGTCGGACTCGAGATAGGTGCCGACGACTACGTTACCAAGCCGTTCAGTCCACGCGAGCTGGCAGCCAGGGTCGGTGCCGTACTGCGAAGGTACAGGGAAGGCCTGAAAAAAGGTGAAATGGTCGTTTCCGGGGAGCTTCGGTTGGACCCGGATAAACATGAAGCCACTTATTTCGGGCGGCTGCTGAGCCTGACCGCTGCCGAATTCAAATTACTGTCTGTCTTAGCCCGCAATACGGGTAGAGTCTGCACCCGTCTTCAACTGATGGATTCAGCCTTCGGTGAGTCCTACGAAGGTTACGAGCGGACTATAGACGCTCACATAAAGAACATCAGGCAGAAGATAGCAAAGGTAGCGCCGGATTCAACCAATCCGCTGGCAACAGTCCGGGGTGTCGGTTACAAATTGGAGGAACCATGCTAAATAAGCTGTCGGTGAAACTTTCACTTCTATTTGTGGGAATTGCCCTGGTGAGCGTTGGTGTTATAGCGCTGTGGGTGAACCGCTCGGTCCAGACTGAGTTCAGTTGTTACTGTGAGAGGAGTTATCAGGCACAAGTCGCACCCGGTTCCACCTCAAATACGCTGATGCCAGGTGGCTACAATCCCGGCGCAGCTTTTTACATGGGTGAGGCTGAGCGAGCCTTTCTGAATTCAATTCGTAATTCTTTATGGCTGGCAGCACTGGTAGCTATCCTGACGGGCGTAGCACTGGGTTACTTTTTCAGCCGGCTAATCAGCGGGCCTATGAAACAACTGACTTTAGCGGCGCGTAAAGTAGCCACCGGCGATTTCTCACAGCGGGTTTCCACACAAACAGACGATGAGATTGGCGAAGTGTCTGTAGCCTTTAACACTATGGCTGAGCAGTTGGAAACGAAAGAGAAAAGCAGGCGACAGCTGCTGGCTGATATCGCCCATGAATTGCGCAACCCGCTGAGCATTATTCAGGGTAACCTGGAAGCCTGGCTGGATGGCGTAATTACGCCCGCACCCGACCAGGTAGCCTCGGTATATGACGAGACCGTCCTCCTCTCCAGACTGATAACCGACCTCAGGGACCTGTCGCTGGCGGAAGCCGGACAGCTGAAACTATTTCAGAATGCTACGGAACTGAGCGAGTTCATTTTCGCCGAGATAGCCGGTGTCCAGACTCGCTGCCAGGAGAAGCAAATTTCGATTAGCGCTGAGCTTCCTCACGGACTGCCGCTGGTGTCCATCGACAAGGACCGTATACGTCAGGTGCTGCACAACCTCGTCGATAATGCACTCAGATATACGGCTGCCGGGGGGACTATCGAAATCGGCGCCAACTATGCCAATCCGGGCTGGGTTACGGTATCTGTGTCAGATACGGGAGCCGGCATAGCCCGCAAGGACCTGCCATATGTTTTCGACCATTTTTACAAGGCGGACAGGTCGCGGCATAGAGGTCACGGAGGCGCCGGTATAGGGCTGGCTATGGTTAAGCGGGTGGTGGAATTGCACGGCGGTACGGTTTGGGTTAAAAGCCGTAAGGGCAAGGGTACTACCTTTTACTTCACGCTGCCTGTGGCATAGTCCGCAATACAGGTTACATACTGGAACCGCTTTTGGTATCATAGCGGCTCAAACTGGCTCCATGAAATTTAAGCTTCACCGAAGGGCGCTTCTACTCTCTTATATCACCGTCGGCTATAACATGCTCGAGGGTGTAGTATCGATTATTGTCGGTTTGCCGGCTGGTAGCATTGCCTTAGTCGGGTTCGGGCTTGATAGCTTTGTCGAGTCTCTATCGGGCGGTGTCATGATTTGGAGGTTCAGCAAACAGCGTGAACAATCTGAGGCAAAGGAGCAGCAAATTGAGAAAAAAGCAACCAGGCTGATCGCCTATACCTTTTTCGTTCTGGGCGCCTACGTGTTGTACGAGTCAGCCAGGAAGCTTTACCTCAACGAAATCCCAGAGCCCAGCCTGTTCGGGATTATTATCGCTATCGTCTCGGCAATACTGATGCCAATTTTGTTTTACTGGAAATATCGGACCGGCAAATTACTGAACAGCCGGAGCTTAATAGCTGATTCTAAGGAAACGCTGGCTTGTTTTCTACTGTCGATTGCCTTGCTTATCGGATTGAGTTTGAATTACGTGTTCGGTTTATGGCAGGCAGACCCGATTATAGGTTTCATCATCGTCGCTTTCCTAACAAGGGAGGGTTACGAGATGCTCAAAGGCGAAGAATAGTGGACACCAGTGGTTAGCCTGGCGTATCTGCTCTTATATCGCGCGGGTACCCTGGAGCATCCGCTCCGGGGGTAATGCAATCCGACGCTCCACGTTAGTCTCTCAAAAAACCGTAGACTATCAGAAACAGCGCCAGGTAGTATGTAATCATAACGGCGTAATCCGCTGCCGGCACCGGCATCATAAATTTGTTGATAGCCAGGACCGAGTCGGAAACGATGAAAGAAATGGCTCCATAGAGTGTAAAATCATTCCTGGCTGCCCTCAGCGAAGCAAAGATACCCATCAAAGTTATAGCTGTCATGTAGATATATACCGGTATCGCCATCTCCTTCAGAAATGGCGTCATGACGAAAGCCATCATTTTCGAATACACGATGAGCAGAACGATTACGGGAATCTTTGATTTTTTAAACTTGAAATCCCGGGAGAAGGTTATAATGAACAGTATGTGGGCAACCAGAAATAACCCCAGACCGGCAACGAAGTACTTTCCTGCCGCCAGTTCCAGTGCTATATCGGCAGCGGCGCAGAATAATAGAGAGGTAAACAGCAGCTTGCCTCTGGAGCCGGAAATAGCTATGAACGCCAGCACCGCCAGGCTTATGGCCGGTAGGGCTTTAATAACGAAATTACCGGGATAGGGTTCAAATGGTAAGAGGCCAATAAAGAGCACAGCGAAGGCACCGAAGATAATAAACCAGGTCTTTTGCATAGTGGTCATTCTATTCACCCCCCGGATGTTAAGATTGCTTTTGCCACATTATAGCCCCTCTGGCGTTTTGAAGCCACTTAGCCTGGAGCGGATGCTCCAGGCTACCCATGTGACACATTAACCAAGGGGGTAGAGTGGAGCATCTGCTCCACTCTTATATTCCGCTCATTCTTAGCCCTGGTGTCATTCTGAGCAAAGCGAAGAATCTCAAGTAGGGATTGCCACGCCCTTCTGCGGAAGGGCTCGCAATGACAGCCCACATTGACAAAAGACCTTAATCCTAACTAGTATATCTCTTTAGTATTAACGAATCACCGGAGGCAGATTATGGATGCTAAATTGCTGTCATTGTATTTTGTGCTCGGCGGTACGATTGTAACATTGATAAGTTACTTCGGCACCCAGGGCAAAGGGATGCTGGCTGCCTTTATCGGTTTTTTCCCCAGCATCAGCATCGTTACCCTGTTCATCATATACTACAAAAGCGGCGTCGGTGCCACGGTCTCCTACTTCAAAGGCATGCTGTTTCTGATACCCGCCTGGGTTTTGTATGCCTTAGCTATGGTATTTATACTGCCTCGATGGGGCATTGTACCGTCTGTCATCGTCGGTATAGTCCTTTATGTAGGCGTGGCTTTGCTGACTATCCGGCTGGTACATTAGCTGCAAAATGGAGGCTATTCGGAGATGCAGTTCTCTGCTGGATTAAATAATGTGGGAATCCCCCTCACGCTAAATCTCTCCCTCCAGGGGATAGAGAATTTGCCTATATTTCCTCTCCCTCGACGGGAGAGGATTAAGGTGAGGGTGGAAAATAGACAAACTTCATTACACGATTGAACAGGAAAGTCTCTCTATGGACATGAAGCTTAAACAAAAGTTCATCCGGCTGTGGCGGAAATATTTCAATGATGCCGAGCTACCCATCACCTTCTACTACACGGATGAGGAGGGGCGTGCCGAGCCCATGAAGCCCGCTTCCGGGCACAGGTGCGTCATCGGCGACCTAATAAAAGTCAGGGAAGGGACTTCCATCAGCTACAGCGCAGATTCTATCAGCTGCTTTGGCGGCAAGAGATACCTCGGCTTCTCCCAGACCATTGCGCCCAATTTTGAATATTTCCTGTCCTGCGGCATACCGGGCAAGCTGGAAGGAGAGCGCTACAAGAAATCTCCCGAGCTGGTAAAGCAGATGATGAAACAGGCAGCGGCGTTCAAGGCGCCGGCCCGGTTTATAATATTCAAGAGATGGGACATGCTTGAAGAAGCAGACAGTCCTGAAGTCGTCATCTTATTCGCCCAGCCCGATGTCTTTTCCGGATTGTTTACGCTGGCTAATTTTGACGAAGCCGAGCCGAATGGTGTATTCAGCCCGTTCAGCGCCGGCTGCGGCTCGATTGTCCAGTATCCCTATCTGGAAGGCAAGTCCAAGCGCCCCAGGGGTGTTATCGGCATGTTCGACGTCTCGGCGCGGCCGTTCGTGCCCGCCGATACGCTCACCTTTTCGGCGCCGATGAATAAGTTTAGCCGGATGGTCGACGACATGGAGGAGAGCTTCCTTATCACCAGCTCGTGGCAGAAGGTGCAGAAACGGATAGGCAAAACAAAGTAGGCATATGTTAGAGGTTAAAAATCTAAGTAAAATCTACGGCTTGGGCGAGGTAGAGGTCAGGGCGCTGGACGACGTCTCGTTCACCATTGCCGATGGCGACATGGTCTGCATCATGGGCAAGAGCGGTTCCGGCAAGTCCACCTTGCTCCGGCAGCTTGGCTTGCTCGACCGGCCGAGCCAGGGTGAAATAGTCCTCGATGGTGAGGTGTTAACCAAACTTTCGGATACTGCTCGCGGTACGCTGCGACTCCAGCATCTAGGCTATGTTTTCCAGGAATATGCGCTGCTTGCCGAGCTGACGGCACATGAAAACGTCTATCTGCCCGGCATGATGCTCGGCAAAAAGGGGACTGACTTTAGAGAAAAAGCCAGGGAGTTACTGGAGCTGGTGGGTCTGGGGAAAAGGATAAGGCATTATCCCAAGGAACTATCCGGCGGCGAGCAGCAGCGGGTGGCAATCGCCCGGGCGCTGATTAACAGCCCACGGATTATATTTGCAGATGAGCCCTGTGCCAACCTTGATACCATATCCAGCAAGAAGGTCATGGAAACGCTGGTCAGCCTTAATAAGGAAATGAATGTCACCGTCATTTTCGTTTCGCATGACCCGGACGATAAGAAGTATGCCCGCGGCTTAATCGTGCTCAGCGACGGCAAAATGGTCGAAGAGGACGAGATAAAATGAAGTCATTGAAAGTGGCCGCATTTCTGGCATTGAAGTCGATTATCAGAGGGAATATCGGCATTATCGTTTTGACCGTTTTCATGCTGGTCCTGGTGACTATGAACCTCCTTTTTGTGCCTGCATTGATAAACGGAGCCAACGAGAGCATGAATTCTATACTGGTAAGCACCTATTCCGGAGATATTATCATCGAGCCGGCGGGCGATGATACCGTCATAAACCACGTTGATAACCTTTTGGACAGCATCGAGTCTATAGACGGCGTGGTGGCTGCCAGCGCCCGGAATGATATAAACGCCTATTTTGAGTTTGAGGATAGGAGAATCGGCCGTGTTATCACCGGTATAGACCCGGTGCGTGACGGAGAGGTTTTCGATATTTCCAGGAGCCTGATTGAAGGCAGCTATCTCGATTCGCGCGACCGTGGAGAAATTCTAATGGGCATTCAAATAGCCGGCGCCGACCAGCAGGATATCGAGCTATATTCCAGCTCGTTGCGTCACGTTCACGCCGGAGACAAAGTGGTGGTGACTTACAGCACCGGCATCGAGAAACAGTATACGGTTAAAGGTATTTTCGATACCGGATTCATTCAAACGGATTTGCAGGCTTTTGTAACGCAGCTCGAGTTCAATTCAGTGATGCCGAATATGAATGACAAAGCCACCGGTATACGGGTCAAGCTGGAAGACGATGCCGACCCGGATAGGGTGATTCAGCGTATAGCCGGTCTAAGGGATGACCTGGACTTCCAGACCTGGCAGCAGACCGCCGGGCTGGTGCAGAGCATGACCGAAAGCTTCACCTTGATAAACCAGATACTGAATGTGGTCAACTACCTGGTGGCCGGAATTACGGTCTTCATCGTTACCTATGTTGATGTAATAAACAGGCGGCGTCAGATCGGCATACAGCGTGCCATAGGCATCAAGTCGCTGTCGATTACCATATCGTATTTAATCCGGGCGCTGTTCTATGCTATAGTCGGCTTAATCATAGGCATACTGGTCTTCAAATACGTAATCATACCGGTAGAAGCCCGGCATCCTTTCGAGTTTCCTTTCGGTCCCGCCTATCTCCTCACCCAGCCCTCTTATACGGCGCGTATGGCTTTTATTTTGCTGGTTGTGTCGCTGGCGGCGGCGTTTATACCCGTGTGGCGGGTAATGCGGATAAAGATTCTTGACGCCATTTGGGGATAAATTATTTGGATTTCATATTTAAGAAGTGGTGAAAAAATCGATACTGTACAAAACTGACTTTTGTTCACCTCAATCTATTTTTATGTTGCTAATTTGTCCAGTTCCACTATTCCATCGACAAGTAATTTGTGTATAATTTGCTCAAAGCATTGTGGCGTGAGCAAACTGGAGTAATTGATAAACTGGTAGTCCACTTTGCCTTATAGTAGGTTAAGATGGGAAACCTGATTTAGTCAACCTAAAATTCATAGCGAAAGGGAGTTGTGTTGCATGAAAAAGATATTTTTGTACAGGTTTCGGATTCTCACCGCATTACTGATCGCAGTTAGCATCGTAGCTGTGGGATGCATTCGCCCGGAGAGCTCAATTCAGCAGGCCGTCAGTCCGCAGGATGCTCAGCAGATCGCCTATGATGCCACTGTCTACGGCTTCCCGCTGGTTATCATGGACCTGACGCGGCAGGTCTTTACGGCGGTCCCCGCACCCAATCAGAGCGGGTCCCCGGTCAACCAGTTTGGCAATAAGAAAACTTTTCCTGATGCGACATTTGTTAATGTAGTAAACCCTAATGCCGACACGCTCTATTCATCAGCCTGGATTGATACCGCTAAAGAGCCTATTATCCTTTCGGTGCCGGACACTCATGGCCGCTACTATTTGATGCCTATGCTTAATTACTGGACGGATTGTTTCGCCTCGCCAGGCTCGCGTACTACAGGCACCGGTGCCGGTAACTTTGCCATCACCGGCCCGAACTGGAGTGGCAAATTACCTGAAGGTATCACAGAATTAAGGTCTTCAACCCGGTGGGTCTGGATAGTCGGCCGTATTGCCTGTGCCGGCCCTTCAGACTACGAGAACGTCTGGAAACTTCAGGACCAGTTGAAGCTGACACCTCTCTCTGCCTGGGGTACCGACTATGTACCCCCGACTAACGTACCCGTTGACCCCGGTGTCAATATTAAGGTCTCCCCTTTGAACCAGTTGCTGGCTATGGACGCGGCTACCTATTTTAATTATGTATGCCAGTTGATGGTCGACAACCCTCCCTATGAAGCGGATGCGCCATTACTGGCTAACCTGGAAAAGATAGGCATTAAGACCGGAGCTGACTATAAGTCGTATTTCGCCGGGCTGGATGATGGCGTTAAGTCGGCAATTCAAACCGGCTATCAGTCCGCTTTAGCCCAAATTCCTGCAGCAGACATGGGGAATATAAAAAATGGGTGGCAACTCCCCTATGGTACGGGCAATTACGGGACTAACTATACACTGAGAGCAGCTATAGCTTATCGGGGGCTAGGCGCCAATTTAGTTGAGGATGCTTTCTATGCCTCGGCATCAACCGGCAGCGACGGGGCTAAACTTTCCAGCGATAACAAATACGTAGTCCATTTCAATGAGAATGAGATACCACCGGTAAACGGCTTCTGGTCGCTTTCTTTGTATAATGACAAAATCCTGTTTGCAGCCAATCCGATCAATAGATATTGTCTGGGCTCATTAAGTGATCCACCTCTGATAAAGAACCCCGACGGCTCGATTGACATCTACATACAGCGCGATTCACCCGACTCCGCTAAGATGCCAAATTGGTTACCAGCCCCGGCCAGTGGCGATTTTTCATTGACGCTGCGTCTATACTGGCCCAAGCAGCAGGTAGTGGACAAGACCTGGGTACCTCCGGCAGTTCAACTGGTTGAATAGAGAACCTGTAATGTCCACCGGAGTAGCTCCCTGATTGGATAGCAATATCCAATACCTTACTGCTGCACAATAACTCAATTTGTGACATTTATTTTAAATGAGAAAAGTAGGGCCTCAGTACTTTTAGGTGCATGTGCGCGTGTCGATGTTTATTCAATAGTAATATTATGGCCAGAACTATTTGCTTCTTTTCAAGCAGAAGTCTAAGATGTTTGTAATGGGGGAAACAATTTGGGGCTGTCATCACCACATTATCAACGCAAGATTAGCTTCATGTCCCGCAACACCTTTCTTAATGAAGTTACCATTTCCTGAAGGAGGCTTGAATTATGGAATTTTTTGACCTTATGAGTATCTCACACCGCTATATGGAGATACTAAACCCTTCCACGTCTGAAAAAA
>Ga0256868_10001106_pt1 | contig 15042 bp, 12 predicted proteins | sample RVTome_13_FD_187341 | JGI IMG/M metagenome (GOLD analysis project Ga0256868, IMG submission 187341) | Soil microbial communities from uranium-contaminated site in the Upper Colorado River Basin, Wyoming, United States - RVT92D227 HiSeq ... | reverse complement strand
TCTGTCATTCTGAGCGTTCGACTGAGCTCACGCCGAAGGCTTGTCGAAGAATTACGGCAAATCAAACAGTTAGAGCACCCTTCGACAGGCTCAGGGTGACAAATTAGGACTTTTGCAAGAGGCTCAAAAGTAAATGTTTTTTTTATACCTCATAACTCTCAACTTGTACCTTTTAACTTTTTTCTCAATGTGCCTCTGCCCAGTTTCTTCCATACCTGATATCTACCTTTAAAGGCACAGCAATCTTCAGAACTCCCTCCATTTCCTCTTTGACCAAGTCTTTCACTGTTTCAAGCTCTTCTTCCGGAAGCTCAAATAAAAGCTCATCATGCACCTGGAGGATCATCTTGGTCCTCAAATTTTTTTCTTTCAATTTCTTCCATATATTGATCATGGCGATTTTAATAATATCCGCTGCTGTCCCCTGAATAGGTGAATTTATCACAAGCCTCTCTCCCTGCTGCCTTACCGTTGCATTCTTGCTTCTGACCTCCGGTACAGCACGTTTCCTCCCGAAAAGCGTTGTCACATAACCCTTATCCTTCGCCTCGCCGATACTCTTCTCTATATAGCGCTTCACACCGGCGTGCCTGTTAAAATACTGTTCTATATAGGTTTTCGCTTCCTCCCTCGAGATGTTCAAAGTTTCTGACAAACCGAATGGAGATATCCCGTAAATAACACCAAAGTTCACCGTCTTGGCAATCCTCCTGGCATCAGGGGTCACACTGTCTACAGGAATACCGAATATTTCAGACGCTGTCCTCGCATGGATGTCGAGGTTATTCCTGAATGCATCAATGAGGCCCTCGTCACCGCTCAAATAAGCGAGTATGCGCAATTCAATCTGCGAATAATCAGCCGAAAGAAGGAGGTTATCTCCTTCAGCGATAAAGGTCTCCCGAATACGCCTGCCCCACTCTCCTTTAACAGGGATATTCTGCAGGTTCGGTTCACTGCTGCTGAGCCTTCCGGTCGCTGTTGATGCCTGATTGAACGAAGTATGTATACGGCCTGTTTTCGGGTTGATAAGTGCGGGAAGGACATCGATGTATGTTGTTTGCAATTTATTCAGACTCCTGTAATTCAGTATTTCGCGCGGAAGTTCATGAACTGCAGCAAGTTCTTCGAGAACGCTCATCTGGGTAGAAAAACCGGTCTTCGTCTTTTTCCCCGGTTGAAATCCGAGGTTGTGGAATAAAACCTGGCTGAGCTGTTTTGGTGAATTGATATTGAATTCTTCTCCGGCCAGGAAATAAACCCTCCTCTTGATGCCGTCGAGTTCCCTTTCAAGCTCTTTCGAAATTCCCCCGAGTTTCGCGGGGTCGATTCTCACACCCGCTGTTTCCATATCGGCAAGCACCCGTATCAGCGGCATCTCGATGTCGAAATAGAGATTTTCAAGGTCGTTTTCACTCAGTTTCCTGAATACTATCTCTTTCAATTCACGGCTGATACTCGCATCATCACACGCATAGGCTGAAGCTTCTTCCAGAGGAACTTCGGAAAATGTGCTTCTCTTTTTAAGAACCTCGCTGAAAGTCCGTTTCCGATATGAGAGATATTCAAGTGCTACCTCTTCAAGACTGTGATTCGGCTTGTTCGGGTTTATCAGATAAGATGCAATCATTGTATCCAGGAGAGGTCCGTTTACATCTATCCCATCCTGCTTGAGGACAGCAATATCGTATTTAAGGTTGTGCCCGATCTTTGCTGTCTTTTCGTTCAAGAAAATCTGCGAGAGGATTTCCAGAAAATCACTTTTCGGTATCTGGGCAGGAACACCGGGATATGAATGGGCAACAGGGATATACCATGCCTTAGCTTTTTCCATGCACAATGACATGCCCACGAGATCGGCGCTCACCGGATTTCTGCCCGTTGTCTCGGTATCAAAGGCAATTTCATCTCTTATCAGTGAGGTTATCTCCTTGAGCCGTTCGAGGGAAAGAACCGTCTCATAGCCCGTCTCCCTGGTTGCCTCTGAAGGAATGAGTTTCATCAGGCTGCCGAACTCAAACTCCCGGAAGAGAGAAAGGAGTGAGGGCCAGTCAGGCTCTTTTAAATGGAATTCTTCTATCGGAATGTCAATGGGTACCGATGTGTCGAGTGTTGCAAGCTTTCTGCTCAGCCTTGCTATATCTGCGTTTTCAGACACGAGCTTCCTCAGCTTGTCTTTTTTTATCTTTTCTGAATTGTTCAGTATCTCTTCGAGGCTTCCAAACTGCACCAGAAGCTCCTTTGCTGTCTTTTCGCCTACCCCCTTAATGCCGGGGATATTGTCAACCGCATCGCCGGTGAGTGCCATGAACTCTGCAACCCTCTCCGGGCCGACTCCGAATCTCTCCCTGACGAATTCCTCGTCAAGAACCCTGTCTTTCATCGGATCGTATACCTTCACTCTGTTATCAACCAACTGGAGCATATCCTTGTCGCCGGTGACGATAAAGACATCCACTCCTTCAGATTCCGCCTTTCTGGCAATGGTACCGAGGATATCATCCGCCTCGTATCCGGGCACTTCAAATATCCGTATATTGAAGGCGGAGATCATCTTTCTTATATGAGGGATCTGCTCAATGAGATCTCCGGGTGTTTCAGGACGGTGCGCCTTGTATTCTTCAAACAACCTGTGTCTCTCTGTCGGAACAGGAGAGTCAAACGATACCACAATGCTATCTGGTTTTTTCTCCCTGATGATTTTCATGAGCATATTCGTAAAGCCGTAGATTGCATTTGTCGGCAGGCCCCTGGAGGTAGAAAGTTCCCTGATGGCATAGTAAGCGCGGTAGAAATAGGAATTCCCGTCAATAAGATAAAGGTTCACGGTAGATTATACCTTAAAACATTCATTGATGCAGAGCATCCTGGAATTCTTGTGATTAAATTGACAAAGCTTTCATGCGTATTTTACAGTAAATAAATCATTTAGGAGGTTGAATTTGCTTAAGACAGTAGAAGATATAAGCACAACAAAAAAGCGGCTCAAGATAGAGATAGCATCGGACACGATTGAAAGTGAGATAAAAGATTCTCTTGAAAAGGTAAGACAGCGCGCAAAAATACCCGGATTCAGACCGGGCAAGGCGCCGCTCAGTCTTATCGAAAAACGCTTCGGGAAAGAGATCGAGGCAGAGGTGCTTGAAAAGGTAATCCCTGAAAAGTACAACGCTGCTCTCAGGGAAGCTTCACTCAGTCCGGTAGGGATGCCGGAACTGGAAGAGAAATTCGAGTTCAAGAGAAATACCCCTCTCAACCTGTCGTTTATCATTGAGGTATTACCGAAAATCGAAAACCTTGATTATGAGAATATCAAGGTAAGGGATATCCCGTTTTCGGTTGAAGAGACGGATATAGATAAAACACTCACGAGACTCCAGAATCAGAAGGCGGTATTTGAGGCTGCTGACAAGGAAGCAGAGATGGATGACCTTGTCACGTTTGAATTTACAGACTGTGAAATAGTCGGAGAAGAAACCACCCCTGCTGTGAAGGAGCTAGTATCGAAGATAGGCAATGAGATATTCCCCCAGGATATCATGAATAAGGTGATAGGGAAGAAAAAAGGGGATATCATCGAATTTACGACGGTATTGAATGAGGTCCAATCCAAGGAGCTCGCAGGAAAGACAGTAAATATAAAAGTTAAGATAAGCGAAATCAAAAGGAAAAACCTGCCAACGGTTGATGACGAATTCGCAAAGGATCTCGGTTTCGAAAATATTGCCGCCCTGCGTGAAAAATTGAAGGAAAAAATACTCGATTCAAAAAAGTCTCATGTCCAGAAAATTCAAAAGGCTGAAATCATCAACAGGATTATCGAAGCCGGAGATTTTGAGATTCCGGAGACTTTACTGAAAAGAGAGATTGAAGCACTCATCATGGAGAAAAGCATTTCTGAGTCAAAAGACGATGCTATTTATACGGATACAATGACGGAGATTATGGAAAAAGCTGAAAGTTCAGAAAGCACGGAAGAGAAAAAAGAGGAAACCGAAGACCCGGAGGCTAAACTGAAACAAAAGGCTACAAAGAACGTCCAGGCATCCCTGATTATCGATGCGATTGGGAAAAAAGAAGGAATAACCGTATCGGACAACGAAGTGGATGAGCAGATATCCCTGATAGCAAAAAGACTTTCGGCAACCCCTGAAGTTGTCAGAAATTTCTACATGTATAAAGAAGGCTCTATGGACAGTCTCAGGCATTCAATATTTGAAGAAAAGGTTTTGGATGTGCTTCTATCCAGGGCCGTAATTGAAAAAGGAGAATAAATGAGCATTATCCCTATTGTTATTGAACAGACAGGACGTTCGGAGAGGGCGTACGATATTTATTCCAGGCTGCTCAAAGACAGGATCATTTTTATCGGCACTGGAATAGATGACAATGTTGCAAACATCGTCATAGCCCAGCTCCTGTTCCTTCAGACAGAAGACCCTGACAAGGATATCCATTTATACATTAATTCACCCGGCGGTATCGTTTCCTCCGGTCTCGCGATCTACGACACGATGCAGTACGTGAAGCCCGATATCGCAACTTACTGCATAGGGCAGGCAGCGAGCATGGGGGCTCTCTTGCTTGCATCCGGATCAAAAGGGAAAAGGTTTGCATTGCCGAATGCGAGGATCATGCTTCACCAGCCTATGGGAGGGTTTCACGGCCAGGCTACTGATGTCGAAATCCATGCACGCGAAATACTGAAGATGAAGGATACCCTAAACAGGATAATCTCGAACCATACCGAGCAGTCACTTGAAAAGATACAGGCGGATACGGAGAGGGATTTCTTCATGTCAGGTGAGGAGGCAAAGGAATACGGAATAGTCGATGAGGTAATCAGCAGCATGAAGAATAGGAGGACAAGTGGCGAAAAAAGATGAAACTGCGCTTAAATGTTCATTCTGCGGAAAAGGCCATGAAGAGGTAAAAAAGCTTATCGCGGGGCCCACTGTCTATATATGCAATGAGTGCGTTGAACTGTGCAACGAGATCATCGCAGATACGCTCCATGAAGAGGCAAAAATACCTGCATTCCCGAAGCTTCCGGCTCCGAAGGAAATCCACCAGTTCCTGAACGATTATGTAGTGGGACAGGAAAGGGCAAAGAAGATCCTGTCAGTTGCGGTTCATAACCATTACAAGAGAATCTATAGTCCCTCGGAAACCGATGTGGAATTGCAAAAAAGCAACATCCTTCTCATGGGTCCTACCGGTACCGGTAAAACCCTTTTTGCCCAGACATTGGCAAAGATACTTGACGTGCCGTTCGCTATCACTGATGCGACCACCCTAACAGAGGCAGGTTACGTCGGAGAAGATGTTGAAAATATCATCCTTAAATTACTGCAGGCAGCAGACTATGACACAGAAAGAGCGCAGAGAGGCATAGTTTACATAGATGAAATCGATAAGATAAGCAGGAAGGCAGACAACCCGTCCATAACAAGAGATGTATCAGGTGAAGGTGTACAGCAGGCATTGCTCAAATTAATCGAGGGGACTATAGCCAATATCCCGCCCCAGGGAGGAAGGAAACATCCCCAGCAGGAATACATACAGGTAGACACGACCAATATCCTCTTCATATGCGGCGGTGCCTTTATCGCTTTGGACGGTATCATAGAGCAGCGGACCGGGCAGAAAACAGTCGGGTTTGCCTCAGAACTGATTACAAAGGCAGAAAGAAAGATCGGCAAAATCCTCAGCCTTGTTGAGCCTGAAGATCTGATTAAATACGGACTGATACCCGAGTTTGTCGGAAGAATGCCTGTTGTTGCAGCCCTTGACGAACTTGACGAGCCGGCCCTGATAAAGATACTGACAGAGCCAAAGAACGCCCTCATGAAGCAGTATCAGAAACTCCTGTCATTTGATGACGTCAGGCTCAAGTTTACAGACGGTGCACTTTCAGCGATAGCGAAGAAGGCCGTACAGCGGAAAACCGGTGCCCGTGGATTGCGATCCATCCTTGAAGAGACAATGCTCGACGTCATGTACGAAATCCCGTCCCAAAAAGGGATAAAAGATTGCTTGATAACTGAGGAAACCATAACGAAGAACGAAAAACCTATCCTGATCTACGAAAAACAGGCTGAGTCAGCATAAAGACCGTAAAGCGTGAATCGTAAAAAGTGAAAAGTTTGATGTAAATTTTTAAGACACCTTACGTTTAACGCTGAACGCTTTACAGTTAACTAATCTTTGTTTTTCCTGAAGTAATCGCTTTTTGCATCGCCGATTTGACAGTGGTCTTCAGAGATTCGTCACTGATATGAGAGACAGTCTTATCTACAAATTCCAGTTCTCCGTCCTTGAGATGCTTTTTCCCTGATTTTTTATCCTTTACCGCAGTATTTTCGTTGGCTCTCGGAATTCTTCCGAGCTTGAAACGTACTTCCCTGACACCATATGAACCCAGTTTCTTAATTATCTCTTCTTTGAAAAAATTCAGTTCCTGCAGCCAGACGGGTGAATCAACATTCAAGAGGAGTTCTCCTTCAGATAATCGACAGGGCGACACGTGATATGAAAGGGGTTTTTGAAAAAGGCTGTACCACTCTCTTTTCATCATGGCCAGTCTGATACCGTCTTCAATCCCCAAATCCCTTATAAGATGCGTTAATAAGGAATCCGCCCTTTTCACTAAACCGCTTTCTTGACTAATCCTGAGCGGAGACACCTCGTGCAGACATAGGCTTTCTTGATGCCCTTTTTTGTAACTACCCGCATCCTCTGCAGGTTTGGCATTATCAGCCTCTTCGATTTATTGTTTGCGTGGCTGACATTATTTCCGATTACTCTCTGTTTTCCACATACGCTGCAACTTGCCATATTCTTTATCCTCCATCAATCATTGCATTAATAAGGTTTATTATGATAACATTTAGCAGTCATTGTTACAAGAGTATTCAGGTTAAGCGGGGTTAGAAGAAGCCGCTTATCGTCTGGTATGAATATACATACCATTTCCGTTGGGCGGGACATGCCTGGTTCTCAATAATACAATAAATCGCGAATTAACTATTTAAAGGCAGAATAAATGCAAAAGACAAGAATTTATGAGTTAGCAAAGAAGCTGAGAGTTGCAAACAAGGTAATCCTTGCCGAACTTTCAAAGCTCGGGATAAAGGGTAAAACACATTCCTCGAGTATTGAACAGGAACTTGTAGAAAAAATAGAAAAGATACTGCACAAAAAGCACGCTGAACCGGTAGGGAAAACCGCACCGGCTAAACACCCTGCCAAGGAAGAACTCGTCAAACCTCCAGTCCAAAAAGCAGCAGCTGAACCTGTAGCGACTGTCAGGCCATCTAAAGCGCCAAAGCCGAAAGCAGAGGAGCCTAAACTACCGGTATCGGAAGAGATAAAACCCGAAATAAAAGAAGAGGGAGTCCCGGTTACACCAGAGGAAGAAGAAGAATTAAAAATCCCTGACAGGTTCAGGAAGGAAATCGAGGTAGAAAAAATAGAGAAATTCAAGACAAAGCCCGGCATGCAGAGGGCATTCCAGACCATAAGGAAGATTGAACCAAAAAGATGGGAACAGAGACCAGGCAAGAGGGGTGGGAGATCCAGACCTTATCATGTTGAGGAAAAGAAACCACAGATCCAGCTCGTTGCACCAAGGAAAAAAACTTTGAAACTCCAGGAAGGCACAACGGTAAAAGAATTTGCCGAACTCATCAGTGTCAAGCTTTCTGATGTCATAAAGAAGTTTATGGAACTGGGGTATATGCCCACTATAAATCAGCCGGTTGACCCTGATGCTGCCTTATTAATCGCTGATGGATTCGGGGTGAAACTTGAGCTTTCAGCAATTGAAGAAGATACTGTTGATGTTGAGGCACCTGAAGACATCAGCACATTATTGCCAAGACCTCCTGTGATAACCATTATGGGTCATGTAGATCATGGAAAGACCTCGCTTCTTGATGCGATACGTGAAACAAAGGTCACTGAGAGCGAAGCAGGCGGAATTACCCAGCATATAGGTGCATACAAAGTTAATCTTTCAGGCAAAAACATTGTATTCCTTGATACCCCGGGTCATGAGGCATTCACCTCGATGAGGGCAAGAGGAGCAAAGGTTACCGATATCGTTGTTCTTGTCGTAGCTGCAGATGACGGGGTCATGCCACAGACAGTCGAAGCCATAAATCATGCGAAAGCAGCGAATGTCCCGATTGTTGTCGCAATAAACAAGATCGATAAGCCCGAGGCTAATATTTCAAAAGTCAAGAATGAACTTTCAGAGAAAGGCATCATCTCTGAGGAATGGGGCGGACATAATATCTTCGTTGAGGTCTCAGCCAAGAAGCGTATAGGTCTAGAAAACCTCCTTGAGATGATACTCCTTCAGTCCGATATGATGGAGCTCAAGGCAAATCCTGACAAACCTGCACGGGGTACTATTATCGAGGCAAAACTTGATAAGGGGAGAGGACCTGTTGCATCTGTTCTTGTACAATCCGGCACCCTCAGGATCGGAGACGCCTTCCTTGCAGGCAGTCACGCTGGAAAGGTGAGGGCTTTGATCGATGACACTGGAAAGAGAATAACCGAGGCCGGTCCTTCAACTCCCGTTGAGGTCATCGGGTTCTCGGACGTTCCTTCATCAGGAGATATTTTTACTGTCGTTGAAGATGAAAAGAGGGCAAGACAGATCGCACTATCAAGACAGCAGAAACAGAAAATCGCCGAGATTGCAAAGACAAAAAAACTCACCCTCGATGAACTCTACGCAAAGATAAAAGAGGGAGAGATACGGGAACTTTACATCATCATAAAAGGTGATGTTCAAGGTTCAGTGGAAGCAATGAAAGATGCCCTTGAAAATATTGCTCACCCGCAGGTAAAGGTAAAGGTTATCCATTCATCAGTTGGTGGCATAAACGAGTCTGATGTCATGCTCGCTACTGCTTCAAGCGCGATTATCATAGGATTCAATATACGTCCTGATCTGAAAGCCTCGCAGATCGCAGAAAAAGAAGGAGTTGATATCAGGCTGTACAATGTCATCTACGAGGCTATCGAAGACGTGAAAAAGGCACTTGAAGGTCTCCTAGAACCCACGCTCAGAGAAAAAATACTTGGAAGGGCAGAGGTACGCCAGATATTTCCGATTTCACGGATTGGAACAGTTGCAGGATGTTATGTGCTTGATGGCTTTATGAGCAGAACAAGTGACGGCCTGAGGATAATCAGGGACAATATCGTTGTATATGAAGGCAAGATAAGTTCCCTGAAAAGATTCAAGGAAGATGTGAAAGAAGCCCAGACAGGATATGAATGCGGCATCATGATAGAAAACTTCAATGATCTGAAGGTTGGAGATATAATCGAAAATTATATCATCGAAAAAATAGCTACAAAACTATAAAAAGTTAAGAGTTGAGAGTTAAAGGTTATGAATTATAAATTTAAAAAAATATCCTCTTCCAACTTTTAACTTTACACTTTTAACTTCTAACTTTCTTTTTGACTGAAAATGCTTCCTTATAAGAGATCCCAGAGAGTCAGCGATCTTCTCAGAGAAGAAGTTGCTGATATCATTATCTACAAACTGAAAGACCCGAGAATCGGTTTTGTGACGGTCACCGGTGTTGATGTCACAGACGATCTGAAGATGGCCTTCATTTATATCAGTATCTTCAAAGAAGAAGAGAAGAAGAGCACCCTGGACATACTGAACTCTGCAAAAAGCTTCATCAGGACTGAACTTTCAAAAAGGCTCAGGATGAAAACCATACCCAGCATTGAGTTCAAACTCGACACCTCGATTGAATACGGCGACAAGATTGAGAAAATCCTCAGCCAGATAAGGAAAAAAGATGAAGGTTCCGCCTGAAATCATCTCTTTTTTAAAAGAAGAAGACAAGTTTTTTATAGCGACCCATATAAATCCTGAAGCCGATGCACTCGGTTCGTCTATCGCACTTTCAATGGCCCTTGAATCCCTCGGGAAAGAAACAGTCGTCTATGACCGCGATACCGTACCTGAATTTTGCAGGTTTTTGCCGGGATATGAGAGATTCATCCATTCCACTTCGAACCTTCAGCCCTCGTCCTTCAACCTCGTTTTGCTCGACTGCAATACTCCTGAAAGGGCGGGCATTGACGGAATACCGTTCAAGTATTCTGCTGTTATAGACCACCATGAGACAGAAACAGACTTCGGCAATGTGAAGTGGGTAGAACCCGATGCAGCGGCAACCGGAATGATGATATTCTACATCCTGCAGGAACTGGGCATAAAGATGACCAAAGAGATCGCCATAAACCTCTATTCCGCCATCGCTATTGATACAGGCACTTTCAGATACAGCAACACAACTGCTGAGGTCATGAGGGTTGCTGCGGAGCTTGTTGAGGCAGGAGCTAAGCCTGCTTTTGTATCAAACAGCCTTTACGAGACATGGTCGGAAGGAAGATTTCATTTATTGTTATCGGCCCTGCATACCCTTGAAATAAAGGACAACGTTGCTTTTACCTTTGTAACGCAGGAGATGTTCAAAAAAACAGGAACGAACGCTGAAGATACGGAGAATTTTCCCGGCTTCCCTCGAAGGATGAAGGACATAAAAGTATCCGCATTCTTCAGAGAGATTGGTGAGAATCACTGGAAAGTGAGCCTGCGTTCCAAGGGAGAGATAAACGTTGCCGAAATCGCCTCGCGCTTTGACGGCGGAGGTCATAGAAACGCTGCAGGGTTTAGAATTAAGGGAAGTCTTGAATCTGCCAAGGAAACGCTCTTAAATCAAATAAGGCAATTAAGATAATGGGGCAGGTTAATAAATAGTCTCATGGCTTTTTATCTTTTTCCAATTCTCCCTTTAACCTCTCTATCTCCTCTTTCAATTCCTTCATCCTCAGTTCCCTGCCGATAGCAATATCATAAAACTCCTCGAGTTCCTTGACCTTCTTTTTCAGCTCATTTTCCATGCGCTTCCGTTGAGTGATATCTGTTATGGATGCTATACTTTTTCCCGTCCCAGGAATAATATCTGCAGTCACAAAGACATCTTTTACACTACCGTTTTTGTCAATTATTTTTGTCTCATAATTCTTTGGTACAGCCCCAGGGTTAATCCTTCTCAGGCGGTGGTATTCTTTCAGCCTGCCCAGCTCATCCTTAGAAACAAATTCAGTCCAGCTTTTTTTCCCCTCCAACTCCTCTTTGGAATACCCGAAGACTTTTTCAACCTCCCTGTTTATCAGTGATATGGTTGTGTCTTCCTCAAAGATCAGCATTGCCGTACCAGTGGTCTCGAAGATTGTCCTGTAGATATTTTCAGATTCCTTTATTGTTTCTTCTGCCAGCCTGTGATCCTGCCGCACTTTGGCCTCCCGCAGCTCCCGGCGGACAGCAGGTCCGAGACGTGAAAGATTCCCTTTCATGATATAGTCATCAGCACCTGCTTTCATCGCCTCGACTGCAGTATCTTCGCCGATAAGCCCCGAAACGATGATAAACGGGAGGTCAATCCCTGTTTCCTGCAAAAGCTTCAGCGCATCTAAGCCGCTGAATCGGGGCATAATGTAATCTGAAATGACAATATTCCATTTCTGCCCGGCCAGTGCATCCTTCATCGCTTTTTCTGTCTCTATCCGCTCATAAGCCGGCTTATAAGCTGCCTGCTTTAGTTCACGTACAACCAATAAAGCATCATCCTCGGAGTCTTCAATAATCAGGACATTCAGTGGAATACTCATCTGTTTATCTTCCTTTCAATACCCTGTGATCGGAGTCGGTTTCACATGATTATTTTGATTCAGGAGCAATGGTACAATGAGCAACATATATTATTTTTTGCTATAAATTTTTGGAGGCGGCTCGTTCAGAACAAGCCAGTATAAGCCCAGTTGGCCGACTGCTTCAACAAACTCGTCAAACTTTACCGGTTTACGGATATAGCTGTTAGCGCCCAGTTTATATCCTAAAATCAGGTCACTTTCCTCTTTGGAAGAAGTGAGAATCACAACCGGAAGGAGTTTTGTCCTTTCATCCTCACGGATGCGTTTCAAAACTTCCAAGCCATCGATTTTAGGCAGTTTCAGATCAAGGAGAATGAGTTCAGGCATAACGCTCATGTCCCGGCCCTGAAATGCACCGGTACCGAAAAGATAATCCAGAGCTTCGACACCGTCACTTGCTACCACTATCTTGTTCAGAACGTTGTTTTTCTTGAAGGCACGCAGCGTCAAATCAACGTCGTCAGGGTTGTCTTCAATTAATAAAATAATCCTGTCATTCATGTATCTTCCCCTTACTGACCGTTCAATCCCCTTTTTTATACCAAACAGGAGACTGATTATTCAATATGAATACTGAAATCATATCCCTATACTGTGAAATAAAATGTCGCTCCTTTTCCCTCTTCTCCCTCAGCCCAGACCCGTCCTCCATGGCGCTGAACGATGCGGTAGACAATGGCAAGCCCGACTCCTGTACCTGGAAACTCAGCCTGGGTATGCAGACGCTGGAAAGGGCCGAACAGCTTATTTGCATATTTCATTTCAAACCCTGCTCCGTTGTCACGTAAAAAACATGCCCGTTTCTCTTCATATTGTATAATACCGAATTGAATTACCGGATGCGGATGATTACCGGTAAATTTCCATGCGTTACTGAGCAGGTTTTCCAGCATGATCCGGAGAAGCCGTGCGTCTCCGTTGACGACAACTCCATCCTCAATAACAAACTCCGCATTCTGATCAGGTTGAGATGCCTTGAGATCAGCAGCTATCACCTTGACAAGTGCACTCAGATCAACTTCCTCATGGTGCATCTCAAAACGTGTAACCCGCGACAGATTCAGCAAATCGTCAATGAGTTGCCCCATATACTGACTTGCCCTGCGAATGCGCTGAAGATAGTCCCTGCCCTCAGCATCAAGTTTGTCATGATAGTCTTCGAGTAAAGCCTGGCTGAATCCGTCCACGCTCCTTAAGGGCGCGCGCAGGTCATGTGATACAGAGTAGCTGAACGCCTCAAGCTCTCTGTTGATAGCTTCAAGTTCCAGGGCACGACGCTGTAAGATTTCATTCAGCCCGCTAATTTCCTCTTCTGCCCGCTTCAACTCAGTGATATCACGGAAGATGCAATGCAACACAGGCCGACCGTATAAATCCAATAATTGTACTGTCACCATGACATCTTTTATTTCACCATTTTGGGTTTGATGTTTTGTCTGGAAATCATCCCTTCCTATATGCAGAATTTTATCTACGCGTGATCGGATTTCATCCGGTTCCTCAAAAACTTCATAGTCTGAGATTCTCAGCCTTGCAAACTCTTCACGGGAATAACCCAATTGCTGGTGAGCTGTCTCATTAAATTCTATCGGCAATGTTGTTTCGGGATCTATAAGCAAAACACCATCTGGCGACTGTTCAAAGAGGACACGATAACGTAACTCTGCTGCCTTTAACGCCTTTTCTATTGCCTTACGATCAACAATTTCATCTTCCAGTCCCCTGTTGGCAGTGTCAAGCTGTTCAGTACGTTGTATAACACGCTGTTCAAGTTCTTCATTGAGCTTGCGGATTTCTTTCTCTACACGCTTGCGTTCGGTAATGTCTATGCCCATTCCGAGGAGGTATTTCTGATCACCTGAGAGAAAACGCAAACCCGTAAATAAATAGGGAATTCTGCTTCTGTCCTTCAATACTAAATTTGCTTCTACTGAGGATTCACCCTTTGTAAAAACTTCTTGAATTGTTTCCCCAACCAATGTTTTTTCTTCCCCGGAAAAGAAATCAAGGGGATTTTTCTGCGGTACTTCTTCAGCCGCATATCCGGTGACTACCTCAAAATTTCTATTCCACCTCAGGAAGCGACCTTCCATATCAAAAAGGTAGAAGATTCCCGGCAGGCTATTTATCACTGAATCAGAGAAGTGCTTTTCCTCAAGCAATATTTCCTCAGCCTGTTTGTGCTCTCTAAGGCGTTCGGCTTCTGACTCATAGAGTTTATGGTAAGATTGTGCACGCTGATTACGCCATATGAGACCGATAACCGATCCTGTAGCAACAATGAAGATAGTTACCAGTATCATCGCTATTATCAAGCGCTCATGAATAGATACATAGATTTCTTCCTGATCGATTTTAGCCACCAGAAACCATGGAGAATCCGGAATAGATCTCACTACTGCCAGCACAGGAATACCACGATAATCAATAGCTTCATGGACTCCTGTTATCCCGTACATTGTCATTGTTGAAGGTAATCGTTGCTCATTTACTGAAAATCGAAGTTTCAGGGCGGGACCCTTCTTGTGTCGGAGTTCATTCAGGAATACGACTTCATTGTCTTCGCGACGGAATAATACTGTCTCAGCTGTCTCACTGGGTGTAGGCCACATCTGAATAAGAGGATAGAGGAACTGGTACGGATCAACCCGTAACAATATCGCTCCTATGGGGATAGTTTCAGAATCTCTTGTAACAAGCATCGGCACAACGAGGGTAATTCGTATAACATTCGCAATTTTGCCCCGATAAAGATCGGAAAAAACAACCTGCTTTTTTTCCATTGCTTCCATGGCTAATTTTTTCGCATCAGGTCCGAGTACTTCTTTCCCGTCTGTGACTGCTAATCGTATTTCAGCATTGGTATCGACAAGAATGACATTCTTGTATAAATAATATTTTTGCTTGCTTTTCAACCAGTGAAGAATCTCCTGTTTATATGCAGATGACATTGGCCGTTCGAGGAATTGTTGAACATGCGGGATAATTAATTTATTCTCAAAAATATTCTGTGCATCTGCCAGTCTCTCTCTTCGCCAGTTTACGATCTGGCTTACCTTCAGGTCTGCAACAGCAGCCAGATCTTCCTGTTTTTCCTTTTTTATGTCTTCTCTCTGGTACTTGTAATATAAGTATCCTGAAATCCAGATGCCTATGGAGAGAAGAGCGAAAATAAGAATAAGATGCAGGGGAACATTTCTATCTTTATGTTGAAATTTCATTTTGATTACTGATATCTGTATTTAAATTTAATGAATTTGATACGTTTGTCAAATAGATTGT
>Ga0256868_10001105_pt1 | contig 15063 bp, 14 predicted proteins | sample RVTome_13_FD_187341 | JGI IMG/M metagenome (GOLD analysis project Ga0256868, IMG submission 187341) | Soil microbial communities from uranium-contaminated site in the Upper Colorado River Basin, Wyoming, United States - RVT92D227 HiSeq ... | reverse complement strand
TGAGAAATTAGCCTTGGATTTGGAGGCAGACAGAGGAAAACAACTTCATGAAAAACTCTCTGATCGTGAATATCAGGTGCTGTGTATGATGGCTTCAGGTAAAATGGCGAAAGAGATAGCGACCGAGCTATGCCTCAGCGTTAAGACAATCAGTACATACCGTTCACGCATTCTGGAAAAGATGCGAATGAAGAACAATGCTGAATTAACTCACTATGCCATCAAGCATGGGTTAATAGAGTAATGCAATTATTAGCGCTTTGTGCATGTTCTTACTCATTTTTTCTCTGCCTTCAATTTACTCAATACTGCCTTCTTAAAGTCTTGTAGGACATATCCCGACAATAAAATCAGGCTATCGCTGATACCCTGCCTGTAATTTCCTGCCTTAGAATGACAGACGCACTATACGTCCGATGTAGAGGAGGACCGTATGAAGGTTTTTATTGCAGATGATTCAAAAGTGCTCTGCGAGAGGTTGATTGAGATGTTATCTGATATACCTGGAATCGAAATCATCGGACATGCGCAAGACGTTGCCGAATCCCTCGCTGCCATAAAAAAACTTAGTCCCGACATCGTGATTCTGGATATAAGGATGCCTGGGGGAAGCGGTATGGATGTGCTCCACGCCATCAAACAGGAAAAGCAAGCTCCCATGGTTATAATGCTTACTAACTATCCCTATCCGCAATACAGAAAAAAATGCCTCGGACTGGGGGCGGATTATTTCTTTGATAAATCAACAGAGTTCGAGAAGGTTACGGAACTATTTAAACAGTTGAGGCGGATTTAACCTCCGTAAAGAGAAGAGATCTCGCCTCATCGGATTGAACGGAGATAAAGCCATCGACATGGTCTTAAAATATACATTTATTATATTGAAATTATAGCATTTTCTAGAATAAGTAAATGAGACGCGAAAGAAAGATGATGGCGATTTTTTCATGGCAGTAGATCATTGGCCCGCGTATGAAACGGGAGTGGCAACAACAAAATGACACGGACGTCGAAAACGTCATCTCAACAGGCAATAAGGATACCTCGAAATTCGCTACGTGCCGTAAGCAAGCGTGGGCAGCAAAAGCTGGTAGCTAAGAGTCATAGTCGGCAAACCATCGAGACACCTCATGATGGTGTTTTAGTCGTCGAAGCAGACACAGGGGAAATTATTGAAGTTAACCCCCCTTTGATAGAAATGTTGGGCTATTCTCCCGATAAATTTTTGGGGAAGAAGCTTTGGAAGATCGATTTATTCAACGAAATAGCGCCGACTAAGGATGCATTCAGGCAATTATATGGGAAAAAATATCTACGGTATGAGCAACACATATCTCTCAAAACGAGGAAAGGGAAAGTTATAGACGTAGAGTTTGTGCACAGCACCTATAAGTCCAACGGCAGGAAGGTGATTCAATTCTACGTCCGTGACATTACGGAACGAAAGCGCTCAGAAGAGGAAATGCGGAGACAGGCTTTTATCTATGAGAATATACACGACGGCATCATTGTGGTTGATTTACGGGGTAACATCGTAAACTTGAACCCAGCAGCGGAAAAAATGTTTGGCTACGATCAGGCTGAAGTCTTCCGAGAAACCCTAAGTGTTCTGGTGACAAATGTTAGTAAGGGAATGTTGCGCGATGGTCGCTGGACAGGAGAAATTAATTATACCCGTAAGGACGGCATAGACGGTGTTTGCGAAACGAGCATTTTCCCTCTCAGCAATGAATATGGTGATATGACGGCTGTTTTCTGTGTATTCCGTGATATTACCGAAAGCAAAAAGGCCGCGGAAAATCTGCAACGGAGCTATGATCAATTACGCGAAACATTTATTGCGACGGTTAATACGTTAGCATCAACTATTGAACTGAGAGATCCTCATACCGCTGGTCATCAACGGCGCGTGACAATTCTCGCCTGCGCCATTGCTGAAGAGCTTGGCTTGACGGAAGATCAGTTTGATGGGCTCCGTATGGCTGGGCTCATCCATGATCTCGGCAAGATCAATGTGCCTGCTGAAATTCTCAGTAAGCCGGGGCGTATAAACGACATTGAATTTAGTCTCATTCGATATCACCCGCAGATCTGTCACGATATATTGAAGACGATAGATCTACCCTGGCCGGTTGCCAAGATTGTTCTGCAGCACCATGAGCGGCTCAACGGCTCTGGATATCCTCAAGGGTTGAAGGGTGATGAGATCATGATCGAGGCGAAGATCTTGGCTGTTGCTGATGTGGTTGAAGCCATGGCCTCACATCGGCCCTACCGACCGGCGCTCGGCATAGAGCTGGCGTTCGAAGAGATCACAAAGGGAAAAGGCACCCTCTACGATTCTGAGGTTGTTGATGCCTGCGTGAGGCTTTTTTCCGAGAAACGTTTTAAGTTCGCTTAAAGGTCAACAATACCCCCCTGTTACTTTTTTTACCATTTTCCATGCAATAATTTTTTTCAGTTATAAATCTATCGATAATCGGTTATACACTCTTTCGCCATGCCTCGTAAGAACAAAGAAGTCTCTGTGCCACCCTGCTGTTGTGAGAAATTATTGACTTATGGGATGGAGATAGCTAAAATTCGATGTTTACAATAAAGGAGTAAAACTTTGGCAACCATTGTCCCTTTTTGCGGAGTTTATTATAATCCCCAAAAAATTGCTGACCTCTCTCAGGTTGCTACGCCGCCCTATGACGTCATTTCCTTCGAGGACGAGGGGCGCTATCGAGGCCGACATCCGCATAATATAATCCGTCTCATCCTACCAAAAGGCGAGGGCGGAGTGGATCGATATAACGAGGCCGCGCAATACTTGCGGAATTGGGAGAAGGAAGGTGTCTTCACAAGGGAAGAACGGCCTTCTCTCTATCCCTATCAGCAGATCTTTACCGCGCCTTCAGGTGAGATAAAAAAGAGGAACGGGTTCATAGCGTTGGTCAAACTTGAACCGTTGGGGGATGGGGGTATCATCCCGCACGAAGGGACGACCCCCAAACCGGTGGAGGATCGGCTCAGGCTGATGGAGGCATGCGGGGCGAACCTCAGCCAAATCTTCACCCTCTATTCTGATCCAGCCGGAGAGATCGAGGGACAATTTGCCCAGGTGTGGACATCGGCCCCTCGGTTCGAATTCCATGATGATGACGGCGTAGTCCATCGCCTCTGGCAGGTGGATGACCCTCGGATCATCTCCGAAATTGAGAGGAGGATGCAGGGCAAAAGGCTCCTCATCGCCGACGGGCATCATCGGTATAAAACCTCCCTCATCTATCGTGACAGAATGAGAGAGCGATTTCCTTCTTATACTGAAAGATCGCCCTTTGAATATACGATGATGTATCTCACCCCTCTGGAAGGCGATGGTCTCCTCATCCTTCCCACCCACCGGCTTGTTACCCCCCAAGAACCCCTTGATCTGAAAGGGTTTTATAAGGAGCTGGGAAAACATTTTTCTTTGCACGCCTTCTCCTTCGATGATACGGGCGGAGAAGTGATGGCTCGGAAACGCCTTTTTGAGGCGCTTGACGAAAAGATCCCGGGCAGATATGCCTTTGGTCTTTACATTGGTGGAGAGAAGAGATATAGTCACGTAATTTCCCAAGAGGGGATAAGGGTTAGAGATCTTCTGCAGGGTTACCCAGAGGTTTTACAGGAACTCGATGTGACCCTGGTGGATGGTTATATCTTAAAAGAACTGCTCAAGGTGGAGTTGGAAGACGTGGGTTTGCTCAAGGGCAGAAATGAGGTCCTGGAAGAGGTTCATGCGGGGAGATATAGAGCGGCTTTTCTTATGAATCCCCCTTCGATTCAACAGGTCAAGCGAGTCGCAGATGCCGGAGAGGTAATGCCTCGTAAGACGACCTTTTTCTATCCCAAGGTAGCTACCGGTTTGGTTATCAACAAGATTGTTCCCCTTGAGGAGATTGCCTCCGTTTAATGCTTGAACCTTCGTTGACATGTACTAAGAGCGAGACCTTCGATACCCTCTTTGGTGGGCGGATAAGGGTAGTTCAGGAAAAGAACGGCTACCGCTTTTCCCTTGACGCCATCTTGCTGGCGGGTTTTGTTCGGCTGAGAGGCAGGGAAAGGGTGATGGATCTGGGGACAGGGATTGGGATTATTCCCCTGATACTCGGTAAGAAGGGGGAATGTGCCGGAGAGATCGTGGGGGTGGAGATACAAGACAAGTTAGCTGAGCTGGCTCGAACGAATGTCCGTAACAATGGCCTCGAGGACCTCATTCATATCTATCAGGGAGACATCAGGCGTGTGGCGGAAGTTTTTCCTCCCTCTACGTTTGATGTCGTGGTGGCCAACCCCCCCTACTATCGGGTCTCAAGCGGGAGGATCAACCCTACATCTCAAAAGGCCATTGCCCGACATGAGGTCATGTGCACTATCGACGATCTGCTGCAAGCAGCCAGCCACCTTTTAAAAGACGGGGGGAAGATTTTTATCATCTTTCCCGCATACAGGTCTGTCACTCTCTTTGCTAGTTTGCGAAGCGCTATGCTGGAGCCGAAGACGCTTCGATGGGTATACTCGCGGGAAAACGAGGATGCCAAATTTATCCTCACAGAGGCACATAAAGGAGGAGGTGAAGGTGTGGAAGTATTGCCTCCCTTTGTTGTCTATGCGCACGATGGAACATATACGTCAGAGATGGAAAGATTATATTCCGAAGCCACTATGCATTAAAAAAGGAGTAGAGCTATGAAGATCACAAAGATAGGAGTACTACTGTTGACTATGCTTACTGCTTCGTTTCTTATCTCTTCGTGTGCCCTTTTCGGAAAGAAGGATAAGGAGCAGGCAGCGAAAGGTAAGGAAGGGCAGTGGGTCTACAGCTCGCAAAAAACATCGCCGACCGGCGATCAAAAAAGGGCGACTACCTATTCTAAACGGCCTTATGCAGGAAAGGAGGGTGAGGAGGTGGCGGTTGCCGGCAAAGAGACCAAGCCCGTCATCACGCCCTATATTTTAGGGAGACTGAAATATAAGGTAGTTGTAGCGGAGTTTCAAGATAATACCAAGCAGGGGAGCAAACGTGGACTGGGTCCGCTCGTGACGCAACAGTTGGCCCAACAACTTGAGGAAACTGGGGCGGTGATAGTCGCCGACATGGAACAGGTAAAAAAGAGCGTCGGAGGAGGGGAGCTTAATTCTCTCTCGGCGCCTTCCACCCTCTGGAAATTACGGACCTCGTTAGGGGTACAAGGAGTCGTGACGGGAAAGATACAAGATGTATTGGTAGGCACTGGAAAACAGGCAAAGACTGAGGAGGCGCTGGCCATTGCTAAGATAGATATTCAGCTATTGGATACAGATACCGGCAACGTTCTGAGATCCATCAAGGGGGAAAATCCCATATACTCCTCTCACGCGGTAGGGGAGCAGAGTCAGGATAAGGCCCTCTCCAATGCTATCAATGTCGCCCTTCAGGGGGTTTCCGAGGGGATCATAAGGGGGTTGGCAGGTTTGGAATGGTCGACCAGTGTAGCTACGATCGAAGGAAACAATATCTATCTCAATGCCGGTAAATCCACCGGGCTGAAGGTCGGAGATGAACTGGAGATCTATAACCCGGGTAGGCAGGTGAAAAACCCGACAACGGGGGTTTCGCTGGGAAGGTTACCAGGGACTTTGCAAGGGAAGGTAAAGATCAATCAACTCTTCGGGTTTGACGCCGCTGAGGCGAAGATTGTCAGCGGTGGAAATATGACGTCAGGCGATATGGTGAAGTTGTTCAAATAGCAACATCAGGTCTCCTTCCTCTCGTTCCATGCTGGTGAGAGAGCGCAGGCAAGCCGGGAGAGGGGCGCTTTCTCACTTCGTGGTTCGTTATTCCCACGGTGATTTCATCCGCTCTATGCCGAATCTCCATACGTAGAAACTGCTGCTCGCCGGGGAAATATGTTGAACGCTTGCTATATGCAAAACAGGGTGAGGATTAGTTAATGATTGAGGAGTTTAAACAGTGGTATGACGAACGACATAGTTATGCGAAGGAATGGAAAAAAAATAATCGCGATGGAAAGGTTGTGGGATATTTTTGTACCTATGTTCCTGAGGAGATACTCTACGCTGCCAATTGCCTTCCTGTCCGCATAATCGGCGGCCATGAGCCTCCTGCACTCGCGACACCGCATATGTTTGATATGTGGTGTCCATTTTCTCGCGACTGTCTGAGCCAGGGCCTGGCAGGCTACTATGATTACCTTGACGGCATCATGATCGCTCAATGTTGTCTCCATATACGCCAGGCCTTCGGCGCTTGGCAGCTGCAAGTGCCGACGCCTTGGTCATATTATCTGTGTATGCCTAATGCCGTCACAACCTCACATGCAAAAAAATTTCTTTTTGGAGAATTGGCTGAATTTAAAAGGGCGGTAGAGACATGGGTTGGCAAAAAAATGACCAACGCAGATCTTGACAGAGGCATCGATATTATGAATACCAATCGGCGTCAGATGATGAAGGTCTATGAGTTCCGTAAGGCAGATAATCCGCCTATCACCGGTACTGAAGCAATGACCATGGTCTGGGCCAGCCAGCTGATGGATAAACGAGAGCATGCTGTCTTGGTAGAAGAGTTGCTCAGAGATCTGCCGGATAGACATCTCGATCGCGACCCCGGTATAAGACTTATGATCGTCGGCAGCGAGAATGATGACCGTCCCTTTATGGAGATGGTGGAATCTATCGGTGCTACCTTCGTTATTGATGATCACTGTACTGGCTCGCGGTACTTCTGGGATGAGATCGCGACCAGAGGAGATCGCCTGCAGGCTATTGCCGACCGATACTGCGACCGCGTGCCCTGCCCGACAAAGGACTTTCAACAGGAGACCTGGGAGAGAAAAAGATTTCCCCATATACTTACCTTATCTAAGGAATATCGGGTACAGGGTGTGATACTTGTCCAGCAGAAATTCTGCGATCCCCATGAGTGCGATATACCGAGTTTGAAGCGGTATCTCGAAGGTAACGGCATCCCGTGCTATATCCTTGAATTCGAGGTTACCGTACCGGTGGGGCAATTCCGCATCCGTATCGAGGCGTTTATAGAACAGCTCCGGGCTGACGAATTATTCGATTAAGGACTGGTGAGAATAAAGGTTCGGTGATGGCGATATATAAAACCGAAGGTCTTCACTGTTGGAAGAGGGCCAAAGAGCTCAGAGATAGATATTACCGAGATTATAAAGAGTCGCCTTCGCGAGGAGGCCTGCGCTGGGAGGGGGGCGCGTGGAGCTTTGATGCCATTCCTCAGGCCTTGGAGGGAGAGGTGCATGGGCTTTCCGAGGAGCCGTATGGGGCGAGCATCGCGCATAATCCCGAGCTCCAGGTCAGATACCAGGAGGCTGCGGAGGGTAAGTGGGGATGCGCACGCGATCTATGCTCTTACATGCGCGCCTACTGGGGCTCCGTCGCACTGAACGAATATGCCTATGGAGGGCCCTGGCCTCATTCAGACTTCATCTTTCAGAATCAGATTTGTTGCTGCCATTCCAAGTGGCTGCAGGTCGCCGATGAAATTAATGGCGGGACCACCCCCTATTTCTGTTTCGACGTCGGGGTCGGGCCGTATGATAAGATAGGAGATCGGCAGATAGAGTATGTGGTGGGGCAGCTCTATGACGGCATAGCATTTATTGAACGTGTTACCGGCAGGCGGATCGTCGAGGAAAAGCTGATACAGAATGTCTATAATACGTATCGTTCAAATTGTTACTGGGCAAAGACATGCGAACTCAACCAGGCGATTCCCGCACCGCTGGATGAGAAGACGATGTTCTCCCTCTACGTGCTTGGAACCCTTGAAAAGTCGAATCAGGCAATAGCCGACTTTTATGAGAAGGAGTTATACCCGGAGATAAAGGATCGGGTTGCCAATAAGATCGCGGCAGTAGCCCATGAACAATGCCGGGTCTTGGGTGATAGCCAGCCGCCATGGGGTTTCCTCCGGATATATCGATATCTTGAGCAGTACGGCATCGTATCTGTAGCAAACCTCTACACCTTTTCTCTCGTTGGCTGGATGAAGGTAGACAACAATGGACTGCTTGTTCCCTATCCGACCCTCGAAGAACAAGGCGTTACCATCAAGGACCGCGACCATGCCTTGAGACTCTTGGTCGAGGGAGAACTGAAGGGCAAACTCATGTGGGCGCCCTTCTACGGCGCCAGTTATAAAAACGATCTGGTGACAAGGATTGCAAAACAGTGGCGGTGCGATGCCGCGATCATACACCTCAACCGAGGCTGCGAAGGCACTGCCCAGCACCAGATGCAGTTGAAGATCGCCTTGCAGGAGATGGGCATTCCGGCCATGACCTTTGAAGGAAATATGGCTGATGAGAGGGAGTTTGACGAGGGCCGGGTCCTGCGTCTTATCGAGCTCTTCGTTACCGAGACCCTAGGGCTGAAAAAGGTAGCCTAAAAATAGTAAGGAAGAGGTGAGCGATGATCGTTGCAGGGATCGATGTCGGCGGCAAGAATGTCCACGTCGTCATCCTGAAAGATGGTGCGATTGCGGCACAAGGAGTGGCTGCAACGGGCATACAAAAGGCTGAGGCGACGGAACGATTGTATGATGAAACGCTCCGTAAGGCCGGACTCTCGCAGGCGGATGTAGGGCGTGTCGTCGCGACAGGGAGTGCTGGCAAACGGGTGGCCTTTGCTGACGCCTGCATTGCTGATGCGGCGGCTGATGCGAGGGGTGTCAACCGGCTCTTCCCCTTGGCGCGGACCGTTATTGATGTCGGTGCGGAAGAGGGGAGGGCCATAAAGATCAGTCCTGACGGGAAGGTCCTTGATTTCGCTGTTAATGAAAAGTGCGCCGCCGGCACCGGCACTTTTGTTGAGGCCATGGCTATTGCGCTGGAGATCAGCGTGGAGGAGATGTCGACAATATCACTGAAGTCGAACAAGTCCATCCCCATGAATGCCCAATGTGCCGTTTTTGGTGAATCGGAGGTGGTCTCGCTCATCCACCAGAACATAGAGAAACAGGATATTGCCAAGGCTGTGCATGATGCCATAGCAGGGAGGATCGCCTCGGTCGCCCGTATTGTTGGGTTAGAAAAAGACATTGCAGTGATAGGAGGCATGGCAAGAAATAAGGGATTCAGTGATTCACTGAAAAAAGAGATTGGCATGGACATTATCGTGCCAACTGATCCTGATTTTGTGGGTGCCTTAGGGGCAGCTGAGGCAGCTGCGAAAGGTGCTTTGGAAGAGAAGGTAGCAGCCAAGGTAGTGGGACAGAAGATCGTGGAAGGAGGAGAGGCCTCATAAGGAGGCACGAAGATGGCCGAGGAGATAATAAAGGAATACTGGAGATGGCCTGAGGGTATATGGATCAATCCTGACATTGATCGGGAAAAGGGTGGTATCATTACTGCCGGCATTGATGTTGGCTCGGTGAGCTCGCAGGCAGTGGTGTTGGTTGATGGCGAACTCTATGCCTTCAGTAACACGCGCACCGGTTCCGATAGCCCTGATAGCGCCCGGAAGGCCCTGAGTATTGCCGTGGGGGAGGCTGGTCTTACGGTGGACAATATCGACTACTGCATCGGGACTGGTTATGGCCGCGTGAATGTTCCCATGGCCCAGCGAACCATAACCGAGATCGCCTGCCATGCGCGGGGGGCAAATTTCATGTATGGGCCTGAGGTGCGGACGGTTATGGACATGGGTGGGCAAGATTGCAAGGCCATCAACTGCGATGATAAAGGGAAGGTCCTCAATTTTATGATGAACGACAAATGCGCTGCCGGTACCGGCAGGGGCATGGAGGTCTTTGCCGATCTCATCAGGGTGCCTGTGTGGGAGATCGGCCCGCGCTCCTTCCAGATCAAAAAGGAACCCCCCATAATCAGCAGTACCTGCGTGGTCTTTGCCAAGAGCGAGGTCGTCGGCTTGTTGGAAAAGGGGGTGCCGGAAAACGATATCATGGCCGCCTACTGCGCTGCCATGGCCCACCGGATCATGGAGCTGCTCAATCGCCTGGGTGTCCATGAAAAGTTCGTGATCACGGGCGGCATCGCCAAAAACGAAGGGGTAGTCAAGAGATTGGAAAAGGAACTAGGCGTCAAGACTGCGGCTCAGGTCTGGCACAACCCTGCGTATAAGGCATATCCCTTTGACACCCAAATCGCCGGTGCCTTGGGGGCAGCCCTCTTTGCAGATTCGATGGTAAGCAAGGGAAAGGTGAAGAGTGTCCGAAAAAAGTAACTAGAGGTGCAATGCAGGCTTTTTACGGTTATAAAGATGGATCAGGGGAGTGGTTTATTATCATCGATACTGATAGGTGCGATGGATGCGGCAGGTGTGTAGCAGCATGTCCGGCAAATGCGTTGGAAGTTGGTGAAGATCGATTTGACCCCTTGAGTGAAAAGCCGGTTGCCCGCGTAAAAGAGGGGGAGCGCAAGAAGATCAGATATACGTGCGCACCCTGCCGGCCTGGCTATGGTGACGCTCCGCCCCCCTGTATAGCTGCTTGTCAACCTGGAGCCATCTCTCATACAGAAGCATGGCAACAGTCATATGTAAAAAAATGATTGCCTGATCAATTGCGAAGCGCTGTTGCCGCTCAGTTGAAAAGTGCCGCAACTATTTTTTTTGCTTCCGACAACCCCACGTTAGCAGGTCTGCATCATGCCTAGAATAAAGATAGATCAAGCAGAGATCAGCATCGATGAAGGTACAACTATACTGCAGGCAGCTGAACAAGCGGGGATCTATATACCCCATATCTGTTTTCATTCCGATATCCCCCCTGTTGATCGTCAGAAACCGGCTCATGTTATTTATCGCAACGGCGGGCCCATAGAAAATGCGATGCCGGAGCAGCTCTACGAAGGATGTCAGCTCTGCGTGGTGGAAATCACCGGTAAGGATGGGCTGCACCGTTCTTGCATCACATCGGTTTCCAATGGGATGGCCATCTGCACTTCTTCCCCTGCTATCACGGAGTTTCGGCGCGATCGTATTATGGGATTGGCGGCGAGGCATCCCCATGTCTGTTTGACCTGCACCCAGAAAGAAGGTTGTGCGCGATCTCTCTGTTCTCTGCATATTCCGGAAACTGAGCGTTGCTGTTTCAGGTTCGAAAACTGCGAGTTCAGGCGGGTGATTGAATATGTCGGCCTCAGACCCGAGACTCCGCGGTATGTCTTTGCGGATCTGCCCATTATCAAGGATAATCCCATATTTGAAATAAACTTTAATCTCTGTATTGGTTGTTTGCGATGTATACGGGTGTGCCGGGACGTATGCAGCGTCGAAGCCCTCGATTTCGTTTATGATTACTCTGGGAGAATCATGGTTGGTACGACCAATAAGACGCTGAAAGAATCCTCGTGCCGTTTCTGTTTGTCATGCGTCGAGATATGTCCAACTGGGTCTCTTATGAATAAGGAGCCGCGTCGCCTCCACCGGCCCATTCTTAATAAACCAGCCTTAGTCCCCTCACAGGAGCAACTGATTGAATATACCAAAGAAAACCTTGCTCGTGTTTCCGAAGAATCGGGTGTCTATCAGTTTTTAGATGAACAAAGAACCGTTATCTATATAAAAGGTGCTTTGAACCTGAAAAAGGAGCTTGAAGAGCAGCTGCAAATAAATGAGCAGGCCCGATATTTTATATACGAGGAAGACCCCCTCTACAGCATGCGTGAGAGCGAACTGCTTCAGCAATATCTCGCCAATCATGGCGAGATGCCAGAGCTTAACCGGGAGCTCGATGATCTTTTCTAAATAACCTATTAAATCACACCGTAGTATCAGAAAATTATCAATGAAATTATCATATTAGACACAAAAAGAGATATTTTTCCTTAACAAATATTTTGATCTTATATCTGCCTAACTTCGAATATGAACCCTGCGCCTTCTCCTTCCTCATCTTGACAGCCCCTTAATCCCCGCTATACTTGATAGGAACGCCTTGCACAAAAAAATGAAGAGCATAAAAATGAAAGACCTCTCGGCATCAGTCAAGATACGAGCCATGGCGTATGGCGATCTGGATGCCATCGTACAGATAGATAAAGAAGTGCTAGGGAAGGAAAGACCAGAGTACTGGAGCACGAAGATAGAGAATCAAGAGAGCCGATCGCCCCTCGCGTCCCTCGTTGCCGAGATGAACGGTAACGTCGTTGGCTTTATCATAGGGGATGCCAGCGGGTGGGAATATGGCATACCGAATACCGTGGGCTGGATTGACACCATCGGCATCCATCCGCAGTATCAGCGGCATGGAATCGCCAAGCTTCTGTTCAAAGAGATGATAGGCAACTTAAAGACCGTGGGGGTGGATACCATTTATACCCTGGTGAATTGGAAGGAATGGGATCTGCTGCATTTCTTCGATAAGATGGGTTTTCGCAAAGGTGATATGATCCAGCTCGAATTGAAGATCTAGAGATGCCAACTTCTACAAGATGTGTAACCAAGAGGGCAGGGGGCTAATGCTTCCTGCCTCTCCTTTTTGTGCGGAGACGCAATTACTGCCGCCTTTAGCCCTTTTTTTCTTCGATAAAATTTCTCGCAATGATCGTCTTTTGAATGTTTGAAGTGCCTTCGACAATCTGATAGGATTTGGCATCCCGGTAAAATCTTTCGATGGGATATTCCGTACCGAAGCCGTAAGATCCGAATATCTTCATCGCCTCGTTGGCCGCCATGACTGCGGCCTCTGCGCCGTAATATTTGGCCGTAGAGATGTGGAGCGTCGGCCTGCCGCCGACCTTCTGCAGGTTGTCTACCATCGAGGCAGCCTTAAAGACCAACAACTTTGCCGCCTCATGCTCGCACCACATCCTTGCCAGCTGATCTTGGATCATCTGGAAATTAATGATCGCTTGCCCAAACTGTTGCCTTTCATTCGCATAGTGTTTGGCGAGCTCAAAGCACTTTTCAGCAACCCCCGCTGATCTGGCTGCGCAGGAGAGCCTTGTCCTGTCGAGCATATACATGGCGATCTTAAAGCCGTCACCCGGTTTGCCGACGAGGGCCTCCTTGGGCACCTTGACGTCCACCAGGATGATCTCTCCGGTTGGCGAGCTGTGCAGCCCCAGCTTTTCCGTTATGGCACACTGTTCAATGCCCGGGGTCTGCATGTCGACCATGAAGGCGGACATGCCGCGGTGTCTCTTCTCTGCGTCGGTCATGGCAAAGATGATCCCGACGGTCGCAACCGGCACGCCGGAGATCCACATCTTGCTTCCATTGAGGACGAAGCCGTCGTCCACCTCGCGGGCCGTTGTCAGCATGGAGGCGATATCCGAACCGGTGTCCGCCTCGGTCAGGGCAAAACACCCATATGCATCGGCGGTAATCAGGGGTGGGATATACCGTGCACGCTGCTCCTCTGTCCCGAATGCCAGCAGCACGCTCTGGATGGCATTCATCTGGAGGTTGAAGGTGACCCCATAGGAGGGGCTCTCCTTGGCGATCTCAAGCGTGGCGAGGGAGGCAGCGAGGTAGCCCATTTCCGTGCCGCCGTATCGTTCTGGGGCGATAAACCCAAAAAAGCCGAGTTTCGCCATCTCCTTGATGATCCTGTCGTTGTAGCAATGCCCCTTCTCATCTTCTCCCACGGTAGGTGGGATCTCCTTTTGGGCAAACTCCCGAGCCGCATTCCGAACCATCGCCTGCTCTGCTGTCAGACCGAAATCCATGACCCGCCTCCTTACCTTTCCATAATCGAGTTCTTTTTAGGTTTTATAATTTAATAGCTATTGTTAACTGTGCGCACTATATAACAAAATATACCCTCTATCAAGTCCGGCGCATGAGGCCCCTGGTAAAATTGAGAAGGAGATGTTATGTTACTATGCAGAGCTTATAATAGTTTACTCCCCCCTTTTCTAAAAGGGGGGTAGGGGGGATGTGCGGGCAGGGGGAATCCCCCTCAATCCCCCTTTACAAAGGGGGATTTTAAATCGGGACAGAATATAAAAAGATGCAAACTATTTTGTGCTCTCCGTAGTAACTTACAATGAGGTATGATTATGAAGATCTTAGGTCTCGACATCGGAGAGAAGAGGATCGGCGTCGCCATCAGCGACGAATTGGGCTACAGCGCTCAAGGCATGCGGGTGTTGAACAGGGGCGGTCTCGAAGATGACCTCGCGTTGTTAAGGGAGCTCATAAAGGAGACAGAGGCTACTGAGGTGGTGGTGGGCCTTCCAAAGAATATGGACGGCTCCCTGGGAGAGTCGGCACAAAAAATCCTCTCCTTTGCGAAACAGATGGAAGAATCCTTATTAATTCCCGTCATTCTCTGGGATGAGAGATGGACAACGGCTGAGGCCACCCGCCTGCTCGTGGATGCAGACATCAGCAGGAGCAAAAGACGCAAGGTGGTGGACAAGTTGGCAGCTGTCCTTATCCTGCAGGGTTATCTCGATAGCCTGGACCATTGTGAAGGGGGAGGTGCCAGGTGATGAAGGGCCGTCGAAGGAAAGGCCGCAGAAGGCAGGCTCGGCAAATGCCGACATCCTTGTTGGTAGCGGGTATATGCGTCTTGCTCCTCCTCTATGCCCTGCTTGTGCTTACCCTTCCCCCGAACTTGCGGGGAGAGCGAAGACAGGTGGTGATCCCTCAGGGAGTTCCCTTCAAAGGAGTGGCGCGGATCCTCGATGAAGCTGGGTTGCTGCGCAGCCCGACAGGATTTCATCTCATGGCGCGGCTCATGGGGGTCACGGAGAGGGTGCAGGCAGGCGAATATGAGATGAGCACGGCCATGCCCCCGGCCGTCATCCTGCACAAGCTGGTCACCGGCGATGTCATGAAATATCGGATCACCATCCCTGAAGGCTATACCGTCCGGCAGATCGCCCTTCGCTTGCACGAGTTGGGCATTATCGAGGATCAGGAGCAATTTCTCTCGCTGGCCTTTTCTGCCGATTTTGCCGCCGCTTTGGGCATAGAGAGAAAGGGCGTCGAGGGTTATCTCTTTCCTGACACCTATCTTTTGCCCAAGGGGGTTTCCCCGAGCGACATCATCAAGACCATGGTGGGAAAATTCAAACAGGTCTATGGACCTGA
>Ga0256868_10001102_pt1 | contig 15077 bp, 17 predicted proteins | sample RVTome_13_FD_187341 | JGI IMG/M metagenome (GOLD analysis project Ga0256868, IMG submission 187341) | Soil microbial communities from uranium-contaminated site in the Upper Colorado River Basin, Wyoming, United States - RVT92D227 HiSeq ... | reverse complement strand
CCTCCTCTTTTCGGCGACCATACCCCACTCGATCATGGACCTCGCGCACAAGTTCCAGAGAAAGCCGCACGTGGTCAATGTGGCCGGCGACCAGTTGACGGTGCCCCAGGTGGAACAGGCATTCTGCGAGGTGAAGCCGTGGATGAAGCTCGATGTCCTCTGCCGGCTCATCGACATGTACCAGCCGGCCTCTGCCCTGGTTTTTTGCAACACCAAGCGCCGGGTGGATAAGCTCGTCAAGGACCTGCAGGCCAGGGGCTATAGCGCCGGCGGCCTGCACGGCGACATGACGCAGTCCCGCCGCGACACGGCCATGCAGCGGTTCCGCACCGGGCAGACGCGGATACTCGTGGCCACCGACGTGGCTGCCCGGGGACTGGATGTGCAGGGGATAAAGGCGGTTGTCAACTACGACCTGCCGCAGGATGATCAACATTACATCCACCGGATCGGCAGGACGGCGCGGATGGGGCAGAGCGGCCGTGCCTTTACCCTCGTCGTGTCAGAGGAGCTGGGAAGGCTGCGGGAGATACAGTACTGCGCCAATACGCGCATCAGCCGCCACGAAACCCCTTTTCTTAAAGATAAGAACCAGGAGAAACGCAGCCATACGGCCTTCAAGACCAAGGGCCGGGCACGGCACCGGCACGCCAGGCAGGCTCATTGATGGGGCAGTGCCCTTGGCGGGCCTGATCACGCAGAAAAATTTTCTGTACTAGCCCCGCAAGCAAATAAGGGGAACGCCCTCCTGGACGTTCCCCTTGCGCATTCTAACCTCTCGCCGTGCAATCATGCAAAATGTCACGAATGAAGATTCGACCCCCCCGATGTTGTCTTCACAGGCTACCGTCTTCTAAAGACTGAAGCGGGAGATGGGCTTGATCTGAAGAGAAGACGTTGCTTCCTTTGAAGACGTTATCATCGAGCCGGATATCCTGGGAATTCCACCTTTCGTTGTTATCGGCCCACTCAAGGGATGTATCGATATATTTCACCACGCTTTTACCGGCGAAATTAAGTAACAGGAAAAGCATGATCCGCCTGAGATTGATGGGAGAAACTCTGAAAAGAAATGGAATATGCCGAACAATGGAAGAGAAAGAATAAAACTCGTTTTGGACATAATGGTGTCCCTCGGCAAGCTCCTGGGGAGTCATGTTCTTGGGTTGAAATACGACGGTATGGTGGTCGTAATGGCTCCAATCGTGGGATATGAGTCGCCCCTGATCTTTGAAACGCCGGTATATTCGTGTTCCGGGATAGGGCGTCAGAACATTTAAAGTCATCGTGGGCAGTTTAGTCCTCGCCAAAAATTCCAGGGTATCATCAAAAATGGCTTCCGTATCCGTATCAAACCCCAAAATAATGGAGGGGTGAAAGGCGATACCATTATCCTGGATAATCTTAATAGCCTCCTCAGTCTCTTCTATGGATTTAAGCGTTTTTTTCATTCCCGTGAGGCTTGCAAGCGATACAGACTCAAGTCCAAAGAATAAGGCCCCGCAGCCCGAGAGGCGACATAATTTCAGCATATCCTTGTCTTTCGCCAGGGATATGGAACTTTGTCCTACCCATTGGATGCCCAGGGGTATCAAGGCTTCAAATAATGCTTTGGAATATTTCGGGTGTCCGGCGACGTTATCGTCTAAGATCAAAAACGCCTTTGCACCGGATTGTTTGATATCCTCAACAACCATGGAAACCGGTCTATGCCTGATTTTTCTGCCATAGAAATCCGTCACTGAACAAAATTCACAGGCGTACGGACACCCCCTGGTCGTCACCAGCCCTACACAGTTAAAGAGCGCCTTGTCAATATGAAAATCCCGCCTTGGGAAAGGAACCTTTGAAAGATCAGGCTCCGGTACATGGTAGAATTTCTGGAGCTTTCCCTTTTTAAAATCATCGACGACATCCGCCCAACAGCCTTCTGCCTCTCCGATGACAACGGCATCGGCGTGCTGGATGGCTTCTTGCGGTAAGATGGTTGGATGTATTCCGCCGAGAACGACTTTGGAACCTCTTTGTCTGAATATGTCGGATAATTTATAGCTTCTATTGGCCGTGGCCGTCATGCAAGAAATCCCAACCAGGTCGAAATCCGAAGAAAAATCTATCTCCCTGATTTCTTCATCGACAACGGTAATATCGACATCATTCGGTGTCAGTGAGGCCAGAATGTGAAGACCCAATTGAGGGATGGTAATAGCCCTTAGTCTCTTTCTGCCAAACCTTTGAAAAGGTGAAACCAACAAGAGTTTCATCACTACGCCCTCTTTTCTTACAAAATATTTGAGGATAGTATCATCTCATCTCATGCAATACTAGGGTTAATTCGCCCCGTGGAAGGTGAAAAGGGGGCCGCCCGCGCCACCTGCGCCCCGCATACCCCAACCACTTCACCGCCGCATAAATGCCGAGACAAAAGATCCGACCCACTATACCCCGTAAGACCCGGAGGCAGAGGAAAAAGCCCCGACCCTCAGGGTTCTTCTTCACTCATACCCTCTTGCGTTGCCTGCCGTGATTTAGCTTCAGATACAATCCTACGGCGATTAAGAGAATAGCTAATGATATGGCATTTGCACCGATAATAATGAAATCCTGGCGATGTATTCCGTACAGCATCCATAACGCAGCCCCTACACTAAATTGAACGAGTGTTAATCCACTCACATCCTTGACCGAATGGGTTTTCCACATCTTGATGACCTGCGGGAAAAACCCGGACATGGTCAATGAGGCTGCGGCTATGCCTACTATCGTCCATAACATATGGCGCTCTTTCTATTCCTTTCTTGGTCTACCCGTTCTCAGGCTCAATTTCTTCCTTGCAGCCCTCTCACCCGCATTATAGACCGATTTGCATAGTAAAGAAGGAATGTTCCGATATCCCCTGCAAAATCTTTCTGGACCTGCTGACCACAATCTTTCCAAATACCTTACCTACTCCGGCAAGGGGTCAAATCGCTAGAATATTTTTCGTCCCTGAATAAGCCTGATTGCCAGCAAGACGACGGCGACGACCACCAGGACATGAACGAATCCCCTCATCGTGAAGCCGCTCACCAATGCCAGAATCCACAACATTAAGAGAATCACCCATATGGCCCAAAACATGTTTGCCCCCTTTCTCGTGACGGAATTCTGCCAACCATTTCTCTCTGCCTTGGGCAGACCTTGTGTTAAGGAGTGGGAACGCAGCGGCCGTTAACGCACTCGTACCCCGTCGGGCACAGAACGCGCCAGCACGGATCCTTGACGCAGCGGCCTTGCTCGCACACCATTCCGGGTTTGCAAAAAAACCGCTCGCAGCGCGGATCAATGCAGCGGCCGCGCTTGCAGACCTTGCCGATCGGGCATTTGACTCCCTGGCAGGGATCGGGAATACAGCGTCCCTTGTCGCACACCAAGCCGGCGGCGCAGACAACCCCCTGGCAGAGGGGATCGGGAACACAGCTGCCTTTCTCACAAATCTTCCCCGGGTCGCAGACAACCCCTTTGCAGAGGACATCGGGAACACAACGGCCGCCCGAGCACACCAATCCGGGGTCGCAGACAACGCCCTGGCAGCGGGCATCAACGCACTTGCCTCTATCGCATACGTATCCGGGGTCGCAGACAACCCCCTGGCAAAGGGCGGGATCCGGAACGCAGCGGCCGCCCGCGCAAACAAAATCGGGCTCGCAGACAACTCCAGCGCAGATGGGATCAACGCACTTGCCTCTATCGCATACTTGTCCTTGAGGGCACGCAACACCCTGACATATCACGATACAGGTGCCGTCCGGATTGCACATGCCCGAGGGGCAGTGAGAGCAGTCTATCGGATAACATTTTCCTTTGACACACTTGTCTCCGGGAGGGCACGTAACACCTGCGCAGGGGTCTTGTGCAAGGGCACCATCAATGGTACTCCCGCTGAGTGCAAGCAAAACAATCGCTACGAACATACCGAATAACCGCATACCGCCTCCTTTCAGCGCCCTTCAGGGCAGAATTTGTTCGGATTCAACAATCAACAACACCTTCTTTATCCTTTTCATCTGCGCAAGACAGAAACCATCATTCCTCTTTGCCAGCGCACCAATGCCCCCTCTTTGTCTCCCCAGGGGAGGAAAAGGCAAAAGCCAAAACCTGGCCATCATCTTTCCTTGTGGTAGGAAATCCTGTAGATGGCGCCTGCCTTATCGTCCGAGACCAACAGTGATCCGTCGGGCAAGACCAGCAGGTCGACCGGCCTTCCCCACGTGACCGCCTCATGACGCCAGCCCTTGGCAAAGACCTCGTACTTTACGGCCCTGTTCAATTCATCAGGTGGTTTGTCGTCTCCCAGCCAATCCCTGCCGTTGTCGGTAAACCAGAGCTCCTTGGTAACGGGATGCCAGTCAAAGCCGACCGTATTCCTGATCCCTCGCGCGAATATCTCAAAACCCGTTCCGTCCGGATCCATCCGGGTGATGGAGGCATAGGGATCCCCGCGGTTGCAGATATTGCACGGGGCCCCTATCGGAACATAGAGCTTGCCGTCGGGACCGAAGGCGATGAATTTCCAGCCGTTATACGTGGCCTGAGGGAAATCTGCGTAGATGATGATTGGCTGAGGCGGATTCGTGAGCCGGTTATCGATCCCGTCGAACCTAAGAACCCGGGATACCTCGGCGACATAGAGCGCCCCGTCTCTGATTGCTACTCCGTTGGGCATATTCAGGCCCTTGGCGATGGTGATGACCTCGTCGGCCCTGAAATCTTTGTCCCTGTCCACGACGGCGTAGACCGCGCCCTCGGCTCGCGTCCCCACAAAGACGGTCCCCTTTACGCTCAGGGCAAGAGAACGGGCGCCTTCGATGTGCCCTGCATACACCTCGATGCGGAAGCCGGGGGGAAGCTTGATTTTATCCAGCATCAGCTCGCTGGAGTTTGCAGGGAACAGGGCTGAATAGGCCTGGGGATGAAAGATCAGGCCGGTCAGGATTCCCTTGACAATCATCTCTCCTATTGGCGTGGATAGGTAGAGAATGACCATCAGCAGGACCATGCCCCCGAGCACGGTCGCCGTCCACGCAATTATTTTCTTCCTCATGGTATCAGCCTCCAATTAAAGCTGCGACCCTTGATCACCCTGCATACGGGCTCCGGAGCTTGATCGGTGCCGCCTCCTTCTTGCGAATGCGGAGATTGATCACCTCTACGAATACGGAAAAGGCCATGGCAAAGTAGATATATCCTTTGGGAACATGGCGTCCGAGACCATCTGCCACCAGTGTTATCCCAATCAATAAGAGAAAGCTCAGGGCAAGCACCTTGATGGTGGGGTGTTTTTCCACAAAGCCGCTGATGCCGCCGGATGCGAACATCATGAAGATCACCGCGATGACCACGGCCAGAACCATAATGATCAATTGATTGGCCATGCCGATGGCCGTGATAACCGAATCGAGGGAAAAGATGATATCGAGGAGCATGATCTGGATGAGAACTCCTGCAAAAGAAGAAGCCGAGTGTTCAGAGGTGCGGCCTTCCTTTCCTTCGAGCTTATCGTGGATCTCCAGGGTGCTTTTGGCCATGAGGAAGAGACCCCCGGCAATGAGTATGATATCCCTTCCCGAAACGCCGTGGCCCATAACGGTGAAGAAGGGCCTGGTCAATCTCATGATCCAGGTCAGAGAAAAGAGGAGCAGGACCCGGGAGATCATGGCCAACGCGAGACCGAGGATCCGGGCCTTTCCCTGTTTATCGGATGGGAGTTTTCCTGCCAGGATCGAGATGAAGATGATGTTATCGATACCGAGGACGATCTCAAGGGCGATCAGGGTTGCCAACGCCACCCACGCCTGGGCATCCGTTATCCACTGCATTGATTGTTCCTCCTCATTATATTTGCTGATGCAAAGAAGCTCTCAAAAAATGCCGGGTAGATGGAATAACCCTGCGCCGAAAGTCCCCCTCCGCTTTAATAAAAAATATGAAGGTGGGGATGCCCTTCAGCGGCACCCCCTCCGCTTTAATAAAAAATATGAAGGTGGGGATGCCCTTCAGCGGCACCCCCTCCGCTTTAATAAAAAATATGAAGGTGGGGATGCCCTTCAGCGGCAGAGATTTAATCAGCCACGCCTGTGCGCTCAATCTTTCCGTGAACCATATAGACCTGACCCCTCTCGTTCTGCACAAGCCCGCACAAAAATGGACGACTGAAGATCTGACCCACAAAGTCCTTAAATCCCCCCCTTTATCTTTTCCCAAGCCTCTCTGAAGGCCCTGGCCCCTGCTTCAGGTCCATCCGGGTGGGTATCAACCGCCGTTGCCGCGATGATCATAAAATCAGTGCTCCCGATAGCGGTAGCGTAGTGAACGAACCCGTCAGGGGTCTTGCCCCCTGCTATGATTGGGAAGGCTGGTTTGATGCCGCCCAAGGGCCCCGAACATGCGTTCATAATCGCCTGAGCCTCCCGTTCGTCCACGGCATCAGTGGCAAACATTCCGGGGAGCATGATCATGTCAGCACCGCATATCCTCTGCATCTTTATAAAGAGCGCATCACTCACGCCAAAGCGGGGATGACGTGTCAAGGCGTCTTGCCACGAACAATGACAGAGTACCGCAAGATTGGTACGCAGGCTTATCTCCCGGGCGATCGCAAAACCTTGAATGGACGGTGCAACCAGGACTGCGTCAACGCCGGCTTTTTCCGCAAAATCAATGAACTCAAAGGCCTTAGCGTGATCATCGATAACGTTGGCAATATAATACTTTTTTTCTCCTGTTTCATCCTCTATCCGTTTTATTAACTCCACCATTCTTACAACCCGCTCTTTAAAGGGGGAACGCGGCGTATCACAGGTAAGCTCGTCGTCTTTGATAACATCGAATCCTCCCCTGAGGACCTGTTCGTTGATCTGCAACATCTGCTCCGTGCTTAATCCCACTGCTGGACGTGCCGAACGGCAGAACAGGGGGCGGCTATTGACGTGAAGTTTGTCTTTGATACCCTCACTGCCATGGGTTGGGCCGGGAAAATGTTCCAGATACGATTCCGCCACGTCTATATCGAGGAGCTTCAGGGCATTGAAAAATCCAAGCCTATGGGCCTCCGCGCCGATGGCATTCCATAAATTCGTTAAACTGTATTCAAAGTTGGCGATAGGATAGGCGATCACTGCCATCACACGCCAATATTCATCTTGAACATCCCCCAGTTCATACACGGGGGTATGCAAAGAGTACGATGGCAGCATCGTATCTGATGTCTTGCCTAAGATTTCAATGGATTTTACCCGTGCTGTCCAGAATGAAAAGTCGTAGCTGTCTCTACTGCCAGGAATCGTTACTACCGTTGCACTCTGCTCTTTAGCCAAACCAATGGCCGCCAGCTCAGGATCGACCGACGTCTCCAGATAATAGGTCGCACGGACATAGTGATCTGGATCGCATTGTCCATTCCATACATATGCATCTCTATTGCTTCGATCCAGTGATTCGGTACTCATTGAAGCCCTTTCTTCATTCGATAGATTTTTTTCGCGCAAGCACCTTGTTTGCTATCTCCCAGTCAAAGGGGGTGGTGATCTTGATATTCCTCTCTTCGCCCATGACAGCCCGGACCGGGATGCCCGCCTGCACCACGAGCTGCCACGTTGTCTGTGCCTCCCAGCCGGCTTCCAGGGCCCTTGTATAGGCCTGCACCAGGATGTCCCGGCGGTAGGCCTGAGGGCTCTGAGTCAGCCGCAGGTCCGCTATCGGCATAGATCCCGCTAAAAAATCGTCTTTGTAGGCCGCCACGGGCGTATGCGTGGGAATACAGGATACAGCTGCACCGTACTGTTTGCCGGCATCAATGACCTTTTCTATCAGGGACTGGGAAGCAAAGGGCCTCGTAACATCGTGGATCACGACAATCTGCTCAGCGCATTTGTTGAGTAAGATAAAGACCGTTTCTTGACGCGTTGCCCCTCCAGGAAAGACCTCTGCCAGACCTTTCAGCTCGTCGTGAGCGCGGTCAAGATAGCCGGAAGGCACACCGACGAGGATTCGCTTGACGCAGGGGGAGAGCGCGCGAACAACCGTCGTAATGACGCTCTGCCCCCCTATCTGCAAAAAGGCCTTTGGGCCAAGGCCTACTCTTTCCCCCATTCCCGCTGCCGGAACCAGCGCGACTGTCGTATCAATCAACTCTCTTTTATGAGGAACCACCTCGACGTCCTTTGCTTTCATTAATATATACTGCGCTCAACCACTGAAATGCCTTTTTAAGAATGAAGAATATCTTCGGGTAGCGTCTTAGTGACTTTTTTACGGGTGTCAAAAAAGAACTTATGTTCAATAATAGTAACCTCCTTTTATCCAATCTACTGAAAGCTACTGCCGTATCCCAACTGCGTGTAACCAACTTTTTATCTCTTGCAGTCGGGTTGCAGAGTGACCTGATCCGGTTTGCAATCCTTTCAGCTGAACGTCCATCAAGGAGGTTCCCGAATATCCTTTTTCGGTAGAGGGTCCTCTGCTTTGAGAATTCTTCTGGGTATTGGAGGCACCGTTGTAAGGCATGAGGAAGCTCATCGCGATGATCTATGTGTATCCCCATGTCCCGCCATGTCCACTCATGGCCCGCCGGATTAAAATATATCCGATCTTTAAAACGGTGCGGGTTATTGACAAGGATGATGGGGCGATTTAAGGCAAGGAAGTAGAATATAACACTGGATGCATCTGATAACAAGATATCTGCGGAACCCAGGTATTCATAAATGTCTGCATTACTGTCTTCAATCAATACGGTCTGCTTGTTACGTCGCGCGGCGGCTCTCCACATCGCCATCCATCGAGGGAACAACGTGGGAATATGAGGATGAGGCTTTATTATTACGCTAATATGGGGCATGCTACGACCGAGGATGTCGAGCCATTGATCCCCCAGCACCTCGACCGAATTGAGATAGTTATTCCACGTTGGCGCATACAGAAGCGTTGCCCTGCCCCGCTTAAAATTTTTCGGAAGTAGGGGGGGGTTAAAATGTTTGCTGTGACCAAGCACTTTGTCCATCGGTACAAAGCCCGTTACCCAGTATCCAATGCGGGGATGCATGCCCAAGCGGATATATTCATCGCGAACCCAATTACTGGAGACACAAGCAAAATCGCAACCGTCAATACAGTGTCTGACAGAATTCTTGTCTGAAAACCCGTGTCTTACCCAGATGACAATAGTGCCTGCAAGTTTTCCCCGAAAGATATGATAGTGGGCACTGGCTAACACCAGGATCTTCGGCTTAAAATCGATGATAGCACCGGCATCCCTCGTCATCAAACAAGGGAATTCTTCTTTCAGAAGGGCATAGATGGGGTCGAGCATGGCATGGTGAAAATCATAGCTAAGGTGAAATCCGATGCGCATAGCGGCGCCGCCGACCTTTCGTGAAACATACTGCCTTTCCATTGATATTACCGTGCCTCGTTTTGTAGGGGATATAATCTGGATGCTGGTTATCTTATCATTAAGTCTATCCGAGATCAAATATTGCGGGCAATGCTTTCAGGTGAAAGGTCTTAAAGGTCACATCTTCTCGTCCTTTCCTGGCGCTGGCGGGTCCAGGGAAAGTTGAGCATGTAAATTAAAACCTCCGTTCATCCTGACGGAAAAATTTCCCCAGTCGAAGATCCCCCAGCGGGGCGGGGGTGCTATGGCAAGACCTGACCCCTTGTAATCCCGAAGGTTTTACCTCTTAGCCTTTTACTACCTCAGTGGCAGGTCGCGGCGGCCGGGCAAAGAAGATGACGATCATCGCGATCATACTGAGGGCGGCAAAGATGGTAAACGCCATCTGATAGCTCCCCGTTGCATCATAGATCACCCCCGCCAACGTGGGGCCGAATGCCGAGCCCGACATCGTAAAGAGCCCGGCGAATCCCGACACCGTGGCAAACGAGACAAGGCCGAAGCATTCTCCGATAATCAGCGACTGCGTCATGAGAATCGATCCCATGGTCAGACCGAACACAAAGGTGCCGAGGTAGAGTATGACCACGTGATGGTAATAGGCGAGGGTGAGCACCGCCGCACCCTGCAGCAGAAAGCACGCCGCGGCCACGTACCGCTTGTCCAGGCGATCGACAAAGGTGCCCAACACGAGCCGTCCGACGATACTGCCAAGGGCGGTGATACTCACCGCGGTGGCTGCCCCGGTTATGCCGAGATAGCGGCTGAGGAACGAGATCTGATGTATCAGAAAGGCTATCTGGCCCCCCAGGGCGAGCAAAAAGGCGCTCACAATCGCCCAAAAGGCGATGGTGCGCATGGCTTCGACCCGGCTCCACTTCCGGGACTGGATGGCAGAGCTCAGCGACGGATTGCCCGGGTTCACTGTTGAAGCCCGCCGTGACTCCCCATCCGGAAACTGGTTGAGATCCGCGGGGCGATGCTTAATGACGAAGAGCGCCAAAGGGATAATGACGATACAGGCCAGCGCCCCTAAGAAAGGGAGGGCGCTGGCCAGTCCCCAGCGCACGATGACGTAGCTCGCCAAGGGCACCAGCACGATGCCGCCGAGACTCAGTCCGGTGTTGGCGAGGCTCATCGCAAAGCCGCGCCTGCGTATAAACCAGTTGGCGATGAGGGTGTTGATTGGCACGAGATTGATGCAGCTGAACCCGATGGCCATCACCAGATATACCGCATAGAGCTGCCACTTGGCCGTGATCAGGCTCAACAGCACATACCCTGAGCCGATGGTCAGGGAGCCGAGCACAAGCAGCCACTTCGGCCCGTATCGGTCAATGCGGCGGCCGATGAGAAAGCCGTTGAGGCCGGCCGTGGCAAAATAGAGCGTAATGGCGGATGATATCGTTGCCTTGGACCAGCCGTGCAGGTTCCGCAGGGGATCAAGGATGACGCCGTGGCTATAAAACCCGATGCCGGAGGAGACAAACAACACCGCCGTGCCTGCCAGCACAATCCACCAGCCATAGAAGGCCCGGGGAAGTGATGCCGGGGTGACGTCTCCGTGCGATGGGGTTGGTCCAGACACCTTCACGGAACAGATGTGCCAGCAGGTCGGGGAAAAGTCAAGGATAAAGATTGGACCGCTCTTGAAACCCTCCGATGAGGAGCACTGTTCGGGTAAAACCTTGAGAATTGTCCGATAGCTTCATCCCCTGCTCCTGGTACCGGCGATGCCCGGAGGAGGTACAGAAAAAAGACCTGATCACCTCCCCCTGTGCCGCAAGGCTACCTCAAATCCGCCCCAGTAGTAACAGGATGATTAAAATCAAAAGGATCAGTCCGATGACGCCGCTGGGATAACGGCCCCAGGACCTACTGTGTCGCCAGGTGGGCAGGGCGGCGATAAGCAGGACGATTAAGATGACGATCAGGATGGTTCCCATGGCATGTCCTCCTTCCCTTTTTTTAAGAAAAGACTAATATCCAGGGAGGTAATTTCAAGCACTACGGTATGGATCCCCTTGCCTGATCCGCTTTCAGACAGGGTTGTCAGTCAGCGCTTCTTTTTTTTGGCTCCGATGAGGACCAGCATAATTCCACCCGCAAGCGCTATGCCACCCACCGTGGGTGACAACGGAATGGTCTTCTTGGTCTCAAGGGTCGCTTTAAGGGGGCCGATATCAATGATCTTCTTGTGGCTTGTGAAGGTGATGCCGTGGTAGGCAAGAATCACTACCCCAAAGACGATTAAAACAATACCAATAAGCACTATCGGTTTCATAAGAACTGATCTCCTTCCCCTGTGCGCCTGTCAAGAGTCGAGAAAGGAATACCAACGGGAGGCGCCAACGTAGCTGTCATTGTGCCGCGTCGGCGCTTCCACTGATTCCCAACTAACCCTGATGCGGCCCTGAAATCTACGGAACCACCTCTATGACGCCCTCCATGCCCTTTTCGCGATGACTCTTGGAGAAGGGGGCCTTCTTGCTGCAATAGAGGGGATATTTCCCAACCTTGGTCGGGGTGAACTTTATGATTTTGGGGGTTGAGCTTATACTCTCCTTAAATTCTATTCCGGCCTCGGGGGATTTGGCTGCTATGTCGTGAGGGACAAGACCCGATTCCTTTGATATCTTCAACTCCACCGGGATGTTGACCTTTACGACGATATGATTCGGCTTAAAGAAGTAGCTGCCACCGACGATTTCCACCCTCTGAACACCATCCTTGCCCACGGGTACTACGGTTACGGTCTCCTGCGCGGCCGCCGCTAGGCACAGGGCGCCTAATACTGCGACAATGACGAATAAATATTTTTTATACTTCATGGCTCCTCCTTTTTTATGTGTGTAACTTTTTTTAAACATCACTCCCCCACCTCTTTGCTAGATATTACTACATTATAGAGGGGATGTCACAACGTGACACTTTTTTGATTAGATATCTCTATTCTTAAACAGGGGATGTGTCGTTATACGACACACTTCTCATCCCATCAAGACCCCTACACCCAGAACTATTTGTAACACGTAGAGACATAGTATCCCCACCCCGATGGCAAGATGGGGCGTTCTCCACGGTGATTCCGGCCCCTTTATTTTTCTGGAGACTGCATATTGGCCGAGAAGAAAAAGCACAATCACCGACCCGACGGCCAAATGGGGCGGGTATTCCAGCAACCGACCTTTGTCGATGTAGACCAGGAGCAGGCCAAGGCAGAATCCCAATACACCCAGGACGACGAGAAAAGGACCGAGCCTCCTGTGCCTTTTCATGGCCTTGAACTGGGGTTCGCCCCTTTTTCTCCCTCTTCTGATGGTAAGCCCCATCCAGGCCTGGTAAAAAAAGACAAGGGCCAGTAGGGTGTTGAAGGAACCGTGCGCAAGCTTGGATATATCTATGAAGAAGTCGAAAGTCATAGGAATATGCTAATGCCTCAAAGGATCGGTTTCAAGGTCAATGTGCCCCCTCTTTTTAACCAATAGAGATAGAGTGCACCCCCTATTTTTACCAATACAGGTAAATTGAAAGATTTTAAAGGCGATCCCGCAATAGCCCCTCAAAGACCCGGAGGCAAAGAAAAAAGCCCAACCCCCGATTTAGTTATTAGTCCTTTTGAAGCGTTATTACATTCACCTGTCCGAACTCGCTCAAGGGCCGGTCGAACCGATCGGCGTCTCCCACCACCAGCACCGTGAGTTTTTCGGGATGCAGGTACTCGCGGGCCACGCGCTTAATGTCCGCGAGCGTGAGTCGCGCATAGGTTTCCATATCACGCTCGGTGGAATCCAGAGGTCTGCCTTGGAACCGAAGATAGACCATGCGATGTACCACCTGGTCCTTGGATTCATACTTGAAGACCTGACTATTGAGAAAGGAATCTACGGCCTTCCTGAATTCTTCCTCCGTCGGCCCCACGGTACGCATCCGCTCGATCTGTTCTATGATCAACTTCAGTGAACGGCTGTAATCACTCGCCTTTGTCTGTGCGTAAGCGCGGAAGATCCCCCTTGCCCAGGGGTCTGACCCAAAAGAGGACCCCGCGCTGTAGGCGAGGCCCTCGTCATTTCTTATCTTCTTGGTAATCCACGAGGAGAAGTCCCCTCCGAGGATGAAGTTCATGATGTTGAGGGCACACCGGTCGGGGTTGTTGACATTGATCCCCAGATGCCCGACCATGATGTAGGCCTGGTTGACGTCCATGTAGGCGTAGTTGTAGTTTTTTCCCGGTGTGTCGATTATCTCTGGCACCGCGGGGATGGCCACGTCTGCGGGCTGCCAGCCCTGAAAGGCACGATTAAGTGCATCGACGATCTCTTCCTTGGTCACATCGCCGCTTATTCCTATGATCGCATTGTTGGGGTGAAAGTACCGCTGATGAAACGCCATGAGATCTCTTCTGGTAATGTTGCGAACGCTCGATGGCGCGGTCTCTAAACCGTAGGGGTGGCTTTTGTAGAGAATGTCATAAAACTCCCGCCACGACGCAGCATCCGGATAATCGTTCCTGCGGCGGATATCCTCCAGCATGGTTTCGCGCTTCATCTCCAGCTTGTCCTTGGGGAACGAGGTATTCATCGCGAGGTCTGCAAAGATCTCGAGTGCGCGAGGCAGGTCTTTCTTCAGGCAGTTTAACGTTATTGAGGTGCTGAGATCGTCACCGGAAACCCCAACCCAGGCGGCCAGGAACTCAAGCTCGTCGTTCAGCTTGTCGGGGGGCCACGCAGCCGTGCCCCCGTTGCGCATGACCCATTGCGCCATCTCGTTCAGGCCGTACTTTTTCGGTTCGGGAAATGAGGTCTTTACCAGAAGTTCGATATCTACAAGGGGGAGCTCATGGTCCTCTATCAGGAACCCTTCAAGGCCGTTCGCGAGGGCGATCTTGACGGCCTCGGGCCTGCTGATCTTCAGGGGAGGATAGGTCAGGGTGCTCGGGTGCGGTCTAGTGACCTTTCCGGCGAAAAGAGGGGATGCAGTAGAGACGATAACTATGGCTGAAAAAAACATGACCAGGATTCTACTCCGCATTGTTAGTGCCCCCTTCATCGCTTTATACGTATCTGCTTCGTTGTCGCATCGTGAACCTCAGAAGGTAATGCCTCACCGGTCGTCTTTGCCTGCCTCCTTCTTCACCTGGATCCGGTACCCCACGGTTCGATTCCGCTCGACCAGGTATCTCTTCGCCGCCTCCATGACATCATCGGCAGAGACCTTTTTGATCATCTCGACTTCGTTGAGCATCGCCCGGTAGTCGCCCCTGACGATCTGGGTGGACGCGAGTTGAAATGCGATCGTGGGGTTGGAGCCCATCCGCCGAATCAGCCACGCTTCATATTGATTCTTGATGCGCTGAAGCTCGCGATCGGCCACAGGCTCCCTTTTCAGCCGCTCGATCTCCTCGTAGATGGCGGCCTCGACCTCCTCAAGGGTATGTGGGTGCCGCGGTTCGGCGCCGATGATCAGGAGGTTGTCATACCGACTGCCGGGACCGCTGTATGCCCACGGCGGCCCTGCGGTCAGTTTTTTCTTTTCGTAGAGCATCTTGTAAAAGCGTGATGTGCGGCCGGAGGCGAGAATCCTGCTGAGGACCTGGAGCGTGACATCGTCTGGGTGGGGATAGGTCGGCTTGTGGTACCCGATC
>Ga0256868_10001101_pt1 | contig 15081 bp, 12 predicted proteins | sample RVTome_13_FD_187341 | JGI IMG/M metagenome (GOLD analysis project Ga0256868, IMG submission 187341) | Soil microbial communities from uranium-contaminated site in the Upper Colorado River Basin, Wyoming, United States - RVT92D227 HiSeq ... | reverse complement strand
TGGCAAAAATGTATGAGAATTTAGATGCCTGGAAAGAAGCAACAAATTTAGCTGTAAAGATCTATCAAGTAACCAAAAACTTTCCTAAAGAAGAAATTTTCGGAATAACCTCTCAACTTCGCAGAGCGTCTATTTCCATCTCAAGTAATATTGCCGAAGGGGCTGGGAGGAAATCCAAAAAGGATTTCAAACAGTTTGTTCATATGGCTTCTGGCTCGTTAAATGAAGTTGAAAATTTGTTGTATATCTGTTCCCGACTTGACCTTATTATGGCTGCTTCTTATAAAGAATTACAGGAGCTTGTTGAGAAAGTGGGTCGTTTGATAGGAGGTTTGCTGAAGTATTTAAACGGAAAGTAGCAGTTGAAGTTAAGAACATAGAAAATTCAAAGCCCGAAGATGGACTTATACGATGAAAACCAAAAAAAATAATTCAACGATTCTCCATGATCCACCCTCCACTCTCCACTTTCCACCTTCCACTTTCCCTCTTCGGATGATCGCATGGGAGTTGACCCGAAGCTGCAATCTCGCCTGCGTTCACTGTCGTGCTTCCGCGGAGTACGGCCCATACGAAGGAGAGCTTTCAACGCAGGAGGTTCTCAGGGTGATGGATGAAATCGCTTCCTTCAGTAAACCCGTCATCATTCTGACCGGAGGAGAACCTCTGCTCCGACCAGATCTCTTTGATCTGGCCTCTTACGGAACAGCCAAAGGGTTCCGGATGGTGATGGCCACGAACGGGACATTATTCACTGAAGAGATCATCCAGAAGATAAAGGCTTCAGGGATTCAGCGGATCAGTATCAGCATCGATGGCCCCACTGCGGAAACCCATGATGCCTTCCGGAAAGTCAAGGGTTCCTTCGAAGGCTCCCTTCGAGGAATCGAGATGGCAAAGAAAGGGGGCATCGAATTCCAGATCAATACGACCATTACCCAGGCGAACCTCCATCTCATCCCAGACATCCTCCGTCTGGCCGTTGATCTGGGTGCGGTGGCTCTCCATATCTTTCTTTTGGTTCCGACCGGAAGAGGGAAAGAATTGAAAGATCAGGAGATATCTCCTCTCGACTATGAAAAAACCCTCCGCTGGTTTTACGAACAGATCGATCAGGTCCCTCTCCAACTCAAGGCGACCTGCGCCCCTCACTATTATCGCATTCTACGGCAGCAGGCGAAAAAGGAGGGAAAGAAGATCGCTCCCAAAACACACGGACTGGATGCCATGACCCGGGGATGTTTGGGCGGCATCTCCTTCTGTTTCATCTCCCACGTCGGCCAGGTTCAACCCTGCGGTTATTTAGAATTGAACTGTGGAAATGTCAGGGAAAAACATTTCAGGGAGATTTGGGAAGCGTCCGGAATCTTCCAAAACCTCCGGAATACCGATGGCTATCAGGGAAAATGCGGAAGGTGTGAGTTTAGAAAGGTCTGTGGAGGGTGTCGCGCACGGGCCTACGAACTCTCTGGAAATTACATGGCCGAGGAACCCTATTGCATCTATGAGCCGGTTTAAACCCTTTTCTCATTTCCGAATCAGCCTGCCTTTTGAATTCATCGGAGACCTGGCGAGAGCCTTCAACCGAATGATCCATCAGCCGAAAGAATCCAGAAGTGAGCTTGAAAGAAAAGTGGAGGAACGAACCCACCAGTTGGAGGAGAACATTGCGGAACTGAACCGAGCGAGGACCGCCACCCTCAAGATCCTTGAGGAACTCCAATCCGCCAAGAGAGAGTTGGAAATCGTCAACCGCGAGTTTAAGGAGATGGATGAGACCAGGATGAAATTCATCGGCATCGCCTCGCATGAACTAAAAACGCCGCTCACGGCCATCAAGGCTAATATCGATTTCATCCTTTCAGAGAAAGAAGGAGGTGTCCCCGAGAATCTGAAATCGTATCTCATCACAATCCAGAGGAACACCAATCGAATTCAAATGAGAATGGACCAAATGCTTGACCTCAGCCGGATTAAATCTGATCGTCTCCTCTTCAACCGAGAACAGATCCTGCTCTCTGAGATGATCGGAGGATATGTCCACGAGGTCACCCATGTGGAGAAGAGCCTCTCCATTCAAGTTGACATTGCGCCAGACCTTTACCTCTATGCCGATCGGACAGCGCTTCATGATATCTTTATCAATCTCCTCTCCAATGCATTCAAATTTACCGACGATGGAGGACAGGTCTCGATCATCGCCAGCCAAAAGGACCAAACGATTCTCATCGAGATTAGAGATACCGGAATGGGCATCCCGGAAGATAAACTCCAAAAGATCTTCGATGAATTCTACCAGGTCGAAGGAGGCAAACACGGCGGAACAGGCTTGGGACTTGCCATTGCCAAACGGCTGGTTGAAGAGCACGGAGGAAATATATGGGTGGAGTCTCAATTGGGTAAGGGGTCCAGCTTCTATTTTACCCTTCCTCTCTCTGTGGAGAACGAAAATGGAAGACTCAACCGTCCGTAAAGATACAAAGGGGAAAGTCCTGATCGTTGATGACGCACCGGATACCTTGGAAATTATCCAAAAACTCCTTCGCTATGAGGGATACGATGTAACGATTGCCTGGACAGGTGAAGAAGGAGTGAAGAAGGCCGAAGAGGAAAAACCCGAAGTCATCTTGATGGATATTAATCTTCCGGGAATCGACGGCACCGAGGCCTTGAGAAGAATTCGAATCGCCAATCCTCTCCAATGCGTTATTATGCTGACGGCCTTTGCCACGGTCGATAATGCCATTCGGGCCCTCAAGGAGGGCGCCTCTGAATTTGTCAAGAAACCCTTCGAGAATGAACATCTGATCCACATCGTCAACCAATGTCTGGAGAAGTATAAGACTCTGAGGGAGAAGGAAAAATTGGAGGAGGAGGTCAGAAGGCTCTCCATCACCGATGATCTAACCGGCCTTTACAACCATCGCCATTTTTTTAAGACCCTGGAGACTGAACTGATTCGTCTGAAACGCCAAAAAACCTCTCTTTCGCTCGCGATGTTCGATCTCGACCATTTCAAAAGTTATAATGACCTCTATGGTCATTTGGAAGGGGATAAGGTCTTGAAAACCGTGGGGGAGATCGTCAAACATTCCATTCGACACAATGTCGATTCTGGCTATCGTTACGGAGGGGATGAATTCGCCGCTCTCCTCATCGGGGCCTCCATGGATCAAGCCATGACCATTGCGGAACGCATCCGTTCTTCCATCGAACAGACCGAGTTCCAAAACATCACCGTCAGCATCGGCCTATCCGAATACAGAGACCACTTTAACCTGGAGGGGTTTGTCAAATCTGCGGATGATGCGATGTATATTGCCAAACATGCCGGCGGGAATCGAGTGCATACGAATATCCTGTGACCGTCTAAGATCAGAAGGGAAATTATCCAGATGATTTACTCCAAACTCCAAATTCCAAACTCCAAACAAACACATTTGAAATTTCAGTGTTATCATTTTTCTGCCATTCCTGCGAAAGCAGGAATCCAGGAATTCCTGTTTTGTGACCTAAAATCCCCACTGGAATCCCGCCTGCGCGGGAATGACAAGACTTTTAGATCAATGTTAGAAAAAATTCTCAGATTTAACCATGGAGGAATCCCAAAAAGCAATATCGAATGACCGAAACGAGTTTATTTGATCCTTTGAATTTGGGTCATTGGAAATTATTTGTTATTTGATATTTGTCATTTGGTGCTTATGATTTTATGTCTGATCGTCCTAAACTCTTTTTAATCGATGGCTCTTCTTACCTCTTTCGTGCCTTTTATGCCATCGGCCATCTCTCTAACTCCAAGGGGCTCCCGACCAATGCGACCTATGGCTTCATCCAGATGCTTCTTAAGGTGCTCAAGGACCACCGGCCAGATTATCTTGCCGTGATCTTCGATTCAAAGGCTCCCACCTTTCGAAGCGAGGTCTACAAAGAATACAAAGCCAACCGGCCTGCCATGCCAGAGTTGCTTGCCCCCCAGATTCCCTATATCAAGAAGGTCATCGAGGGATACCGAATTGCCCTCTTGGAGATGGATGGATACGAGGCGGATGATCTCATCGGAACAGTGGCCAAGAGGCTGGAGTCGGAAGTCGATGTGGTGGTCATCACCGGGGACAAAGACATCCTTCAATTAGTCAGTGATCGGATTCAGGTCTATGACACCATGAAGGAGAAAAGGTTCGGAGTGGAAGAAGTCATCCAGCGTTTCGGCGTTTCTCCTGAACAGGTGGTGGAAGTAATGGGGTTGTCTGGAGATGCCGTTGACAACATCCCGGGTGTTCCCGGGATTGGAGAGAAGACGGCCATCCAGTTAATCAAGACGTATGGGTCGATCGAAAATCTTCTGGCCCATGTGGAAGAAATTCCACAGAAGAAATTGAAAGAAAATTTAGGGACCCACGGCGATCTGGCTCGTCTCAGCCGTCAGTTGGCAACGATCCATACCGATGTCCCCGTCCACTCCCAGTTAAAAGATTTTTCCCTCTCCCCTCCCGATCTAAAGAGCCTGAAGGAAATCTTCAAAGAGTTAGAGTTTAACAAACTTCTCAAAGAACTCTTTTCCGGAGAAGCCTCCCTGCCAGCGGGAAGGGACTACCGTCTGATCACGGATCGAAATGAACTCCTTGCCTTATTGGAGCATTTAAGAAAGGCGACCGCCTTTTCCATCGATCTGGAGACCACCTCCCCTTACCCAATGTGGGCCGATCTCGTAGGGGTCAGTCTGTCCTACGCCCCGCATCAAGCTTTCTATATTCCCCTTGGCCATCAAGGAGGGACAACGCAACAACTTCCTCTTTCTTGGGCGTTGGAGCAGTTAAAACCTGTTCTGGAAGACAAGGAAGTGAAAAAGGTGGGTCAGAATATCAAATATGAATGGATTGTCCTAAAACAACACGGGATTCACCTGCGGGGGATCGAGGGGGATACGATGGTCGCCTCCTACCTTCTCAATCCCACCAAACATAACCACAACCTGAGCGAAATTGCCCAGGAATATTTGGATCGATCTGTTACCGACTTCAAAGAGGTGGTGGGGAGTGGAATGAAGGCAGTGACCTTCGACCAGATTGAACTTGCGAAGGCGAGGGATTACAGTTGTGAAGATGCGGATGTCACTCTCCAACTCTCCCGTCTCCTTTTTCCAAAACTGAAGGAGGAGGGCTTTAAAGACCTCTTTGACCGGGTGGAGATGCCTCTCGTCACGGTCCTCGCAAAAATGGAGATGAACGGAGTGAAGATCGATCTGGACCTTCTCCAGGAATATTCGAAGGAGATCGAAACCCAGCTCCAGCAGAAAACAGAGCGAATCTACGGGTTGGCCGGAGAGGTCTTCAACATCAATTCATCGCAACAACTCGGAAAAATCCTTTTTGATAAATTGAAACTGCCTGTCATCAAGAAAACCAAAACAGGCGCTTCTACGGATGTGGAGGTGCTGACCAAGCTCTCTCTCCAGCATGAACTCCCATTCGAGATTCTGGGTTACCGCAATCTCAGCAAACTCAAATCGACCTATGTCGATGCCCTTCCCAAATTGATCCATCCTAAGACCGGCCGTGTTCACACCTCTTATAATCAAACCGTGACCGCTACAGGACGGCTTTCCTCGAGCGATCCCAACCTCCAGAACATCCCTGTTCGTGCAGAGGAGGGAAACCGGATTCGCCAGGCCTTCATTCCAGAGAAAAGATGGTCCCTCGTCTCTGCAGATTATTCTCAGATTGAATTGAGAATTCTTGCTCACCTCTCCCAAGACGAAACGCTGATCAAAGCCTTTCAAAATGATGAAGACGTCCATGCCCGAACGGCCTCAGAGATCTTCAGCGTTCCCATGGAAAAAGTGACGCCTTCGATGAGGAGAGAGGCCAAGGTGATCAACTTCGGCATTATTTATGGAATGAGCGGTTATGGTCTCTCCCAGCAGCTCGGGACAGATCCCAAGATTGCCCAGGCCTATATTGACGAATATTTTAAGAAATATACCGGCGTTCAGACCTATATCGAAAAGAGTTTGGAAGAGACCAGGCAGAGGGGATATGCGATGACCCTGTTGCATCGCCGCCGCTATCTGCCGGACATTCACTCCCCAACCGTAGCCATCCGGCAGGCGACAGAGAGAATGGCCGTCAATACGCCTCTTCAGGGGACAGCGGCGGATATCATCAAGGTGGCAATGATTCGCATCCAGAGCCAAATCGAAGAACTCGGTCTCTCCGCCAAAATGATCATGCAGGTCCACGATGAATTGGTCTTCGAGGCGCCTGAAGAGGAACTTCAAAAAGCCATCCCCATGATCCGGGATGAAATGGAGAGCGTGATGGACCTCTCCGTCCCGCTTAAGGTCTCCATCCATTCGGGGAAGAACTGGGCGGAAGTACACTGATGACAGTTCGGAGTGTTGAGTTCGGAGCTCGGAGTAAATAATTAAAATCGAAAACTCCGAACTCCCGACTCCGAACTCAGAACTGCTATTTGGAGGATGTCCATTTCCCTTTTAAGGAATGAACAGGGAATCGATCGATGTAAGGAACAAAGGCCAAACTCACCTCACCCTGATTCAAGATCGCCGTTAAGATCTCTTCGATCTCTTTCTGCGAGACGAGCTCATCACTGACCCCCCCATTCTTCTTCCAATCGAGAATCCAAACTTTCATCAACACCTTGGAAGGGTCTCCCACGACTTCGACTGCCTTCTGGGTAACCTCCGTCATCAAGCCGATGGCCTCCCTCAGTTCTATATTCCGGTCTTTCATGGCCTGGCGATGATAGGCCATGATGGCATAATAGTCAAAATTGTTTTTCAACGCTTCTGAAAGCGTCTGCGAAAACCAAACCATTCCGTTCACATCGTTGAGGACGGCCTCAAAATAGAGATTGAGGGCAAATTGCAAGTTCGGGTTTGATTCTCTGGCCGCTTCCATCAGTCGTTTGGCCACATTCATTAACCAACGGTTTTTCCAGTTCGCCCAAGTCCAGAAGCGGTCGGTATACGCCTTGACATAATATTTTCCAGATTCCGATTTATAAGAATCGATATAGAAAAGGTCCGGATGGGGCAAGTACCCAAACTCTTTCAGAAAGGCTTTGTTGGCTTCGGTGCTGAAGTCTTCGCCATGTCTAAGAACGAGGTCGTCCTGAAACAGGATTCCATCAATGGGGGTCCGACCCAGGTCCCGAAAAACCCCCTCAAGCCGTTTCAGGACATCAGGGTGAAAGAGATTGTAACCCCTCGCTTCCTCCAGTTGCTTTGTCTCAAAATTATATCTCTTAGAACGATATTCACGATGTCCTTCCAACCCGTAGTTGGCGTAACGCGTGGTGATCCATGCAAAGATTTCAAGTCCATTCCGATGAACGATCTCTGCCACTTTCCCCAGGATATCGTCAACGACCGGAGCATATTCTGTTTTGAAATAGACTCCCTCCTCATGGCGAGCGGTGACAAATTTATATATTCGATCCCCTTTATTTTGAAAAACTCTGAAGATTAGGGTGTTCACACCGGCATTTTTCAACTCCTTCACTCTCTTCTCCACTTCCTCAAGATTCCTTCCCTCAAGATTGGCGACCTGAGCACAGATCCGTCTCCTTGCCTTCTTGAGTTCGGGAAGGGATTCTTTCACGACCGGTTCAGAAACCGTAGACGGCGCAAGGGTCTTCTTTTTCAACTGTTCCTTCGCCATCTGAATCCCTTTCTCTGCTTCGCTCGCCCGGTCACCTTCTGGATAGTTTTTTAAATAGAGTTCTAATGGCTGGATGGCATCTTCATATTTTTGCATTTTGAGATAGCAGAGTCCGATCATGTATTGGGAATACGAGACCAATTTGCTGACGGGAGCGGATTGGACGACCTTTGAAAAACCTTGAATGGCCTCTTCCCATTTCCCTTGATAATAGAGATCCATGGACGAATCATAGAGTTCCCCAGGATTCAGGAGTTTCTCCTGGCTGTAACCTTGAGACAAAAATAAGAGAAGGAAGAGGACAAAAATCAATCCGGTCATCCATTTTTTCATCTACTAAACCTCATTGTAAATTGCAGAATTAATAATTTTCCGTATCAAATTTATGGCACCCCTCAGTTATGTATGATCAGATTTTCTATCCGCCGGATCGGAGTGGTCTCACCGGAAAAAACTTGAAGCGGCACGTTTTAGCGATGAGCCAAGGCTTAGATACCCTTAAAACGACCCCCTCAGCACCCTCCTCCGATTCCCTTCTCTCTAATAATCCGCAATTTCAAGATTTTGGAGGGGAGATCACTCCGATCCCACTGCGCCCGAGACTGAGCGGCTGCAATTTATGTTCTTTTTCATTTTTCAACGCTCATTTTGCAATGCTAATTTTCCACTGATCTTTTAAAACAGAACTTTCATTGCTTCCTGAACGGAGCGGACCCCGATCAATTCGATGCCCTTCGCTCCTTTCATCTTTTCCTGATTCTGCTTCGGAAAAAGGCATCGTTTAAACCCCAACCTCGATGCTTCTTTTACTCTGACCTCTGATTGACTAACGCCTCTCACCTCTCCCCCCAATCCCACTTCCCCAAAGACCACCATTTCTGGATCAATCACTTTATCTTTAAAATTTGAGGCAATGGCAGCGATCACTCCTAAATCAGCAGCAGGTTCTTCCACCTTCATTCCGCCAGCAATATTGAGAAAAATATCCTGATTGCTGAGGTGGACTCCCAGTCTTTTCTCCATCACAGCGACCAGAAGTGAAACACGGTTGGCATCTACTCCCTCGGCGGTTCTCCGTGGCATACCAAAGCTTGTGGGAACGACCAGGGCTTGAAGTTCAATCAAGATAGGCCTTGAACCTTCCAGGCTGGGCATGACGACTGACCCAGAGGTGGGTTGCGCCCGCTCAGAAAGAAAGAACTCAGAAGGGCTGGTAACTTCCACCAATCCGGAATCCTTCATCTCAAAGACTCCGATCTCATTAGTGGAACCAAAACGATTTTTGACCGCCCTCAAGATGCGAAAAGCGTGGGTGGCCTCCCCTTCAATGTAAAGAACGGTATCCACCATATGCTCTAAAACTTTTGGCCCCGCAATAAAACCCTCTTTGGTTACATGACCGATAAGAAAAATGGGAATGGAGAGATGCTTCGCTAAATAGAGCAGCCGGTTCGACGCCTCCCTGACCTGACTGATCGATCCGGGGGTTGAAGGAAGCTCGGAGGAATAAATGGTCTGAATGGAATCGACCACCACGGTCGATGGCCTGAGCGCCTGGATGTCCTGGAGAATTTTTTCTAAAGATGTCTCGGATGCTACAAAGAGGTGCTCTGAAGAAACGCCTAACCGGTCTGCCCTCATCCTGGTCTGCTGGAGGGATTCTTCTCCTGAGATGTAAAGGACTTTTTTCCCCTTTGATGCTAAACGGTTCATCACCTGAAGAAGAAGGGTGGACTTGCCAATGCCAGGATCGCCCCCGACCAGAATCACCGATCCAAAAACGATCCCCCCTCCCAGGACCCGGTCAAATTCTTCAATCCCGCTCTGAAACCTTCCTCTCTCTTCACCCACAATTTCGGTGAGAGGAGTCGGAACAGCTTCAGTCTCAAAACCCAGAAGGTCTCGTTCGGGGATTTTTTCCTCAATCACCCGTTCTTCAACGAAGGTGTTCCATTCCTGACATCCCGGACACCTTCCCAACCATTTTGGAGCCTGGTATCCACAGGACTGACAGACGAAATGGGTTTTAGCTTTGGCCATAATGCCCCCCTTCCCCCTCTCCCTTGAAGGGAGAGGGATGGGGTGAGGGTGAGATTAGATTGGAGGCATTGTAACAGAAAAACGCTTTTGAGGTCAAAAAAGAAATGGATGCGAGAGAAAAAGGCAATAAATGATTGACAACGGAAATTATTACACTATATACTGAATTTGGTCATTTCGTCTTAAGGTATTAAAGGAGGTAAGCATGGCAACAACTCCGTCACCCATTTTGATTGCAAAAGGAAAAGACGATATTTTCTTGCTGCCCAAAATGGCCAACCGCCATGGCCTCATCGCAGGCGCTACAGGAACAGGTAAAACCGTTTCCCTGAGGGTGTTAGCTGAGCAGTTTAGTAAAATCGGGGTGCCTGTTTTTATGTCCGATGTGAAAGGGGATCTTTCTGGCTTACCCCTCCCAGGAGGTGAAAATCCAAAAGTGGTTGAGCGGGTTGGCAAGCTTGGCCTTACCGATTTTGACTTTGATGGCTACCCGGCGGTCTTCTGGGATGTCTTTGCAGAACAGGGTCATCCGGTCCGTACCACCATTTCGGAGATGGGACCGCTGCTTCTGAGCCGGATCCTTAGCCTCAACGAAATCCAGAGCGGCGTGCTGAGCATTACCTTCAAGATTGCCGACGACAACGGTCTTTTGCTTCTCGATCTCAAAGACCTGCGCGCCATGATCCAGTTTGTGGGGGACAATGCGGAACAGTTCAAGACCCAGTACGGCAATATCTCTGCAGCCAGCATCGGTGCCATCCAGCGGAACCTTCTGACCCTTGAGGAACAAGGAGGAGACAAATATTTTGGAGAACCTGCCCTGAATATCGAAGACCTCATGCAGACCGGAACGAAGGGGAAAGGGATGATTAACATCCTCACTGCCGATAAGTTGATGCAGTCACCCAGAATTTACGCTACCTTCCTGCTCTGGTTGCTTGCAGAACTATTTGAGCAGCTTCCTGAGGTAGGCGATCCGGAGAAACCCAAGCTGGTCTTCTTTTTTGACGAAGCCCATCTGCTGTTTGACGACATTCCCAAGGCTCTGGGAGAGAAGATCGAGCAGGTGGTCCGTCTCATCCGTTCGAAAGGCGTGGGCGTATACTTCATCACACAGAATCCGCTCGACCTTCCAGAAACAGTGCTGGGCCAACTGGGAAATCGGGTACAACATGCCCTCAGGGCTTTCACTCCCAAGGATCAGAAGAGTGTCAAGGCTGCGGCCGAGACTTTTCGCGCCAACCCAAAACTCAATGTCGTCAAAACCATCACTGAATTGGGAGTCGGAGAAGCATTGGTATCCGTTTTGGACGAGAAGGGAACCCCAACCATCGTGGAACGCGCACTGATCTATCCTCCCCATAGCCGTCTGAGCCCCCTCAATCCGGAAGAGCGAACTCGATTTGTTCGAGAATCGGTCTTGTACGGACATTATGAGAAGACGGTGGACCGTGAGTCCGCTTATGAAAAACTGAAAGCGAAAGCCGAGCAGATGAAGATGGATCCCCAAGAGGAAGCGGCTCAGAAACGCCGAACCGCTGAGCCCAAGTCTCAGACAGAACAACTGCTGGGGGCAGCCGTAAAGAGCGCCGCCCATGCCATTGGCAGCCAACTCGGACGCCAGATCATTCGGGGGGTGCTCGGTTCAATATTTGGAGGAGGTCGGAGGCGTTAGGTTACAATTTTTGTTCTTGACAACTTTTTTCTTATCGCAGTAATATTGGAAATTAAATTCCCAATGAAGGAGGTTCATTATGAAACGTGCTTTGATCGTGATCGCTGTAATCTTAGTTGTAGCGGCTTTTGCCTTTGCCCGTCCCCCTAAGGCCGACTATCAGTGGACCGGCACTGTCTTGGAAGCAGATGGGGACCACCTCGTTGTCGAAAAGGGAAAAGAAAAATGGGAGTTTGCGTATGACAAAGATACCAAGGTAACAGGGACCCTAAAAGTGGGTGCCAAGGTTACCGTCAAGTATCTCATGAAGGCGACCAGTATCGAGGCCAAGGAAGAGCCCGCCAAGCCAGTGGCGCCTAAGAAAAAATAGCAAATGGCTTTAGATTGGATTGTTGGCGGCTCCAAACACTTTATGGAGCCGCCAACAATCCGATACGCTTCTGCAACTCTATCTGATTTCTCTATCTACTACCAAATACCTCCTTGAGAAGATCCGTAGTCCATGCTGTCGGGTTTTTTCGGATCTTCTTCTCCTCCTCGCCCACCATATGGAACAACCCTTCGAGCGCCTTGTTCACGACGTAGTGGTCAAGATCAAACGTCTCTTTCTTGACGAACGGGATGTTCTCGTAGCGTCCAACCAGTTCCTTGTATTGTCGGGTCACGCCCACCTCATTCATCGTCTTGCCGACAATGGGTTTGAATACGTCTGTAAGCTTGTTGGTGGTTCTGCCCTTAAAATATTCTGTGGCGGCCGTATCATTCCCTGAGAGAATTTTCCTTGCGTCATCAAAAGTCATCTCTCCAATGGCATCCCAGAAGATCTGTTTGGCGAAGGGAGCTGCTTTCTCAGCAGCGCGGTTCATGCTCAGAACAAACTCATCCACCTGCGGGCCATAGCCTACTGCCCTCAACCCTTTTTCAAACGTCCTCAGTTTTTCAGGCATCAGGATCTTGATCGCCTGGTTCAGAAAGTATCCATCTTTCTTTCCGGTGAAATGGACGGCGTTTTCAGTCCCTATCTGCAACGCCTCTTTCAAACCAGAACCGATCTTTACATCGCTCAGTCCACTGCCCTTTTCACCTCCTCCAAGACTTTTAAGAAGTCTGTCGAATTGAGCCGAAGCAGGCAATGCGGTTAAGAAGACGACCATACATACTGTGATCATTCGTAGGATCATAACCCAACTCCTTTCTCCTCTTGACTCTCGGGCATTCATCTTCAAAAGAATGACATCAACTTGAACAACCTTTTCACCAGATTATTTCTACAAAACAGGATTCTCTGATCTATTTTATCAAATCTTTTTGAAATGTAAATTGTTTTCGAGTTGGAACTCTCCTCGTAAGGCATAATTCTTGCGTAGTGACTATAAATTTAGTAGGCTTGGAGAAGAATAAAATGCATTAACTTTCGTCTAATAAAATAAAACGCCATAATTCATTGAAGGAGGATGAAATAATGAAAATTCTAAAATCTGTAGTATTGGCATTCATGCTTTTCTATTTCCCAGCCTACGTTTCAGGTTCAACGCTGGGATCCATGCGGATCAGTGTCATCGAAGGGGATGTCCAAGTGAGAACAGAGGACACAGGGGAATGGGTTCCCGCTTCGATCAATATGCCTCTGGTGGATGGCGACAGAATATGGGTTCCTGAAGAGGGAAGAACTGAACTCCAGCTAAGGGACGGCAGTTTTTTGAGGCTTGATGAAAACTCCGCTCTTGAAATACTCACCGTCGAAAAGGATTCTTTTCAGTTCTATCTAACCGAAGGCCGTGGCTATGCAAATTTTGGAGGATTGAAGGGAAGCCTTCTCCAGATTGATACACCGGTTTCATCAATACGGGCTTATGACAGGTCGAATTTCAGGATAGAGACAACGCAGGATGGTTACACAGACATCTCTGTATACCGGGGGGTTGTCTATGCAGAAAATAGGGATGGAATAACGAGAGTGGATGGAGGGAATACCCTTTCCCTCAAGGAAGGAACCTATGCAGAACTTTCTCCATTGGGCCCCCCTGATGAATGGGAAAGATGGAACAGAGAAAGGGATCGGAGATTTGCCGAACGGAGGCCTCCCTCACGTTATTTGCCCGATGAATTGCAGGCCTATTCCAGCGACTTTGAGGAAAACGGACGATGGGTCCAAGTAAGAGAATACGGATACATCTGGACGCCTACTGTTGTCGTTTCAGCCGGATGGGCTCCCTACAGGATTGGCAGATGGGTGTGGATCGGCGGCGATTATGTCTGGGTCTCTTACGAACCATGGGGTTGGGCACCCTATCACTATGGGAGATGGGCTTTTATTTCCAGGATCGGATGGTGCTGGGTTCCGCCTACAAGAGGGGCTGTTTATTGGGGGCCCGGATTTGTGGGTTGGGTTCGCACGCCTACCCATGTATCATGGGTTCCACTGGCTCCCAGAGAAATATACTATGGTCATGGTTACTATGGCCCCCACAGTGTCAACATGACTCGGGTCAATATCAAACAGATCGACACCCGAAAAGTTATTTATAAGAATGTTCATGTCCACAATGCTGTAACCATTATTCACCATGACACTTTTGTCAAAGGAAAGCATGTGGACGTCAAGATTAAAGAGAACCCATTTCTCAAAGAGAAAATCAGTCTCGGCAGGCCGGATATTAAACCAGAGAAAGCTACGGTGATGCCCATTATCAAAGAGATTCCACAGAAAAGACGGCCTCCCGAGCCGATCAGGGAAATCAAGGTGAAAGAGTTAAAAAAAGAACGTCCGCTGGTGAGAGAAAAAGAAGCCTCTGTTCTCAAGCCTGGGTCACCACCCAAGAAGATGCCTGTAAAATCGATAGAGAAGACAGGGGCGGAGAGACCTAAAGAATTTAGACCAACAGAAAAGCGAATAGAGAAACCTGGCCCTGTTGAAAAGGGGGTTGAGAAACCCAAAGAATTTAAGCCTGCCGAAAGAGGAGTTGACAAACCTAAGGAAGTAAAACCAGCGGAAAAAGGAGTCGAAAAACCACGTGAAATGAGACCACCCGAGAGGGGAGTAGAGAAACCCGCCCCGATTGAAAAAGGTATTGAAAGGCCAAAAGAGGTTCAGCCAACGCAGAAAGAAGTGGGTAGACCCCGAGAAACAAGACTTCCAGAGAAACCGGCTCCTGTTGAAAAGGGAGTTGAGAAACCCAAAGAATTAAAGCCTGTCGAAAGAGGAGTTGAAAAACCTAAGGAATCCAAAGCAACTGAAAAAGGAATTGAAAAACCGAGAGACTGGAAACCGCCTGAAGTCGAAGAACAGGGTGAACGCAGGCAATTGGAAAGAGGGGATCAGAGACAAAGAGAACCTAAGGAGATCGAGAGGGATAAAGGAAAACCCGAGAGATAAACAGGCATTTTTACCATCTGAAGATTTTACAGGGGAAAACAAATTCTGTTTTTCCCTTTTTCATAGTAATCTTTCATGACGGAGCGTCACCCTCGAACAATGAAAATAGGCCGAGTATTTGGGTTACGGTTACGAAGCCAGTTTCGCATACCGTCAAAGGGTTACGGTCAATAGATTCCAAAGACGAACAACGTAACCGAATGACGATACGGGCCCTGTACCTGATATTGATAAGCTCTGAACCAAACTTGATACCCCTTGGCCTGTTAATCTAAGGTGGTACAAACCGACATTGCCCTTGATAT